>NPIE01010705.1_pt1 | contig 13889 bp, 13 predicted proteins | sample 8637661 | NCBI WGS metagenome assembly NPIE01 (sample SAMN07420842, study PRJNA396082) | bioreactor metagenome | isolation source: sample BA12 brine-fed electro-methanogenic bioreactor BA | place: Japan: Kochi | collected 2016-12-09 | reverse complement strand
TGGAATGGATACCTTATGCGTACAAAGAGTTACCGGTTGAGTACTACATCAAGTTTGCGATCGCTAAAACCGGCACCGTAATACTGTTGGTATCCTGTCACTTGCCGGAAGATCGAGGTTAGGTATGATCAAATCAGCTGTTTGTCCCATTTGCGGGGAGGGTTCATTGACTCCTCAGGTCGAAATGGTTCCGGCGGAATACCGCGGAGTCAGCAGGCAGATCGTAAGTCATATATCCATATGTGATTGTTGTGGGTCCGAACAAGCTGGATCTGCAGAATTACGTGCAAACAAGCGCGCGATGGTCGCATTTAAGAAAGAGGTGGATGGTCTGCTTACAGGTTCGCAAGTGCGTGCGCTGCGCGAGCGTCTTGGGATTAATCAGAGTGAAGCCGCTAAAATTTTTGGTGGCGGCCCGGTAGCTTTCTCAAAGTACGAAAGTGACGACGTGAGCCAGTCTGAGGCCATGGATAAGCTGCTGCGCATAGCGGATGCCCTGCCAGAGGCTTTTGCTATTCTTGCTGCCGAAGCAGGTGTGTCACCTGCGAAGCCTGAAGGTTTGTGGCAAATGGTGCCTGTTACGGCAAAGCGTAGCGATGTGACACGCCTCAAACAAAGGCCCAGGTTGCATGTTGTGTCGTCTTCTAATCATGAAACGGTAAGGGAGTACGCATGACCATTTCACCCTCCCTCCAAAAGGCTATAGATAGCCTGAAGCTACAGGACGTATATCTTCGGGATAACTTTTCTCACTGCCATGATGACTTTGACCCGAAATATTCGGATGAGCAGGAAGAGTTGGATGTTCAGCAGATGCACGTAGTGCGTCAAACCGTGATCGCCGACCTTGAAGGTAATGGGAAGCTGGTGCGCGTGTTTGTGCGTTTTGGTGTGCGTTGGGTCAACCCCATTGTAGAGCGCTCTGCAGATGAGCACGGCGCGCCAGAGGTTGTGGCGAATATTGAAGCGGAGTTCATCGCTGAATATACGATTGATCAAGAGATTAAACAAACGTGTATTGATGAGTTCGCTACTCAAAATGCCAGTCTTCATGTGTGGCCATATTGGCGTGAGTTTCTCTCGTCGCAATGTGAACGCATGCGTTTACCGCGCATTGTGCTGCCTGCCTGGCAGCTGTCGCATCACCGCCGGGGAAAAAGTACCGGGCGTTAAAACTTCATACTTCTTGGGTAAACCATGCTAAACGGACCTTTTTCCCCCTGGCCCTCTTTCACAGAGGAAGAAGCCGACGCTGTGCGCGATGTTCTGCTGTCCAATAAGGTCAATTACTGGACCGGGCAGGAAGGGCGTCATTTTGAACATGAGTTTGCCGAGTATGTTGGCACTGAGTATGCCATTGCGCTTGCCAACGGTACGGTCGCACTTGATCTGGCGTTGAATGCGCTGGGCGTGGGTGCCGGAGATGAGGTAATTGTGACCTCGCGTACCTTCCTGGCGTCCGTTTCCAGTATCGTCAATGCCGGTGCCGTGCCGGTGTTCGCCGATGTGGATGCCGACAGCCAGAACATGACCGCTGACACCATTGCAGCCGTGATTACCCCGCGCACCCGAGCTGCTGTTTGTGTGCACCTGGCTGGTTGGCCCTGTGATATGGACCCGATCATGGTGCTGGCGCAGCAGCATGGACTGTATGTGATTGAGGATTGCGCCCAGGCGCATGGTGCTCGTTACAAGGGGCGCGCGGTTGGTTCAATCGGTCATGTGGGCTGCTGGTCGTTCTGTCAGGACAAGATCATGACCACCGGCGGTGAAGGTGGAATGGTCACCACCAACGACAGGGCGCTGTGGTCAAAAATGTGGTCGTTCAAGGATCATGGCAAAAGCTGGGAAGCGGTCTACGAGCGCGAGCACCCGCCGGGCTTTCGCTGGGTACATGAGTCTTTCGGCACCAACTGGCGCATGACCGAGATGCAGGCCGTGATTGGACGCATTCAGCTGGGCCGTATGCCGCAATGGCATGAAACTCGTCTGCGTTATGCGCAGCAGATCTGGCAAGCCGCCAGCCAGTTGCCCGGACTGCGCGTGCCCGAGGTGCCTGACGATATCGTTCATGCGGCTTATAAGTGCTATGTGTTTGTTGATGGTACTGCCGCGCAGCGTGATCGCATCATGCAGCAAATCCATGAGCGTGGGGTACCCTGTTTTTCAGGGTCATGCTCTGAGGTCTATCGTGAAAAGGCGTTTGATGGCACAGGGTGGCGTCCCGAAAAGCCCTTGCCTGTGGCGCATCGACTGGGCGATACCAGCTTGATGTTTCTGGTGCATCCGACGCTGACTCAAGCCGAAATCGACAAAACCTGCGCGGTGTTGGCAGAAGTGATGTCAGCGCAGGCCTGAACCCTTTGTGTGTGATCGTAATATGCAATAGTTCCGATTCTCACACAGTAGTGAGATCATGCTGGTCCATCGAGAATTGACATAAACAATCGGAATCAAGGTGTGCCCATGAACATGCGACTGTGCGTGCTGTTAACCGCGTTGCTGATGCTTCCATTGGACGCACAGGCCATGCAGATTTTTGTGAAAACGCTTACCGGGAAAACCATTGCACTGGAAGTGGAACCCAGCGATACCATTGACAATGTAAAGCAGAAAATTCAGGACAAGGAAGGTGTGCCCCCAGGCAGGCAGACGTTGATTTTTGCCGGTAAAACGCTGGACGACGGTCGAACTCTCAGTGATTACAACATTCAGAAAGAAAGCACATTACATCTGGTGTCTTCAGATACACAGCCTTCAGCAGTGCCGGTATTGGGTCTTGGGATGATTCCTATACTCGGATTTTTAATGTTTTTGGCTGGCCGTCGACGCCTTACTCAAAAGGAAAGATAATCGGGGTCAGAAGCAGCACGGTCAAACTGTACATGACGGATACCGGCAGTCCGGTCTTGAGGTAATCCTGCAGACGATAGCGGCCTGGTGAGTACACCATCAAGTGGGTTTGGTAGCCAAAGGGGATCAAAAAGCAGGCGCTGGCGCCATAGGCGACGGCCATGATGAAAGGCATCGGGTCTGCATTGAATGCCTGTGCCGTAGACAGTGCGATCGGGAAGGCCAATGCCGCAGCCGCGTTGTTGGTGACGGTTTCCGTCATCAGCACTGTAAGCAGAAAAACACCAACAAACGCGGCGTAAACCCCGTAGCCGTTGAACAGATACTGCATTCCATCGGCCACCAGTGCCGCCGCACCTGAGGCCTCCATTCCTTTGGCGAGCGTGAGCGCTGAGCCGATCACCAGAAAGAGCTCAAACGGAAAGCGGCGGCGCATTTCGTTTATGCTGAGTAACCCGCTGATCAGAAAAAGTGCCATCAGGCATAGCAACGATTCAAATAAACTCAAAAGGCCCAAGCTGGCGCATACAATGGCAACAGCAAATCCACCCAGTGCTGCCAGGCTTTGGTGCAGGCTTAATCGGGGCCGCTGCAGGGTGCCGCTCAGCAGGTGAAAGTTGCGGTCAAGGTTGTGGTGTTGACTGAAATCACTGCCCACGGCCAGTAACAGGCTGTCTCCTACCTTCAAGGGGATGCGTCCCAGCTGCCCCTCCAACCGGCGTTCTCCACGCCTGATCCCAACGACGCCTGCGTTGAACAGGGTGCGAAAGTCCACTTCCTGCAGCGTGCGGTTCGCCAGTATGGATTCATGCGAGATAACCACTTCAACCAGGTTGCTGGTCAGCAACTCGTCCGCACTTTCCCCCAGCAGTCGTAACCCCGAAAAGCGCTGCAGTGTTTGCACTTTGTTGACCTCGCCGGTAAACACAAGCAGGTCGCACGCATGAATGATTTCGTCAGGGGTCACGGGGCTGATCAGCCGTCCGTCTCGTTCAATCTCGAGGAGATATAGCCCGTCCAGCTGCCGCATCGCGTTGGCTTCGATGGTTTTGCCGATCAAGGTAGACTCAGGCATCACCTCGGCAGACAAAAAATAGGGTAATGATTTCTGCTCTGTTGCGGTGTCATGTCGTGGCAGCCAGGATGAGCTGATCAGCAATGTGAAAATGCATACCAGGGCGACCGGGATGCCCACAAGGCTGAACTGAAACATGGATAGCTCCCCCAGTCCTGCGTTGGTGGCAAAAGAGCTGACCACCAAGTTGGTTGAAGTACCCACCAGTGTGGTAATGCCGCCGAAAATTGAAGCATAGGACAGGGGAATCAGTAAGCGTGAAGGTGCAATGCGGGTTTGACGCGAAAGTGTGCCGAGAAACGATACCACGATGGCTGTATTGTTGAGAAACGCCGATAGCAACGCCCCGGTTCCCATTAACTTGAGCAGTGCCGGTTTTTCACGTCCCGCCAGAATTTTGGCTGCAAGCAAGTCAAGCAGAGGTGAGCGTTCCAGTGTCAGTGAGACCAACAGCAGAAGAATCAGGGTAGCCAGGGCAGGGTTGGCAAAACTTGTCAGCATGACGGGCAACTCAACCAGCCCCGTAATCAGGAATGAGCCTGCCAGGGTCATGAATGCAATGGCCGGTTGCACACGTCCACTGGCCAGTACGGCCAGCAACAGTAAAATGGAACCCAATACCAGCCACGCCATTATGCATCCCTCGCAGCAGCATAGAACGAAAAATGCTATTGTATCAGCCCATTGCTGCCAGCGGCGATATGCATCAATAGATCAGATTTTGAGTACATTTTTGAGGAAGCGAATGTCTCTTACACATTTGAAGCGATTGGAAGCGGAAAGCATCCACATCATGCGCGAAGTGGTGGCTGAAGCGGAAAACCCGGTGATGCTCTATTCCATCGGCAAGGACAGCGCCGTGATGCTGCACCTGGCACAGAAAGCCTTTGCGCCTTCATTACCGCCGTTTCCGTTGCTGCATGTGGATACCCGCTGGAAATTTCGTGAGATGTACGCGTTCCGGGATCAGATGGCCAAGAAGTTGGGTATGGATCTGATTGTCCATATCAACCCGGAGGGCGTTAAAAAGGATATCAACCCCTTTACCCATGGTTCTGCCCTGCATACCGACATCATGAAGACCGAAGGCCTTAAACAGGCCTTGGACAAATACGGTTTTGATGCAGCGTTTGGTGGTGCACGCCGCGATGAAGAAAAGTCCCGTGCCAAAGAGCGTATTTTCTCTTTCCGTACCGCCCAGCACCGTTGGGACCCAAAGGGCCAGCGGCCTGAGTTGTGGAAGCAGTACAATGCCCGCAAGCACAAGGGCGAGAGTATTCGTGTGTTTCCGCTCTCCAACTGGACTGAGCTTGATATCTGGCAGTACATCTACCTGGAAAATATCCCCATTGTACCGCTGTACTATGCGGCCGTGCGCCCGGTGGTGGAGCGTGATGGAGCCTTGATCATGGTGGATGACGAGCGTATGCCGCTGAAGCAGGACGAGGTGCCGATGATGCGCAAGGTGCGCTTCCGTACACTGGGTTGCTACCCCCTGACGGGTGCGGTTGAGTCTGAGGCGGATACTTTGCCTGCGATTATTCAGGAGATGTTACTGACGAAAACGTCAGAGCGTCAGGGCCGTGTGATCGACCATGATTCGGCTGCTTCCATGGAGAAGAAAAAGCAGGAGGGTTATTTCTGATGGCGCATGTTTCAGACTTGATCAGCCGCGATATTGAACAGTACCTCAAACAGCATGAGAACAAGGGACTGCTGCGTTTCATCACCTGCGGCAGTGTGGATGACGGCAAGAGTACGCTGATTGGCCGTCTGCTGTTCGATTCCAAGATGTTGTTTGAAGACCAGCTTTCGGCGATTGAAGCCGACTCCAAAAAGTATGGTACCCAAGGTGAAGAGATCGACTTTGCACTGTTAGTGGATGGTTTGGCTGCCGAGCGTGAACAAGGCATCACCATTGATGTGGCGTATCGTTTTTTTTCAACCGATCGGCGCAAGTTTATCGTTGCCGATACCCCAGGGCATGAGCAGTACACCCGCAACATGGTGACAGGTGCCTCTACGGCTGATGCTGCCATTCTGATGGTTGATGCGCGCAAAGGTATTTTGACGCAGACTCGCCGTCACAGCTTTCTGATGTCGCTGATTGGCATTCGCAACATTGTGGTTGCGATCAACAAGATGGACTTGATGGATTATTCCGAGCAGGTCTTCAACAGGATACGTGACGAATACCGTGAATTTGCCGGCCAGCTCGGTCTGGATAACATTACGTTTATCCCCATGTCGGCATTGAAGGGTGACAACATTACCGCACACAGCGATAACACGCCCTGGTATCACGGCACGACGCTTATGGGGTATTTGGAAACCGTTGAGGTGGATGATGATCGACTTCAGCGTAACCCCTTCCGTATGCCGGTGCAGTGGGTTAACCGCCCCAATCTGGATTTTCGCGGCTTTGCCGGCACGCTGGCCAGTGGTGTGGTTCGCCCGGGCGACGAGATTCGTGTGCAGCCCTCTGGCAAAACAAGCCGCATTGCCAGTATTTATACCTACGATGGCGAGCTGGATGAAGCGGTGGCCGGGCAGTCGGTTACACTTACGCTGACCGATGAGATCGATATTTCACGTGGGGATGTGATCTCGGGTATCGATCAGCCGGCACAAACAGCCGATCAGTTTGAAACCAGCATTGTCTGGATGCATGAAGAGCCTATGCTGCCGGGGCGACCTTATCTTTTGAAGATTGGCACGCGTACCGTGACAGCCACCATCACCGATATCAAATACCAGGTGAATGTGAACACGCTGGAACATATGGCCGCCAAAAAGCTTGAACTGAACGGTATCGGTATCTGTAATATCAGTCTGGATCGTGCCATCGCGTTCGACCCCTACACAGAGAATCAGGACACCGGCGGTTTTATCCTTATCGACCGCATGAACAACAACACTGTTGCTGCCGGGATGATCCACTTTGCCCTGCGTCGCAGTCAGAATATTCACATGCAGCATGTGGATGTGGATAAAGCGACGAGAGCTCGGGCCAAAAACCAGCAGCCCTGTGTGTTGTGGTTTACGGGATTGTCCGGCGCGGGCAAGTCAACCATTGCGAATAAAGTGGAGAAAAAGCTCCACGCGCTGGGGCACCACACGTACTTGCTGGATGGGGATAACGTTCGTCATGGCTTGAACAAGGATCTTGGCTTCACCGATGCCGACCGGGTGGAGAATATCCGGCGTGTCGCGGAGGTTTCGAAGCTGATGGCAGATGCGGGGCTGATTGTGTTGAGTGCCTTTATCTCCCCGTTCCGTTCTGAGCGTGCCATGGCGCGCGGCATGGTGGAGGACGGTGAGTTTGTTGAAATCTTTGTCGATGCACCTTTGGATGTGGCGGAGGGCCGTGATCCGAAAGGACTGTACAAGAAAGCGCGCCGCGGTGAGCTGAAAAATTTTACGGGCATTGATTCTGCATATGAAATCCCGGAAGCGCCGGAAATTACCCTTGATACCACCCGGTATACGCCGGATGAAGCGGCGGATCAGGTGATTCTGCACCTGCAGGAATGTGGTATCGTTCCTGCCACTTAAGTGACTTCAGAAAGATTTAAGGGATAGATTAATGACCGACATCGCTTTGTCAGAGCTGCTGGACCAGGTCGAACAGATTGCGCTGGATGCAGGTAAAGCCATTCTGGAGATCTATGGCCGCGAGTTCACAGTGGAGGAAAAGGAAGACAAAACCCCGCTGACTGAAGCAGACAAGGCTGCCAACAGCATTATTCTTGCCGGGCTCGAGGCGCTTCCAGTCGACATTCCCGTGCTAACCGAAGAGGCTGTTGAGGCTTTCACCGGAGCGGATAGACAAGGGCGTTACTGGCTGGTTGATCCGCTGGATGGAACCAAAGAGTTCATCAAGCGTAATGGAGAGTTCACGGTCAATATTGCGTTGATCGAGCAGGGGCAGCCGATACTGGGTGTCGTGTTTGCCCCGGCACTGAATGTAACCTATCTGGGCGCCGAAAACGTGGGTGCGTTCAAGGTTGATGGGGCAGGTGAGCGGCAACCGATCAAGGTCGTTGAGCATCAGGCGGGTACGCCCTGGCGCGTGGTGGGTAGCCGTTCTCACGCCAGTCAGGACACGCTGGACTGGCTTAAGGCGCTGGGCGATTATGAGCTGGTGCCTATGGGCAGCTCACTCAAAATTTGTTTGGTAGCCGAGGGCGTGGCTGATGTTTATCCTCGCCTTGGACCAACGTGCCTTTGGGATACCGGGGCGGCCCACGCTGTGGTGAATGCGGCCGGTGGACGCCTTACAACACTGGATGGCACTCACCTGGACTACGGCTCGCCCGAGACAGTCCTGAACCCCTGGTTTGTCGTGTGTGCAGCGCCGATAAGCTCCACCCTGCAGTGATCCCAACGATGCGTTTTCTTTATTCTGCCTGTAAGGACCCCCGATGATTCTGGTAACGGGAGGAGCGGGTTACATCGGCTCACATACAACCCTCGACTTGCTTCGGGCTGGGCATGAAGTTGTGGTGCTTGACAACCTGGCCTGCAGTTCAAAATTGTCTTTGGCACGTGTTGAGGCTCTCACGGGCAGCCGTATACCTTTTATAGAAGGTGATATCTGTAATCCGACTGTTTTGCGCAGTGTTTTTTCTCGATTTCCCGTGACCGCTGTCATTCACTTTGCAGGCCTTAAAGCCGTTGGCGAGAGTGTTGATCGGCCGCTGTATTATTATGAGAATAACGTGCTGGGTACGATTAATCTTTGCCGAGCCATGAGTGATGCAGGGGTTTTTAAAATAGTATTCAGCTCTTCTGCAGCCGTTTATAGCCCTAAGAATGAAATGCCGGTCAGAGAAAATTCATTGACGGGTGGGGGAATCAGTCCCTATGGAAGAACCAAACTGTTTGTTGAGTCTCTGCTGCAGGATCTTGCTCATGCTGACCCCCGCTGGAAGATAGCCCTGCTACGTTATTTCAACCCTGTGGGCGCTCATGAAAGCGGTTTGATTGGAGAGGCCCCGTTAACGCGGCCGGAAAACCTTTTTCCCGCGATTATTGATGTGGCTCTGGGGCGGCGTCCGGAGTTGCTGATTCATGGCGCAGACTATCCTACACCTGACGGTACTGGAGTGCGTGATTTCATTCATGTGATGGACTTGGCACAGGGGCATCTGAAAGCTCTGGATAAAATAGACGCGACTTCGGGCGTACAAACATGGAACCTGGGGACCGGTATCGGCAGTAGCGTGTTGCAGTTGGTTCATGCGTTCGAGCGGGCCTCAGGCAAGCCAGTCCTGTATCGGGTTGTTGGTCGTCGCAAAGGCGATTTGGCGACCTGTTGGGCTGATCCGTCAAAAGCAGGTGCTGAGCTGGGCTGGAAGGCGTGCAGGACCCTTGATGATATGGTGGCCGACGCCTGGCGTTGGCAGCAGCTTAACCCCAACGGATATTAATGGTGCTTTGGCATTCAATGAAGTCGACGGAATAGGCAAGTATGGATTCAATAGGTTTGCACTCACGGTCCGTTCACTATCGTGTGTTGACGCTGGGACGCCGGTATAAAAAAGCGCTGATGGTATTGGCGGATTTTATCGCCTTGCCTGTAGCCCTGTGGTCGGCGTATGCACTGCGCCTGACACAGTGGTGGCCAGTGGATTACCTGCAGCCAGTCTGGTGGCTGTTTATTGCTACGCCCATTGCCGGTCTTGTCATATTCACACGGCTTGGCCTCTATCGGGCAGTGGTGCGTTTTATGGGCGCACAGGCCATTTGGGCAGTTGCCAAAGGGGTCATGATGCTGGCAGTACTTATGTGGGCCTCCGCATATTTTTTTGAACTGCAAAAGTTTCCACGCTCAATCCCGATTAATTTTGCACTGGTGGCGCTGGTGTATGTTGGCGGTAGTCGTTTGTTTGTGCGCAACTACTACCATTGGTTAATTGGCCATTATATCAATAAAGACCCTGTTCTCATTTATGGAGCTGGCAATTCCGGTGCTCAGCTTTCCGCTGCGCTTTCTGCTGGAGGGGAGTATGTGCCGATAGGGTTTCTGGATGATGACCCTGCGGTAAGGAAAACAACCGTAGCAGGGCTGCCTGTTTATGCACCTTCTCAGGTAGGCGAATTGATAGAGCAGCGGAATGTTACGCATGTTCTGTTGGCGCTTCCTTCCGCCACGCGCTCTGAGCGTCGCCGTGTGCTCGAACAGTTGGCGAATCATGCTGTACACGTCAAAACAATACCTTCCATGCAGGAACTGGTTTCAGGTGAGTCGCTTGAGTCTCTGCGAGATGTTGATCCTGAAGATCTGCTGGGCAGGGAAACTGTTCCCCCCGTGGAGAAATTAATTACCACCAGTATCACGGGAAAGGTTGTGCTGGTTACGGGGGCCGGCGGTTCTATCGGTTCAGAAATTTGCCGTCAGGTCTTGCGCAATCAGCCCAAGGCATTGGTTCTGTACGAGCTGAGTGAGTTCGCGCTTTATAAAATTGTTCAGGAGTTGGAGTTAATTGCCAGGAATGAAGGGTTGGCAGTGCCTGTCTATCCCTTATTGGGCTCTGTGTTGGATCAAGTCCGTGTTGAACGGGTGATCAGCCATTTTGAGGTCAAAACCATATACCATGCGGCTGCCTACAAGCACGTGCCATTGGTTGAACATAATATTTTTGAAGGCGTGCGTAACAATGCCATGGGAACGAGAGTGCTGGCAACAGCAGCCCAAAAAGCGGGGGTTGAGCGCTTTGTATTGATATCAACGGACAAGGCTGTTCGTCCCACCAATGTAATGGGAGCTACAAAAAGACTGGCTGAGCTGATCATTCAGAGTTTGGCCGTTGAGGGCAATGAAAACAATAAAGGCTCAACTGTATTTTCCATGGTGCGGTTTGGTAACGTTCTGGGGTCTTCCGGCTCGGTGGTGCCACTTTTTAAACAGCAAATCCAGGCAGGGGGGCCGGTAACTGTTACGCATCCGGATATAACCCGCTTTTTCATGACGATTCCCGAGGCGGCTTCGCTGGTGATTCAGGCAGGATCAATGGCGGAAGGAGGGGATGTATTCGTTTTGGACATGGGAGAGCCGGTGAAAATTGTAGATTTGGCGCGCAGAATGATCCAGCTGATGGGCTATGAAGTGCGTTCTCACGAGTATCCTGAAGGTGATATTGCCATCGAGTTTACCGGTTTGCGCCCCGGCGAGAAGCTGTTTGAAGAGCTGTTGATCGGTGAGCATGTAGTGGGGACAGAACATCCCAAGATCATGCGTGCGCATGAAGAACGCCTGACCCAAGCGCAATTGGAGCAGGTCATGCAGGGCATTGAAACGGCCATGCTGCAGGGTAATTGTGAGGCGGGCATTGAGTGGCTGCAGCAGGCAGTGAGTGGGTTCACGCCTGCTACCTCGGTTGATTGGCTTAAAAAAGCGACGTCATGACGCGTTACAGGCTGCCCTGCGTTTGCGAATGGCGCCCATGATAAGGGCAACAAATATGCCGGCCATAAAGCCCAAAATTGCAGAAAGCGACAAAATCAAATTCTTGCTGGGGGTCGTTGGAGTCTGATCGGTAACGACATTGCCACTGATAAAGTTGAGAGCTAATGAATCAGGAAATTGCTGACTTTCAAGTTCGATCAGTTGGCTCTTCAGATCTATGATTTCTTCGCTGAAGTCACCGTCATTACTGCGTGCAGCAAGTATTTCTGCTTCTCTGTTATTGGACTGTGCGGCCAACATGGCCTCCAGCTCTCTGACCTGACTATCAGGGTAATGATCGGTCGGGCGGTTTTTAAGTTCTGTCAGTTCGGCCTGCAGCAGCCGGGTGCCTCTAAGGTACAAAGGGTCTGACAGGCTACGAATATCAGCACTGATGACGACCTGTCCACGCACCTGGTTATTCAGCTGTGACAAGGAAACCGGTTCATCAAAGTTCAGAGCTTTTGCAATTGTAAGGGCTTCCTGAAGGTTGATGATGCGGTCTCTTAAACGTGCGTCATACAATTCCTTTTGTGCCTTGAGTTGATCCTGAAGTTTTATAATTTCAAGAGCGTGTTGTTCTTCCAGGCGCTTGATGCGGGATTGGCGCTTTTGCACCTCGGCTGTTTCCAGTGCTGTAATTTCTCGGTGGATACGAGCCTGTTCTTCTTGACGTAACTGATTGAAGTTTTTCCGTAGTACGTCGACCAGGTACTGATTTGCCGTGTTTACATACTCGGTCAGCATTGCATCGGCGGTTGCCGCGGGAGATGCTGCAAGCGTAATACTGCCTGATTCAATTGCGCTCGTTTTTTCGGTGTCGGGAATTTGCAACTCAATCATGCTGTTCAACCGCGTGATCAGGTGGTTGCTGCTGGTATCGGTTGGCAGGTAGTCGTTTACTGTATCGCTGAGATTATCAATGAAGTACCGTTTGTACTCATTCGAATTCAGGGTTCTGAAGTACATGTTGGTTAACTGACTAGAGGTGAGGTCGTTGAGACCATAGAGCGCTTTGAGCGGGGCAGCGCTATGAGCCAGCGGTTGCTGAATTTGAGCAGTTGCTTTGTAAACGGGTGTTCCTGAAAAAGCATAGACAGCTCCAGCTACCACCGCCAAGACTGTAATGATGGCCACTGTCCACTTTTGTTCCCAAATACTCTCCATGAGCTCAAAGAGGTCAATTTCGTCATTTGGGTAGTGATTGGCTGACTCAAGTCTGGAACTCATACTGCTGTTCTCCGGCTCTAAAAGTGGCGTGCTATTTTTACTGATATTCTATTTGTTGTTTGCAATACTTGATATTTTTTTGTTCTCAAGCCAAGACCATATAATAATTGGGGTCACGGCTGGTATGATAAGAGTGTTGAATTGATAACCAATGGCAATTATTTCATTAATAAGGGGGAAGTCCACTTTCTGGGTGATGAAGTCATGCATTAACGCATTGCCGAAGAAGAGCTCTTTCATGGATTGAAATAAAATGCCCATGACTATAATCGGATAGAGTATGATAATGCCGATTAGTATCTTGTTGAAAGTTTTTTCATCTGATGATGCCAACAACAAGGAAACGATGAAAGGTAGAGAGTAGGACAAAACTTTAGGGTTTATTTGATACGCGATTTGATTGCCTGCTTCTTTTGCAGACATGATCATACCATTGAGTTCACCCAGCTTGGTGATTAATACAATATTACCTTTATGTAACTTCAAGCTATCGAAAACGTCGGGTAGTATGGATTCAAGAGCCAGGCTTGAGATTAATATTGCCGGTTGTATGAGGAGGTCATGGAGCAGGTACCAGAAAACAAAGCTACAGCTCATCCAAAATATTACAGCAACGAAGAACTTTTTCAGGTTAAACTGTGCAGATTCATGACTCATGCTGAGGCTCCTCTTGACTGTGTGCCTTTGGCAAGAATCGTAGCCAGATCAGGAATACAATCAGTACATCAAGCATGATTACGACTGGCCAAATGTATAGGTGCGCCCATTCAAAAATATCAATATTCCATTGCCCAATATAAAAAAGACTTATAATTCGGCCAAGGTTGAATATCTGTATGAAAATAAAACCGAAAAATATTGCGTAGATTTTATGCTTTATCGAAGCGGGAAATGCGATAACGGCTGCTGCGAGAACTATGATCGCCTCTACACCGTTACAGCCAGGTTCAATTGATACGGCAAAGCCGTTTTCTGTGCTTTGAATTATTTTTCCGTAGGATATGACATTTTCGTCAAACAATCGGATAAGGGTCGCACTGATGTCGGCAATCAAGCTGGTGAAAGGGGTGATTACATGTACCTGAACAGGGTTCAGCAGCTCTATTGTGAACAGTGATACAAGCAAAACAAAAAATATGGTTCCAAATCTAAGCATGCCATGAAGCTCCAATCATCCTGATTATAAATGTAAGCCGGCTTATTAAACCGGCTTCATCTATGCTTGTCTAATCCGCGTATGCATCCAGAGGTATACAACTGCAGAACAGATTGCGGTCGCCG
>NPIE01000490.1_pt2 | contig 13904 bp, 15 predicted proteins | sample 8637661 | NCBI WGS metagenome assembly NPIE01 (sample SAMN07420842, study PRJNA396082) | bioreactor metagenome | isolation source: sample BA12 brine-fed electro-methanogenic bioreactor BA | place: Japan: Kochi | collected 2016-12-09 | reverse complement strand
CGTGCATGAAGGAAAAGTCTATTAAGTTTCTCATGTAAGTTTATATAGTTATAATAGTATATAAACTTAACCATTGATTAGGTTTTTCGAAATCCTCATAGGAATAATTGCAAATCACGTAATCAGAGAATTCTTTTGGCGTCATTTTTAGATCCCTAGCCATTTTAGAAATAAGTGGTTTTCCTAATTCTCTATGAGAACTCCCCATGCTCATTTTCGTTCTTATATTTTGAATCTTGCCATCAATCACTAACTGATAAGAAAAGTGTCCATTTCCCAAAGTAGTCTTAATAAATCCTTTACCTGTAAACGCTGAATCTATATTTCTTCGTTTCGTCACATTTACCATTTTATCACCGATGTTCAAATAAATCTATAAGCTGCCGTTTTAATAATAACGCTTTATCTGATAATCTGTCATCTCCAATATCTTTATACACCAGATAATCTTCGTAAAGGCTTTCTTCAAACATCTCTCTGGCTTTATCTACGGTTTCATCGACACCGTTAATGCCCAATTTATCATTGGTTACCACCCAATATTCATCATCTTCGTCGTATCTTTCATAAGAAAGTGTGGCTTCGACAGGCTTCTGCAGTTTTATATCTGACACAGCATCTATAATTAGTTTTGTACTTTCGTTGATACTATCTAGCTCTATAATCTCGAGAGTTCGTCCAATTTTTTGCCCTATTCCTGATATCGATACTGGAGTTCTATCGGCAAGATACTCTATTATTTGAGAGCGCATATCTTCGGGTAAGCAAACCTTTGCTAAGCTTCCTGAATCTCTTTTGACCCAAAATAACGAATTAGGAACATCGTCTTTGATTCTAACTATAGCTCCCCGGATTTTTACTTCGTCATTTTCAGATTCTTCTTCCAATAATTTTGAGACCCGTTCTCTAAAATATACGTGTTGAATATCAATTTCTGGATTTTCTAACTGCACATCTTCGATCTTTACTTTTGCGTGCATGTTACTTGGAGGTATAATACGATTAATATGGTTTAACATTGCGACCCTAGTCTTTTGATCTTCGATTATTTTCTTGACTTCGCCTTTTACATCATTGTATCCTTTATCGGGCCCCGACAATACCCCAAATAAACTCGCTAATTTAGAAAAAGCGGGTTCTTGTACCGTCCTTGACGGATCTTCCAAGCTGTACTGGATCTGAACTGGGTTAAATTGCAATTCAACGCATCCTTCACTGAAGCTGACATTTAAAGAATACAAATCTTCTATTATTTTTGGTCGCCTTCCCTGAACCGAAACATCTGGCCAACTATAACGGCCTATTGAATATATTAATGATTGAACATTCACTAATACGCGCCCTATAAGCTCGGCAGGAATCCTTTTTAATGATATGGATTCTCCTTCCAGCTTGTAGATAAATTTTGGGGACATTTTTTGACCTCTGGTTCTTGGCAACTTAATTTGAGACTTTGTTAGGGTCATCTGACTTATTAGACTATCGGTTTTTTAAAGATTACAAAAACATTAAAGTCCAGTAGCCCGGCAAGGATTCGAACCTTGGTGACGAGGTCCAGAGCCTCGTATGATTGACCGCTACATCACCGGGCTTCAGCACGCGAGATTTCGCTTTTCATGTATTAACCTGTCGATCCGACCGCGGCCCCTCCCATCGTTCATTTGTAGTCCAGCACCACCACCAGTGGACCTTCCCCCTCTTTCGGAAGGCTCTCCTTGTAGACGGCTAAGGTGGTGCCCGGCCGCTCGACCTTCTGGCCTGAGAGGAACTGATCCGCCGAGGAGATCCCGAAGGAGGGGGGAACGGCAGGGGTCTTGAAGTGCATGGGGATGGCGATCCGGGGCTTTATCTGGCCCGCGACTTTTTTGGCGCCCTCTCCGTCGAGGGTGAAGGTCCCGCCCACCGGGATCATCAAGACGTCCACCTTCCCCAGGGCTGCGGCCTCTTTTTCGCCGAGCTGGTGGCCGAGGTCGCCGAGGTGGCAGATCCTGACGCCGTCCATCTCGAAGCAGAAGATGGTGTTTTTGCCCCGGAGCTTTCCCCCCTTCTCGTCGTGGTATGTTGCGGTGCCTTCAAACTCGATCCCCGCAACGGTCCTCTTCCCGGGGCCTCTGACCAACACGGGGTCGCCTTTGAGGGCTTTTACGTTGTTGTGGTCGTGGTGGTCGTGGCTGACGACGACCACGTCCGCCCGGATTCGTGGTGGCGGGTAGTTGACGCTATCGTCAAAGGGGTCGGTGACCACCACCTTCCCCGAATCGTCTTCGATCTTGAAACAGGAATGGCCAAGCCAAGATATCTTCAACGCTATCACCTAAACCAATTATTGATCTTATAGGATAATAATTAATCGACCCTGGCGTCGACGACGGCGTGAAGCATCCCCGGCGAGTACTTCTTCACCCGGGCGCACCTCTCGATTTTGATCTTTCGCCCGGCCCGCTTCGCGGCCTCGGTGAGGTCCTTTTCCAGCTCCTGGGGGTAGAGCTTCTCGGGGACGGTCTGGTGGTAGTGGAGGGCCCCGCCGGGCCGGAGAGCAGCGATGCCTGCGTCCAGGTACTGGTCTGTGGTCCCGACATACCCCATCACCACCCGGTCGGCGACGTCCTTGGGGGCGGAAACTGCGCAGTCGCCGAGGACCGGCTCGACGATTCCATCGACGCCGTTCAGCCTCACGTTCTCGACGAGGTACCCGTAGGCGACGGGGTTGATCTCGATGGCGACGATTTTTCGGGGGCGGGAGTGGACCGCCATGGGGAGGGTGAAGTACCCGATCCCGGCGAACATGTCCACGACCGTCTCGCCTCCGCCCAGACGGCCCATCCTCATCCTCTCCCGCAGGTTTCCTGGCGAGAACATCGTCCTCATAGGGTCGAGCTTGAAGACGACGCCGTTCTCCCGGTGGACCGTCTCGGTCTTGCCGGAGCCTGCTATCACCTCCCGGTCAGGCTCCCGAAACTGTCCTTCGATCCCCCGATCGAGAAGGACGATGCTGCAGCGGGGGTAGATATCAAGGAGCGCCTCTCCGATCCTCCCCTTCAGATGCTCGATCTCCGGGTCGATCTTTACGGTTATCACCTTCCCCAGGATGAACCAGCCCTTTGGGAGGAGGGCGCTGTCCTGAGGGGAGATATCGTCGGCAAGAAGCTCGGCCAGCTCCGGAGCCCTCTCGTAAAACTCGGGCCGCTCTTGAAAAATGACTTTCAGGCCCTGCAGGGACGGGGACGGGAACGAGGACGGTAGCAGGGGCCCAGTCACCGGGATCTCGACTGTGCCGTCCTTAGAGATCGTCTTTCGGCTCCGGTCCAGAAGCCCCAGCCGAGAGATTAGCTGAAGCGTTCGCTGGGCCTCCTTCCGTTGGACCGGGACCGCCAGTAACTTTTTTCGCATTGTAGATCTGATCGAAATCCAGATGATCGTCGGTGCAGTTGCACCCGAGGCTGATGGTGCTGTTGGTGCGGCTGACCTGGTAGTCCTTGTCGTAGACGAGGACGCTCGACTCGTAGCCTTCCGGTATCGCCAGGTTGAAGGTGACGGGGACGAGGATGTACTCGCCGGTGAGGGCCACCGAGACGCTGGCGTTGTTGCGGGAGGCGAGCTGGATCACGGTATTGTTGGTGTAGGATATGGTGACGACGCCGCCCGTGGCGCTGATGCTCTTGTCCACGTCCGGCGGCAGGACCAGCTCGACTTTGCTCTCCAGCCCCTTGGGGTTTGTGACGTCCAGATTCAGGTAGATGTTTTCGCTTTCGTTGGTGAGGTAAGCAGAATAGCTGACGAAATCCGAAGGCACAGCCGGAGTCGATTCATCCGGCGTCGTTGGCGACCAGAGGTAGAAGGCGGCGAGGACCACGATGAGGGCCAGGCCCGCCAGGGCCAGGAGAGGTCCCCTGCGGCATCTTCCCCAGGACCCAAACCCCTTCCCCGGTCCCTTCTCTGGAGGATGGGGCTTTGTGGGTGGTGGTGCCGCCGCCCTCTTCGATGGCGGTGGCCTTACTTCCGGCTCGGCGGCCTTCGCCACCGTTTCCGTCCTCAAAATCTCCGGAGCCGGCTCTTTCGTCTCGATGGGGGCCTCTTCCCTCGGAGCCTCTGGCTCCACCTCCGTCGGTGCCACTTCCTTCTCAGCTTCGGCCTTGAGAGACCCTTCCACCGTCTCCCCTATCTTGGGCCCTTCAGCCTCGCTATCCGGCTCAGTCGGGGCGGTCTCGGCGCCAGCTTCTGCCGCCTCTTCCCGAGCTTCTTCAGCCTTCTCCTCCGGAAGCTCCTCCTCCGGTTCAGCAAGAGGAAGCTTTTCTGCAGCTTCTGCCCCTTCGGACGGCGGCTCGATATCCGCCTCCGCCAGATCCTCTCCGCCCTCCATATCCTCCTCGATCGGAGCCGACTCGGATGGTTCTTCCTCCGGCTCCTCCGGCTCTGTCCCCTCGGACCGAGGGATGGTTGAAGGCTTCTCCCTCCGAGGGAGGACGACCTCGCCCTTCTCTAGGTCCAGTATTAGATCTGTATAGGTCCCGGTCTCGTCGACGAAACGCCTCGCCCTGGGGATGAGATACGATATCCCGGAGATCTTCACCTCCTCGAAGAACCCGGTGGACCTCATGAGCCGGTCCTTGTAGGCGTAGATGGCGCCGCTCTCCATCCTGGACTCGATCTCGCTGAGGCTCGGAAACCGGTCCTCCTCGGCCGAGATCTCGCTGGTGGCCTTCGCATAAGCCTCGAAGAATACCCGGCTCATCCTGTTGAGGCGGTTCGAATAGCGGCGATCGAAGAGAAAGGAGAAACTCTCGCCAGCCACCTCCAGCCTATCCGCCGCGACCTCGCGCCAGACCGAGTACGAAACGTCCATCGCAGTACAAAAGTCATCGCCATGATAAGTATTTTTGTATCCGGCCCGGCCCAGAAGCGAGAGCGAAAAGGGCAAAATGAGGAACGCGGAGGTCTCACGTAGCTCTTATATGAAAGCTACCTTTAAATTCCGACGCCGCTCAATTTGGGGTCTGATGAGAACGTTTCAGATGGTGCCGGTCCTGCTCGTTCTTCTGGTGGTGGGGATCCACGTAGAACAGGAGCTGGACCGCTACCATGTACCTGTGGGGCAAGACGCAAACGTTTTGGTCAAGGTTGGCAACACCGGCGAGTCGGCCCTGGACGTGAGCGTCGTGCCGGGCGTGGTCGAAGGGCTGGCGGCTCTGAATCCGGGGGTCCAGTCGGTGGAGATACCGCCTGGAAACTCGGCTCTGGTCTCTTACCTGGTGAGGGGCGAGACCCCCGGCCAGTACGCCATAGCATCCCAGGTGATCTACACCGACGATGAGGGACGGTCCCGCCAGATGAGATGCGGCGACAAAAACGGCAGGCTCCTCGTCGTAAGCTAAAGTAGTTGATCCGGGATTTCCGATCTAGAACTATCGATCTAGAACCGCCGAGTTTTGACCAGAAGGTCCGCCCTCTTGAATATCGATTCGAGACCGTATCCCGCTTCCTTCAGCCTCTCGCTTCCGCCCTCCTCCCGGTCGAGGATGGCGACGACCTGGATCGGCTCGTACCCTTCGGCCCGGAGCCGCTCGATCGATTTTATGAGGGACGATCCCGTGGTGACGACGTCGTCGACTACAGTCACCTTCGAGCCCTCGGGGAGGGCCGGCCCCTCCACGAACTTCTGGGTCCCGTGCTTCTTCGGCTCCTTTCTTATGATCAGGGCCTTAAGCTTCCTTCCTGCAAGATGGCCGACGACAGATATCGACGTCACGATCGGGTCTGCGCCCAGGGTCATCCCGGCGACGGCCACGGCCGCGGGGTCGATCATATCGAGCATGAGCCTTCCTGTGAGGTAAGCCCCCTCCGGGTCGAGGACAACCTCTCTTGCGTCGACGTAGTAGTCGCTCACCTTCCCCGAGGATAGGGTTATCTTCCCCACCCGAAGCGCCCTCGTCCTCACCAGCTCCAAGAGCCTCTCTCTCTCGTCCATGGATCTCTGCTCAGCTCCTGGGAATATAACGTTTTCAGCGCCGTCTCCCCGTCCTCTCGGCCTGGACCGCCCTGACCCGGTCGAGCCTGCCGAGGTCCGTCCCGTCCAGGAGGTAGATCCTGGCCATCTCCAGGCGGGCCATCTTCGGCAGAGGTCCCCGATCCTCTCTTGCGGCTGAGTCGAGGGGGTAGCCACCGCAGAGGGGGTTATAGGCCGGAACTATCGTCATCTCAGTGCTTTTTAGGGCGTGGCCGTACTCCTCCCGGAGAGCCTCGGGAGAGAGGTGCGCCCTCACCCAGGCCCTCTCGGGCGGGCCCGACCCCAGCCGGTCGGCGAGCCTGACCGCGGGGTGGAGGTGAGATGCCACAAGGGCCTCGGCCTCGAATACCGCCGGGTCGGGCCAGGTGTGGCCGTGAAAGTAGCCGACGCCGCCGAGGACGAGCCCCGAGGCCGGATGAATCCGGACCGCGGGGGGCGCGAGGTCGGAGATGCCGATGTCATGATTTCCGATGACGAGGTCTACCTTCACGACCTCGGAGAGGGATTTAAGGAAGGAGGGGACCTCACTCTTCTCCTGAAAACTGGTCCAGGGGAGGTTGTGCTTGGTGTCTCCCAGAAGGATGAGCCGGTCGGGGCCGATCTCTTCGATCCGGGACCTGAGATCTTCTAGCATCTTATTGGTATGGCTGGGGACGCTGGCACCCCCAAGCCAGAGCTGGTGCTCGATCCCTATGTGGAGGTCCGTTGCCACCAACACCCTCGGATCGCCCTCCACCAGCAGGAGGGGCTCGCTTGGGATCGGCCTCGTCCTGATCATCTCAGCGGCTCTTCTGGCCTGAGGTCATTTTTTGGCATCTCTTCCAGGACGGCCACCAGCTCCCGGATGAGAGCCGGAAGGTCGCCGACGACGGCCCTGCAGGATTCTTCGATCATCAGGTTCACCTTCGACACAGGGGTCTCCCCCGCCTTTCTGGAGTCGGTCCTGATCCCCACCGCCCTCGGGCCGAAGAGGGCGTAGTGACACCCCACCTCCCAGGCGGTGCCGTCGTCGGTCATGGGGCCGTCGAGAATCGCCACCATCAGGGGAGAACGTCTCAACGCCGCCAGGTTCGCCTCGAAGATATCCTCTGCCGTCCCGGAGGCGATCTCGAAAGGCCAGAGGACCTCGACCCTATCACCAAGGGCCGAATCGATCTCCTCCTTGAGATATCCTGCCCAATCGATCTCGGCCCTGCTGAAGAGGGGACCGGCCAGGTAGACGGAGACCTTCTCGGTCAAACTTTTCCCCATTTTCCTCTTTATCCCCGCTCGATCTCGGTTTCTTTTTCATCATCTTTTCCAAAGCCCCGATCCCGCCGTCAGATCTAATCCGCCGAGGCCGCCAGAAGCCTCTCTTTTACGAACTGGCCATCGAGGCTCGCCAAAAACCAGCCGACCTTCGGACCCTGCTTCTGGCCCAGGAATGCGACGTAGATCGCACCGAAGAGCATCTTTGCGTCAATCCCCCTCTCCTCGGCGACGGCGTAGACCTCGTTGTGAATATCTTCGGCACCCTTCCCCTCGATCCTTCCGGCAAGGGCGCCGAGGGCCTCCCGAAGCTTTGGATCGACGTTCTTCACCTTGGAGGGGAGGGCCTCCTGAAGCTGGAACTTGACGAAGGGCGGCGCGTACCGGTCGAGCCATGCCCTGACGTTATCGGCCCGGGAGAGGATCTGATCCCTGTTGGATGTGTCGTAGCCGCTCCGGGCCAGGACCGCAAAGAGCTTTTCGGGATCGTCCCCCGCGATCTGGACCGCGGTCACCATGTGCCGATAGGGGACCTGAGCCGGCCCCTCAACCCCCACTTTGGAGAGCGCAAGAGCCCTCTCCTCGCCGGCTCGGCGGTCGTACTCTTCGATGAGGTTGAGGAGAGGAAGGCCCGGATCGAACTCGATGTGCTTTTCGGGCTTGGTTCTGATGATGAGGTAGCGGAGGACCTCGGGCGGGACGACGTCGAGCATGTCCCTGATCGTCACCACGATCCCCGTGGAAGAGTGCATCGCCCCCTTCCCCTTCAGGTGGATCCACTCGTAGACGACGGGGTAGGGGGCGGGGTAATCGTAGACCTCCTCGGAGATCCTCTTGCCGGTGTCGTAAGATCCCCCGGCGGTGGCGTGGTCTTTTCCGAAGGGCTCCATCGTGACCTTGAGGATAGACCATCTTGCGGGCCAGTCGACCCTCCAGGCGAGCTTTCCACCGCCCCTCATGCTCGCGGTGCCCTGGTGGCCGCACTTGCAGACGTAGTCGGCGGTCTCGCGCGCCAGGTCAAAGCCCACCACCTTGGTTGTGTTCAGCCGGCCGCAACTCTGGCAGATCACATCGAGTGGGCACCAGTCGGAGGGAAGATCCCTTCCCGAGACCTCTTTTAAGATCCGAGCGATCTCGTCCCTCTTCTCCAAAGCGGTCTTGATGGCGTCGACGTAGAGCCCCTCTTTGTACATACGATCGGCCCGATGAACCTCGGGCCTGATCCCCAGCCTCTCCAGGGAGTCGAAGAAGGGGAGGAGGAAGTGGTCGGCGTAGCTGTCGCAGCACCCCTCGGGACATGGTATCTCCGATAAGGGTTTACCCACATGCTCCTCGAAGCTCTTGGGCAGGAATGGGTAGAGCCGCCGGAGGGGGTCGTAGGTGTCGGCGATGTAGATGAGGCGGGCCTCGGCCCCCCGGTCGATGAGCGCCCGATAGACCGCGTCGGCGGTCATCACCTCCCGCATGTTCCCCAGGTGGATCTGGCCGGAGGGGGTGATCCCGGTCGCAACCGTCTGAGGGCCTCGATCTGCCAGCGTCTCCGCCGCCACGTCGGCCCAGTGAATCGTCATGGGCTCACCATCGATGCAAAAGGTGATATTAACTTTCCGCCCTCGGTCGTCCCCTAGGCGAAATTTAAAGAGGAAAGTGAAGAGGTGCGAGACGGTGAAGAACGGCGAGAGGAGAAAGAGAGATATCGGATCGAGACAGAAGCCAGGTTATGGATCGGCCTTCCCTCGACGAGTACTTCATGGAGATCGCACGGGTGGTGGGGACGAGGTCCACCTGTCTTCGCCACCATGTGGGCGCGGTCCTGGTGAGGGACAAGAGGATCCTCTCCACCGGGTACAACGGCGCTCCGACGGGGTTGTCCCACTGTCTTGAGGTTGGGTGCCGCCGCGAGAACGTCGAGAGCGGATACCGCCACGAGCTATGCCGCGCCGTCCATGCCGAGCAGAACGCCATCATCCAGGCAGCGATCCATGGCGTCAGCACCCTCGGAGCCACCCTCTACTGCACCCACCAGCCCTGCGTCCTCTGCGCCAAGATCATCATCAACTCCCAGATACGAAGGGTCGTCTACGGAAACCCTTACCCCGACGACGAGGCGCTCCGATTTTTAGAGCAGGCGGGGGTCGAGGTCTGCATGATGGCCGGGGGCGGAGCCGATCGGGAAGCGGAGTAAACTCTCGTTCTTTTAGAATTGTGGAGTTGAAAGCGAGAATCTCAACGCTCGGAAGGTGGGGCTGATGCGGTATACATCGCTGTTTTACTTCATCCCCTCAGGAAGTCATGCGACTTCTCAAAAGTTTATTATACAATTCATGCATATGTTATGTCATGTTTTCCAGCCTCAACTTTGAAGGAGGAATCGAATGAGAGGAAGAGAGAGGATTCTCCTGATCTCAGTCCTCTTTTGCCTCGTGTCGTTCGCATCGGCCCAGGACGGTGATTTCATCGGCGGGGTGATAGGCCCGGGAACCGAGAGCCCCGGCGGCAAAATAGGCATGTCGAACCCCGCCGCAGACTATTGCTCCAACCAGGGATACGATTACAGCGGCGGACGGTGCGTATTTCCCGATGGGTCGGCCTGCGACGCCTGGGAGTTTTACAGGGGAGAGTGCAGCTACAACCCGGAGCCTGAGAAGCCGATAGGAATGCCAAACCCCGCGTCGTCGTACTGCGCAGCTCAGGGGTACAAGCTCGAGATCAGAACCGATCCGACGACCGGTGGTGAGGTTGGGTACTGCGTATTCCCCGACGGCTCATCCTGTGAGGAGTGGGCCTTCTACAGGGGAGATTGTCAATACCACCCGAAGCCCAAACCCCAGCCGACTCCAACGCCTACTCCAGCGCCCGTTCCTCCCGCACCCAAGCCCCAGGCGCCTATAGCCACCTACACCTGCGATGCGCCGCCCGCCTCAGAGCAGGAAGCGATAATGGACTACGACGCGAAATCGGCGCCACCAGGCCAGGTTTACTACATGGAGAGCTTCGTTTCCTGGCGCGGCTTCGTGGGATCTTTTCCCGCAACCTCGCCCGCCCTATGGATAAAGACCTCTTCGGGATGGTCCTGGAACGCCGTATGCCCCCTGGGCGCCTGGATGAGTGAAGTGATCTACCTGCCGAGGAACGGGTCGGTCAGCCTCTACCTGATGGACTTCAGCGGAAACGCGAGGCTTCACCCGCTTGGATCGGCCTCTGAGGGGTACAAGCAGATCATCCTCTACACCAACTCGCCGGGACAGCAGATGGCGATCATCACCCTCGATGGCGTCCCGAGCAACGTCGTCTTCATCAACGTGAGGTCCGACTGGACGCCCTGCGGAGCCCTAGACGTCAGCGCTTCGGTGAGCACGGGCGCAGACCTCATCCCCTGAAGTAGGATTTTCGATCAGAATTTTGTCGGTAAGAAGGTGATGAATTGATAACGAAGAGCATGCTTTTGCTGATGGCTGCGCTGGCGGCAGCGAGCCCCGCGGTCGCCGATCTTGTGACGATCGAAGCCGGTGACTACTCGATAGCCCTGAACGTGGACCTGGTCAAAAACGACTCTGAGGAGATCGATGCGGGGAGCCTGACCTACCCCCTGGTCGTTCGAGGGTCACAGTGGCCGGAAGACGTCGTCTCGGCGATGAACTACACCAGCCAAAAGTTCACAATAGGGTCGGCCTCCGAAGATTTGAAGGACGTCCCCCACGACCTTTTGACACTGGAGTCGAACGTGGGCATACAGCTTGACACGTATCCCAAGCCGCCTGAGGGCGGGCTCGACACCACCCCCCTCGGCCTCGGCGGGGAGGTGGAGAACCTCACGGTCACCTTCGTCAAGAACGTGACCGTGGGCTGGATCAATCCGATCCAGACGCCGATGTACAGGGCTGAGTGGAACTATGGAGACGGCAATGATCTGCCTGACGTCTACTTCGTCTTATTCGCCGTGGACGAGGTTACAACCTGCAGGATGGAGTCGATCTACGGGGTCTCCGGCGACGAGATGAGCGCCGAGGAGTTTGAGGATTTCCTCGAAAACGTGGACGTCCTTCTCAACGTCCGCACTTCTGGAGGTGATCCGATAATGAACAAAGCGGAGTGATAGATGTGTTTGAGAAGATGAAAGAGAGCTCGGGAAACGTCATCGGATTTCGGCTGAGCGGAAAGCTGACAGACGCCGATTACAAGGCCGTGGCGCCTGAGTTCGAGGATGGGATCAAGAGGTATGGGAAGATCAGGCTCCTCTGGCTCCTGGAGGATTTCCACGGATGGGAGCCGAAGGCCGCCTGGGACGACTACGAGTACTGGCGAAAGTACGGAAAGGATATCGAACGAGTCGCCATCGTCGGGAACAAGCGGTGGGAGGAGTGGATGACGAAGCTCGCCAAGCTCTTCATGAGGGGCGGGGTGAAGTACTTCGACGAGTCAAAGCTCGAAGACGCCTGGGCCTGGGTGCGCGAGGGCGCATCGAAATAGGCGGCCTGCTGCCTCCCCTCACCCCGTCCAATTTTTATCCGCCTCTTTTCTTGATCCACCTCGCCCCGACCTCAACCTCAGCCCCAAACTCATATGCCCACCTCCGGGCGGCGCAAAACCCCTCCGGCTGCTGAACCCCTCCCCTAGACAAGGCCAAAGTTAATATAGATCGCATGAGTATAAAATGATGCGGCGGTTAATTCGTCCGTTCGATTCGGCTGATCGGTGGCCGCCTGCCTGCTCATCTGCGCTGATCAAAAAACAATGGGGAAGAGAACCATGTCGGAGAAAAAGGGGAAGGAGAAGATGGTCGAGGTCTGTCCGGTCTGCGGGAGCTCCGAGCTCTACTACGAGGCCGGGAGCTCCATCGGCAAGGTCTACCACTGCAAGGACTGCAACTACATCGGGGCGCTGGTGATAGAGGCAGACGAGGAGATGATCAAGGCGATAAAGGAGGAGTACGAGCGGGAGAAGAAGGGGGAGAAGAGGAAAGAGGAGGAGGAAGAGGGCGCTGCTTAAAGATGCGATAGAAAAAACCAAGTCGATCGATCTTGACAAACTCGAAAGGGAGATCGAGGAGGAGAGCAACCGGCTTGCCCGTCAGAAGTTCAAGGTATCTCGATAACAACGTCTTCATTGCGGCGATCAAGAGGGGATGGACGAAGAGCACAGAGCTCGTATACTACCTTTTGGACGGCAAAGCAGAGCTTTTCGCCAACGAACTCCTCGTTTTCGAGTATGAGAAGTATGCCGAGGCGTTGGGCACATACGAGCTTTTGGATTATCTGAAAAAGGCGGTGATCCAGGTGAGTCCATCTCAAAAAGAGATAGACGTCTGCGCAGCATACTTCCCGGAGAGCGAACTGGCGGATATCGTCCATGCTGCGACCTGCCGTTATGCCGATGCGATCCTGATCTCCAACGACCACCATTTCGACCGAATCAAAAAGGCCGAGATCATCGAAGTCTGGAGCAATACTAAAGCGATCAAGAGACTCCTCGATGGTATCGAAGATTACGAGGAGACCGAATGACGCGCCGGCGAGGCCTTTGCCTCGCGGGAGATAGACGACCGCAACGATACCCGGATCGAGATATTTCAGGTATCATAATACATCTACGCTTGCAGATTCACCACTTTCGCTCATTTCAGAGTTCATTGCCGCATGGAGGGTCTCACCATAGTTGACATTTTCGTACTCCCAAATGGTGGATGTACCTGCTACAGCATACCCATGTCCACCCAATCCCAGTGGTGTGATATATGCCCCCCCAGATGCCGTTAGGACTTTTCTGTCGGCGTCCTCTTCTGATCGCAAGTCCGTGCTGAACGTGCCATCTGAGACATGGCAACGAACTCCAACACTGATATCGTGTCCGTACCATGCAGAATCGGAAGCAAATCCTTCATCCACTGTGACAAGATCAACTTCACCCGATGCTTTTAACACATTTTTTCCAAGATCCAGTTCCGATTTCAGGTTTCTTGTGTTGATGGATCCTTTGCTAACCTGGCTGTACAATTGAACGATCTTGCAGTCAGGGTCCTCCCATCGTCCGATCCAAGCATCTGCCCAAGTGTATCCCCAGTCTCCGGTGTCAAGACTTGTCTCACCAGAAGTCGAAAGAATCCCGTCATGATTCTCAGATTTAAGATTTGTTGCGCTGAGTGATCCATCGTAAACCCGAACCCCTATACCTACGTAATTGTCTGTCTCGGCATCCCTGGCCCATGAACCTGAATGACCCTCTTCTGCATCTTCAATCACAGTATTCTGTTGTGATCTTAAGCCGTCGTCGGATTCGACAATCAGCGTAGTGCTCAGTTTTTTTCCATTAATTATGTTTGTGGCAATATTAACTGACTCCCCATCAACGCCCTGTACATAAGACGATGCACTTCCATACTCAGCATCTTCGATGTCCGTCTTCTGGAATGTCTTAACGCTGTTACCTGCTTCAGAGACCTGGGTCGAACTTAAGGCGCCTTGATCCACTGAGGCATGAGAGCTAGCACTCGCCCCATCAGAGTCACTAGCAAAGGAGGAAACAGAGCCGTATTCAGCATCAACTATGTCCGTATTCTGAAATGTTCTGGCGTTGTTGCCAGCTTCTGATATCAGAATGGAACTCAAGGTGCCTCGATCGACTGAGGCATGAGAGCCGGCACTCGTCCCATCAG
>NPIE01001945.1_pt1 | contig 13906 bp, 10 predicted proteins | sample 8637661 | NCBI WGS metagenome assembly NPIE01 (sample SAMN07420842, study PRJNA396082) | bioreactor metagenome | isolation source: sample BA12 brine-fed electro-methanogenic bioreactor BA | place: Japan: Kochi | collected 2016-12-09 | reverse complement strand
AACTATCCGCGTGGCCCACTAGGCTCGACATTCCCCACGATTCTGCTGTGGCTTTATTTGCGTTCATTCGCGTTCATTTGCGGTTCAAAACAGTCTCTGGAGCGCCAAGAGATACTCGCGGAATGCTGCCTGAGTCAATTGCTTGACCAGGAAAGCGAAACCCGGGCTCAGAACACCAGATTCACCATCGTCAGCATCACGGCCAGGTAGAGCACGCTCATCGGCAGGCCGACGCGCAGGAAGTCCTTGACCGTGTAGCCGCCGGGGCCGATGATCAGGGCGTTGACCGGATGGGTCGGCAGGATGAAGGCGTTGGAGGTGCCGAGTGCGATGATCAGCGCGTAGATCGCCGGATTGGCGCCGGTGAGCAGCGCGATGTTGATCGCGATCGGCACCAGCAGTACGGTCGCGCCGACATTCGACATTACCAGCGTGAACAGTGTGGCCAGCAGCGCCAGCGCGATCTGCATCGGCAGGTCGCCGACCTCGCCGACCAGGCGCATCAGCTCCTGCACCAGCCAGGCCGCGGTGCCGGTGACCTCCATCGCGTGGCCGAGCGGGATCAGGCTGGCCATCAGGAATACGGTTTTCCAGCTGACCGCGGCATAGGCCTCGTCCATGGTCAGCACCCGGGTCAGGATCATGCCGGTCGCCCCGGTCAGCAGCGCGATCGAAAGGTTGAAGTCGGTCAGCAGGATCAGGCTCAGCGACAGCAGGAACATGACCAGCGCCGAGCCGACCTTGTGCGGCCGCTGTTCTTCCTTCGGAATGTCGGTGGCGACGATGAAATCGCGCTCGCGCGCCACCGCCGACAGGTCGCGCCAGGTCGAGTGCGACACCAGGCAGTCGCCGAGCTGGAGCGTCTCGCCGCGAAGCTGATCGCGCACGATGTTCTGACCGCGGTTGATTGCCAGTACCGAAATTCCGAAGCGCGAGCGCAGTCGCGCCTGGCCGATGCTTTTACCGATCAGATTCGAACCCGGCGGAATCACGACCTCGGAGATGCCGGCACGGCCGGGATCGAACAGACTGCCGAAGCTGCGCAGCCGCGGCTGCAGTCGCAGCTGCTTGTCGAGCGCGAATTTTCCGACCTGGTCACGCGTACCCATCACGCCAAGCACCGTGCCGACCCAGATCATCTCCTCGGCTGGCGGCGCCAGGCGTGGCTCGTCGGTGGACTGGATCGCCAGCAGCAGCGGTGCACCGTCGAGCTGCTCGGCCTCCGCGACCCGCATGCCGACCAGCGGTGAGTCAACCGTGACCAACAGCTCGTAGACGTCACCCGTGATGCCGTAGACATCGGCAAAGTAGCTCTTGGTGCGGCCCGGCGAGGCGGCCCGCTTGCTGGTCTTCTTCGGCAGCAAACGGGCACCGAAAACCAGGAAGAAGCTGATTGCGGCAGTCAGCAGCACGACGCCGATTGGCGTGACCGAAAACAGATGAAACGGCCGCATCGATTCGGCACCGGGCGGCAGCGAGCGGTTCGAGGTCAGGATCAGGTCGTTTAGCAGGATCAGCGGCGAGGAACCGACCATCGTCAGCGTGCCGCCGACGATGGCGCAGAAACCGATCGGGATCAGCAGTCGCGACAGGGGAATGTCGAGCCGGCTGGAAATGCGCCCGGCCACCGGCAGGTACAGCGCCGCCGCGCCGGTATTCTGCATGAAGGCCGAGATCACACCGACACTGGAGGTCAGCATCACCACGATGCGGTTTTCGGACTGACCGCCGTAGCGCACGATCGTGCTCGACATTGCCGACATCACGCCGGTTCGGTCCAGGCCCGCGCCGATGATCATCACGGCGATCACCGCGATCACGGCATTCGAGGCGAAGCCGTCGAACAGCTGGTCGCCGGGGACCAGGCCGAGCAGGCCGAGCAGCACCATGATCGTGATCGCGGCGATGTCGATGCGAACGATCTCGGTGACGAAGGCGAAGACCGTCAGTCCCAGCACAAGCAGGACCAGCAGCATGTCGCCCGTCAGTGTCAGTTCGCTACCCATCGCGCTCGGGTTCGGCCGATTCCCTTTTCGCTACAGCCTACACGGATCGCGTGCAGGGCAGTCGTCGCGTTGCATGCACGGTCAAGCGAAACAGTGTGCAGCGCCGCGTGCGACGCTCATGTGCGCTGCCGGCGAAGCGTCTCCAGACGTGCCGTGATCCGGTCCAGACCGAGTCGCGCCGTGCCGCCCAGCGAGACCCGGGTCTTGAGGCTTTCTTCGGCCGCGCGCGACTCCAGCTCGTCGAGCCGGTCGCCGACCTGGCAATAGGCCTCGCGGAAGCTCAGGCCCTCGGCGACCAGTTCGTTGGCCCGGTCGGTGGCGTGCATTGCCGCGCCGATCCCGGCGCGCATGCGCTCGCGCTTCCATTCCAGTCCGGCCAGCAGCGCCGGCACCAGCGCCAGCCCGTCCAGGCCCTTGCCGAAGGCTCTAAGCAGCGGCGGCTTGCTGTCCTGCAGGTCGCGCTGATAGCCCGACGGCAGACTCAGCACCGCGTCGAGTTCGGTGCGCGCGCCGATGACGGTCGCATGCAGCGCACGCAGCAGTTCGACCGCGTCCGGGTTGAGCTTGTTCGGCATGATCGAAGAGCCGGTGCAGAACTCGGCCGGAATGCTCACATAGCCGAACTCCTGGCTGGCGTACAGGCTCAGATCCCAGGCCAGTCGGCGCAGGTCGCCGGTGGCCGCGGCCAGTGCGTCGAGTGCGCGCAGCTCGACCTTGCCGCGCTGGGCCTGGGCGTTCTGCGGATTGACCACGAGCCGGGCGAAGCCCAGTTCTTCGGCGACCCCGTCGCGGTCGAGCTCGAAGTTGACGCCGAAGCCCGAGGCCGTGCCCAGCGGCGAGGCATCGAGCCAGTCCAGCATGGCCTGTGCCAGCGCGGCATTGTCGACGAAGGCCTCGGCATGGCCAGCCCACCAAAGCCCGAGCGAGCTCGGCATCGCCTGCTGCAGATGGGTGTGGCCTGGCAGCGGAACGTCGCGTTCGACCTGCGCCCGCTTCAGCGCCACCTCGGCGATGTCGCAGCACAGGTCGGCCAGCCGGCCGAGCCGATTCTTCATGTACAGGCGCAGCGCGACCGCGACCTGATCGTTGCGGCTGCGGCCGGCGTGAATGCGCTTGCCGGTCTCGCCGAGGCGCTCGGTCAGCCAGGCTTCGATGGCCGAATGACCGTCCTCGAAGCGCGCGTCGAGCACGAACTCGCCTGTAGCGAAGGCCTGCTGCAGGCGATCGAGCTCGGTGCAGATCGATTCGGCCTGATCAGGGTCGAGCAGCCCGATCCGCGCCAGGCCGCGCGCATGTGCCTGGCTGGCGCGAATGTCGAACGGCAACAACTCGCGGTCCAGTACCACGTCCTGCCCGGCGAGGAAGCGCATGATTGCCTCGGGCACGGGACGCTGGCCGGATTTCTTCCAGATCGGCTCACTCATCGCGGAATTCCTTCGAGTTCGTCCAGGCCCAGCGCCAGGTTGATGTTCTGCAGCGCCTGCGATGCCGCGCCCTTGAGCAGGTTGTCGAGCACCACCACCAGGCTCATCCGGTGGGTGTCGCGAGGATCCACACTGAAGCCGCCGATGGCAAGGCCGGTGCGCGGTGCCAGGCTGCCGATCTCGGGGATCTCGGCACCAATCCGGATCAGCGCTTCATCGCCCAGCGCGCTGCGGTAGTGCGCCAGCATTGCCTCGTTCGACACCGGCTCGCTCAGATCGACCGCGATCGTCAGCGAGATGCCGCGGAAGAACGCCGCCACATGCGGATGGAAACGCACCGGTCGACCGAGATGCGTGCCGACTTCGGCCTCGTGCACATGTCCGGTCAGGCTGTACGGGATCAGGTTGTCGGCCAGGCGCGCGGGATCGTTGCGCGGGCCCGGCGTGCGGCCGGCGCCGGAGTGACCCGAGACGCAGAAGATCACCGGCGGCGCGATCAGCATGTCGCGGATCGGCATCAGGCCGAACTGCGCGCCGGTGGCGTAGCAGCCCGGGTTGGCGATCCGGCGCGCACCGCGAAGGCGGTCGCGGTTGAACTCGGTCAGCCCGTAGACCCAGTCGGTCTCGAAGCGGTAGTCGGCGCCCAGGTCGAGGATGATCGCGTCCGGATGCGCCGCCTCGATCGCCTCGACCCAGGGGCGGCTCTGGCCGTTCGGCACCGCCAGCACCCAGACCTCGGCCTCGACGGTGCCGACCTGTTCCGGCGCGAGCGTGCCGAAGCACTGCTCCGGATCGGGCCACTCGGGCACCTCGGCAGTGATCGGCAGGCCGTCCTGGCTGCCCGACATCGCCAGCGCCAGTTCGATCTGGCGATGGCCGACCAGCAGCCGCAGCAACTCGCTGCCCGTGTAGCCGCGCGCGCCGATCAGTGCCAGTCGATTTCTTTTCCTTTTCATGCTGATCTCTGAGAACCGCAAATGAACGCAAATGAACGCAAATGGATCGGTCCGGTGCCGAGTACGGCTGCTCGGATCGATTGGGGTCGGAAAAGTGAGCCCAGTTGCGTCATGCCAGGGCGATCGAGCACAAGTGGTGCATTCCCGATTGCACACTTGCGCACGCCACTTCGCGGCACTCCGTAAGACGTTCGGTCTGGTGCATTTTGGCTGCGCTCTACCCACCTTGCTCGGAATATGATGGCTGGATTGAGCTCAAAGTCAGGTTGGTATTTGCGTTCATTTGCGTTCATTTGCGGTTTTCAATGCTCTTGATCGCTCACCCAGCCCGAATCGCGCCCGGCGGCGTCGTCGACCAGGCGTTCGAGTTGTGCAAAATCGCTTGTGCCGATGGCGTAGACGATCCATTCGCCGCGGCGATGCGAGGTTTCGGCCTGCTGGAAATACCAGCCGGCGATCGGGTTGCTGACCCGGGCACGCCAGTACATGGTCGGGCAGCGCGCGCGCAGGGCCCGCCACAGTGCCGCGCCCAGGCCTTCGCCGCGCGCCTCCGGGGTGACCACGATCTTGTCCAGGTAGGGCACGCCATCGGCGCCCTCGAGAATCAGTGCCGCGGCGCGCTCGCTTTCCGCCAGCAGCAGGCCGGCGACGCGGCGTCGCTCCAGCCAGTCGGGCCGAAGCTCGCGGCCGAATGCGCTTTCGATCAGTGCTTCGAGTGCCGCGCGGCGCCCGGGCGGGACCTGATCGAACCAGTCGATGGTCTCGCCCTTGCGCACCAGGGTGCCGGCACCGGTATGGGTGAACAGCTCTCGGGTCAGCTTTTCGGCCGAAGTGATCGAGACCGATGCCGACGGCGGCAGCGGCTCGAGCATGTCACGGATCTGCTGCAGTTTCAGCACCATGCCCGAGTGCACCCAGGGCTGGGCCATCAGGCCGTCGTAATCGCTGGTCAGGCTGATCGCCGAAATGATCCGGCCGCTTTCATCGAGCAGACCGCCGGTCGGCGTCAGGAAGATGATCTTGTAAGGCTTGATCGCCCACACCAGCTCTCTGGTGGCGATGTCGGCGTTGATGTTCATGACCTGGCCGGAGCGCGTCTCGCCCAGGCAGGCCACGACCGGCAGCGCGCCCGAGGCGACTGCGCTGCGGATCGAATCGAGGTGCACGTCGCCGACATGGCCGACCAGGCCGAGCTTTTCGCGGTTGGCGTAGTCGCATTCGAACACGCCGTGCAGCAGGCCGCGCGCGCGCACGCCCTGGCGCTCCAGTGCATCGACCAGGCGGGCATTCTCGCGATAGATTACCGGCCGGGCCACGGCCATGACCTCCTCGGAGGTCACGCGCAGGCCGTCGTGCTTTTCGGTCGCGATGCCGGCATCGGCCAGCGCCCGATCGAGCTGCGGGCCGGCACCATGCATCACGATCGGGTAGAGCCCGAGCCGGTGCAGGAAGGCCAGCGCGCCGACCAGCGCATCCAGGTCTTCGGCCAGCACGCCGCCGCCGACCTTGATCACGGCGAAGCGGCTTTCGTTGACCCGCGAGAACTGCTCCAGGTACTGGCGCGCCTCGCGCGAGGACACCAGCTGGCCGAGCAGCTCGACCACGATCGGACGGACTTCGGTCATGCCTTCGCTTCCGCGGATTCATTCATCACGATGCGGCGGTACTGCGCGGCCGCGGTTTCGAGCTGGTCGAGTGCGACCCATTCGTCGACGGTATGCGCCTGCTGGATATGGCCCGGACCCAGCACCACCGCGTCGAGGCCGGCGGCCGAAAACAGCGAGGCCTCGGTCCAGAAATCGACCTGTTCGGTCAGTGCCAGTCCATGCGCCTCGGCGAAAGCGCGCGCACCCGAGCTATCGCGACCGGCGGCAGGTAGCGGCGGGCCGGCGAACGGCACCTCCCAGCGCGCGCGGGCGTTGGCATTTTCCAGGCCCGAAATCGCGGCCAGGAACTCGGCATTGTCGGCGCCCGGCGACAGCCGGGCCGAGTAGTGCAGGAAGCACCGGTCGGCGATCACGTTGCTCTTCAGCCCGCCCTCGATGCGGCCGACATTGAAGCAGGTCGCGCGGCCCGAATCGGCTTCGGTGCGGCAATGCTCGATTGCCGCTGCGATCCAGCGTGCCACTGCATGCACGGCCGAGTCTTCCAGCGCGCGCAGTTCCGAGGAATGCCCGGTGACACCGTGAAAATGACCCTTGACCGACAGGAAACCACGATGCGCCAGCACCGCGCGATTGACGGTCGGTTCACAAACCACGGCGAAGCGGTAGGGCCGGGCGGCTTCGGAGTCGAGAAAGCGCTGCACGCAGCAGCCGCTGGCACCTTCCTCGTCGGAGGTGAACAGCATGGCCATCGCTTGATCGGTGGATTCAGCGACCTGCAGCAGTGCCGCCGCCGCGCCCTTGATGTCGCACACGCCGCGACCCCAGGCGCGGTCGTCGCGCACGGTCAGCTGCAGCGGTGGCACGCTCCAACCCTCGCCCACCGGCACGGTATCCATGTGGCAGTTGAACAGCAGGTCGGGCGCGCCGCGCACGGCCAGCAAGGTCACGTGGCCGTCGCCATGATCGGTCAGCGTGCATTCGAAATTGTGCTTGAGCATGGTTCGCAGATACTGGAACATCGGCGCATCGGTGCCGATCCGGCGCGGCGGGTTCTGACTGTCCGAGGCAATCAGCGGGCTGAGGTGTTCAAGAATTCGATCGATGCTCATGTGCGCACCCGAGTTGCCAGCGTCGAGCTCTGGCCGATGAGTTTGACGAAGCCCTCGGCCTGCTCCGGTGTCCATGAGGCCGATTGGGCATAGACCGCATCCGGATCGCTCAGGATGTACGGCGATTCGACCGCCACGGCATGCAGCGCGCCGCCGTCGGTGGCAAGCGTCACGCTGCCGGTGACAAAGCGGTTGGCCGATTCCAGGTAGCCTTCCAGGTCGGTCTTGTGCGGCTCGAAGAAGAAGCCGACGTAGACCAGCTCGGCCCAGCGCGCCGCGATGATGTGGCGGAACTGGTCCTGCAGCCGGGTGTTGACCGTGTCCTCCAGTGCACGATGCGCGTCCATCAGCGCATCGATGCCGGGGCATTCGAACACGATCCGGCCCTTCAGCCCGATCGAAACATCGCCGGTGTAGATGTGGCGACCGACGCCATAGGCGCCGACCTCGTCGTTGAGGCGTTGGAGCAGCGCCGGTCCGGCCAGCCGCTCGCCGTTCAGCGACACCGCGCGTCCGGCCTCGAAGCCGATGGTCCACTCGGCCCTGGCGACCGGCCATTCGCTGCGCGGTCGGCAGCGCACCCGGGTGTCCTCGGAAGGGGCCTCGAAGCGGTCGATCTCCTGGCCCGACAGGGTCACGCCGAGCAGGTTCTCGTTGATCGAATAGCGGCTGTTCGAGGCTGGAACCTCGACGCCGGCCTGGGCCATCAAATCGAGTTCGTGCGCGCGCACGTTGCGGGTCTCGCGCTGCAGCTCGCGGATCGGTGCGTGGATCACATAGTCGCCGAGGCTGCGCACCGACTGGTCGAAGCGCAGTTGGTCGTTGCCCATGCCGGTACAGCCGTGGGCGAAGTGTCGGGTGGCGAGCCGGTCGGCAAGCTTCAGGCACTCCTCGACGATGACATAGCGGTCCGAACACAGCATCGGATACTGGTCGAGCATGCGCGCGCCCGACCACAGCAGCGGCACGACGAACTTGTCCCACAGCGGCTGGGCGGCATCGAGTTCATGATGCTCGGCCGCACCCAGCGAGCGCGCGCGTTCGGCAATCCAGGTCTTCTGCGCCGCATCAACGCCGCCGGTGTCGACAAAGGCGGTGTGCACCTCGAAGCCCTGCTGCTTCAGCGCCAGCACGCAATAGCTGGTATCCAGCCCGCCGGAAAATGCCAGTACGATCTTTTGCTTGTTCATGCTTGTCTCGTTACTTGAATTCAAAAACTGATTGACCGCAAATGGACGCGAATGAACGCAAATGAAAAACAAAAATGATTTTTGGATATTGCTCAATCTGCATTGAGCGAAGCGCACAAATCCCACATTCAATGAAGCTCGGCCGATTCTCTTCGGTGCGTTTCACCGCCAGTGCAACACATCCTGTGGTTTTTCTGTCGCCTTATTTGCGTTCATTTGCGTTCATTTGTGGTTCCCAGTACAGAGATCTTCGTCTGTGCTTGACAATGGCAAGGATTGATTACCCGCCCATCAGCTCCAGCATCAGCGCCTTCTGTACATGCAGCCGGTTTTCGGCCTCATCCAGAGCGGCGCAGTAGTTGGCATCCATCACTTCGTCGCTGGCCTTGATGTTGCGCCTGAGCGGCAGGCAGTGGCTGAAGCGGGCGTTGGCGGTCAGCGCCATCTTGGCACCGTCGACCATGAAATGACGGAACGGCGCGCGCAGCTTCGCTTCTTCCTCGGGCCGACCGTACAGCGGCAGCGCGCCCCAGCTCTTGGCATAGACCCAGTCGGCACCGCTGTAGGCGGTCTCGATATCGGTCGTGACCTCGAGGCTGCCGCCCGACTCGGCGGCAAAGGCCGCGGCCGAATCCATGAACTTCGGATCCAGCCGGTAGGCCGGGTCCGGAATCAGCAGCGTGATGTCCATGCCGAACTTGCTTGCGATCAGCAGCGCCGAATTGGCCACGGCGGTGTTCAGCGGCCTCGGGTGCCAGGTCCAGGTCAGCACGAACTTGCGATTGTCGGGCCGGCCGAGATGGTCCTGGATGGTGCGCATCAAGGCCAGCTCCTGGCACGGATGCACGATCGTTTCCATATTGATCACCGGCACGGTGGCGTGCGCGGCCAGCGCCCGGATCACGCGGTCCTCGCGGTCCACCGACCAGTCCTGGAACAGCGGAAAGGCCCTGAGTGCGATTGCATCACAGTAACGCGACAGCACCCCGGCAACCTCGGCGATGTGCTCCTCGGCGCTGCCGTCCATCACCACGCCGCGCTCGAACTCGATGCCCCAGGCCGCCTTGCCCGGCTCCAGCACCACCGCATGCGCGCCGAGCTGGAAGGCGCCGATCTCGAACGAGGAGCGGGTGCGCAGCGACGGGTTGAGAAACAGCAGCGCGATCGACTTGCCGGCCAGGGCATTCGAGATCGGCTCGCGGCGGATCGCCTCGGCGCGGTCCAGCAGTCCCTGCAGCGTGGCGCGGTCATGATCAGCGGTGGTCAGGAAATTCTTCACGGGCTTGTCCTTGCGATTGGCCTGGCAACTGTTCTTGCGACTGTACTGGCGATTGTTCTTGCGACTGTCCCCGGAATCGTCCTTTGCCAGCCCCTGCCGGAAAACAAAAACCCAGCCGGCGGGCTGGGTTGAATGAGGTCATGCGTTAGTGTAAAAACGCGCGCTCAGTCCCCCGCCCGGCAAGGTGCCGGCAGACGTCGGCGTCGCGACGGCACGCAAGGCGACAGCAGGGCGGTGGCAGTACGGAAATTCATTCCCGCACTTTGCCATAGATGGGCCGTCGGGGCAAGCGAATGTGGCCGAGAGCGGCGGTGAAAACAGCGATCAAGCACCCAGACACCCGGGACGACGCAGGCCGGCGAGTCACGCCGTGCGAATCGCAGCGGGAACCGGCCTGCCGTCGGTCGAATCGGTGCTCGCTGGAACCTGCCGAGCTGCATCGGGTGCCAATCCGCGCCTGACCTCGTCTGTCAGCATGGTTTCCATCTCCTCCGAAATGTCTTGTTAGCGGGTCTTGGACAGTTCGGTTCAAGGTTCAAGCACCGGCACGGGCCGGCGCCGGTAGCGCGCGCGCAGGGTTACCCAGAGCACCCCGGCAATCACCATCGCACCCCCACTGAGCAGGCGCGGTCCGGGCTGGTCGCCGCGCAACAGCACACCCAGTGCGACCGCCAGTACCGGCACCAGCAGCAGGGTTGGCGTGACGGCGTTGACCTCGTGACGCTGTATCAGCCAGTAGAAGGTGCCGTGGCCGATGATCGAGGCGCCAACTGCTGAATAGACCATGGCGCCCCAGACCGGTGATTGCAGCCCGGCCGCGGCAAACGCCGGCCCGGGTTCCTCCAGCAGCAGCGCAAGCATTGTCAGCGGCAGCAGCGATAGCAGCGCGTTCCAGGCCTGGAAGTCGAACACACCGATGCCGCGGATGCGGCGCATGAAAATTGTTCCCAGCGCGAGAAAGAACGCCGAGATCAAGACCAGTCCGAGCACATCAAGCTGGGCCAGCACCAGCGGATCCAGTCCGACCACCAGCACCCCGCCAAAGGCCAGCGCAATACCGCTGGTGGTGCGCCAGCCGATTCGCTCACCCAGGATCAGCACTGCCATCAGCGTGGTGAACGGGACATAGACCTGCATCAGGATCGCGATCGAGGAAACATCACTGGATCGGGCCAGTGCGGTGAACATCAGCGCAAAATGAAGCGCGCCCATGCACCAGCAGGCGGCCAGCAGATTGAACCACTGTCCCGGCGCGGGTCGTCGCAGGAACGGAAAAAGCAGCAGGAATACCAGCGCGAAGCGCAGCGCCGTGACGCTGATCGGCGGCAGATGATCGACCGCAATCGCCGAGGCGATGAAGTTGCCGGCCCAGATCAGGCAGATCAGGATCAGGGCGAGACGGTGGCTCAGTGGCATTGGCAGGTGCTCTTCGGCGAGGGTGGGCGCGATCCGGCATGAAAAGGTGACGAATTCGGCGCTCCATCTGCCCAATATTGTCACTTGCGGCTGTGAATCACGGCGTCATGAACGGTAAAAATCCTTCTGGCGACGGTTTTTTCTTGTTTCTGCTCCGTTTTGGCACGCTCGTTGCATCTTCCTCGATGAAGACCGGATTATCGCAAGGGAAACGCGAAATGTTCGATTCCAGTACCACGACTTTTGAGGAGAACGACATGGAACTCAGCAGCTTTGAATCTGCCAACTTTGATGCCATGATTGCAGAAGAAGCCATCCTTGACTGGCTGGTCAATCTGGAGACCGACGATACCGGCTACGAGATGGCCGAAAGCGACGATTTCCTGATCGAGCCGGTTCGCCTGGCCAACTGAATTCCCGGGGAAGGGGATCCTGATGGTGGGCGAGAAGGGGTTTTCGCACCGCCGGTCTGCATCCTGACTGCAGGCACCAGGAACACAGCGCACCCGTTCTCTCCCGTTCGGGTGCGTATTTTTTCCAGACCATTGAAACGAATCCGATGCCCGCCCGGTTGTGGCGAGATGTCGCGATCTTTCGTGTTGTTACCGCGTCTGGAAACTACTCGACCGTGACCGACTTTGCCAGGTTGCGTGGCTGATCGACGTCGGTGCCGCGCAGCACGCCGACATAATAAGCCAACAGCTGCAGCGGCAGCACCTGCAGGATCGGCGAGGCGACGCTGTGCGCGATCGGCAGCTTGATCACTTCGACGCCGTCACTGCTTTCAAGCGTCACATTGCGGTCGGCGAATACGATCACCTGGCCGCCGCGGGCGCGAACCTCATGCAGGTTCGAGCGCAGCTTTTCCAGCAAGTGATTGCTGGAGGCCGACACGATCACCGGCAGATCCTCGTCGACCAGCGCCAGCGGTCCGTGCTTGAGCTCGCCAGCGGCATAGCCTTCGGCGTGGATGTAGGACACCTCCTTCAATTTCAGTGCCCCTTCCAGAGCAATCGGAAACTCCGCGCCGCGACCGAGAAACAGCGCGTGTGACTTGTCGGCGATGCGTGTGGCGAGTTGCTCGATCGTCTGATCCAGCGCCAGCACTTCGCGTGCCTGCTGTGCGATCTGGCCGAGTGCCGCGGTGATTGTGCGCAATCGGGCCGGGTCGGCACCATGCTCGCGCGCCAGCGCCGCGCTCAACAGCAGCAATACGGTCAGCTGGGTGGTGAAGGCCTTGGTCGAGGCGACGCCGATCTCGGGGCCGGCCTGCTGATACACGACGCCGTGTGACTCGCGAGCCACGCTCGAACCGACGGCGTTCACAATGGAGGCCACTTGCGCGCCCAGGCTCTTTGCGATGCGGATCGCTTCGAGGGTGTCGGCGGTCTCGCCGCTCTGGGACACGGGGATCATGATGGTGTTGGGCGGCACGATGGGATCGCGATAGCGATACTCGGAGGCGAGGTCGAGCTCGACCGGCACCTTCGCGAATTTCTCGATGAGATACTTGCCGACCATGCCGGCGTGCCAGGCGGTGCCGCAGGCGACGATGGTGATCTTCTGACAGGCTTTGAGCTCCTCGACGCTGATGTTCATGTCGGGCAGGCGCACTTCGTCCGAGCCTTCCTCGACGCGGCCGCGCAGGGTATTGCGGATGACGTCGGGCTGCTGGTTGATTTCCTTGAGCATGAAATGGGGATAGCCTTCCTTCTCGGCGGCGTCGTCGTCCCAGTCCACATGCTTGACTTCGAGGGTGACCGGATTGCCGTCGAGGTCCTCGATGCGCACCTTGCCGCGTCGAATTTCGCAGACCTGGCCATTTTCAATATAGAGCACGTCGCGGGTGTATTTCATGATGGCGGGCACGTCGGAGGCGATATAGGCCTCGTTTTCGCCGACGCCGACAATCAGCGGGCTGCCGTGGCGCGCGGCCACGAGCAGGTCGGGATTGTCCTTGCAGATAACGCCGATGGCGTAAGCGCCCTCGACATCCTGGAGCGCGCGCTGCACGGCCTTGAACAGGTCGCCCTGATAATATTTGCGCACCAGATGTGCAATAGTTTCGGTGTCCGTCTGGCTGCGGAAGGTCACGCCTTCGGCCTCGAGCTGGCTGCGCAGTTCCTGGTAGTTTTCAATGATGCCGTTGTGTACGACAGCCAGTTCCTTGTTCATGTCGAAATGGGGATGGGAGTTGACCTCGCTTGGCACGCCATGGGTCGCCCAACGGGTATGGCCGATGCCCAGATTGCCCACAAGCGGGTGGGACGCGAGTTTCTCGTCCATGATCTTGAGTTTGCCCAGGCTCTTGATGCATTCGAGCCCCTTGTCATTGACCACTGCCACACCCGCCGAGTCATAGCCCCGGTACTCAAGCCGGTGCAACCCCGACATGATGACTTCCACCGGGCTTTTGTCGCCGATATATCCTACGATTCCACACATACTGCTGATTCCTTTTGTTATCGTTCTTTTGGGTAACTTGCGCCAGCCTTTGCGCGCCGGCGTCCTATCGGCTTATCGCCGCTGAAAATCTACGCTGAATCTGAATATCACTGCTTTTCAAGTGCTCAAGTCATACTTGCGCACTTGCTAAACAACCAACGCGGGCTGCGCCCGCAACCTCATTGATACATTCTCTGTTGTATGTTGTTTTTTACATACTTTGGGCACGTTCTTTATCCCAGAGGGATTGCATATCATAGCCCAGGGTAGTCCCGCCGGCAAGCGGGACTACCCTGGGGAATGGGCGCCACAACCTGACCTTACCCTGAAAGGGTTTCGTAAGGCTGTGTTACGCAACCCATTCGGGGTAGGGTATGTGGGTCGTTGTTCCACGTACCCAGGGTAGCGGAGTACCGCAACCCTGGGCTTTGATACGTAAGCCCTTCGGGCTATTAAGATTCAACTTCTTGTTTT
>NPIE01004247.1_pt1 | contig 13914 bp, 9 predicted proteins | sample 8637661 | NCBI WGS metagenome assembly NPIE01 (sample SAMN07420842, study PRJNA396082) | bioreactor metagenome | isolation source: sample BA12 brine-fed electro-methanogenic bioreactor BA | place: Japan: Kochi | collected 2016-12-09 | reverse complement strand
CTCACCTACGACAAGCGTAGTACCTACGAAGGCTTCATCCGAGGCGAACTGCTCTTTGTGAACAGTTCGGTTTTGCACCTGCGGGAGTTCGTGGACACGGAGACAAGCGTCGAGCGGTTGACCTACGTCTATACATGACTGCGGCGCAAGAGTTGGTATTCCGCTACGATAACACCGGGCATCATCGCCAACTGAACCTCCCCACTTATCCCCATCACAAACACGAAGGCAACGAAACCTACGTGACTGCCTCCCCCGCGCCCGACCTGAGCGCCGTGTTACAGGAGATCGAGACCCACATTAACCTGACACCCTGAATTGCCGGCCAGAGCGCCCTACATGTTCACCTTCGCGCTCGTAGAGCACCTGCTATGGCTTACCCTGCGGTTGACGCGATACCCGGCACCTGACGGAGCCATTCCAGTAGCTCCTCGTACCAGACGGTCACAATGTTCTGTGACACACCTGCCAAGCCGTGAGCGCGCTCGCCAGCCCACACCCCCAGTATAGGACCAAATGGTCAGTGGCGCAACTTTTGTTTCACCGCCCTCCCCTCACCCCCGCAACCGGCTCAGGTCGAAGGCGTAGACCGCCGGCGGGCGGCGCTGCGCCGCCCCCAACGTCCCGATGTAGCCCAGCGTCGTCTGCAAGTCGGCGTGGCCCAGGTTCTGCTGGATCTCCAACGGCGCCATCCCCGCCTCGTAGAGGCGCCGGGCATAGGTGCGCCGCAGGTCGTGGGACTTCACCCACACCCGCTCCCCATTCACCGTGATGTGGTACAGCGCCGTTGTGGATAAATCCGGTATTATAGTGTCACCCGTTCGGCGGTTAGCTGCTGAACGGGTGACACTGGCACATCCTTTGTGATAATAACGCCTGAGGCAGATGCATCAGACTCAAGGCAAAGCGTGGCGTAACACCAGTGGGAGATAGATCAGGCGCGGCGGCCCGCTGAAGTGTCCGGCGTGTGGCACCCATACATCCTGCGTAACGCCGCCGATGAGCGTCTCCCCGATGTAGCCTTCCACCGCGACGCGTGCGAAGGTCCCCTGGACGCTGGCGCCGGCCGGCCAGAGGGTGACCGATGCGGTGATCTGTTCACCGGGCGCTAACGTGACCGTCACCGGCGTCACCGTCGCGGCCCAGGTATCGGGCAAAGCCACCGGGCGCACGCGTAGTTCGATGGTGGCGGTTTGGGTGAGGGGATTGCCCACCAGAAAACCGGCGCGGGTGGCGGAGACGCGCGCGAGTTGATTGTCGCTTGTCGTTGCGAGCAGCGCGGCCTCGGCGGGCGCGGGAAAGTGCTGCGCATCGAGAATAGCTTCAGCCCACCCGCGCAACGCTGCCGCGATTTCCCCCAGCGGCGCGATGATGTCGCCGCTCACGGCCTCCGGGTCGGCGGCCAACACCTGTTGCCGGAAGGCCTCCGCTTCCTCAGCACTGATCCCTAACAGTTCGTGAACCTCCTGCTCGATCTCATCGAAGCCCTCGTCGCGCAGACGATCCTGATAGGCTGCGTATGCCTCCGGCGTCACCACCGCCTGATGCACACCCGCATCGTACAGGAGTTGGAGATAGGCTTCGAAATGATCGGCAAAGTCTGCCATCGCGGTTGCGGCCTGGCGTTTGTAGTAGAGGTAGGCGGCGGCTTGCTGCGCGGCCCAGTGCTGATCGCCCGCCTCGGTCGCGTCGCCGTAACGTTCCATGGAGAGGAGGGCCGCTCGCATCTGCGCGATCATCTCCAGCCCGTCGCTCATCCAGATGTTGGCGGCCTCCGCCATCTCCGGCGTCAGATGCTCGCCCGGCTCCAGCAGCGGCGCTGTCATGCGCTCCGGCGTGGCGTAGATGGTGTAATCAGGGCGCGGATCCTGCGCCTGGAGCATTGCCCTGTAATCCCATTGGCGCTGACGGCGTCCGTAAGCCTCCGGATCACTGATCGCCTGTGCGGCCTCCTTAAATAGCCGGATGGTGTTTTCCAGGATGTAACTGAACAGATGTCCCCGAGGGTCGCAGAACTTGGCAAAACCTTGTGTTGGCGATGAAATCAGATCTGCCAAGAGTTGCGCATCCGAGAACTGATCGTAGTGTTTCAGGTACTGATCCATCCAAAACTGTTCCTCTTCGGCGGATAGCGTCCCCCCACCGACGTTGTAATTGTGTTGCCCGCGTCCGGAGCCTTGCCAGGCCACTTGCTGTGTACTGATCTGTGTGATAGGTGCAGCGGTGTACAACACTTCGACGCACACGTGGCCGGGGACGAGGGGCGTCCACGGCACGCTGACCACCGCGCTGCTTTCGGCCTCGATGCGCACCCCTGCGACCTCGCCGATAGGCCCGAAGACTAACCCGATGCCCAGCTGCGCGATGCCAAACGTGACATCCACTGCGATGGGGAAGTCGTTGGGGTTGACCAGTTCCACGCTGACGGTGACGGGACTACCGACGGCGAGCGGCAGCGGCGCGATGCTGATCCCGCTGTTCATATAGGGTGACTCGGCCTCGCCCAACAGCGGATCATCGGGTGTGTCGGTGAAGGTCACGCGGGCCGTGGGGCTGGTCGCCAATTCGCACGTTGCGGCGAAGTCCAAGCTGGCGAGCAGTTCCGCTTCACCGGAGACGTTCGATGTGACATAAGCGAGGGTCTGGCCCTGCACATCGGTGACGCCGCCATCCACCACCTGGCCCCGGCTGCTGGTCAGCCGCACCGTGCGTCCGGGCAGCGGTTGCCCGTTACCGTCGCGGAGCGTGATGCGGACGTAGATGCGCGTCACGCCATCGGCGGGCGCGAACCAGCGCAGCGGCTCCAGCGTGAGGAGGCGCGCCTCGCCCGGCGCCAGCGGCGCCGGGACTTCGTCCGCGCTGGTGAGGAAGGGGCGGAACGCGACCCGGTCGCTGACCCGGTCGCCCGTCCCGCCGGCATTGCAGCCGCCAGCGTGCGCCGGGCCGCTGGCGTCGCCCCACCAGTTGTGCGCGGCCAGGATGAGCTGCTGGCCGACCCAGTTCTGGATGCCAAACTCGGCATTGCCCACAATCTGGCTCCGCTCGATGATCGTGCCGCCGGCGCAGCGCGCGTGCAGGCCATCTTTGCTGCTGTGACGCAGGATACTGTGCCTGATGCTTACCTGGGCGTGCTCTAAACTCAGGTTGCCGCGCTCGCCGCCGCCATATTCCAGCGTGACGTGTTCCAATACCGAACCTGCGTTGGGCTGCGCCGCAGTGCCGTAGATGTGTAATCCGCGCCAACTGCCCGGCGTGGGCGTGGTCGCCGTAAACGTGATCGGTTGCTGGGTGGTTCCTATTGCGCGCAACGTTCCGCCCACCCGGATGAGGTTATTGTGCGCGTAGATCGTCACGCCCGGCCCGATGGTCAGGGCGCTGCCGGGCAAGACGTGAATCGGGCCCAGAAGATGATACGGCAGACCGCTGTCCCAGGTATGTTCGCCGCTCAGATCGCTGGTATGCAGGGCCACGCCGTCCGTGCCGTTGGCGTCAGCCGTCAGGTACGCCAGGTTCAAACCCCCGCGCAGGCGCGTAAAGTAGGCGGCGTAGTCTTGATTACCGGTGAAGTGCGTCGCTTGCACCGTCGCGCCGCTGTCCTCACCGTAGAGGCCCTGACCCGCGCTGTGGCGCAGCGTGCTGTGGCGCACCGTCGCCTCCGCCCACCTGAGATGCAGGTTGTGGGTAGCATCAAGCCCACCGTATTCGACCGTGACGTATTCCAGCGCCGAACCGGTGTTGGGTTGCTCCGCTGCCCCTTCGATGCGAATCCCTCGCCACGCACCGGGCGCCGGATTGGTCATAGCGGCGGTGAAGGTGATGGGCTGCGCGGCGGTGCCGATGGCTTTGAGCGTTCCCTCGATGTGCAGGCGCGCGCTTTGCGAACGCACCTCCACACCCGGCGCGATGGTCAGTGTGCTGGCGCTCGTCACGCGCACCGCGTCCGCGCCGGGGACGCTGACCAGCAGATGGGGGATACCGGCGGGGTGCCAGGTGTGTTCACCTTCCAGGGTGGCATTCTTGAGCGCCAGGCCATCGTAACCGTTGCTGTAGGCGCTGAGGACGGCGGCGGTCAGCGGGCCGGTAGGCCGGTCGAACAGCACGCCATAGCCGGCGTTGGCGCTGAACACGGTCTGTGACAGGGTAGCGGTGCTATACTCGGCGTAGAGACCGTCGCGGCTACTGTGCCGCACCCGGCTGTGGGCCAGGGTGACATCGGCCCATTCGAGCCACAGATTGTGGCGCAGAAGGGCGCCGCCGTATTCCACCGTGACGTATTCCAGCACCGAGCCGGTATTCGGTTGCCCCGCTGCGCCATAGATGCGGAGGCCCTGCCATGCACCGGGCTGGGCGTTTGTCGCGGTGAACGTGATGGGCTGGCCCGCCGTCCCGACGGCGTACAGCATCCCCGCCACATCCAAGCCCACGTTACCCTGGGCGCGCACCTCGACGCCCGGCTCAATCGTGAGCGTTGTCCCCGCTTCCACCCTGATATGCGTCGTCAGCGTGTAGGGGCTATGCTCCGCGCTCCAGGTGGTATCGGCGGTGATGACGTGCGTGACAAATAGAGTATCCGCCTGCTCCTGTAGGGCGCTGCCTTCAAGGGGGGGCGGTGGGGTGTATGCCAGCGTCCCATGGGCGCCGACCCACAACAAGTACATCAGTAAACCTAAACACAATGCCAACAGCCAACCCAAACGAGGATGTGATTTTATAGACATAGTCAAGCTCCTTTCAAAAACAATCTCGCTAACCTCAGTAGATCACGGATCTGTTTGTAGTGCCGCGCTTCAGCGCGTGCTTGCTGCGCTAAAGCGCATCACTACGAGCCAAATTGTGAGCTACTGAGTCTGTGAAACCACCGCCAGCAGTTCGCGGATCGCCTGGGCTAAGTTCGCAAGATCCGCGAAAACGGCGGCTGGCGCGGGCGCGTCCCGGGTTTCCAACGCCCGCAATTGCCCCCGCCAGCCAGCATCGCCCTGCGGCGCATCCGGTTCGCGCCAGAGCCGCAGGATAAAGGTGTAAGTCGGGCGCATGGACTCGCTCATCAGCAGCCTCCCCACATCTTTGCCCACGCTTGCATCAAGCCGCCGGCCCTATTCCGGCGTCTCAATCGTGAACGGCTGGTTGATATCGTACAGATTTCTTTCGGTGAGTTGGAATATACCTTCCTGTTCGATCTGCATCGAATGGAAAATAACGAGCGGCGGAATGCCAGTCTGGGCGGCCACACACAGCCGATTCTGACCGATCATATCTAGCATGGTTGTCTCGTCCACATAACACCGGCAGCGGATGCCGTTGATAGTTTCCTCGCCATCAAAGGTCATGCCTTCTGTGCTGGAATCCATGAGGACATCCTCCAGTGGATCCGGCGCCGCGTCGTCCTGGATCTCGCTCCACGCGCCATCACCGGTTCTCATCCAGGCCCGGCCCTCGGCCCAGAGATAGTCGATCACGACCTCGCCCATATCTGTCATCCGGCGATAGACAAACGGTTTCTTGGTCCATTCAAACAGGTAGCTGTTGCGGGTTTCCTCCCCGGATTGCCGGACAGTCACCGTGATTTCTAGCCGGTAACTGCTCAGGTCATCTAATGTAGCAGTCGTCGCCGGGGCCGACTCATCGGTGGGTGTTCCAGATGCGGCAAAGTAATAAAGGGCTACGCCTTGCCCATCTTTTGGAAAGGCATAGCGCAAAGAATGCCCGTCTCTGTAGACGTGAAGATGTTTCGCCACGTCCGTGTCCGACTCCTCTTCCACCACCCATCCATTGGCCAGCAGGTCCTGTTTGTAGGCCTCATAGGGGTCAGGATCCAGCTGTACATTGATGAAAACCAGGGAACCCCCGTCTTCCGCCTCCAACACCTGGAAAACATCCCCGTAGCGGTATTCGGGAACCGCAACCGGCATCCAACTCGGCCAGGCGGTAGTGGCGCCGGGCCGCACTTGCGGCGTGCTCTCGGCGACCTCTTCGCCTAACTCAGTTATCGGCCCTTCCAAGACCGCTTCGAAAAGGTTTCCTACAAGCCCACACCCTAACGTGAAAAACAAGGATACGGCAATCAGGGTTGACAGAAAAACAACGGTTGATCCGGTCTTCATAACGTCCCTCCTTCTTGATAATAGGCGTGCGCCGCCGACCATAGACATCTAGGGGAATGATACTTGAGGGGCGTTAGGTGAGCGTTAGGAAGCAGGTAATTTTTTCAGTTCTGTCTCAAGATACCCGGCCATGCGCTGCATTTGATAGGCTTGTGCCTGAGCCAGGCCGGCTTGCAACACTGCGCGGGCGCGTTCCACCTGCCCCATGCCGGCCAGGGCGCGCCCCTGGTGCAGATACCCCATCAGAGTGCGCTGCTGATCGCCGATCTCCTGAGCCAGCCCAAAGCCCTGGTCGATCCGGGCCAGGCCGGCGTCAAATTGCTGTAAGGCAGCCAGGCAAGCGCCAATCAGAATATCGGCCCCGGCGACCAGACTCTGGCTGTTTTGATCTACCGCCGCGGCGTGGCCTGCGGTGAGCAGTTCGAGAGCGACCGGATACTGCGCCTGCTCGTACCGTACGATGCCCAGATTCATCGTCCACAATCCCGCGCCGCGCTGGTCGCCGATCAGGTCGGCCAGGTCGCCCGCGCGTTGGTAGTGTTGGGCGGCCTCTTCCAGTGCGCCGCGATCCTGCGCCAGCACGCCCAGGTGCCCGGTCAGATGCGCAGTCAGCCAATGCGCGTCGGCCCGGCGAGCCGCCGCCAGCGCCTCTTCGAAGGCAGTCTGGGCGGCCTCTTGATCGCCCAGACCGATCAGGAGAATGCCCAGGTTACCGCTGGCGACGGCCAGAGGCGCGGGATCGCCCTGGACGCGGGCCAGCCGCACGGCCCCTTCCAGGCTATGGCGCGCCTGCTCCATACGACCTAGCCGCCCTTCCAATCCTCCCCGGCTACTCAACAACCGCAGGTAAAAGGGTGAGGCTTTGTCCGTGCAAACGCTGGTCGCCCGGACGTAATGCTGCTCGGCCGCGACATAATTTCCCTGCCCCGTTTCCACCGTCGCCAGGTCTCCCAACACCGCGGCCTGGATCTCCGGCGTATCGGCCAGGGTGAGCGCGCGGATCAGCGCCGTGTGGGCCTCGGGTAGCGTGCCCAGGCGCAGGTGAAAGCGTCCCTGCCAGTGCCACGCGACGGCCAGCGCCAGGCCCGCGGCCTGTGTGGCCCAATCGGTGGCTTGTTCCAACCCTTGCCGGAAAGCGCCCAACATCTCTAGCAGGGAAAAATGTGCCGTGCGTGCGGTGAGCTCTTGATCATGAAAGGGGGGCATCTGGGCGGGGTGGCTCTCGCCACGGAGAATACGCTGATAGAGGTTGGCGGTCTCAGGCAAAGGAGCGGCGTTCAGTTCTCCTTGAAGGCGTTGCCGGTAAGCGATGTAACAACGGCGGGCGGCTTCACGTTGCCCCAAGGCCCACTGGCAGGCCAGCGCCAGCCGCACCGCCGCCTCGTTGATGGGATCGGCTGCAATCAACGTATCGGCATCCGCCAGGGCTGCGGTCCACTGCCGGGCCTCGTAGCGGATATGGGCGCGCGCCTCCAGGGCGCTCAAATAGCGCAGGTGCAGTCGCTCGCGTTCCAATTGCGACCACTCGTCATAGACGTCCGGCAGCAGGGGGCCAGCGTACAGTTCGAGCGCGGCGTCCAGGTCGCCCGCTTTCAGCTTGGCCTCGAAGGTCAAAACATCCACCCAGCAAGGTAAATCTGGATTCCACGTCACGGTGCCGTCCTGCACGAGCAACGCCCCTGACGGCAGGTTTTGACGTAAGTGCCAGAGCGCCTGACGCAGGTTATTGGCGGCCAGGTGCGGCGCCTTCTCGGGCCAGAACTCGGCCTGCAACACTTCGCGCCGGCAAGGCCCCCCGCCGTGTAAGATCAGATAGACTAGGAGGCGCAGCGGCTTAGGCTGGATGGCCCAGGTTCGTTCGCTTTGCGCTGTTGTGGTGACGATACGGACTTGTCCTAACAGATAGAAACAGGTCACGTCAGGAGATTCAGCATGCATCACTTACTCCGTATGCCAGACATAGCTCACAGGAGCGCCGCCAATCGCGCCCCTGCTGCGAGATGGCGGTGGTGATCGTACAGCAGGTTGCCCCTCTCTCCCCACCGCCAGCCGCGTCCGATTTTATCGCAGCCGGTGGAAGAAGGATCCATCACCAGCCCCGGAAGAACCTACGCCCTCGGAACGTGAGGAGCATCTGGGCCCGGGCTCGAGCTACGGCCAACCGCGAGGTCTGCTCCAGGTTCAGGATCACCCCCAGTATAGGGCCAAATGGTCAGGGGCGCAACTTTTGTTTCACGCCCTCCCCTTACCCCCGCAAGCAGCTCAGATCGAAGGCGTAGACCGCGGGCGGGCGTCGCTGCGCGGCACCGAGCGTCCCGATGTAGCCCAGCGTCGTCTGCAGGTCGGCGTGGCCCAGGTTCTGCTGGATCTCCACCGGCGCCATGCCCGCCTCGTAGAGCCGCCGGGCATAGGTGCGCCGCAGATCGTGGGGCCTGACCCGCACCCGTTCCCCGTTCACCGCGATGGGGTAGCGCGCCAGCAGGTACTGGATCGCCCGCACCGAGAGCGGGCCGGGGCGCAGGCTCGCGTTACCACGGTAGAAGCCCCGGAAAACCGGCCCCTCCGTGATGCCCGCCGCGGCCAGCCAGGCGTCCACGATGACCAGCACCCAGTCGAGTTCCCCGTAGGGCACCAGGCGCTCCTTGCAGCCCTTGCCCTCCCGGACGTGCAGCGCCAATTCGCTCCCCAGTTCCTGGCGCAGATCGCGGACCTCCAGGGCGTGCAACTCGCCCTCGCGGAGGCCGGTGCAGAGCAGCAGCGCGATGACGGCGGTATCGCGCAGGTCGCGCAGGTCGTCCAGGCCGGGCGCGACCAGCAGCGCGTTGGCCTGCTCGCGAGTCAGCCGCAGTTGCGCGGTGTCGGGCCGATCCTGCGAGGTCTTGGTGGTGACGGGTGCAGCGGCGGGATCGAGGGCGTTCTCCAGGCGGTCGAGTTTGCGCCGCACCAGCGCCTCGACGTCGGCGGGGCCGGAGGGCTGGCCCTGCGCCGCCAGTCCGTCGCGGATGGCGACCTCCAGCGCGTCGCGCAGGGCGTTGTCGCGGAGCAGGTGGCGGTAGCGGGCGCGTACGGTGGCGAGGTGCGCGCGGATGGTCGCCGGGGCGTAGTTCTGCGCCAGCATAGCGTCGCGGTAGGCGCGCAGGTCGGGCTCGTGCCAGGGGCGGCGCTGCTTGTGTAGCCAGGCGGCGAAGGCGCCCAGCCGCGAGCGGGTGTCTTTGTCCGCATCGGCGGGGATGAGCAGGGCCGCCGGAGCGGCGTCCAGGGGCAGGATTTGGGTCTCCATCAGGGCCTCCTCTATTTTGCGTATACTGCCTTTTCTACGCAGTCATTCGAGGCTATTTTAGCATGAAAATGGGCTTTTACGAAGGGTGTCGCCTGATGATATGTTACCCTTCTTTCAAAGACGAAAGGGGAAAAGGCGAATGCTCTTCACCCCATCTCCAACAGGCCATAACGCTCCAGCTCCACCAGTGCCGGGGGCAGGGCATCCCCCACGTGCGTCAACACCAGCCGCTGTCCGGCCCGGGTAAAAGCCATGTACAATTTTCGAGTGTGTGTCTGCACCCGCTCCAGGCGTTCGTCCTCCGCCAGACGCAGGCTGCCTTCCGCTTCGAAGAGCTCATGGATGCCGGCGATGAAGACCACCGGACTCTCCAAGCCGGTCCCGGCGTTGAGAGTCGTGACGCGGATGAAATCGCCCGGCAACGCATCTTTGGGATCACGGGCCGCCCCCTCCCCCAGACGTTGGTTGAGCGCCGCCAGCAGCGCTTCGGCACCCCGCGCCGCCGCGTGCAGGACGAGGATCTGCCGCCGTTCCAATCCTTGTGCGACGGCGCGCGCGATCTCATCCACCAGCCGCGCGCGCTCGTCCTGGGCGGCGGTGAAGCGCAACAGCCGGGGTGGACGCCCATCCTCCATCCCGCCCAGCTCCGGCAGCAGCAGATTCGTCTCCTCGTCGGGCAACCGCTGGCGGTAGAAAGCCAGGGCGCAGGTGAGGATGGCGCGGGTGGTGCGATAGCTCCGGCGCAGATGATGGGTGCGCCCCCGCACCTCCAGACCGGTGATAGAGCGCCACGAATCGCCGCGACGCAAAAAGCCCTGCGTGGGATCCGCCGCCAGGAAGAGGTAGCCCAGCTCCGGCAGGACCAGCCGACGGACGATATCGAACCAGACCGGGGCGAAGAACTGCGCCTCGTCCACCAACACGACATCGTACTGGGGCGGGGCTACTTCCCCCTCCTCCAGCCAATGCCAATACCGGCGGGGCACATCCCACCAGTCCATGACCTCCTGTTGGAGGAGCTCTTCCTGATACGCCCGCATCGCACCGAAAAGCTGCTCCCGCTGGGGCTCGGTCAGACGGAAACCGCGTCCCCGGCGGCTGGCCTCCAGATAGGCTTCCCGGCTGCTGATCCCTGCGTCCTTTACCCATTCCAGCTCGCTGCGGAACATGCCCTCGGTGACGGTGGATTCGCGCAGATCCCGATACCAGATCTCTTTCACCACCCGGTCCCGCTTTGGGATGGAGAGGGGATTGAAGGGTTCACCCTGCGGCCAATGGCGCCGGCACCAGCCGTTGAAGGTGTACCAGTGAACGGCCTCAGCCTGTGCACCGGCAAGCACCTGGTAGCGGGCCTGCATCTCTCGGATCAGAGGGCGATTGTGCGTGAGGACCAGGTAGGACTTCCGGGGGAAGCGGGCCTGCAACAGCCGCAAGCGATAGAGCAGGACCAACGTCTTGCCACTGCCCGCCACCCCGTTGACCACCTGAATCCGCAGTTCCCTTGCCAGCTGCTCACCCGCCGGCGCCAGATCCAGATCCCGTTTGAGCAGCGCTTCCTGGTCGTAATCCAGCAGATACTGCGTCAACCCGGCCTGCAGATTGCGGCGGCGGGTCGAGGTGCGGGCCACGAAAGCCGCCGGGACGACCGTCTCCGGCGCGAACTGCCCCCGCAACTCGCGGAGCTGCGCCTCTCCCAGCGGTAGGGTCTGGCACAACGCCTGCCAATCCCGCTCCCCTCTGGCGTTGACCCAGCTCCTGTCGAGCCAGACAAACTGCGGGGCCGCGCCCGATTCCTCGATAGCCCGCAAATCGCGCGGCTCCAGGTTGGGAAAGAGCACGGCAGCGGTGATCCGGTCGCGGGGCACACCGTTCCTCTCCACCTGATCCACAAAGGCCGCCAGACATTGTTCTTCGGCCTCACCGGGCACGACAGCCTCCTGCTCGAAGGTCAGCAGTTGCAGTTGTGGCGCTTGTTGGGCTTGCTGCACTGTGGCCCGGCTCACCTTGAGCAGCAGCGCCCGCTGCTCCTGATCAAGCAGCAGGAAATCCGGGGCCTCCGGTTCCCACGGGGTGAGATGCAGCCAGATGCGCCAGCTATCCGGCAGGGCTTTGAGCGCTCGAAAAGCGCGGGCGACCTCCGGCGCGACGCTGCCTACCGGCTGTTCGGGGATAATCCGGGCCATCAATCCTGCTCCCCGTAGGGCACCCGCCGCAGAGTGCAGTACTGCAACAGATCGCGGAAGAGGGCCACGCCGGCCTGCTGCTCGGGATCGTCCGGCTGCGCCTGCAAGACCGTGCTGCTGCCCACGATGACGAGCTTGGTGCGCGGGCGGGTAATGGTGACGTTGAGTCGCTCGGCCTGAAAGTAGAAGGCGGCCAGATCAGCGGCAAAGCGGGGACTGGAGGTGGTCATGGAGAAGATGACCACTTCCCGCTCCTGCCCCTGCATCCGCTCCACCGTATCGACCACCAGCTCCCGGCGAATAGCGCGGTCAGGGATCTCGCGCCGCAACAGATTGCGGATCTCCCGGCCCTGGGCCCGGTAGGGTGCAACGACGCCGATCTCCAGCGGTCGCAGTCCGGCCCGCAACAGCACCAGGACCAGATCGGTCACCACCTCGGCCTCCCGGTAGCTGCGGATGGTCGTGTTGCGCGTGAAGAGATCGACGAAGACCGCCGGATGTTCGGGGTCGAGGATGGGCTGCCAGGGCGCGTCCACAGGGGCCAGAGACAGCCGTCGCTCCCCCACCCCCGGCGCCGGACGCAGCCGGTTCTCGTAGAACTTGCGGCTGGGCCAGGTCGTGAGGACGTCGTTCATGCGATAGGTGTCCGTGAGCAGGGTTTCGTAGCCGCGCCCGGAGAGATAGCCGAAGATGGACGTGCGCGCCAGCGGCAACTCGTCCTCCAGGTTCGTCACCACCGGCGGCAATTGCCGGTCGTCACCGATGAAGATGTAGCGCTGGGCCGCCAACATCCCCATGATGGCCAGCGGGAGGGTGATTTGCGAGGCCTCGTCAAAGATGACGGTATCGAACTCCACCTCGGCCAGCCGGTCAGTGCGCGTGGCGAAGGGTGTCGCGCCAATGGCGTACCCTCCGGGGATGGTCTCGAATTGGGATTGGGTGAAATGCTCGAAGTTCTCCACGCGCAGCCCGTCGGCCCGGGCGGCCTGCCCGATCTTGCACACGGGCAGCGCTTCCCCCGCGACCTGCGCGATCTTGTCCAAGGCGTTGTTGATGGCGCGATGGGTCAGGGCGGTCACCAACACTCGCTCGCCCTCTTCGACCAACAGCCGCACCAGATGGGCCAGCACCAGGGTCTTGCCCGTGCCCGGCGGCCCCTGAATGAGATAGGTCAGATCAGTGGCGTAGGCCTGCCCCAGCGCCTCGGCCTGGCTTTCGTTCAGTCCGGCCTCACCGGCGGTGATCCAGCCCCGCTCGTAGGCCGCAAAGTCGACTCCGGGGCCGTGGGCTCCCAAGAGCAGGGGCAGAATGCGCTCGCGCCCCACGTGCCGATCGGCGACCTCGGTCAGCGCGGCGAGGTAGTAGGCGCTGAGGTCCATGAATCCCTCGTCGGCGATCCAATCGGCGGGCTCGTCGATGAAGCGGAGCAGGTTGCCACTGCCGAGGCTGAATTCCAGACGCTGCTCGTCGTCCACCTCGAGGATGACCTCCGTAAGCGGTTCCAGCAGGGGATGGCTCTTGTGCAGGAAGAGATAGTCGCCCTCGCGGAAGCGCGCGTGATTGGTGGCGCACCTGAAGAGCAAATTGCCGGTCTGTTCGCTGGCCCCCAGGTAGGTCAGTCCTTCGAGGGCGTAGCCCTTGTGCACGCGCTCCCCCAGCGGCAGCGACCACTGGCGTTCGAGATGCTCCCGTTGTTGGCGGCTCTCCTCGCGAATGAGGATCTCGAGGCGACGAAGGAGGTCAGCGGCGGCGGACATCAGGCTTTTACCCGAGGAGTGGCGCAGGTCCACCGCCTTGTCGCCATCGGGAGGGAAGGGCTCATCGGAATCCCCATCGATGAGGTTTGCCCTTGATCAGCTACCACTGCCGCCCACTATCAGCAAGACCACGCGCTTACTCCCATTCCTCCAACAGGATGATCTCCAACTCCTCCAACTGCCGCGGGCGCAGGTCGTTAGTCCGAAGGCCCGCGTCCCGCACTGGGGATGACGCTCGAAGGCATAGATGAAGACCACCGTATTCAGTGCACTCGCTCGACCTCGACCAGGTGCGCCGCCAGTTGTGTCAGCATGTTTATGCTGCGCGTTCCCATGCGGCCCGCTCCTCTGCCAGCACAGCCTCGCCGCCTCCCAGTTTGGCCCACACCTCGGCCCCCAGCCCGTAGATGTACTCCGTCCAGTTCTCCGGCTCCGGCAGCAGACGCACCCCCTCTTTCTCTACGATCACCACCACGCGCCCGCCCGGCTTGATGCCCAACGCCTCGCGCGCCTCCTTGGGCAGCACCATCTGGTTGCGCTCGCTCAGCTTTACAGTCACCACACTCATCGCTTCACCTCAACATCCCCTTTGT
>NPIE01015625.1_pt1 | contig 13916 bp, 13 predicted proteins | sample 8637661 | NCBI WGS metagenome assembly NPIE01 (sample SAMN07420842, study PRJNA396082) | bioreactor metagenome | isolation source: sample BA12 brine-fed electro-methanogenic bioreactor BA | place: Japan: Kochi | collected 2016-12-09 | reverse complement strand
CTGCGTGGCCAGGCGTATGCGCTGGGATTCACCACCGGACAGACTTCGCGCGGGCCGGTTGAGCGAAAGGTAATCCAGCCCGACCTCCAGCAGAAAACCTGTCCGCGTTTTGATCTCCCGGAGGATCTCATGGGCAATGGTTTTTTGCTTATCACTGAGGTGCTTGTCGATGTCGTCGATCCACCGGTCGAACAGAACCAGGTCCATATCGGCAAGGTCGGAGATGCTTTTGTCCCCGATGCGGTAATGCAGGGATTCTTTTTTCAGACGCTTGCCCTTACATTCCGGGCAGGGAATGCGGTTCATGAAACTACCGGCCCACTTTTGGATGCTGCGGGAACCGGAATCGGCATACTGGTTGGTAATGAAGTTGATGATCCCTTCAAAATTCAGGGTGTACTGAGAGGTGACCCCCGCAAACTCCCGCTTAACAATGAATGTTTCGTTGGTCCCGTAAAGGATGGTCGTGATGGCTTCATCGGGAATCTCATTGATGGGCGTGGAAAGGCTGAAGCCATATTTTTTTCCGATCATTTCCAACTGGTTAAAGATCCAGTTTTGCCGGTATTCCCCGATGGGCGCGATACCGCCTTTCTTAATGCTTTTTGAACGGTCGGGGATGATCTTTTTCAGGTTAACCTCGGTCACCGTTCCCAGCCCGCTGCATTTTGGGCAGGCCCCGTATGGGGAATTGAAGGAGAAGGTATTGGGTTCGGGCTCATCGTAGGAGATTCCGGATACCGGGCACATCAGCAATTTACTGTAATGCCTGGGGGAGTTGTCGTCGCGGCGCATGACCATAATAGATCCCTTTCCCGTTNNGTTTTCATAGCCGTTTGAATGGTCCTTTTCAGGCGCTGCATAGCCTTATCAGCCTTCGCTACATTGACGGTATCCACCAGCAATTCAATATCGTGGGTCTTGTAACGGTCGAGTTGCATGCCAAACTCCAGTTCCCTGACCTCCCCGTCGACGCGCACCTTCAGGTATCCCTGCCGCCGCATCTGCTCGAAGTTCTCGCGGTAGTGCCCCTTACGGCCGCGGATGATGGGGGCCAGCACCATGATGTTCTCCCCGGCAAAGTCGCAATGCAGCAGGTCGAGAATCTGGTCTTCGGTGTATTTCACCATCTTCTCACCGCTGGTATACGAATAGGCATCCGCTACGCGGGCATAGAGAAGGCGAAGGAAATCATAGACCTCCGTAACCGTACCCACTGTGGAACGGGGATTCTTGTTCACCGACTTCTGTTCGATGGATACCACGGGGCTCAGACCCGTGATCTTGTCTACATCGGGGCGTTCAAGATTTCCGATAAACTGGCGGGCGTAGGCGGAGAAAGTCTCCATGTACCGGCGCTGGCCTTCTGCGTATATGGTATCAAAGGCAAGGGAGGATTTTCCCGAACCGCTCAGGCCGGTAAATACAACCAGTTTGTTGCGCGGTATGCTGAGGTCTATATCTTTGAGGTTATGGACCCTTGCCCCCAGCACTTCCAGCTTATGTTCGCCATTTTCGCCCATTACTTACAAATCGTTGAATTTCAGCGTATCGCCATACACAAATCCATCATCCGGCATGTCTTCCTTCAGGCCATGATAGTCCCTGTATTCCGCTTCCGGCAGCGTGATCTCGTACACTCTTCCCCTTTTTACCTTTAGTTTACGGTCCCTGAGCCAGGGGTTGAAGTATTTCAGGGTTTTATAGGATATGCCCTTGGAAGCAGCAAAATCCGGCAGGCTTTTAATATCTTTTTCAACCTTTACGCTCCTGACGGAAATTTCGGGGTAAAAATCTTTTTCCCTGAGAAAGAACCCATAATGGGTCGGGTTTTCGAAAATCGTTTTCAGGGCAATGATCCTGTATACATAGCGGGAGGTTTCCTCGCTCAGCAGCAATTCATAATAGCTATCGGCCTTTTGCTCTTCGAGCTCTTCTGATATCCGCCTGTTACCTCCATTATAGGCCGCTGCAACAAGCGCCCAATCCTGAAACTTCTCATAGGAATCCTTCAGGTATTTACAGGCTGCCTCCGTGCTTTTCGCCACATGGTAACGCTCATCCACGGTCTTGTCCACTTCGAGTCCGTAATCCTTTGCCGTGCCTTTCAAAAACTGCCAGAATCCCGCAGCCCCCGAAGGGGAAACGGCATTGCTGAGCCCGCTTTCGATCACAGCAAGGTACTTGAAGTCGTCAGGGATGCCGTGCTTTGCCAATATGGGCTCAATGACCGGAAACCAGCGGTGGGCCCTTTTAAACATCAGCACTGTTCGGTTATGCCAGTAGGTGTTCACGAGCAACTCCCTGTCGAGGGCTTCACTCACGTAGAAAATTTCAAGTTGAACATCTTTTCCGGCAAAACTGACCTGGTCGGGAAGCGGCGGGGTAAAGATCTTGTAATTTCTCCGGAACGCATCCCGGTATTCGGCATCGCTTACTCCATCATCGCGGGTGAAGAAATAAAAGAATCCTGCCGCAGCGAGGCAGGAAACAGATATCAGGATAAACAGGCTTACACGCTTCAACATCACAACACTATACTTCCTCGTACTTAAAGGGGCTTTTCAGCTCACTGAACATCGGGGCGATCTTATCCTTATCTGAGATCACGGGATTTTCGATCCCCCAGTCAATATTTAGGTCCGGGTCATTCCAACGGATCGAATTCTCGGAGGCTTTATTGAAAACATTGGTGCATTTATACACCAGGATGGAATCATCTTCGAGGGTGACAACCCCATGGGCGAATCCCGGGGGAACCCAGAGCATGCGTTTGTTTTGCCCGGAAAGTTCAATGGCTTCCCACTGTCCGAACGTCGGGCTTCCTACCCTGATATCCACCGACACATCCATCATGGCACCGCTGACGACCCTCACCAGTTTTCCCTGGGCAAAGGGCGGTTCCTGGAAATGCAAACCGCGCAGTACTCCCCTGGCAGAGCAGGATTCATTGTCCTGCAGGTAGGTGGTTGGCAATCCGGCCGCACTGAACACATTGGCATTGTACGACTCAAAGAAATAGCCTCTTTCATCGCCAAACACCTGTGGCTCAATGATCTTCAGTCCCTGGATTTTCGTTTCAATAATATTCATCTACAATTTCTGATAAGTTCCTGATATCTGCCGGCAAACATTCTAAGTCCGGAACACCTCACACTCAAAACTCAAAACTATTGTCATCCCGAGCACTTCGACAAGCTCAGTATAAACTCCGCCGAGGGGCAACACTCAAAACTTAAAACTCAAAACTCAAAACTCCTATAAGTGTATCACCTCATCATAGGCTGCGGCCACGGCCTCCATCACGGCTTCCGACATGGTCGGGTGCGGATGGACGGTCTTGATGATCTCGTGCCCGGTGGTTTCAAGCTTGCGGGCAGCAACGGCTTCTGCGATCATTTCGGTCACATTGTCGCCGATCATATGGCAGCCCAGCCATTCACCATATTTGGCATCAAAGATCACTTTTACAAAGCCATCTTTATTCCCTGCCGCACTGGCTTTTCCGCTGGCGGAGTATGGGAATTTTCCTACTTTGATCTCATAGCCGGCTTCCTTCGCCTGTTTTTCGGTCATACCCACGGAAGCAACTTCCGGGTTCGTGTATGTACAGGCCGGAATGTTCCCGTAATCAATGGGTTCCGGATCCAGGCCGGCAATCTTCTCGACGCAGGTAATGCCTTCATGAGAGGCCACATGTGCCAGGGCAGGACCGTGAACGATATCCCCAATGGCAAAATAACCTTCCTTGTTGGTACGGTAGTAATCATCAACCTTGATCTTCCCGTCTTCCTGCTCTATGCCCGTTTCTTCCAGGCCGATGCCTTCCAGGTTGGGTGCGATACCCACGGCGGAAAGCACGACATCAGCCTCAATGGTTTCTTCCCCTTTTTTGGTTTTCACGCTCACCTTACAGGTCTTGCCTTTGGAATCCACATCCTCAACCGAGACCCCGGTCATTACTTTTATTCCCGCTTTTTTGAATGAACGCCCGAGTTGTTTCGACACTTCTTCATCTTCGAGGGGAACAATGTTGGGCAGCACTTCGATCAGGGTAACCTCAGTGCCGATGCTGTTATAGAAGAAGGCAAATTCGGAGCCAATGGCGCCTGATCCGACCACAACCATAGATTTAGGTTGCTTTGGCAGGGTCATCGCTTCGCGGTAGCCGATCACTTTTTTACCATCTTGTTTCAGGAAGGGCAATTCCCTGGAGCGCGCGCCGGTGGCGATGATGATATGTTTCGCTTCGTATTCCTGTTTTTTACCTTCTGCATCGGTCACTTCCACCTTTTTCCCGGGCAATACCTTTCCGCTTCCCGCCAGGTGCTCGATCTTATTCTTCTTGAAAAGGAATTGAATGCCGTTACTCATTCCTGAAGCCACATCACGGCTTCTTTTCACCATGGCCTCAAAATCAGGGCTGATATCCCCCTCCACCTTTACGCCATAGTTTTCGGCATGGCTAACATAATTGAATACCTGTGCACTCTTCAAAAGAGCCTTGGTGGGAATACAACCCCAGTTCAGGCATACGCCCCCAAGTTCCGATTTCTCAACAACAGCTGTCTTGAGGCCCAGCTGGCTGGCCCTGATTGCGGCAACGTAGCCTCCGGGGCCACTGCCTATTACGATAACATCATAGATCATATCCAGGTGATTTTTATTGATTTGCAAAGTTACGAATTTTCAACACTTGAACAGACGTATGGTTCATTATTGAAATGTGGACGGAAAATCTTCAGATGCCCTAATTCAGATTTCATTTAAATACCGCATAGAATTCCTGTCCAGGAGCGAAAATTGTCCGCTTTTTTTAATTTTATGCCAGATTTAAAACATTGCCCAAGCGGATGCAGCCATCAACATCCCGGGCAGGCGAACCTATAAAAACCATCTAAATGTAAGATTATGAAACAGATAAGCCTAAGCTTTTTCATTTTACTATTCGCTGCCTCCATCACTTTCGGGCAGGGCATGCTGAACGATGATGACCTGAAACAGATCCGTTCTTCGGTAAGCATGGACGACGACACCCGTGCTCTGATGAATGCTATCAGTTCCAACGACATTTCGAAACTGGCCGTTAACCGTGAAAACCTTGGAAAAGTAAACCCCTATTTTTCTCATAAGGTCGATATTGAAGGCATCACCGACCAGAAGTCGTCGGGGCGCTGCTGGCTGTTTACCGGGCTGAACGTGATCAGGCCCAAAGTGATCGAAAAATATAATATGAAAGAATTCGAGTTTTCTCAAACCTATGGTTTCTTCTGGGACCAGGTGGAAAAATCGAACCTCTTCCTGGAAGGTATCATCAGCACCGCAAACGAACCCGATGACCATCGCCGGGTGGAATGGTTGCTGAAGCATCCGATCGGTGATGGCGGACAATGGACCGGCGTAGTCGATATTATCAGCAAATATGGTGCTGTGCCTGCCTCGGTTATGCCCGAAAGCCACAGCAGCGAGAATACCCGCTATATGTCGCGCTTTCTGCGCCGCAAACTCAGGGAAGATGCCATGGTATTGAGGCAGATGGCCGCCGACGGGGCCAATGAGAAAAAGCTCAGGGAAGAAAAGATCGCCATGCTCGGCGACATTTACCGCATACTGGTGCTCTGCATGGGAGAACCCCCAACAGAATTTACATGGCAGTACGAGGATAAAGAAGGCAATATCAGTGAAACGAAAACCTATACTCCAAAATCGTTTTACGAAGAGATGGCCGGGATCGATCTCACGGCATACGTGATGTTCATGAACGATCCCAGCAGGGAATACTATACATTATACGAGATCGACTACGACCGCCACATGATCGAGGGCGGTAACTGGAAATACATCAACCTTCCTGCCGATGATATTAAGGAATTCGCTAAAAACTCCATTATGGCCAACGAGGCCATGTACTTTTCATGCGATGTGGGCAAACAGCTTGAACGCGAAAAAGGCCTGCTCGACGTGAATAACTTCGACTATGATGAGCTTTTCGGAGTGGATTTCTCCATGGACAAGACCAGCAGGATCAAGACCTTCGACAGCGGATCCTCTCACGGAATGAACCTGGTTGGCGTGAATGTATTGCCCGACGGCAGCATCGACAAATGGCTGCTGGAAAACAGCTGGGGAGCGAAATCAGGCCATAAAGGCTTTTTGATCATGACCGATGACTGGTTCGATGAATACATGTTCCGCCTGGTGATCCACAAGGATTTCATCAATGCCGAAACCCTGGATATCCTGGATACCGAACCCATCTTCCTGCCCCCCTGGGACCCGATGTTTGCACCGGAGCAGTAAGCGGCAGGCAGCGGGCGACAGGCATCTGGTATTCGGCATCTGGTATCTAGTACCTTGTTTCCGGCACTTCTTTACTTAAGCTTCGACCTGCGAAGCATCAGGCAAATACAATACAGTATCGCAGCCCCGGCTACGGTTCATCACCTTTATGCTATCCAATTGAAGCCAGGATGCACTGTCAATGGCGGTAAATGTAAGTTCAAGCTGGTTTTTTTGTGCAAACAGCTGGCCAAAACTGATAAATGCTACCAAGAGCAGTACAATTATGGTTTTATTTAGTCTCAACAATTTCATGTTATCATTGACATTGATAAAGCAAGATTACTTTATAATAAACTTTAAACTTTCACTCTTTTCTCCATTTATCATAAGTAGAGCAATGTTCTCATAAGGAAAGACTTATAGTTCATTCCGGTTGTAGTAATTTTCACAGTATTAAGAGAGAAGTTCAGGCATCAATCCTTAATGCAACGAAATGCCAAACCAAAACCCTTGGGTACATTTTCTTGTCTATTTGTCTGATCACTTAAATGGTTAATACTACGCGTCCAGGACCAGTTTTGGTTATAGGTGCTAAATGTTGATGTCCAAAATGCACCATTATAACCACCGACATAAAAAGTCCCATCAGGATTTCTATTACCGCATGGGAGGGCCCTAAATCCATAAAGATCAGTAGCTGGAAAACCAGGCCAACTACCTATTGATTTTAAATTTCGTCCGGCTCTTACCCCTCTCCATTCCCAGGCATCATCCCATTCACTATCACCAATACCATAAAAACCATCAACAGCACCTTCCAGCACTTTCCATTCTTCATCGGTAGGGATATGCCAGCCCTGTGGGCAAATTCCTTTTCCCCCCTGTATGGTCCTGTAATCCATCATTTCATCCCATTGATAAAGTCCACCATAAACTTCGCATTTGGCCGGGTCATTATTATAGCAGTATTTTTCGATAATATCATTGTCTGTCATTCCCTGAGATCCAGGAATCATTTCACCAATATTCAGATTTTCTTTTAACCAGCATTGGCTGAAAATCTGAATAGTATTGTATATCTGTCCGCCATATTCAACCGTTGGTATTCCCGGACAAGCAATATTTGTTGCAAACTGGAAAGTATAGGTCTTATCTTCTAAAGGCGCATCTAATATGCCTGACTGCATAGTATCAGCATAGCCAATATATAAAAGGGTATCGCCCAGGCTGAAAGAAATATCACTAATAAGCCTTGTTTCTTTTTCTTGAATTATAGTGTTTCTATTCCCTTTGTAAGTTAGTAAGCAGTGTGCCTCAATATTATTTACTTTACTAAGCATTTTTATATTCTGCGATTGATTCCCGTACCGTACACTCAGAAAATATATCCCGGAATTTGCTGGTTTAAATCCATAACTATGTATTCCCTTGGGCAGGAGATCACTTCTTTCAAAACATATCCTGCCGGAAATATCACTAATGATCAAATACACTTCCCCTTCATCAGGAATGTTTAGTTCAATGCTTGTTTCATTTATTATCGGGTTTGGATAGTTTTGAAATAATTGAAAATCACTTCCTATATCTAAGTATGATGAAATACCTACAGAATAGTCTAATACCAGCACCGTATCAGGCCAGTATAATAATGTATCACCTCCCCTGCTGCGGTTCATCACTTTTATGCTATCCATTTGAAGCCAGGATGCACTGTCAATGGCGGTAAATGTAAGTTCAAGCTGGTTTTTTTGTGCAAACAGCTGGCCAAAACTGATAAATGCTACCAATAGCAGTACAATTATGGTTTTATTTAGTCTCAACAATTTCATGTTATCATTGACATTGATAAATGCTAGATTACTTTATAATAAACTTCAAACTTTCACTTTTTTCTCCATTTATTAATAGTACTGCAATATACACACCTCCAGGTAATAGACTGGTATTCAGCATATACTCTTTGCCGGGGTTTCTCTTTTCAATGATCATATTTCCGTAAGCATTATAAACAAATAGCGTGCTGTTCAAATCCTCACTACTATTAATACTAAAGCTCACCGCAGCATCACTCATCCCCTTGATACGAAGATAATCAATTTCTGCAATAGCTGCCTCTTCAACCTGCGCATGATTATTCATACCATTTTTCAAGGAATCATCCTGCTGTGGTTTAATAAAATAATCACAATCCATTTCGCTATAATCCAACAGGATCACTTCAAGGGTATTTTCATCATATTCCCAATTGCCTAATTTATGATCGGGGTCAAATGCAATCTTGCCATTGCCAATAAAAATGGCATCCAAAATAATCACATTGGGTTCAATAAGAATAGTGTTTCCAGAACTAATTTCATAGACTGATAAACTTTTTGCGTTAGTATATTCCCAAACTGGTGTAGGATAATCCCTTTCATAAGGGAAATATACCCCTTTGTCAGCCCAATAGCTGTTATAATATGCCAATACCTCATTTTCTCTATCCGGATATTTCCCATGCAAGGTTAGAAATTTATAGTTACAAGGGAATACAAGATCCGCATTAACTTCAACATAAGAAGGGTTATAAATGATTTTCTCAACAGGATTGATTAACCTTAGGTCAATGAAGTCTTCATTGATCTGATATTCATGCTTAATTCCGGGCATACTATCTGCAAATGAGGTACCGTAGCCCGCCCAAGTATTCCCTGTATAATTTAATAAAGGAGCATCTAATAATACATAGGGTGGTGGATGAACATAGTCAACAGAATAAGTACCAGGGATGCTATTGTTATGATAAAAGGCACCTCCCGGATTGTTGGGTGGATAATACAATGAAACATCTGGCAATAATGGGTTTTCGCAGATGCTATATTGCCATTTTACTTCCTCTGCCGGAAAGTAGTTAACAGAACCAGTGTTATCAGAATGGCCGCTTTCATAGAAATAATCATTGGTAGTTTCCAGATATGTTAAAAACCCATCATAATTTATAAAAGTGGGGCGGAACAAAACATCAAATACTGAAGGGCCGAGAGTGAGATTATCATCTCCGTTGTTTTCGCTAAAGGGATATGTACTCATAGAGCCTCGTGTGTTATCATAAATCCATGAAATTGAATCAATCACAGGATCATCAATTTCCGAACCGCAATGAAAATATAGCGTATGCTTAAGGATAGTGTGCGGCAACCAAATATCTGCATAGTTGGCATAATATAAGTCTTCAACAAAGCCCACACTGATTAACCCATAATCACCGGAACAAATAAAGGTTGGAGAACCATCGCAAAGAAGGGTATTATTAATCCTTGAATATATCTTCCAGTTACCATACTGCCAACCTCTTCCTGAATAATTAAAACCTCCACCACTCTGGTTTAACTCGCCATATACATACTCATTGCTCATTAATTGAACATCAAACACTCTGTCAGATTCATTATGCAGGCCAGCAGAATTCACATCATCGGCACTAAGTTCCGTTGGTATAAATGGAAAAGAAACAACCTCTATGCTTAATGATTTTGCGGCATCTTCATATTTTGAATCCCTGGCCCAATATAATTTATCCAGAAAAACCTGGTATTCACCTGTAAAATCATTAACCTTATCTGTTTGCTGGAAACGGAAACTATTTTTATGTGCGCCATATGCATCTTCCAGATTCTGAGATAATAGCCCAAAGGGTAATAATAGAAATAGAAATAGAGTATTCTTCATAATGTTACAGTTTAAAAAAGTTTATAACTATGAAAATTACAACCATCTTTCTTCTGTCTTGGACAAAAGACATTAGTAATCGTAATAAAATAAATTTTAGTGGCAATGCAATTTTCGATGCATCTAATACGGAAGGAAGGAAGGAAGGAAGGAAGGAAGGAAGGAAGGAAACCTCAAGCCTCTTTTCAGATATAATAATGAAATACTGAATTCTGATATTGACATAATTTCAAATATACAAAATAAATTCATCAATAGCAATTGAATTAATCCCACATCGAGATCTCGCATCCGGCATCCGTAAACAATTTCCCCCTTTATTTTGTTATTATTGTTAACGGATAATTTGTCTAACATTAAAGCAATCATACCCTATGTCGAAACACATCATTGAGACCATCGGCCACATTGAGAAGAAGGAAACCCTGAAAAGCATTGGCTACAGCGACCTGGTGCTGGAATCAGAGCATCCTTACCCCGGATATCACGGAACCACTGTTCCGGATAAAGTGAATCCAAAATCTGTCTTTCTGCTTACCCGCACCGTATATGCGGAGGAGTTCGTTGTTCGCTCCATTAAGGCCGTGAAGAAAAAACACAAATTCACTTTCGACGGATCTCCTGCAAAGGTATTCTTTCATAACAGTATGGTAAGCGCCATTCGACTGAAAGATCTCGACACTTATGAGAAGATCCCCGATATCCTGAAAGCCTTCAAAGAGGAAGGGATCGCATTTCTGCCGGGCAAAAAAGTGGAACCCTATGAAGGGCTGATCAGGGTTACCAAGTACTTCCTGATGAACCCGATCACCGACTGCACCCTGCAGGATGAAGAGACTCCTTACATGAAATACTTCCAGATACCCCTGAAACTCGACTGGGAAGAATTTGAGAAGATGACCATGCACGTCAAGCGCAATATCGACGACGACAACTGGGATGCCGCCCTGGCTACCATTTATCGAAAAACCGGTATCGAGGATCATATCCGTATCTACAACGACCAGAACTGCGACATGGCCGCCCTGAATAAGATCAGGAAGAAATACGTTCAGGAGATCAAGAAGCTGATGGCGAAATAAGATCCACTCTTAAAAGGCCGTTGATTGTTTCCGGTATCTGGCGTCCGGCATCCGGTATCCATAAAGATTGTATTTTTGAATAAAATTTTAAACTTATGATCGACCGGTTCAATAGCAGCCTTGTGGAGTGGTTCAACTCCCTTGGATTAAATACGGATACTTCCCTGGTTTTAAAGGAGATATTCTGGATTCTGGCAATATTTATCCTGGCCATTATCTCTTTTTATGTGACCCGCTATTTCATAATCAAGGCGGTTCATATGTTCGTTAAACGCACGAAAACGCTCTGGGACGACATCCTTGCAGAGAAACGCGTTTTCGTAAAGCTGGCATACCTGGCTCCGGCCATTACCATCAACTTTCTCACCTCTTATACGCTTTCCGACTACGCGCTGGTCAACAGGATCATACAGATCATCACTGCGATCTATATGGTGATTATTTTCGTGAGTGTGGTTTCGGCCGTGCTCAATGCCTTGCACCAGATCTACAGCAATTATGAGGTGAGCAGGGAAAAGCCTATCAAAGGCTATATCCAGGTAGCCAAGATCATTGCCTACATCATTGCCGGAGTGATCATTATCACCGTTCTGATCGGTGACCGTAACCTGGGCTGGATTGCCGGTTTCGGGGCATTTTCAGCGGTGCTGATGCTGGTGTTTAAGGATCCCATCCTGGGCTTTGTCGGGGGGATACAGCTTACGGCCAATAACATGGTACGCATCGGCGACTGGATAGAAATGCCCAAATACGGGGCCGACGGAACCGTGATCGATATTTCCCTCACCACCGTGAAGGTCCAGAACTGGAACCGCACCATCACCACCATTCCCACGTACACGCTGGTAACCGATTATTTCAAGAACTGGCGCGGCATGGAAGAAAGCGGGGGCCGCAGGATCATGCGTTCCATCAATATCGATATGAACAGCATTGGTTTCTGCACCCCGGAAATGCTGGAACGCTTCAAAAAAATTGAATATGTTTCGGAATACGTGGAAAAAACTGAAAAACAACTGAAGGAATACAATAATTCCAAAAATATCGACAACGATATACTGGTAAACGGCAGGCGACAAACCAACATCGGGGTGTTCAGGGCCTACCTGAAAGGATATTTGCGCAATCACCCCAGGGTGCACAACGACATGACTTTCCTGGTGAGGCAATTGCAACCCGGTCCGGAAGGGATCCCCATGGAAGTATATGTATTCTCCCGGGACCAGGAATGGGCGAAGTACGAGGATCTTCAGGCTGATATCTTCGACCATATCCTTGCCGTCATCCCTGAATTCGACCTGAGAGTATTCCAGCAACCCACTGGCAGAGATTTTGCCAGCCTCAACAAACAAATTGAATCATGAGCAGCAGAATATATTTTAACGAAACGCAACGATTTCGCCAGTGGTTCATCTACCTGATCGTAGTGGGTACACTTGCCGCATGGATTTATATGCTCAGCGCGGCCTACCATAGCGAAGAGCCGGATAAGGAAGTAGATGGCTACGTATTGATCCTGAGTAGCTTAATACCCTTAATATTGATTGCATTGCTCTTCAGCCTGCGACTGATCACCCGCATCAGGAAGGATGGTATTTATGTGCAATTCAAGCCGCTGCAATGGAAAGAGAAACACATCCGCACAGAAGACATCAAAAGTTTTGAGGTCAGGAAATACAAGCCGCTGCTGGAATACGGCGGCTGGGGTTACCGTACCGGTCTCCGGAAATACGGCAGGGCCTATAATGTGTCAGGAAACATGGGTTTGCAACTCTATCTGAGCAACGGCAGAAAACTCCTGATCGGCACCCAAAAGCCAAAGGAGATTCAAAAAGCCATCGAAAATTTGATGAGCAAGGGAGAAGAAGACTTTATCGGCTGAGCAAGCCCTGTTTGTTCATTTCCGCCAGGGCTATGCGGAACCAGACCGTATATTTTTTCGGATCTTTCTCAACATCTGCAAGCAGTTCAGGAATATCGATCCATTTCCATGAGTGGACCTCTTCAGGATTGATCTCAGGATCGCCATCGTATGTACCAATGAACACATGATCAAGTTCATGCTCGGTCAGGCCGTGATCGAAGGGAGCCTTGTAGATAAAATCAAAGGCTTCCTCCATTTCGCAATGGAAGCCCATCTCCTCCACGATCCTTCGCTGAGTAGCCTCTTCAAGACTTTCCCCCGGTCGGGGATGGCTGCAACAGGCATTGGTCCAAAGGCCGGGTGAATGATACTTCGACAAAGCGCGCCGGTGCAGCATCATCTGCCCCGCTGAGTTAAAAATAAAAATAGAAAACGCCCGGTGCAATACCGCCTTTTCATGGGCCTCGATCTTCTCCATGGAGCCAATCTCCCGGTCATTTTCGTCTACAAGGATCACCCGTTCTTCTGCCATATCCTGATTTTTGAGCCACAAAGATAAGGGAAGTTGGAAATTTGATATCTGATATCTGATATTTGAGGTGATTGATACCGGATGCCAGATGCCGGATGCCAGATGCCGNNTGTTGCCAGTTGCCAATTGCCAGTTGCCAGTTGCCAGTTGCCAGTAGCCAGTTGCCAGTTGCCAGTTGCCAGAAACCAGTAGCCAGCAGTCAGAAACCAGAAGAATACATCTTATCCTGATTCGTGATCCTAAAAGTCTCAATTACTGCCAGGGTATCATAAGTCTGACTACCCCGGAGGGGTCAAACATCGGTAACCCCATGCGGAGCATGGGAGAGTGAAGCAGCAATGCCTGGATCACCCTCCCCTCGCTAAGGCATCTTGTACAGCAAAACCTGCATGGGGAGGGCTGGGGAGGGGGGTATGAAAAAAAAAACAAGGAATAAAAAATGGGAAAC
>NPIE01014701.1_pt1 | contig 13917 bp, 12 predicted proteins | sample 8637661 | NCBI WGS metagenome assembly NPIE01 (sample SAMN07420842, study PRJNA396082) | bioreactor metagenome | isolation source: sample BA12 brine-fed electro-methanogenic bioreactor BA | place: Japan: Kochi | collected 2016-12-09 | reverse complement strand
TCCATTCGATACTTACTCGAGTCTTTTTCATCTTTTCAGAAATATTCCACAAGCAAAATTTTTTGTGCTTGGAGGCAAACTCAGTAAGTTCGATAGGCATGTTAGTATGCATAATTCGTCAATGAGAACTCTATTAAAACAAATTGCTGAAAGATACGAGGTTGGGATTCACCCTTCGTATGGCTCTGGAACATCAATGGAAAAAGTTAGGTCGGAGCTAAATACATTGCAAGAGGTTTTAGCCAAAGAAGTTTCAATAAGCCGGCAGCATTTTCTGAGAATTGCAATGCCTCAAACGTATAAGTTGCTTTATAGTTTAGGAATACAAACCGACTACAGTATGGGGTATTCCAATACTATTGGTTTCAGAGCAAGCACTTGTACACCCTACCCTTTTTACAATTTAGTTGATGAAAAAGAGCTACCTTTGAAAGTAGTCCCTTTTCAGGTTATGGATAGGGCTCTGTTGCAAGGGTTGGGTTTGTCGGCCAATGAGGCAGTTAGCCAAACTTTGAGCATGGCTCAAAAGGTTAAGGAGGTAAACGGAACCTTTTCACTGGTGTGGCATAACGAGAGTTTGTCGGGGATTTCCGAGTGGAAAGGCTGGGGACAAGTTCTTGACAGAGTTGTTTCTGGAATTGCTGAACTGAGCACTAAGTAATGTGTAATTATTAAAGAGTTTATCGGTTTTGAAAATAGCTTATGTAAAGCGCAACGATATTGATACTGCTAAATGGGATGCTTGCATTGCCCAATCGGTAAACGGTATGGTGTATGCCTATTCGTGGTATCTCGATATTGTTGCCGAGAGTTGGGATGCACTTATTGGTAACGATTACGAGGCCGTATTCCCTTTAACCTTCAATACAAAGTTCGGTATAAGCTATATTTATCAGCCCTTTTTTACACAGCAGTTAGGTTTGTTTTCGGCTGGTCATATTACTCATGAGCTGGTAAGTAAATTTCTTGATTCAATTCCAGAGCAGTTTAGATTTGTGGCAATAAACCTAAATACATTTCTCAAGCTAAGTTATCCTAAAGCAAAAATTATCCCAAGGGTTACCTATCATCTCGATCTTATTGAGCCTTACTCTGCCATTTCTTCGAGGTATTCAAGTAATACAAAACGAAATATTTCTAAAGCCGTTGCCTATAATGTAAGCGTGGTTAAAGGGCTTAGTGCTCAAAAGCTAATTGAGCTAAAAAAGGGAAACCAGATAGTACCTTTAAAACAGAAGCATTTTGATACGCTAATCAAGCTAGTAACGCAATCGGTAGCCAACGGGGTAGGCGAGGTTTATGGTGCTTACGATAAGCACAATGAGCTGTGCGGCGGGGTTTTGTTCCTTAAATCGAATGGCAAGGCAATATATCTTTTGGCATCGTCAACGGCTGAGGGAAAGAGCAATAGAGCCATGTTTGCTCTGGTCGATCATTTTATTCAGCAGAATGCTGAATCGCACCTAGTGCTCGATTTTGAGGGATCGAATGTTGAATCGGTTGCCCGATTTTATGCTGGCTTCGGCGGATCGCCATGTGAGTATAATCACATTATTATCAATAGGCTTCCTTGGTACATTAACCTCTTTAGGCGATGACTCGGTCGGTTGTTAAAGCAATATCAAAGCCTTTGCCTTTTGGCTTTATAAAAAGTATGGTAAAACCTAGCCTTGTTGCCCCGTTTTATCATACGGTTTCTGATAGACTTCCTCTGCATTTAGCATCGCTATATCGCGTATTCACACCAGAGCAGTTCCAAAAGCATTTGCTTTTCTACCTTAAGCATTTCGAGCCTATTTCGGCTATCGATGTGCCAATGGTTCTTTCAGGCCAACGCAAGCTAAAAAAGGCTGCAATATTCCTTAGTTTCGACGATGGTTTTAGTGAGATACACTCGGTAGTTGAGCCAATTCTATCAAAGTATAGCGTTCCGGCCACCTTCTTTGTAAATCCAAACTTTATCGACAATAAGGATATGCTTTTTAGGTGTAAGCTTAGCCTAATTGCTAACCATTTTTCTGCTACTAGCAGTAGTAACCTGTTTGATGCTGTAAGCAGATTAACAGACAAGAAGATAACCAACGAGTTGCAGGCCACAAAGGCAATTCTAAGCTTAGGCTATAATCAAGTTGAACAAATACATAGCATTGCTACAGAAGTTGGAATAGATTTTAGCGATTATTTGCAAAGGCATAAACCTTACCTTACACCTAGCCAGCTTTTGGATTTAAGCAAAAAAGGATACACCGTAGGTGGGCACAGCTTATCGCATCCTCTCTTCTCGGAGATTCCATTCGAAAAGCAGATTGCTGAAATTCAGCAAAGCGTTGATTGGGTTCAGAGTAGTATTCCCAATCAGCCACGGTTGTTTGCCTTTCCGTTTACCAGCTTTGGAGCCGATAAGCGATTGTATCAGCATTTTATTGGCAACAACCCTAAACTTGATTTAATGGTTGGAACCTCGGGTTATAAGCCAACTGCAAATTCGCGCTTCGTTCATCGGATACCAATGGAAAATTGTAATTTGGGAGCAAAAGGGCAATTGAAATCGGAGCTGTTTTATTATCTTGCAAAAAAACTGGTGGGTAAGCATACCGATAAGTTGGGACATGACTAGCATAAAAAGATATACAATTTCCGAATTGTTGAGTTTAACCAATAGTCCAACATATACAAAAATGGACGTTGTGCCAATTAGTAGGCATAGGGCAAAATCGTATGTGCAAAACCCAAGGGCAAACCCCGATGATGTTGTGCTATATTTGGCCTATTTCAATGGGGAAATGGTTGGCTACAGAACATTACTTCCTGATACTATTAGTATTGGTAATACAACCCAAAAGGTTGCTTGGCTAAGCGGGAACTGGGTAAAACCCAGTTTTAGGCGCAAAGGAATAGCCTCACTGCTTTTTAATGAAGCAAGTAGCGATTGGAATGGAAATCTGCTTTTTACAAATTACGCTCTTGAGTCGAAGGCTGTGTACGATAAAACTGGGCAATTTAAACTCATTCAATCGGCAAAGGGGGTAAGGTTATACCTGAGGCCTTGCTTCTGGTCCATTTTGAGTAAGCGAGGTAAAGTATTTCGGCTTTTAAAGCCGCTTTGGCTTACAGCCGATTTTATTCTAACCTTTATAAATCCATTGCCCTTATTTGCTAAGTTTTTAAGGATAAAAGGTTTGCAGTTTGAGAATTTATATCATTCCGACGACGAGCTAGTTGCGATATTCGAAAAGGCAACACTGAAGACACCAACACAGCGAAAACGACAGGAACTCGATTGGATTGTAGATAATCCGTGGTTAGTTTCATCGCCTATGGGCGATAGATTGGGTGAAAAATATTTCTTTTCTGCATCGCCTAAAAGGTTTGAGCAGCATTTGGTTAAGGTTTATCGAGAGGCTAATTTACTGGGTATTGTAATTGTAAATTTTACTGATGAAGCGGTTTCGGTACCTTACCTGCATTGCGAGAGTGCCGATACCAAGGTGCTTGCTAGACTCGTAACTAAGTATGCCATGGCCATTGGGGGCAATAGGCTAACCGTATACCATGCCGAGGTTGCTGATGCAATTAAAAGGCTTGTGCCTTTTGCTTTGCTGTCGCGAGTACAGTATCGAAATTATTTTGCTACCGAAGCTTTAGCTGATAGGCTAAAAGATGCAAATTTTTTAGAGGGCGATGGCGATTGTGCTTTCGTTTAGGCGCTAATCCATAAGGCTATCAAAGTCAATCTCCGAAGTATGCTCAGTTTCAACAAGTCGAGTTTTTTCGCAACGCAATGTTTTCGAAGGGAATTTCTTTAAAAAGCTGTAATTGTGCGTTGCCATAATTACAGCCCTTCCTGAGGCAGCAATGTCGAAAAGAATCTTCATAATTTCGTCCGAGGTCTCAGGGTCGAGATTTCCCGTTGGCTCATCGGCAAGAATTATTTCGGGATTATTAAGTAAAGCTCGCGCAATTACAATACGCTGCTGCTCGCCCCCCGAGAGCTGATGGGTCATTTTGAAATCTTTATGCTTCAGGCCAACTTTTTCAAGTACATCATCAATGCGCTTTTTCATCTCTTGCTTATTCTTCCAACCAGTGGCTTTAAGCACAAAGGTTAGGTTATCGTGCACGGTGCGGTCTGTAAGCAGCTGGAAATCCTGAAATACTATTCCTATTTTTCGTCTGAGATATGGTATATGTTTATTTTTAAGTTTATGTAGCTCAAAATCGTCAACTCTACCTTCGCCCTTTTTAAGCGGAAGTTCGGCGGTAATAGTTTTTATGAGACTTGTTTTTCCGCTTCCAACTTTACCTATCAGGTAAATAAATTCGCCTTTATCAACCTTAAGGTTAACATCGGCAAGTACTAGGTTATCGTCCTGAAAGATAGATGCTTTTTTAAACTCAATAATCGTGTCGAGTGCCATTTATACTTCAATTTTGGTTAGCTTGCCATAGGGTAGGGTTTCGACCATGCTTTTTACCTTTACAACAATCTTTTCATCTTCAATAATTCGACTAAGACTCTGTAATTGTTGAGCAAAACGAACATTTGCTATGAGCGAGAAGTTCGCATCGCGAATTTGCAGAAAATCTGCATCGGTGCCATTACCTTTAACCTTAAGAAGATACATTTCGCTACCCATGCCTTAAATTAAAGTTTAAAGATAATTGCAAATTTCCACAGCATGAAATAAAATATGCAAAAAGTAGCTATTACCAAGAGTAAGCATAAATAGGTATTGCCTTTATTCAACTTCTTATGCTAGGTGTGAATTTGATTTGTGCCTTATGCAACCCTGTTTGTTGAGCCAATGCTGTGCGAACGGCTATTCGCAATTCGTTTGCTTTTAAATGCTTTGCCGCCTATAACAAATGCAGCGCTTATAATTACAATATTTTTAATAATATATTGGCCTTCGAGCGTTGGAGCGTAAGGAATTGCCGTAAATACCTCTTTTGGGAAAAGGAATACTGGAGTGAACGTTCCTGCCATTTGAGCAAATAGTAAAACAAGGGTGGCTCTCATAAATTGCCCGGTAATAAAGCCTAGTCCAATTATCACTTCCCACGATGCAAGCATTATAATAATTGTTTTTGCCGATATGAGGTTAAAGGTTAAAAGGCTTATGGTTCGTATAGCCAAATCTTGTGCTGGGCTAACCCCAGGGAAGAATTTAAGAATTCCAAACCAAAAAAAGACAATACCGATGCTAATCCGAAGTAGGGTTAGTCCGTAATTCTGCATCCAAAGGGATGCTTCTTCTTCAAGTTGTTGAACTATGTTTGTTATTGCTTTCATGATATTTGTTTTTGTTATTCGAATAACAAACGGGTTGTTTTTTTGTTCAGGCAATAGGTATATTTAGTTTGAAAAAAAACTACAAGGCGATGGCAGTGTGAGCAAATTAAGTGAGCGGAACTTGGGATTTTCCCACCTTAAGAGCTGCCCTGCGTGTCAGTACTCGTGCCCAACCCATTCAACCCACTCTATTGTAGTTTCATGTTGCTGGCTAGTTCTTTTTTCTTAAATCGATTTTATCTTTTAAAAAGGGGTTGTAGTTTTAAAAAAATCCCGTACATTTGTAACCATTGTGTAAGGTTTAATAATGTGGTTATATGAAAGAGTATTTGTCATTATCTGAAACTGCTGATATAGTCGGTAAAAGTAAAGAAACTTTAAGAAGATGGGATAGAGAAGGCATTTTAAATGCAGTCCGTGAACCCGTTTCAAATTATAGGGTTTATAAAAAATCAGATGTTCAGACTCTATTAGGGAGTTTATTCCCTGAAATATCAAATGATAAGGTTTCAAATTTCGTTCATGCTGAGAATTCCTATTCGGTAGTTGAACTTTTTGCAGGAGCTGGCGGACTAGCAATAGGNNAAAATGCGTTGCATTGAATGAAGTTGATAAATATGCTTGTCAGACACTAAGAACAAACAGACCTAACTGGAATGTTCTAGAAGGTGATATTAAGGATTTTAATTTTTCTACATTCAAAAATAAAGTTGACATTGTAACAGGTGGATTTCCTTGTCAAGCATTTAGTTATGCAGGAAAAAAGTTAGGACTAAATGATGCAAGAGGAACACTCTTCTATGAATTTGCAAGGGTTGTTCAAGAGATTAATCCAGCAATTTGTTTAGGTGAAAATGTTCGTGGATTATTAAGTCACGACAATGGAAAGACTTTGCAAGGAATGATTTCAGTGCTAGATGAAATTGGTTACAGGGTTGTACCTGTTCAAGTTCTAAAAGCCATAAATTATAGAGTACCTCAAAAAAGAGAACGATTAATATTAATAGGAATTAGAAAAGATATTGACCTGAATTTTGAATACCCAAAACCTCACAATAAAATATTCACTCTCAGAGATGCTTTGAAGAAAGGTGAGCTGTTTAACACTGATGTTCCCAAGTCAGATGGAGCAAAGTATCCAATAAGTAAGAAAAAGATACTTGACTTAGTTCCTCCTAAAGGTTACTGGCGAGATTTACCCATCGATATACAGAAAGAATATATGGGTGGCAGTTTCTATCTAGGTGGTGGTAAAACGGGAATGGCACGAAGAATCGGCTGGGATGAACCATCATTAACTTTAACTTGTAGTCCTGCCCAAAAGCAAACGGAAAGATGCCATCCCGATGAAACACGACCTTTCACCGTAAGAGAGTATGCTCGCATTCAAACTTTTCCTGATGATTGGATTTTTTCTGGCCCACTATCACAGCAATACAAACAAATAGGAAATGCTGTGCCTGTTAATCTAGGGCAAGAAATTGGATATTCAATTGTGAAATTCTTAAATGAGTTTTATTCTATGAAAAATCAAAAAGCGGTGAACTTTTAATTTCTTCTGCCAAATCTTGGCAACCCTTATTTATTAAATTTTTTGTGTCAATACTGTTTATGCTTTTATGTAATTCAGTCACTAGCACATTGTAAAAATTGGAAAATCCTGTTACTCTATGCCAAAATTCCACACCAATGATTACAGGGTGAATTTTATCAATTAATTTGTAGTGCATACTAAGTTCGCTTTTTTCTCCGTAAAGGACTCCCACTATAAAGTCAGAGTTGCTAATACCTTCAAACGCTTTGTTTGTTCTTGCTAAATTTATTGTTTTTGTAAATTTCTGAACTAAAGGCTTTACATCTTCGGAGTTGATTGTGTTTGGGCCTGATTTTAATTGACACCATTTCTTTCTATTGTCAATTTTGTCTATGAATTCAATATCCATTCCTTTTATTAATGACCCACTTGCTAAGCCTAACTCCACAAACATATTCTGAATTCTGGTGCCAAATGATGTATTTATAGATGTCTCAAGAACTCTTGGGTAAAATAGTGCTTTTGCAACTCCTTCAGGACTATAATTTCCTTCAAGTACTCTTGATAAGTACTTAACAACAATTGGATTTATGTTATATGATTTTAATTTTGAATTTTTTTTCAGCGATGTTTCAATGTGATTGTTAAATATATATGTTTCAAAATATTCAACAATTTTCTTTGTGAGTTCTTTTTCAGTCATTGTTCTTTCATTTAATACTTAAACNNTGCTTTTTCCCCGAATAATTGGTTGGGTTACTCCTGATTTTCTAGAATGATTGCCAACTACGCTTTAAGCGCAGCTGGGTAGTTTAGGGCTTTTGTTTTAGAAGAAGTCTATTTTTTCCTTATCGTTTCGTCGCATAGTATTGGGTTGTAGTACTTGTCGAGCGTTCCGCTAAAAATAATCTTTCCTGCAAAAACATCTTCTTCGGTAAAGACGCTAACAGGGTTACCGTTGCTGTCAAACGCATTGCCATAAACAATTCCGGTGGGAGTGGTTCCTATGCCGTCATTGTCATAAGGGCGGCTGTATATAACATGTCCTGTTGGGATAGTGTCCCCTTTTTCGTCGGTTACAGTTCCGTCGGATCGGAATGTGAAAGGAATATGGTCGCTGGTGTTACCAAATACATCTTTGCCTAGGTTGAAACTCTGGTCGAGAACAATTTTTCGGTATCCCAGAATATTTGCTTTCACAGTCGAAAGGCTTGGGTAGAAGATGTTGCCTTTTACGTATTATTTGTCATCATCGGCGAAATACTGAAGGTATTCAAGACTATTGCTATACTCGCGCATTAGTTCCTGTCGAGCGAGTAAGCGTGGCATTCGATCATCTTTAGCCATGTGCTTTAGGGCTTCATCGTCGAGAATTTCTTGAGCGGAAAAGGGAAGTTCGATTTTTACTTTTGCTGCAAATTGCAAAAGATCATCCCTTATCTCGGTAGGCATAACTCCGTAAAGGTCGGCACCAATTACCGAGTGGTAAAAGTAGCCAAGTTCGCCCATGTTAACCTGTTTGTTTTGATAATCTTGCAGTTTTGTTATACTCGGATCATTGGAATTATACTTTCCGTAGCTCATTTCGGCCCAGCCTTCCATTTCGGGTAGCTTTCGTTGAAACGACCAAACTGCATCAACGGTGTTTCCAACTTTTGCGTGGCAACCAAGACATTGGGCTAATTCCTCGGTAGTTTGTGGGCGCAGCTCACCATGCCTATTTTCGATAAAAGCGGCAATTAGCCATCCAGCGCCATTGTCAATCCATCCTTGTCCCTCAACACCAATGTAGGTCCCAAAGCTATTTTCTTCCTCCTCTTCTTCCTCTTCGCCAATATCTCCAAGTCCAACCTCTTTCCATTTGTACATGTATCTAATCTCCTTAACTCGCTTTGAGCGAGTTCCAGGGAATTCGAAGCTGTAGTTGTTGTTGCCTACAACGCCGTCGATGGCAACACCCATTTCACCATCGGCATTTAAATCGACGTAGTGAAGGGGGTGCGCAAACTCGGTGCCTACGGGGTAAAACCCTTTTTGCACTTCAATGCTGCTTGCATCACCTCGATAATGGGTTTGGCTGTATTCCTGGTTTTTAATATTTTTCTCTAAAACATTAAGGTTTTGCTTGTATACATTAATGTTTATACTGTCATTTTCCATCATAAATATTTTAGGTAACCTAATGTAAATACCGCTAACGCTACCTGTAAGAGGTGTGAAAATTGCATATGGAAAAAAGTTTACAGCACGCCAGCCAGTGTATTCATTTTTTTCGGAACGGACAAAACCTTCATTGTCAATATAGCCATGAGTGTTGTTACTTGTTGGGTTTTGGCTGTTGTATGGGTATAGATGATTTGGATTTAGGGCTGGAAAAAGGATATAATCTTTGTTTTCTGCTTGGCTGTTGAGCCATTCGGTGTCGCCATTTCCTCTGGCTTGGTTAAATGCTGGAGTCCAGTTATCGTAACGCACGTATTCAACGTCGTTAATGCTAGGTATGTCAATCCCTTCAGCGGTTAACCTTTGTTCAATGTTTTGTGGATAAATAATGTTTTGCCATAGAATGCGGTTAAGATTTGGACTTGGGAAGCTGTACAACTCCTGATCGTCGGAGAGTGGAAATGCATTACCATGCTTTATCTCTGCAAGGTAATCGGTATGGCAGTATTTGCAAGCATTCTGTGTTCCGTAGCTGGTTNNTTTGAGTGCCGTAACTGGTTTCAATCCAGCATTGGGCTGGAATTTCAGGCTCTTCGTTGTACGATGGTTTATAGCTTGCTCCTGAAGCCCTCTCGAAGTTTGCGGGGGCAATACCTTTATAAAAGTTTTCGGCACTTATGGTTTGGGCAACAAGGCCTTTGCTTTTTAACTCGTTTATTAGATTTTGCTCTGCATTATTTAAGTTAGTACAGCGACTAAAGCCCCAAACAGTCATCGCTAAAGTTAGGGCAAGAATGATGTTGGCTGGTTTTAGGTTTTTCATCGTAAGGAATTTTTAGTATTAGCAATACCCTACGAATTTACAAAACTTTTAACGAACCAAAATCAGCATAAGGCAATGTTTGTTATATCTATATGAAAGGATAAATGGTGTCGAGCCACCTGTCTTCGGTAATAAAGAAGGAACCATATGATTCCCATTGCTTTAGAATTTTTGTTTCTTTCATCTCTTCGAGTGTCATCCCTTTTTGCTTGTGGCTTTTGGCAACTTCCATAGTTTCTTTCAAGGAATTTATCCAGCTCTTATACTGCTCAATGCTATAAACTGGTCCATGGCCGCCAATAAGTGTAATGTTGGGAGGAAAGTTCTTTATAATCCATTCAGCATTTTCAATGTATTTTAAAGGATTGCCCCCATTGCCAGTATCAACATAGGGAAAGTAGTTTGCAAATAGCAAATCGCCAAGCGCTAAAACCTTGCTTATTGGGAAGTATACAATAATGTCGCTATTTGTATGCCCTCCTGAAAGGTGAATTAGCTCAATCTGCTGCTCGTTAATATCGAGCGTTAAGCGGTCGGTAAAGGTAATGATCGGGAGAGCCGTTTTAGGAGCTGCGGGAATAGTTCTATCGCCTTGAATTTTATCAACACTCAAATATTTTTTAACATTATCGTGAGAGATAATAGTTAAGTTATCTTCGCCAAAGAGGGCATTACCACCTGTATGGTCGCCATGTATGTGGGTGTTTATAAGATAAGCATTAGGTGAGTTAGAAATACTTGCTACGGCGTCTTTTAAGTCTTTGGCTGTGCGCTCGTAACCTGCGTCAACAATAACCTTTCCGTCGTTACCATCGAAAACAACTACCGAGACAGCATTATTAACAAATAGACGGTACAGGTTTGGTGCAATTTCTTTTTGCTCAATTGGAGTTGTTTGTGCAAAGCTATTAGCGGTTATACCAATGGCAAAAACTGCTATACTCACAAGGGTTAAGGCTACTCTTTTCATTTGTATGTTTTTAAGTTTTTTGATAAAACTTGCCATAATTCGTTTAATTGGCCTTTTAATTTTACAGTTCAGCAAAATAATCGACCTATAATACTAGGTTCACTTCAGCTATTGTATAAAACTATAAACAGCCACAGGGCTTTAAGGTTTAAATGTAAAATTAAATAATTGAAGTTTAGCTGTTTGGTTTGATAAGTGAACAAAAAAATTAACTTTGTACATAGCCAAAAAAATAATTGCATCAACTCAATAACTCTTTGTTATGGTTCTTAAACGTTTAAACGTTCGGCTGCATATAACCTTATTGTTATGTTTCTTCAGTTCAGCTGCCATAAATCAAAATGCTAAGGTTGACTCACTTTGGAGTATTTATCACAATGCAAAAGAAGATACTACAAGAGTATCAACCCTAGTAAGCATTGGAGCCCAAATGATCCCAGTAAGCCCCGATTCTGCTATTACCCTAATAGCTCGGGCCGATAGTATTTTAGGGCAAACGCATAAAAGTACTAGCAGCTTTATGCTTAGCTATGCCAATGCGCTGAGAGATGCTGGCGTTAAATTCCGAAATCTGTCCGAGTATCCAAAATCCATTGATGTTTATCAGAAAGCCCTTAATGTTTACAGCTCAATTAATCACGTTCATGGAGTATCGCAGTGCTATCAGAACTTAGGCAATGTATACTTTAACCTCGGTAGCTTCGATTCAGCCCTAAAGCATTACTACAAGGCTTTGGAATATTTTGATTCAAGCGATAATAAAATTGGCGTAGCCGACTGCTATAACAATATTGGTAGCGTGCTAAAAGAAATGGAGTCATACGACAAGGCAATGGAGTATCACACCATGTCGAGAAATATTTTTGAAGAGCTAATTGCCAATTCGAATCAGCATTCGTTGGATTTGATTAAGAAAGGCTTGTCGTATAGCTACAACAATATTGGCATAATTCATTGGTTCAAGGGAAATCATGAGTTGGCGCTTTTCAACTACGACAAATCATTAAAGTTAAAGCAAGAAATAAACGATTTAAATGGTGTTGCACAGGCTTATAACAACATTGCCATTTTACATGCTACTCAAGAGGATTATGCAAAAGGGATAGATTTCTTTAAAAAGGGGCTCGATGTATATTTAAAAACTGGCAACAAAACGGGGCTTGCAATGGTGTATGGCAATATAGCTTATCTAAATATGCTCATTGCTGAATCGGAAACCTCTGTCCAAGCAAAACAGCAGTACTTATCAGCCGCTCTTAAAAATGCAACCGAGGCATTTGCAATAGCCAAAAGTATTTCATCTTCAGCATATGTAAGCGAGTCGGCGGGATATCTGAAAGAAATATACCTGATGTTGGGTAATAAGGCCAAAGCACTTGAGTATGCCGATGAACTGCTTGCTGTTCAAAAGGAGATTTTCTCGGAAGAGAAGGCCAATGTTCTTGCCGAGATGACTACCAGGTACGAAGTTGAAAAGAATCAGCTCAGGCTTGAGAGCATGATGAAGGAAAAGGAGTACTACAAGAAGCGAATTGTAAATCAGCGTGCGTTAATATTTTTGTCGAGTGGTATTATTGTAGTGCTAGTTGTTTTTCTTATGGTTTTGCTCATGTACTTTAGGCAAAAGCGAAAGGCCAACGAGGCGCTTGCCGAGCGCAACGAGGAAATATTACAGCAAAAGGAAGAGATTTCTGCTCAGCTCGACGAGCTAGAGGATAAGCGTAGCAAGCTCGAAATATCAAAAAAGGAGATTGAAAATCTGTACCATATCGCAGTCGACCAAAAGGAGGCCATTGAAAAGCAGAAAACAAAGATTGAGGATTCAATTCGTTACGCGCATTTCATCCAATCGGCAATGCTTCCCGATTTAGACATAACATTCGTGAATCGCTCCTGGGGTACCCAGTCGTATTTCATTATGTACAGGCCAAAAGATGTTGTTAGCGGCGATTTTTACTGGGCAACTCGTATCGACGATTGGATAATCGTTTCAGTTGTTGATTGTACTGGCCATGGAGTTCCCGGCGCATTTATGAGTATGCTCGGTATCTCGTTTCTGAATGAGATTGTCCTTTCGGGCGATGTTACAAAGCCCTCTCGTATTTTAAGCAAACTCCGTTCATACATAATTGGGGCGTTAAACCAAAAGGACGAGTGGGGTTCGCAGCGCGATGGGATGGATATGAGCATTGTTTCGCTCAACACAAAAACAAAGCAATGCTTTTGGGCTGGGGCAAATAGCCCACTGTGGATTGTGAGGGCTGAACAGTCAAAGGAATCACCTGAGGCTATTCCCGAGATAGAGGAAATTAAACCAAATCCATTCCCGGTTGCCGTGCATATTTTTATGGGTGAGTTTACCGATCATCAGCTATTGCTTAAAAGTGGCGATAGGCTTTTCATGTTTTCCGATGGTTTTGGCGACCAATTCGGGGGACCCAAGGGCAAAAAGTTCAATATGCACAAGGCTTTTAAAAAGCTAATCGCTCAAACTTCAATACTGCCTATGAAGGAACAAGGACGGGTTCTAGAAGAAACTTTTGATAGATGGATTGACCATGATGGTGTTAAACATGAGCAAATTGACGATGTAACTATTCTCGGAATTATGGTATAGCTAGTTTTGCCTTATCTTCATTTTTGATAACGTTGACGAAACGTTAGTGATGTAAGCCAAAAAATTTAAACCCTTTCGCAAAAAAGTTGTTAACGCAGTAAATATGTTTGTTTAGATTATTAACTAATTAAACAAAATCAACAATATGAAATCGGATATTGAAATTGCTCAAGAAGCAACTATGAAACCAATTACCGAGATAGCATCTACATTAGGTATCTCAAACGACGATCTAATTCCATACGGCAAGTATAAGGCTAAGCTACCACTAAAGCTAATTGATAGGAAAAACCTTAACCAAAATATGCTTGTGTTGGTTTCGGCCATATCACCAACCCCTGCAGGTGAAGGAAAAACTACAGTTTCAATAGGGCTCTCACAGGCTTTAAACCGTATTGGAAAAAAAACAACTGTTGTGCTGCGTGAGCCTTCGTTGGGCCCAGTATTTGGCATAAAGGGTGGTGCAACGGGCGGAGGTTTTTCACAAGTGCTACCCATGGAGGATATAAACCTCCAT
>NPIE01004081.1_pt2 | contig 13927 bp, 12 predicted proteins | sample 8637661 | NCBI WGS metagenome assembly NPIE01 (sample SAMN07420842, study PRJNA396082) | bioreactor metagenome | isolation source: sample BA12 brine-fed electro-methanogenic bioreactor BA | place: Japan: Kochi | collected 2016-12-09 | reverse complement strand
GACGGCCGCGACCGGCAAGGGCTTTGCGATTGGCTCTGCCGCCCTCACGGCCATGGCGCTGCTGGCCGCTTACCTCGAAGAGGTCCGCAACTGGATCGGGCGTCTGGCCAATGAGACCGAGACAGGCATCTACCAGGTCGGTGAAATCGCCTTCTCGAGCGTGGACGGTGTAGTCGGGGCGATCTACATCCGCACGGCTTCACTCGGCGATTTCATCGAGGCCTACAACCTGACGATCATGAATCCGAAGCTGATTGGCGGTCTCTTCCTCGGCGCGATGATGGCCTTCATCTTCTGTGCGATGACGATGAAGGCTGTCGGTCGTGCCGCCGGCTCGATGGTCGAGGAGGTCCGTCGACAGTTCAGAGAGATCACGGGTATCATGGAAGGCACGGGTAAGCCGGACTATGCACGCTGCGTGGCGATCTCCACGAAGGGCGCCCAGAGGGAAATGCTCGTGCCGTCGCTGCTGGCATTCATCGCGCCGGTGCTGACGGGCCTGTTGCTCGGCGTGGCGGGCGTTCTGGGCCTGCTTGCCGGGGGCTTGAGTGCCGGCTTCGTTCTGGCCGTTACCCTGAACAACGCGGGCGGCGCCTGGGACAACGCCAAGAAGTACATCGAGAAGGGCGCCCACGGCGGAAAGAAGCTGGAGGACGGCTCCAAGAACCCGGTCCACGGCGCCGCGGTCGTCGGCGACACCGTCGGCGATCCGTTCAAGGATACCTCGGGGCCGAGCCTGAACATCCTGATCAAGCTGATGACGATGGTCAGCGTGGTCTTCGCCGGCGTGATCGTCAAGTTCTCCCCCGCCATCAGTGAATGGCTCCGGCTGGGCAGTCAGTAACCCTCCGGCCTTCGCCACCAACCACAACGGCAAGAATGGCGCCATGTGGTTGACGCGATGAGAGGTTCGAAGTAAGCTCAAAGGGTGGCCGAGTTTGGCCACCCTTTTTGTTTTGTTACAGGAGTCGAGGATTGGCAAAGCAACCGAAAGACAACGCCCGGGAGTTCGCGCTGGCGGCCGCCAGGCTGGCGGAGGGTCGGCACTGCACGGACATCACGGTGCTGGACCTGCGGGGCACCTCGCCGGCAACGGACTACTTCGTGATCGCCACCGGCACCAGCGAGCGGCAGATGCGGACGGTGGCCGACGAGGTCTCCGAGGCGGGACGCGAGATGGGCTTTCCGCGTTTCGGCCGGGCCGGCTACGACCAGGGCCGCTGGATCCTGCTGGACTTCGTCAGCGTCGTGGTCCATCTGTTCGACCGCGAGTACCGCGAGTACTACGACCTGGAGCTGCTCTGGGGCGACGCGAAGAAGATTGATTATTGATGAGTGATTATGGACTATTGGCGATCGATGAAGACAGCGGTTGATCTACTCGAGGAACGAATCAGCGAAGCTATGGCGGAGGCGACCGGCAGCGAGAATTGTCGGGCGATCGTCCGCCCTACCACGGATGCACGGTTTGGCGACTACCAGGCTAACGGCGTGATGGCCTTGGCCAAGCAGCTCAAGACGAACCCGCGCAAGCTGGCCGAGCAGGTGGTCGAACGGCTCGATGTCTCCGATCTCTGCGAGACGCCCGAGATCGCGGGCCCTGGCTTCATCAATCTCCGGCTCAAGGCCGACTACGTCGCGACCCAACTGCTCCGCATCAACGCCGACCCGACCGACCGCCTCGGCGTCGAACCAACCGCAGCGTCCAAGAAGAGCGTCGTCGATTTCTCCAGTCCCAACATCGCCAAGGAAATGCACGTCGGGCACCTGCGCAGCACGATCATCGGCGACGTCATTTGCCGCGCCCTCGAATTCCTGGGCCACCCCGTGATCCGACAGAACCACATCGGCGACTGGGGCACCCAGTTCGGAAGGGTCATCCTGGGCCTCTGGCACATGTGCATGGCCGAGAAGCGCGGACAGCCCCTTTACTACCGCACCGAACTGGCCCAGCTCCGACGCACGGAGTCAGCCCAAGACGCGCGCCAACTGTGCCAACAGATACGCGACCGTCACGAACAGGACTGGGCGAATGATCCGACGGGCGAGGAATACTTCGCGCCGTTCCTGGAGAGCCTCAGGGGTCGCGATGTCGAGGAACTGTGGGAGGAGTTCCTGGCGGTCTACCAGTACGTCAACCTCGTGGAGGAACGGGTGGCTGGCACGGGTCTGACGATCCCCACGATCAGCAAGGGGCAGAAGGAACTGATCGACTACGAATCGCTGTCCCGTCGGATCACGGTCATGCTGCAAGCCCAGGAGGAACAGGAATACAGAGCCTGGCAGTTCATCCGCAGACTCACGCTGGAGCACTGCCAGAGCCTCTACGAGAGGCTGGGCGTCAAGCTGACGATGGACGATGTCTGCGGGGAAAGCTTCTACAACGATCGGCTTCCCCCCGTGGTGGCGGACCTGCGAACGATGGGACTGGCCCAGGAGTCGGACGGAGCGGCGTGCGTGTTCCCCGAAGGGTTCAAGAACAAAGAAGGCCTGCCTCTGCCGTTCATCATTCAGAAGAGTGACGGCGCCTATCTGTATGCGACGACGGACCTGGCGGCGATTCGGTACCGTGTGGGCGAGCTGAAGGCCGACCGCGTGGTCTACGTCACGGACTCGCGCCAGGCGCTGCATTTCCAGATGCTCTTTGCGGTCGCGGACAAGGCGGGCTGGGACCAGCGCGAGGGCGCGAAAGTCGAACTGGTGCACGTCATGTTCGGCAGCGTGCTGGGCGAAGACGGCAAACCCCTCAAGACCCGCGCGGGTGAGAACGTCAAGCTCAAGAACCTGCTCGACGAAGCGGTCGAACGCGCCCAGTCGGTGGTCGAGGAGAAGAACCCCGACCTGCCGCCCGAGCGAAAGGCGCAGATCGCCCAGACCGTCGGGATCGGCGCCGTCAAGTATGCCGATTACTCGAACAACCGCACCAGCGACTACGTGTTCAGTTTCGACAAGATGCTCGCGATGGACGGCAATACGGCGCCGTACATGCAGTACGCCTACGCCCGCATCAAATCGATCGAGCGCAAGGCGGAGAGCAAGGGCGTCGATATCGGCAAAGAGCTGCACGATGTAGCCGGATTGGATCTCAGCGACCCGACGGAGCTGGACCTGGGCAAGCATCTCGCCCGCTATGGCGAAGCGATCGAGTCGGCGGCGGTCGATTACCGACCCAATTACCTGACAGCGTATCTGTACGAGCTGGCGCAGAAATTCAGCGCGTTCTACACGAACTGCCCCGTGCTCGACGCACCGACCGACAAGCGACCGACGCGACTGCTGCTGTGCGACCTGACCGCCCGAACGATTCGCCACGGCCTCAGCGAACTGCTCGGCATCGCCGTCGTCGACCAGATGTAATCGCAATCGCTGAGAAGCCCCGTCCCCCCGGCAGGTATTGTGGAGACGAGATGAGATGAGCTACTCGCTCGAACAGAGGATATCCAGAGAACAGTTGGCCGAATTCTGCCGCAGCAACCACATCCGAAAGTTGTCGCTATTGGGGTCGGCCCTTCGGGGCACGTCTCGTCCTGATAGCGATATCGATCGATTGGTCGAATTCGAAACAGACCGGACGCCCGGCCTCTTCTCCATCGTCCGCATGGAAAGGGAGCTTTCCAAAGCACGCGGCAAGAAGGTGGATCTACGCACGCCCGAAGATCTCAGCCCGCACTTTCGCAACGAGGTTGTGGAGAATGCCAGAGTTCAATATCAGGCCTGAGGATCGCGTGAGATTGGCGCATATGCTCGAAGCGGCGATGGAGATCCGCCAGTATACGGAAGCCTCGACACGAGAAGAACTCGAACGAGACCGCAAGCTAGTGCATTCCCTCGTTCGCCTGCTGGAGATCATCGGCAAGGCTGGCGCCCAGACGTCTGAAGAGCTTCGAGCGGAAGCCCCTACGATCCCGTGGGCAATCATCATCGGCATGAGGAATCGGCTCATCCACGCATACTTCTCGGTCAACCTCGACGTGGTGTGGAGCACATCAACCCAAGATATTCCGCCACTCATTACTGAGTTGCAGAAGCTGCTCGGAAGGGAGTCATCAACATGAAAGTCGTTCAAGAGGAATTCCGCATCGGCACCCACAGCCGCAACGAGATGATCGACATCACCAGCCAGGTGCAGTCCATCGTTCGCGACTCGGGCGTTGCCGACGGTCAGGTCGTAGTCTTCTGTCCGCACACGACCGCGGCCATCACCATCAACGAAAACGCGGACCCCTCCGTCCCCCACGACATTCTCCTGACCCTCAACGAACTGCTGCCCCACCACCGCGGCGGCTATCGCCACAGCGAGGGCAACTCCGACGCCCACTGCAAGAGTTCGATCATCGGCGCCAGCGAACGCGTCCTCTTGCGCGGAGGACAACTGACTCTGGGCACCTGGCAGGGAATCTTCTTCTGCGAATTCGACGGCTCGCGCAACCGCAAGGTCATCGTGCAGGTCAGTGGGGAGTAGTCCTTACAGATCGAGCGACGGGAGAAGACTGAAATCCCCGAGGCAATGCCCGCCATCGCGATCCGCGCACAAAAATGGCGAGGTGGTGGTTCCGGCTGGGGGGGAGACCGGTGGACCACGCTGCCTCGCCGAGGTTTATCCACTGCAATATACAGCGCTTTGCTATCCAATCAAAGAGCAAGTGTACTGATTGCGGCCCGTCTGTCAAATGCTATCCGTGAAAAAACCGAGCAGACCTCAGGGTGATGCAGCCACCCCATTTCACTCCATTGAATAACCGAATTATACCTCGTTTAACATGCCGATGCAAGACAAAAAACTGCGATTTTCGTATTTTCCTGCGTGGCGCCCGGTGTTTCCAGGCAACCGTAAGTCTAGAATCTGTCGTCCTTTGTGAAGACCGCAGCCACGCGTAGCGTTCAAATGGGCCGGCAAGGTCTCGACCCTATCGGCTCGGCCGCCGTCCAATCGGCACCGCTAACGACCTCGGAACCAGAGCTTCTTGCGATGCTTCTCCGCTGGTCGGGTGCCTCTGCATCCGGCTCCGCCGTCGCCCGCGCAGGCGCCCGAAGCCCAGCCTCACATTCTATATCGAACTATATCCAGTACACCTTTAATCCGATCTTGGCCCGGAGGCGATTTATTTCTTGCCTGACGCGACGACGCCGGATCCACGAAGGCGCCGAAGCGGGGCCAAGTCGGCTTTTTTTCGCAAGCGGCTTGTGAGGCCCGCCAAAACTCCATACACTAGCGTCCCAGACGAGTGCCGAATGGCAAACCGATGCCTTGTTCCTGTTTTCATTCACGACCGTTACCGATGACGAAGATCGCCGAGAGAATTGAACGTGTTAAAGAAACGATCGCCTCTGCCTGTGCGCGAGCGCGTCGCGAGCCGGAGGACGTCAAGCTGGTCGTGGTGACCAAGTCGGCGCAGATCGAAGAGATCGAAGAAGTCATCCGACTCGGCTACAACCATCTGGGCGAGAACCGCGTCCTCCAACTGAAGAAGGTGGCGGGCCAGGTTGCCGAGTTCCTTCAGCAGCAAGGGCCGAACGGCGGGCTGCCCGAGCCGATCCACTGGCACATGATCGGTCATCTTCAGCGCAACAAGGTCCGCCAAGTGTTGCCGATAACTTCGCTGGTCCATTCGGTGGACACCTTGCGACTGGCCGAAGAGATCAATGCGACCGCTGCCAAGCTCAACCTGCATCCGCGCGTGCTGCTTCAGGTCAATACCTCCAACGAGCCGCAGAAGTACGGCGTGCCCGTCGGGGCCGCCACCCACCTGGCCGAACAGATCGAAACCCTCCCCCACCTCCAGCTCATCGGACTGATGACCATGGCGCCGCTGACCCGAGAGAAGGACGTGATCCGGACCTGTTTCGTCCGCGCCCATGAGCTGTTCTGCGAGATGCGCGGCGAGAAGATTGTCGGCCCCCAGTTCACCGAACTGAGCATGGGGATGAGCAGCGACTACGAGATCGCCATCGAAGAAGGCGCGACGATCCTGCGCATCGGATCGGCCATCTTCGCCGGTTGAGACGCCCTGCCCCCGTATCCCTCCACCCGCGCCCGGAAAAAAGGCCCGAAAAGCCCCAAAGTCGCCCCCCGATCGAGACGACATTACCCTAGCGAACACAACCCGCACGGACGGGGTGTTGCGCGTTTCGCAGCATAAGGAAGGCGACCACTATGGGGAAACTACGACTCAGAAGCGGGACGGAAGCGCCCGCCGGCTTCACCGACGTCATCTATCTGTCCGATAAACCCGATCTACCGCTGGAGGTTCGACGTTTGTTCCGTCAGAAGCGGGTTTCCTATCGCCTTCTACCCCTGGACGGTTATCAGACCGTCCACCTTCGTCCGGATCTCGTCGGCACTGTGATCATCGACGCCGAGGGGATCGACACCTCGCAGGACCAGCGATTGGGGCGCATCATCGAGTCGCTGGAGCGCGACAACCTCGGCATCATCCTGCTAACCCAGCGGATCCAGCGAGCGGTCCGCAGTTTCTCGCTGATGCCTTCGGACAGCAGCTTCGCCATGACCGATAAGGTGGCGTCCGTTTCGCTCGATGCGTTGTGGGCGCGAATCAGCGTGCACCTGGCCGATCGCAAGAGGCAGGATTCGGGCATCGCGGTCAAGCCCCCGTCGGCGCTCAGCGCCGCGCAGCGGATCGCCGCCAACACCGCCGGCGGATCGGCTGGCGAGCCGGAGCCACCTTCGGACAATCTCACCGAGCAACTGCGACTGGCGGGCCTGGTGCAGCGCGACTTTCTGCCCGCCAACCTGCCCAACAGCGACGCGGCCCAATGGGCGGTCACCTTCATCCCCGCCGAGTGGGTCTCGGGCGATATCTACGACGTGGCCCGAATCGACGAACAGCACATCGGCTTCTACATCGCCGACGCGGTCGGCCACTCGATGCCCGCGGCCCTGCTGACCATCTTCATCAAGCAGGCCATGGCGATGCGTGAGACCAACGGCCACAGCTATCGCATCTTCTCGCCGACGGAAGTGATCACGAATCTCAACCTCAAGATGGTCGGCCAGAAGCTCTCGGGTTATCAGTTCGCCACCTGTTGCTATGGTCTGCTCAACGTCAAGACCAGGCAACTGGTCTTCGCACGAGCGGGTCATCCCTATCCGATCCTGTTCCGTGAAGGCGAGCCGCCGCAACAACTCGAAACACGCGGCGCGCTGCTGGGGGTCTTCGAGAACGCGGAATTCACCCAGGGCTCCGTCCAGCTTCAGTCGGGAGACCGGCTGCTGCTCTATTCCGACGGCGCCGAATCACTGATCGGCCAGCTCGTCGACGGCGCCGGCTTCCAGTTCACCGACGAACTGCTCGCGCTGCGCGATGCACCGATCCACCAGATCCTCGACACGCTGACCGAACGGCAGAGCCAGCGCCGGATCGCCCCCGAAGAAGTCGACGACTTCACCCTCGTCGGGCTCGAAATTCCCTGATCGGCACGTCGCTCAGGCCGCTTCAACGGCAATGTCGTCGAAGCAGGCGGGCGCGCATTCGACCAGCGTCGCCAGCATCGCTCGGCAGACGTCGCGGATTTCCCACTGGGCCTTGGCGCTCGTGCGCAGCTTGAAGATGTGGCGCCATTCGCGGAAGTTCGCGGAAACGACGATCTCGCTGGTACACGCGTTGGGCAGCACGAACCGCGCGTCTTCCTTGCGCAGTCCCCGGTCGCGCCACTTGCGATACATCTGCTGGATCACCTTCATGTCCTGGTGAAAGTCGTCGAGGAATTCAGCGGGCATGCTTTCGGGAACCACATAGGCGAACTCGTCTTCGTTCACGTAGCGTTGCGACTGCTGCGAGACCGCCATCAACCGATGGCGGACCAGTTGATGCGTCATCGCGCGCGAGCAGTTGCGAATGCGAAATGTCGCGTACGCGTGTTCGAGAGGCGACTCGTGTCCCATCTTGATGAGCCGCCGGATGAATCCCTGGTAGGAGTCGTCCTCGATCCGATCGAAGCTCAGGTAGCACGTCCGGCCCGCCTGCTCGATCACCCGCTCAGGCTCCGGCGTGAGGGCCATCAATTCGACCGTCAACGGCCGTTCGCAAACCTCTGGATTCATGTTCACTCCCGATAGGTGTCTCGCCGGTGCGAGGTTTCTCTACCGATGGTTTCTCATCCGGCGTGCGATTCCGTCTTGCCCAGGACCGCCAAAGCCGTCTGGACGTTGCCGAATGGGGCGCTGACGGCAAAGCCCGCCACCTGCCCGCGAATCTTGCCGATCAACTCCCGCGCGATCTCCACGCCCAGCGCCAGTCCCTGCTCCTTGGTCGTCGCGGCGCTCATCCGCTCCAGCAGCGCTTCGGGAACCACCACGCCGGGCACTTCGTTCGCCATGAATTCCGCGTTCTTGTAACTCGTGAACGGCCAGATCCCCGCCACGATCGGAATGCGGAAGTCCTCGATCGCTTCGAGGAAGCGAAACAGCGAATCGGGATCGAACACCGGTTGCGTGATCGCATACTCCGCCCCCGCCGCGACCTTGTACCTGAACCGTTCGATCTCCCGCGGCAGGTCCGCCGCCACTGGATTGGCGCCCACCCCGATCGTCAGCGCCGTCGGCGGGTCGATCCGACTGCCTCCGATGTCCAGCCCCCGATTGAGGTTTTGCACGACATTCGTCAGCGCGATCGAATCCATATCGAAAACCGCGGTGGCGTTCGGATACTCGCCCAGCTTGGGCGGATCCCCGGTGATGATCAGCAGGTTCCGCAACCCGATCGCCGAGGCCCCCAGGATGTCCGACTGCATCCCAATCAGGTTCCGGTCGCGACAGCAGAAATGCAGGATCGTTTCCATGCCCGCCTCAAGCTGGATCCGCACCGCAGTCACCATGGGCGACAGGCGCGAGCTGGCGCGGGGACCGTCCGGGATGTTGATCGCATCAACCCCACCGGCCACGCACTGGCGGGCCTTGTCGAGGATCTTCGCCATGTCCACGCCGCGAGGCGGGGTCAGTTCCACGCTCGTGACCTCTTCGCCTCGGGCCAGCTTGGCGCCGAAGTGCGACTTCTGTTCGAGCGGGACCGCCTGCACCGCCGTCGCTTCCGCGGCGCGATCGGGACCGACCGTCACCGAAACCATGCTTCGCGCAACGGCCTTGTCCACCGAGCGGACCGCCCGCGCGATCTCGCGGATATGGTCGGGCGTCGTGCCGCAACAACCGCCGATGATCCGGGCGCCTTTCTCGAAGAAACGTTTGGCGTACTCCGCCATGTATTCGGGGGTACACATATAGAGCTGTCGGCCCTCGACCGAGCGCGGCATCCCCGCGTTTGGCTGGACGCTGATGGGCTTGTCCGTAACCGCCCGGACCAGTTCGAGACTGCTGAGCATGCTTGACGGACCCACCGCACAGTTCAGCCCGACCGCGGTCGCTGCATCCTCCTGGGCAATCCGCGCCAGCGCCTGGTCGACGCGTTCGCCATACATCGTTTCGCTCTGCTCGTTGGCGGTGATCTGGGCGACGATAGGGATCTCGGTCAGCTCGGCCACCGCAGCCAGCGCCACCAGCAGTTCGTCGGGATTCGAGAACGTCTCCAGGACCAGGAAATCGGCTCCCGCTTCGACGAGGGCCGCTCCCTGCTGGCGAAAGATCTGTCCCGCCTGCTGCGGCGTCATCGGGCCGAATTCGGTCACCTCACAGCCCAGCGGGCCGATCGCCCCCGCTACCAGCACCCCCTCGCCGGCAGCCGCCCGCGCCACCTCCACCCCCGCCCGGTTGATCGTCTCGACTTGGTCGCCCAGGCCATACTGCGAGAGCTTGACCTGACTGGCCCCGAACGTATTGGTTTCGATAAAGTCTGCTCCAGCCTCGACATAGCTCGCGTGGACCCCTTGAACCAGCTTGGGGTCCGCCAAGTTCAGCTCGTCAAAACATCGATTGAGAAAGACCCCCTGCTGATAGAGCATGGTGCCCATGGCCCCGTCGCCGAGCAGGACCCCTTCGGAGATTCGATTCAGAAAAGCCGTACGATCCACTTGGTTTCCATCCCGTTGCGTTCCGTTCGCATTGCCTCAGACCGCTGACCGTCGCCCCCTCCCCCAAGCGTTCGCAGGCCGCATCAGGCCCTCGCCCGCCACTCTGCGGCCACCGATTTGCACTGTCTCGCAAAAATACAGGCAGCATTCCGCCAACGCAAGCCTTTTCACGGAGCTGCTTCCCGAGACGTCTGAGGTCCATCCCCCGACACGAGAGCGGCATCTAGCCGGGCCGGGGCCACGAATACCCCGCTATTATAGGACACCAAAGAGCCGCCTGCCCCGTTCGCTCCGAACCCGCTCATGACCCTGCAACCACCTTCCTCTCCACCCGCCACTCGACCCCGCCCATCAGCTAACATTGCCCATATTAACCCCATATACCCATTGACTTTAACTTGCACAAAATGGTATAATACGGCAACAACTTAGAATTGGGGCTCTAGGTTCAGAGGGGCTTTCTATCGTATACTATAGTTGGAAGAGTACCGTATCAGCAGCGAACGGCGTCCATGGCCGCTGCCGACCGAACCCGGCCGGCGTCGGGAAGTGCGCGTTCTCTGCCTAGGGGAAGGAGTAGCAGCCTTTCAGCCGGCACGTCGGCATCGCGTAAGGCGCATCTCCTTCACCCGCCACGGGCTTTCGGATCGACGGAATACCAAACCGGGCGATTCCGGTCCTCGCCGGCAAGCTTGAGGGTTTGAAAGGAGCGGTGTGATGAAGAAGGTATTGACGGTATCGTTTCTGATCTGTGCCGTGCTCTTGTCCGGGTGCGCCAGCTCGGGCGAGGACCAGCCCCGACGGACGGCGTCTCGCTCGAACCGCAGCTACTTCTGGGACAAGGACCTGCGACCCACGCTGTCGGTGCCCTCGAGACGAGAGGCCCGACCGGCAGAAACCGCTCCGGTGGAGAGCGCGGACCTCTCGTCCGGCCTCTATATCGAACCGGAAGTCGCTGGCGAGGAGTCCGAGCCGGTCGAAGCCGAGCCGGAAGTCGTCACCGCTTCGGTGGAAGAGCTCAAACCGGTGATGCCCACGATGACCGCTCCCATACCGTCCTACGAAGAACGCGTCGTGCTCGGTCCCGATCTCGTTGCCGTCGATGAGAACGGCGCGCATGCGCTCTCGATGACCTACCCGCGCGCGGATTACGGCATCATCCAGGTCGACAAGACGATGCCCGCCGAGGTCCGACTCAACAAGCCGTTCGCCTACATCATCAAGGTCTCCAACCTGACCGACATGATGCTGACCGATGTAGTCGTCACCGAAACACTCAGTCAGGGATTCGAATTCAAGGGCTCCGAGCCCACCGCCCAGAGCGAAGACAACAAGCTGATCTGGGAGATCGACTCGCTCGGTCCCAAGGCCAGCAAGAGCATCCGCATCTCGGGAATGGCCACCGGGTCGGAACCTCTGGAGCATTGCACCGCCATCACGCACACCATTCGGGACTGCGCGATGGTCAAGGTCGTCGAGCCGACGCTGGAACTCGGACGCGTCGCGCCGAGTGAAGCGGTACTCTGCGAGCCGATCCCGATCGACTACGTCGTGACCAACACCGGCACCGGCGCCGCGCAAAACGTCCAGATCGTCGACACGCTGCCGGTGGGCCTGCAAACCACCGATGGCAAGGGCAAGGTCGTGCTGGACGCCGGCACACTCCTGGCGGGCGAATCCCGGCGCTTCTCCATCAAGCTGCGCGCCACGAAGACGGGCGCCTACGTCAGCAAGGCCATCGCCACTTCCGGTTCCGGCCTGAGAGCGGAATCGGAATCGACGATGACCAACGTCCGTCAGCCCATCCTGAGCATCACCAAGTCCGGACCGCAGCGGCAGTATCTCGGGCGTGCTGTCACCTACGAGATCACCGTCCTCAACAAGGGCGATGGTCCGGCGCGAGACACTGTGGTCGAAGATCTGATCCCGCCGGGAGTCTCGGGCGTCGAGGCGACCGCTGGAGCGCAGTCCGCCGGTTCCAAGCTCATCTGGGAACTCGGCACCCTCGAACCCAACGCCTCCAAGACGGTCCGCGTCTCCTACACGCCCACCAAGGAGGGCGACGTGATGGCCACCGCCACCGCAACCGCGTACTGTTCCGAGACGGTCACCGACTCGGCCAAAACCACCGTCACCGGCATCCCGGCCTCGCGCCTCCAGGTCATCGATCTGGAAGACCCGGTCGAAGTGGGTACCACCACGACGTACCTGATCACGGTCGTCAACGAGGGGACCGCCGCCGATACGAACGTCCGCATCGTCTGCACGCTCGACGACAAGCTCCAGTACGTCTCCTCGGCCGGTGCGACCGCCGGGGCGATCATGGGCAAGACCGTCAGCTTCGCACCGTTGCGAAACCTCGAACCCAAGGCCAAGGCCACATGGCGCGTCGTCGTCCGCGGGGCCCGGGCCGGAGATGTGCGATTCAAGGTGAGCATGCACACCGACCAACTCGCTCTGCCGATCGAGCATACGGAGGCCACGCACATCTACCAGCAGTAGACCGTCGCAGGACGCGACCCATTGTAATCTCACGCCGCGGCGCCCAAACGCCGCGGCGTTTTTTTGTGCCCCGAGACACCGACAGCTCGTGCCTCCTCGCACGACAACGCACCGGACGAGGACCGGACCCATCGAAAGGACGTTGACCCCAGGCCCGCGTGCGTCAAAACATCGTGGCGGTCGTGTGGCAGCCGCAAGGCGAAGCCTTGGGGATGGCGAATGCCGTTCACGTGTCAGGGCAGGCCAGCGCTTGCAGCCATCCTCGGCGCGCCGGGACTGCCACCGCGGTCCCTCAGCGCCTGGAAAACACTGATGCCCCAATATCCTGACAGACACCCAGGCCCGGCCAAACCCCGAAATTGTATTGCAAAAGGCCCCGGCACCGGTATACTGTCCCGAAAATTCAAGGTGCTACCTCAATCCCCGTCAGGGGACTTTTTGTAGGGACCTTCCGGGGAATCACTGCCGGTCTCCAGAAAGGACGCAGTCATGGCCGAAAAAGACGCCGATGTGCAGAAGATAAAAGACCTGATCAAGATAATGAAAGAGAACGATCTTGTGAAGATCGATATCAAGCACGGCGACGATCGCATCTCGCTGAGGCGGGCCGAGCCCCCGCAGCCAGCCGCCATGACCGGTCCGATCCTCACCTCGCTGCCCGGCGCTGTCGCTGCCGCCGCTGTGCCGGGCGAACTCCCGGCCGCCGCTCCCCCCCGCGACGATCTGCTCGAGATCAAGTCGCCTATCGTCGGCACCTTCTACGAAGCCCCCAGCCCGGATTCTGATCCGTACGTCGAGACCGGCACACACGTGGACCCGCAAATGGTGGTCGGCATCATCGAAGCGATGAAGGTGATGAACGAAATCAAGGCCGAGGTCAGTGGCACCATCGTCGAGAGACGCGTCGCCAACGGACAGGCCGTCGAGTATGGGCAGGTCCTGTTCAAGGTCAAGCCGGAGTAACACCGCGACCCGCAATCCAACGGCCTCCGCACGAGCCGATGGATGTTGCCGTTCAGGAGAAGAGTGCCGCCAATGCTATCACGAATTCTCATCGCCAATCGAGGCGAAATCGCGCTTCGCGTGATCCGCGCCTGCCACGAGATGGGCATCGAGACCGTCGCTGTCTACTCCGAAGCCGACCGCAACGCTCCCTACGTCCATCTGGCGAGCGAAGCGGTCTGTATCGGCCCGCCCGACTGCAATCAGAGCTACCTGAACATCCCGCGCATCATCAGCGCCGCCGAGATCACCAACGTCGACGCGATCCATCCCGGCTATGGCTTCCTCGCCGAGAACATCAACTTCGCCGAGATCTGCAGCGATTGCGGCATCACGTTCATCGGCCCGCCCGTCGAAGCGATGCGGCAACTGGGCGACAAGGTCGAGGCCCGCAAGCTCGCGCGCCGGGCCAAGGTCCCCGTCGTCCCCGGCTCCGAAGGGA
>NPIE01003947.1_pt1 | contig 13928 bp, 13 predicted proteins | sample 8637661 | NCBI WGS metagenome assembly NPIE01 (sample SAMN07420842, study PRJNA396082) | bioreactor metagenome | isolation source: sample BA12 brine-fed electro-methanogenic bioreactor BA | place: Japan: Kochi | collected 2016-12-09 | reverse complement strand
TGCAGGTTTTTCCTGCATGAGAGGAAGATTGCCTTCAGGATTGTCCGGTCGCTCAAAAGCGACGCCCTGTTCGCGCAGGAGCCTATCGGCATGCGAAAGGCTCTCTTTGCGAAAGTGGTTGCCTCAGGAACTGCCCGCGTGCCTTTGAACTTATACGTGACTGTACGCCCGCTTTTTACTCAATGAAATACATGTACCGTGCACTGCAGCCGCCGGAACCCCAAATGGCACTACGCCGCGATGGCCCTGGCCATCAGGGTCTTTCCCACCCCCGAAACGCCCTCTATCAGGATGTGCCCCCGGGCGATGAGCTCCACCAGCATGAGATCCAGCACCTCCCGCTTTCCGATCACCATCCGTGACACTTTCTCCTTCAACCGCAACAACTGACTTGGCATGGCCGAACCTCCAGAGAGAAAAAATCTTTTCCCCTAGAACCTTATGTCCAAAGCAAATTTGATTACAGCAGGGAGAAATATTAAATCTGGTACGGTAATTGTGGGCTCCGTTCTCTTTTTTGCTTTTTTCTTGAAAAAATATTGTTAAAATGTAGAATACAGATAAACGGTTTTCCGCCCTTCAAAGAGGTAGTAAAGAAAGATAGTGTAAGCTTAAATGAAGCAAATTAATAATATAAACGTAAAACACTTGAAATTTGTAATGAAACCGGTCGGCTGACAAGATACCTTGGCGGGAACGTCTGGCTTGTGAGGTCAATTCCACGGACAGTAATCTTTCGTATTACTGTCCGGAATGGTATCGATCTGGTGACAATTTAGGAGGAGTTGCCTGTGAAAGACCATACGACTGAAGCAGATGCGAGAATCGTTATAGACGACCTTATCCGCCAAGCCGGCTGGGACCCCTCCGACAAGTCGCAGGTACTTACCGAACATGCTTTGCCTGAAGGTGGACGTGCCGATTATCTCCTCTTGTCTCGGAGCGGTCGTCCACTTGCCATCATAGAAGCAAAGCGAACAGCCATCGAGCCTTATACGGCAAAACAGCAAGCTCTACCCTATGCAAAAAAGATTGGTTCACCGTTCATTTTTCTTACAAATGGCGAACTTATCTATTTCTGGGACTACGGGAATGACGACGCCCGGATCGTCAATTCCTTCTTTTCTCGTCGCGACCTTGAACGTCTGGTGGAAATGCGAACCACCCGCAAACCTCTCGCCACGATAGAGATCCCCGAATATTATTTGCGCCAGGGCGAGACCCGGCAAGTGCGTCCGTATCAGCGAGAGGCCATGCAGGCTCTGGACCACGCTGTGGAGCTCGGTAAACGTCGATTTTTGATTGAACTACCCACAGGAACAGGCAAGACCGACATGGTTTGCCTCTATATCAAGCGTCTGATACAAGCGGGCCGAGCAGAACGTGTCCTGTTTTTGGTAGACAGAGAACAGCTTGCCAAACAGGCGCTCGAAGCCGTTCAAGATATTTTGAACCAATACAGCAGCTATTGGCTGCGGCCGGGAATGGCCAGGCAAGAACAACAGATTACGGTCTGTTTGCTTCAGACGATGATCAGCCGCTATCCGGAATTTACCAGCGGGTATTTCGATGTGGTCATAGCAGACGAATGCCACCGGTCCATATACGGTGCGTGGCAGACGGCCCTCACGCATTTTGATGCGCTTCACATCGGGCTGACTGCAACACCCTCGGCCTACATCGAGCGGAACACGTTCCAGTTCTACCAGTGTCGTGACGGCCAGCCGGATTTCAGCTACCCAATCTTGCGGGCGTTTCAAGAAGGATATTTGTGTCCATATAAATTTGCGACCGGCATTACCCAGATTCTTGCCGAAGGTGCGGAGGTCGATGATGAGACTTACGACCCGGCCGAATTTGAACGCAAATGGACGAACGAGGATACCAACCGTAAGATGATACGGGAGTTTGACCGGCTCGCCGGGGAAAACTTCAAAGAGCTGGCTCCGGGGCAAAAGACCGCACCTGGAAAAACGATTGTCTTTGCTATCACCAAGCACCATGCCGCAAGGCTTGCTCATTATTTAAACGAATTACACCCTGAGCTCAAAGGCCAGTATGCAGAGGTTATCACGAGCGATGTCGCCAATGCCGACGATCTCATCCGCAAGTTCAAGCGTGAAGATTACCCGCAGGTGGCTGTCAGCGTTGGTATGCTGGATACCGGTTTCGACTGCCGGGAAGTGCTTCATCTTGTCATGTGCCGACGGGTGCGCAGCCCCATTCTCTACCAACAGATGCGGGGCCGCGGAACCCGTACCGCTGATCACATCCAGAAACGAAAGTTCGTCATCTATGACTTTTTTGGCAACCACGATTACTTCAACGACAGCGATACCGACATCTTTACCTTCACCGGTCGCGTACATGCTCCTGGCGGCGCGCGCAAGTCACTCAAACCCTCGAATAATCTTGTAGAGCTTGGTCTGGAAGACGAGTGGCTTCACGCGGTTACCTATGTAGAGGTAGGACCGGAGGGTGAACGAGTCGATAAACGTGACTACATAAACAATTGGGAGACCTGCGTTAAAACCGCTGCAAAGGATGACCCGATCATTCAGAAGGTGCGACGGGGAGAACTGCTTACGGAAGAGGAAGAGAAGGCACTGGCTGATCGGTTGAACCGGCCGGAGATGTATTTCAATGAGGAAAACCTTCGTCGGGCTTATCGGCAGCCCGGTGGCAACCTGATCGATTTTATCAAGACCGCTTTTGGCAGCCTCAAGATTAAACCCCGTGAGGACGAATTGACCGAAAATTTCCAGGCGTGGCTGGTGGCAAAAGCGCTCACGCCTAAACAGGCCGAATATCTGTCACTGCTTAAGAATCGCGGCATCGCCCGGGGCCGAATTGAACTGGAGGATTTGTTCCAGCCGCCACTTTCTATTTTGAACGCGGCGGAACTAGGCGTTGAGCTTTTCGGTGAGAAAGGACTTAAGGAAATCATTGAGGATTTGAACGATTCGGTATTCATGGAGAAGGTCTCATAAGGAGGAGAATCGATGAACCTGGATTTGCGGCGAAAACTAAACCGGATCACCGACATCCTTTGGGCTGGAGGCGTGACCAACCCAGTAACCTATATCGAACAGATTTCCTATCTGATTTACCTTAAGTTGCTCGACGAGGAGGAATCCAGTCGGGAACTCAAAGCCAGGCTTTTGGGAGAACAAACCAACGGCAATGGCAAGCTGCTCTTTCCGAAACAGGCCGAGCGCTTCCGTTGGTCCAAATGGCGTTTCAAGAGCGGTACGGAGCTTCGTGACTTCGTACGCGACCAGGTTTTTCCCTATATGGCTTCATTGGTGAAGGAGGAGCCGCAAATAGCCGAGTATTTCCGGGATGCCGTGCTCGAAATCGTTGATCCCAACGTGCTCAAGCAGGTAGTGGACGAGATCGACAGCATCGACTTTTCCAAATTAGGATCTGACGTCAAGGGCGATATATTTGAATATCTATTGACCCACCTGGGGCAGTCCGCTCTGAATGGCCAATTTCGAACGCCTCGCCAGATCCGAACGATGATGGTCGAGATGGTGGACCCTAATCTTGGGGACACGATCTATGACCCGGCTTGCGGCACAGGCGGCTTCCTCATTGATGCCGTCGAGTACATCCTGGCCAGATACTCGACCGAGCCTCAAGAAGTGCCGATCTACGGCGAGGAGTGGCTGGAAAAGCGAAACCAGACCCTCGATGAGGCCAAAAAGGAAATCCCCACCCTGCAGACCTACCGCAAGGGTCCGGGCGAAAAGATCCCCAATTGGGAGCTCCTGGAGCGATCCATCTACGGCATCGATGTGTCGCGCCAGATGATGCGCATCGCCATGATGAACCTGGTGCTGCATGGCATCCGGCAGGCCAACGTCAAGCGCGCCAATACGCTTTCCGACATGGGCGGCCTCACCGAGGACGATCTGAATCGTCGCTATAAGGTGATCCTATCTAATCCGCCCTTTGCCGGGGTCCTTCCCAAGGAATCCATCCGCAAGGACCTCCCAACCAACTCCAAGAAGAGCGAGCTGCTTTTCCTGGGTGTGATGATGGAGGCCCTGGCTCCGGGTGGCCAGTGTGCCGTTGTCGTGCCCGAGGGGCTGCTTTTCGGCTCGACCTCGGCCCATAATGAGCTGCGCCGCAAGCTCATCGAGGATTTCGATTTGCTGGCCGTGGTATCGCTTCCTGCTGGTGTGTTCAAACCCTACGCCGGAGTCAAGACCGGGATCATTGTTTTTCGCAGGCCGGCTTCAGGTATTCATAAGGACAAAAAGACCAAGCACAAAGAAAAGGTCTGGTTCTACGAGATTCGTGCGGACGGCTTCGACCCGGACAAGATTTCCGGCGGCGGCAGACCCGAAACCCCCGAACGGAACGACATCCCGGATCTACTCGCCAAGTGGAAGGCTTACAAGGAATCGAAGTTCGCAAACCCGCCGGGCGTAGAAGCCGGAACCCTTTTGCCGGCTGGTTCCGAGGAGCCGCGCTGCTGGTGGGCGAGTATCAAAACCGTCGCCGAAATCGATTACAACCTGGCGGCCGGCCGCTACAAGCCACAGATCGCCGAGAAGGCCCCGTATGAAGACCCTGCGCAACTCATCCGGGAAACTCTGGCCATTGAGCGCGAGATTGCAGATGGGCTGGAGAAACTGCTTGGAGAAGTGTCTACCTTTGCTGCGGAAAAGAACTGCGCGGCTGGTGGGGAGGCAGTCGAATGAAATGGCCTGAATACGCGCTTTCTCAACTCTCATCGAGTTTCATAAGCGGAGGTACGCCCAGCACAAAGGTGCGAGAGTACTGGGAAGGAAAAATACCTTGGATCACGGGGTCCGACATAGTCGATGGCGAGGTGAGCATTGGACGCCGTTACATCAATGAATCCGCGGTGAGCAACAGTGCGACAAACATTGTGCCAGAGCGGTCACTTCTCATGGTGACTCGAACCGGGGTAGGCAAGATTGCAATAGCCCCGGTAGATATTGCCATTAGCCAGGACCTTACCGGAATCGTATTGAAAAAGGGCATTGACCCAAAATTTGCTCTGGCAGCAATAAGATCGCGAATGGGTATTCTTTTGGCAGCTCAGCGCGGGGCAACGATAAAAGGGGTAACACGCGATGCAGTCAAGCGTTTGGCAATCCCTCTCCCCCCTCTCTCCGAGCAACACCGTATTGTCGAAATACTCGATCAGGCGGATGCGCTGCGCAAAAAGCGCGCCGAGGCCGACGCCAAAGCCGCCCGCATCCTCCCCGCCCTCTTCTATGAAATGTTCGGCGACCCGGCCACCAATCCGAAGGGCTGGCCGATTGCTCTCATTGGCGAATTGTGCGATGTCGTTTCAGGAGCAACGCCGAGGACCGATAATCCGAATTATTGGAGGGGCTCCATTAAGTGGGCGACGCCAAAAGACCTATCCGGTAATCCTAATTTCGTCATAACGGAGACAGAGCGGTCTATTACGGACGCTGGATATGCAAGTTGCTCAACCACCATACTTCCAGTAGGAGCTATCCTGCTGTCCTCACGTGCTCCTATCGGACTTTCGGCAATCGCTGGGATACCGCTATGCACGAACCAAGGGTTCAAGAATCTTATCATACGAGACAGATTGGATCCTTGGTATCTTCTGGCATGGTTACGTCTTAGATCCGTATTCTTAGACTCACTTGGAAGGGGCGCCACATTTAAGGAAGTCTCTAAATCAATTGTGGAATCAATCCGAATTCCTGTACCGCCTCTGGAAAAGCAGAAGGCTTTTGCATCAAAGCTACAGATTATTCACGATGGTAACTTCAAACGAAGAATGGCGGCAGATCGTCTCAATACTCTCTATTGCACGATTCTTCACCGTGCCTTTGCCGGCGACCTCACAGCCAAGTGGCGCGAAGCACATATGAAGGAACTCCTGGCGGAAATGGAACAGCAGGCAAAGGCGCTCGAAGCGCCGCCGACTCCGGCCCAGAGAGCCGGTTCAAGTGCGGCCGTAAACCGAGGAAGGTGATGTGATGGCATGCAGGCGTGTCAAGAAGACAAAGACCGCCAAGCGACCGGCCATGCGGATCACGCGGAACCGTCGGGAGGCGATCGAGCAACTAGCAGATGCGCTGGCGGTACTAGCTCCTGCTACGTCGCAGTTCAAGGGTTTCTGCGTGCGGAACGTGGCCGAGGAACACGGCCTGAAGAAGTACTGGAAGTCCGGCGGCAACAAAAGAACGATGATTGCCAGCTTCCTGGAGGAGGTCTTCCGCCATTATTCGCGTAAACCCAAGACGGTGGTGATGGCCATCGTCAGGGGAGGGCTCGACTGGCGCGCCCGGAGAGGAGAGGCCACGACGCGTGAGGAACTGGAAGCCGTCGCCGTGCCGATGGAGGTGCTTGGCTTCGACATCCGCAAAGACCTCAAGAAGCTCAAGCTCCCCGAGCTGTCGCGTGTCTGTGTTCCATCCCAGGACAAGATCACCCTTATCGAACGACTCGAAGTTCATGAAGTATTAACTGAAGATTGCCTAGAAATGTTCCGCGACGGCCACTTCAACGAAGCGGTCCGCAAGGCGTTGGAACGATTCGAGAAGCGCATCCAGGACACGCTCGACGATCATAAGATATTCGGACGCGATCTCATGGCCAAGGCATTTGGCGGTGACCAACCACCGATTCCGCTCAACGCACTGAAAACCGCAAACGATCGCAGCGAGCAAGAGGGGTTCAAATTCCTCGCCATGGGTGCCATGGCTGGTATGCGCAATCTATACAGCCACGGCGATGTGGAACAGATGTCGGTCACCGACGCCATCGAACGCTTGGGCTTCGTGAGTCTGCTGTTCAAGCGGGTCGATCTGGCGTTAAAAAATAAGGAGAAACCATGAATGATGATATTCAAGAGTTCCGTCTTGCTTACCTGAGAATCCAGGAGAATATGGATCGGTTGGCCCGTATGGCCAAACCTTCTTATTTGAGCGTTTATGAACAAATGGAACGGGCGCTTGAGCCGATCCGGCGGCAGCACCTGGAGATTTCACGGTCCATCGAGCTTTCCGGACTTGCTTCCTCACATCTGGCGGAGATCGTCCAGGCGAATCAGCGCTGGCAAGATCTCATCGACCAAGCCACCGCATCAAGCCGCGTCTTTGAGGATATCAAGCGAACGCATCAGACATGGCTCGAAGGGATCAGGCCGATGCAGGACAGCATTGAACAGCTTCAGGCAGCGGCCAAGTTGTCTCTCGGTGATATAGCCTATCGGATGACTGTCTCCGAGCGGCTTTTTGCCGGGATTAACTTCGATGCCATGCGACAAGCCATGGCATTACCGGAACCGGCGTTCCTGAAGTTCCAGGACGTGATCGGCAATGTAACGTCGACCTATGAAAAATTGGCCGCATCCATTCGTGTCCTTCCAGATGTGACCTATTTACCGACGTTCGCGCTGCCCGGAGCAACCCGTGAGGTCTTCGTCACTGGCTATGCGTTAGACACGATCTGCATTTCAGAAGAGCCGGAAGAAGAGGGGGATACGTCTGTAGTTCAGTTGATCGCCGAAGTGGAGCAGGAAACCTCCGGCTGTATCGGATTGCTACAGGCCGTCGATCCCGCACTGGTGAAACCGTATATCGGCGCTCACGATGCGCTGCGGGGAAGAAACGTTGACCGCACAAGGCACATTCTTTCCTCGTTGAGAGAGTTCTGGAACCACTTGCTGCGTCGCCTGGCCCCGGACGAACACGTGCTTTCATGGGTATCGACGGATGATAAAGACCTGCTCCACGAGGGGCGGCCGACTCGAAGAGCGCGCGTGCTGTATGTTTGTCGCAGCCTCAACCATGAGCCTCTGACCGACTTCGTCGTTCAAGACACGCGTGCGCTGGTGAAACTGGTGGAGCTTTTCAATCGTGTCCACGAACTCGATCCGGAATTGACGGATGAACAGCTCCGCGCCCTTTTACTCCGGACCAATTCCTGGCTCACGTATATTTTGCAGATCTGGAAGGGGACGAGATAACCATGCTTACTGCTTTACGAATCGCAAATTTCAAGGCCTTTGCGGAATCGCGGAGGATTCCTGTTCGTCCCCTGACGCTGATATATGGGGCAAATAGCTCCGGGAAATCGAGCGTGCTGCACAGCCTGCTTCTCGCCCGTCATGCGCTGGAGACGGGCGATCTGGATGTTCATCGCACCAATGTGGGCGGCGAATCGGTGGATCTGGGTGGGTTTCGCCAGTATGTCCACAGGCGGGAGGCCAATCGCCAGGTCGAGTGGGGCATGGACCTGGATACGAGTTCATTCAATAACCGGCTTGCGGAACTCTTCGCGCCCGTGAAGCAGGTCACGATGCTCCTCAATCTTGGCATCGGCCTGGACGATCAGGACCACCCGTTCCTGGAGTCAGGTCTTTATGGATGTTAGGAAGGAGAGGGGATCAGATGCAGACTTTCGATAGTTCCAAGAGACAATTAGAAATAATATTAGGAGGCGCAAAAAAAGGGAATATACAACTTCCTGATTTTCAACGTGGCTGGATATGGGATGATGACCATATACGATCCCTTCTTTCAAGTATTGCACAGTCTTTCCCAATTGGCGCCGTGATGCTTCTAGAAAACGGTGGGGAAACGAAGTTTCAGACACGCCCTGTTGAGGGCGTTCGAGTTGAAGAAAACACAACGCCTGAAGAGTTAATCCTTGATGGTCAACAGAGGATAACGACTCTTACTAGGGTACTTATGCTTGAAGAGCCTGTTGAAACGCAGACATCAAAAGGTAAACCAATTCAGGTGTATTATTACTTTGATATCCTCAAATCATTGGAATTAGATGACCCTGAAGAAGCGATAATCACAGTTGATAAAGATAAAAAGCAGCGAACAAATTTTGGAAGGGATACTGTTCTCGATTTGGGAACCACGGAAAACGAATGTAACAATTTATTCTTTCCTTGCAATAAAGTTTTCGACGCAGATGAATGGGAAGAAAAATTACACCAAACAAACGAGAAAGAATTCCGGACGTACATGGCATTTCGAAAAAAAATTCTAGGACCGATAAAACATTATGAGCTTCCAATAATAAAATTGACAAAAAACACAAGCAAGGAGGCTGTTTGCCTTGTTTTTGAGAAAGTTAATACGGGTGGAGTTAGTCTTACAGTATTTGAACTTGTAACTGCCTCATTTGCAGCAGAAGGCTTCAACCTTCGGAATGATTGGTATAGTGCCCCCGATAATGAAGCTAGTGGACGCAAAGAAAGGCTTGCAAATTATTATTTGTTGAACCAAGTTGAACCTACGGATTTTTTGCAGGGTGTCTCTTTGCTTTGGAGTTACCAGGAACGTCAGAAGGACATAAAAAATGGTAAGACAGGAAAGGCAGTTAGGCCCGTAAGTGCAAAACGTACAACCCTTCTGAGATTGCCTCTTTCCGAATACATTACGAGAACAGATAATGTCGAAAAAGGTTTCAAAGAAGTTCATCGTTTCCTACGCAGACAGGGTTTTCTGCATGAACGGGATTTGCCGTATCGTACCCAGTTGGTGCCTCTGGCAGCAATAATGGCAAATATAGGTGAAAGTTGGCTAGAACCGAAAATTTTAGACAAATTAAGCCGGTGGTTTTGGTGTGGTGTATTCGGTGAGCTCTATGGCGGAACTACAGATACGAGAATTGCTAACGACTATGAAGATCTTTTGGAATGGATAAATAACGATGCAGCAGTGCCAAGGACAATACGTGATTCAGTCTTTTCCTCTTCAAGGCTCAAAACAATGAAAACACGTTTAAGCGCCGCATATAAGGGATTAAGTGTGTTATTAGTGCGTGAGGGTGCACGTGACTTTTTTTGGAAGACAACGATTCGCGATTTGGATATCGAAGAAGCTGCAATAGACATACATCATATCTTTCCCAGGAATTGGTGCAAACAACAAGGAATTGCTCCAAATTTATATGACTGTGTCGTCAACAAAACAATGATTTCGGCAAAGGCAAATAGAATGATAGGTGGGAATGCTCCTTCTTCCTACTTGGAGCAAATTAAAAAACATTCACAAGTCGATATCGAAGAACAACAGCTAGCTGCAATATTACAATCTCACTACATAGATTTTGCCAGTCTACAAGGAGATGACTTCCTTGTTTTTTTTGAAAAACGTCGTGAGGCTTTGCTGAGGTTAATAGAGAAAATTACGGGGAAAGCAGTTAACCGAGATGATTAAGCTATTGCGAATGTCCATATAAAACTGGGCCACGTGCTCATCAAAAGTGAGCCACAATAGTACTCCCCATAGCCAACAGGCCACAAATAAGACACGATACAAGGGTGTCTTGAGGGGGTTTTGGTCATGGCGGAAGGAGAAGTTCAGAAAAACGAAGAGCAGCGGTGGACAGCGAAAAGGCGAGCGGCACTGGTCCTTCAAACCCTGAAGGGTGTTTATTGCAAACTGAGTCGCGTGCTCCGAAAAAAAGAACCACATTCCTTTACTTCCGTTATTGAGTCTTTACCCGTCGGCAAGATGGAACGTTCATGCCGATAATATGCGACTTGTAAATGCATCCGATCAATTCTCGATGTCGGAAGAATCGGATTCGACTGTTTTTCAAGACTGCTGATCCAATTTCCAATAAACACTTCTATAATAATTCATAAAATATGCCTATCCTTTATGGGAAAGGACAGGAGAGTGAAAAGATGCGAAGAAAGGAAAGGGAGATCACTGCAAACTAAAAAAAGATTAAGCCATTAAGTGCTGTAAAAAGTCCGTCTGAAAAAGGCGTCGTTCAGTGAGAAGAAAAAGTCACCGGGATTTCGGCTACTGTAAAGTCAGTGAGAAAACACAAACCGAAGGTATGACCTCGGTTGCGAAAACGACGGTAAATTTTGACAGCGAAATTATAGATTCCCTCTTGTTAGGCGACCTGACCTACATTCAATCGATGGCAAAGGTTTTCATTGGCCATCCACTGGAGAGGGAGGATGAAAAGTGCGGTACTCCCCACTCTTTGGACCACGGGGTGACGAAAATAAGGTGATCGGTCCGACGGTTCTTTAGGTACTGACTTGTACTTCCGCTCTTTGACAATCGTAGACCTCGCAAGGCGTTCTGTCGTCCAGGCTCTGGTGCGGCCGTTCGTTGTTGTAGTGCCAGAAGAACGCCCCCAGGCTGATTCTTGCTTCCAGAGGAGTCCGGTATTCCTTCAGGTACACTTCCTCGTATTTGACGGTCCGCCAAAGCCTCTCGACGAAGATATTGTCCAACACCCTGCCGCGTCCGTCCATGCTGATTTTGATGCCATGGTTCTTGAGGACCTTCGTGAATTCTTGGTCCGTGTACTGCGCCCCCTGCTCGGTGTTGAAGATTTCCGGTCTCCCATGGGTGGCAATGGCCTCTTCCAGGGCGCTGACGCAAAAAGATGAATCCAGCGTCGTCGACAGTTCCCAGGACAACACCTTTCGACTGTACCAGTCCGCAATGGACCGTCAGGTATACAAAGCCACGGTTCATCCGGATGTAGGTGATGTCCGAACACCAGACCTGGTTCGGCCTCGTGATGTCAAGGTTCCTCAAAAGATACGGGTAGATCTTGTGTTCCGGGTGCTTTTTGCTCAGCTTCGGCTTTTGGTAGACGGCTTCAAGCCCCATTTTTCGCAAGAGCCTTCGGACCCGCTTGGGGTTGACCTGTTCGCCCCTTAGCCTCAGCCATGCGGTCATCCGTTTAACGCCCCAGCTGGGATGTTGCGTGTATTGCTTGTCAAGGATCTCCATCAACAACAGGTTCCGTGCAGATTCCCTGCCGCGTTTTCTGTATTAGAGGCTCGAACGGTTCAGCCCCAAGAGCTCGCACTGCCTGCGCAGGGAGAGCTTCCTGTTTTTTGGTTCCAGCGCCTTGCGACGGTCCGAACGGGACCTACCTGAGCTCCTCAGATTTTTTTTGAGCCAGTCGACCTCGTATTTGAGCTGGCCGATCTGCTGGTAGAGTTCCGATTCACGTTCTTTTAGGGCTTCGGTCTCGTTGTCTTTCTTCTTGGAGAAGACCTCCGGAAGGTTCTCGAGAAAGGTCTTCTTCCACTGGGTGATCTGGTTCGGGTGGATCTCGTATTTGGCCGCTATCTCGGCTGCGGTGTTCTGTTCACGCAAGGCTTCAAGCACGACCTTGGCCTTGAATTTCGCATCGTAACGCTTTCTCATGACGGTTATTAGTCCCTCCCCATTTTGGCTTCCGCCGGCGCCATGGTATCACTTTAAGCCCTGGTCTAGTTTCTGGGGAGTAGCTCAATTACGGCTTATAGGGTTTGACGAATTCCTAAGGCAACAGCTGTTTCTTGAAATGCCCACGACCTCGCAGGTCTTCCGCTCGGGGGCTTGAGGGACTTTGTTTTTCAATCATCGGACCTTGTGTGATCGAGTATTGTTGCATTTTGACAGAGGAGACAATTATTACAAGCTTGGATGGCTTACTCACATCGAATAGGTAAACCTTTTGAGATCAATGCCGAAGAAAGATTGCGCAGCGGACAATGCGACCTGCGAAGTTTGCTCAGGCCGGCTCAAAACCGAGATGTCCTAATACACGAAGTAGACTAAAATAATTATTACTGAGTTTATTGATATACCTAGTATCCAATTAAACTGCTACAATGAGATGAGAGTCAAGATATCTTAGGTTGCAGTGAGCCCATTGGCGTGTCGAGGGAGCTCGTAGTTAGCCATGGAAACAGTCCCAAAAACGTGAGCAAACCATTTTAAGGCATGGAGTGGAGTTTGGAGTATTTAATGATCGCTCGTTCATTTCGGTATTTGAGACTTCTTAAAACAGCCAGGAAATCAAAGAGGAATGGATTTTTGCGAATGTCCATATAAAACTGAGCCACGTGCTCATCAAAAGTGAGCCACCCGTGCTCACGTAAAACTGAGCCACCTGCTCATTTAAATTGAGCCACTTTCTTTTGCCTTCCGGCGTTTCGTCTCGGCCAATCGGTAAGAAGCGCCGTTCATGTCGAGAATATGTGACCGGTGCGTGATCCGGTCAATCATTGCGGCCGCGAGCATGGGGTCCGGGAAAAGCTCCGTCCATTTTGAAAACTCGAGATTCGTCGTGATCATCACGCTCCCTTTCTCGTTCCGCGCCGACAAGGCGTGGAACAGGAGTTCCGACTGGCTTTTCGTAAAGGACACGTAGGACAACTCGTCCAGGATCAGGAGATCGACCGTTTCGAGTGCCTTGAGAAGCCGTCCCAGCACCTTGTCCTCTGTGGCTTCGGAGAGCTCTGTCGCCAGCGATGCGGCCTGCGTGAAACGGACCGAAAATCCCTTCTCGCAAAGCCTTCGTCCCAAACCAATGGCCAGATGCGTTTTCCCGGTACCGGGGTTCCCCACGAGGATGACGTTCTGCCTGCGGTCCACGAAATCTCCGGAGGCGAGGTCCCAGACTGTGGCCTCGGACACGTTGGGAAGCCGGCTCATGTCGAATTCGTCGAGGCTTTTCGCCAAGGGAAACCGTGCCGCTCGCAGCCGCTTCGCGAGGATCGATATGCGTGCCGCCACGTCGGGCTTCATGATTCGACGTGCTCCAGAAGCCGGTCGTAGGAACCGAGGTCCACGGCTTTGACTCTGACGTCCGGTGTAGACGGTTTTTCTTCCACCCTGCCTCCCTCTTTTTCCAACAATGCCAGGCGAAGGGCATCGAGTGAAAGCGCAGGCCCGCGTCTTGCGGCCTCGGCAACGCATTGGATACCGTGTTCCGTACAGAGTTTGAGGATGCGGACCATGGCCCGATCCGGGTCCTCCGACCTCGCGGCCACCTCTCGCAGTTCTGGCGGGACCTCGAGCTCCGCCACAGGTGCGGCGTTGTTAACGGACCGGGGCTTCTTCTCGAGGAGCGGGATGTAGTGTCCCAGCCTGTAGATGGTGCGCTTTTTGTCGAAGCACCTGCTGTGGCAG
>NPIE01008447.1_pt1 | contig 13931 bp, 8 predicted proteins | sample 8637661 | NCBI WGS metagenome assembly NPIE01 (sample SAMN07420842, study PRJNA396082) | bioreactor metagenome | isolation source: sample BA12 brine-fed electro-methanogenic bioreactor BA | place: Japan: Kochi | collected 2016-12-09 | reverse complement strand
GGTTTTCCTCAGCAAACGGAGAACCGTTCAACGGTGGACCAATGTCTGTTGTTCTTCCGACCCCCGACCCCGTACCCCCAACCCCGGTAGCCAGTTGACATTCCGGGCGAATGTACTTTACTTGTTCAAGAAGCTCTTTGAGAGTTCTGTCGACCGAGTTGCTGGAGTTCTACAGTCACAATCTCTTTTGGTTCGCAGGCTAGAGATATCTCTGAGTTCTCGATTGAGATCTCCTTTTTCCTCTCTTCGCTCGCATCACAAAGGAAGACTCTATCAAATAGTGCTTCCTTCAGCTCTATCTTCACGTCGTCGCGCTGTGTTGAGAGATTCACAAGTCTAAGAATCAGACTGTCCCGGTCCTCGGCCTTCTTTATGGAAGCAATGTCTGTAGTGGATCCCTTAACAGCCAGAGGACTTTCCGGCAGTTCATTCGCGAAGCCCATTGCCAGAGGTTTTTTCAGATAGACGGAACTCTTCTCTAAAGCTTCTTTCAGCGATTTCATGAAGAAAAGCGAATAACTGAAGACCAGGCTGCCCTTCATTTGCGCTTCGGGCGTTTCTATCTTTGGTCCGGCTGCTCGCTTCATACACGAAAGAGGATAAGGCGAAGCCAGATGCCCGACCGCTCTGAAGAGAGTCAGCTTCAACCCTTTCGTGGTGCTTTCGAATTCATTGATTCCCTTGGTGCTCACGGCAAATCCGTCAAACTCATCCGAACTCTTTATCTCTCCAAATAAACCGCCATTCGGGAACGCGACGGGTTCATCCTCAATCCAGTTTGGATTCGGCGCCTGTTGAACTCTATCCTTCGTACCGGTAACTATGTCAAAGGGGGTCTTGTAGAAGATGGCCTTTCCGGGTTTTTCCTTCCAGAAATTCACCTGAAGCCTGTGGTTTTCACAGTAGTTCGCTACAACCGTTTCGATTTCCAGAACGCCGCTGTCCTTCGTGAGCTTCAAAGTACACTGAAGGGGCATCTCTATTTTCAAGCTGCTCCTTGACAGTCCTTTTTCGGTGAGACTCTTCGGAATGAGCATAGAATAGTGGAGTCTCAGACTTTTTGACAGAGGGCCGCTATCGAAAACTTCGATCTCCTTCAGGCTATTTGAACTCGTGGCGAGGCTATCGAAAGCCGGTCTTGAATAGACATAGCCATCCCCAGCGTCTCCGGAATCTTCGAATAAATTCGAATACGCTTTCTCACCTGTGGCCTTGTTGAGGATCTCAATAATTCCGTCAGGAAGGACTCTCACCAACATGCACCTGTTTTCCAGCTGAGGAAGGGTTTCTTCTTCATATTTCCCGTAATTGACTGGTCTGTCTGAAAGTGCGATGTAGAATCTCTTGAATGATAGTCCCTCGATTTTTGCATCGAGATAACCCTTCAAGGACACCACCTTCTCTATTGGAGCCGATCGCCCCAGGAAGCCGAGAGACTTCTCAGCCCTCTTCATCGAAGAGATCTGAAACTCGATCTCTTTACCATCTTCGTCCTTCACAGTCGGCAACTTTGAAGAATCTTCAAGAACGTTGGCCGGGAGGTCAACATCCAGTTCAACAGTATTGCTTATGTATGGGGAAGGGTTGAATAGAACGAAAGAGCTATTCCCTCTATCCCCAGTTACCGAGCAAAGTCTCGCCATGGAGTCTTGAACGACGTTTTGGGTTATCTCTACTGATTGCGAAAATCTGTGAGACACATCTCGGTGAACCTTATCGACGCTGCATCCACCGATACTGTCGTGTGCCAGGTTTTGAAGAACTAGCTTCCACGCCTTAGTCAGAAAACTCCTGGGGTACTTCCGGCCGGCCAACCAGGCAAACGATGCCAGGGGCTCTGCGTAACTTTCCAGGAGATTCAGAGCTTCGAAGTTTTCACGCTTGTTGTCACACCTTGAAGAGAGAACGTTTGGAAGAATGAAGTTGAAGTAACCCCTCTTCGATGTATTAACACTTCTAAGCTCTCCGTGGAGAATTGGTATTTTCTGAGAAATAGGAATCTTTTTCTCCAGTTCTCTGGATAGATCGTTGAAAAGCGCCTGTCGGCAGGAAAAGGAACTGTCTTTGTTTCCAGTGTATTCAATGAGTGTCAGGATTTTTTCATCGGGCTCCATGTGATCGCAGCCGTCCATCAAAACGACTATCCCTGTGGCCGAGTTCTTTATGAATTCGTCAGCTGAGTTCACAAAGAAGGCGGGATCTACGGGCGCTCCTTCAGGTGTGAAAGCCATGTTGCAGTACCCCTGCCTCTCGGGAAGCCTGTAAGTGTATAGGGAACTTCCATCGGCGCCCTCCCAGATGAATTCCCAAGGCAATTCATCGCCCGATACGCCTCGCCATATAAGAGAAGAGGAGATTCCAAACTGCCTGGCTATCTGAGGAATCTGCGAGTTGTGACCGAAGGTGTCTGGTAGATAGGCCAGCTTCTGAACCTCACCGAATTCCCTGGCCAGCTGCATCCCTAGCAACAGATTTCGAATCAGTGACTCCCCATCGGAAAGGAATTCATCGGCCTGAACATACCACGGTCCGATACCGATTTTCCCTGACTTAACCAACTTCTGCAGTGTTTCACGCATTTCCGGCCTGATTTCCAGATAGTCTTCGAGAACTACGAGCTGTCCGTCAAGGTTGAAGCACTCGTATCCGCTGTCTTTCTGGAGAATTTCTATGAGTCGGTCCATTGCTTTCACCAGTCTGAATCTAAAAGATTCAAATGGTTCATACCACTCTCTATCCCAGTGCGTATGGGACAGCACGAGTACGGTCTTACCGCCCTTCGCCACTGTGCTCACCTCTTCCGTATTCGAAGGCAGTCTCATATAGTCGCAAGATCTTTTCCGGAGAGATTTCCATCTGTATGTTGTGAATAGACGCGAAGACGAAACCCCCTCCGGGCGCCAGGACGTCTATTCTTCTTTTAACATCTTCTTCAACCGCTTCAGCGGTTCCAAACGGCAATACATGCTGAGTGTCGCAGCCGCCTCCCCAGAACACGATATCTTTTCCGAACTCCTGCTTCAGGCGTATGGGGTCCATGTTCTTCGCGTTTGTCTGAACGGGATTGAGAACCTGAACGCCGGCATCTATGAAGTCTCCGATGAAAGGGTAAACCGATCCACAGGAGTGAAGAAAGATGAAGAGTCCGGGTCTTTTGGAATGAATGAAATCGCAGAGATTCTTTAGTCGAGGTTTAAATAGAGTTCTGAATATTCTGGGGGATATCTGCGTGTTCTCCTGTGTGCCGTAATCATCACCAATCTGAATAAGATCAATATCTCCGCCGAATTCAGATAGGTATACGTCAAGCTCAACAAGGTACTTTTCCAGGAGTCTGTCGAGGAAATACTCCACGAGGGGCCGGTCGGTTATCATTTTCTCCATAAACTCCTGATAGCCAAAGTAGCTGTGTCCCGCTTCAAGGAAGTTTCCCCCAAAAGCACCCATGATAGCGCAATCAGTTGCGCTCCTCAACTCTGAGAGCTGATCCTTGAGAAAGGTTACTTCTCTTTCCGAAAGTCCTGCCCTGATTTCATCGTCGATGGCCTTTCTATCTTCAGCCCCGGCCAGTGGGAAGTATTTGCCGTCGAAGAAGAACCCTCCATCCGGCATTGTTGCCACTATCCGACCGTCCCTGATTATCGCCCTGGAACCGTCGGGCATTCGAACAGGGTCGAAGCCGGCAGGCAGAAGGTACCTGCCTCCGTCCCCGAACATATCGTATTCAATCCATTCGTCAATTCTTGTTCCATAACCTCCGTCAAGCCTCTTGAGCTCAACGACGTCAGAATGAACCCTTTCCCTCACCGATTCTTCGACCAGAGCAAGCTGCTGAAATACATCGTAGATTCTGACCGATCTGTCGGTTACGGCTAGACGGTCCTTGAGTTTCCTGTAGGCGATCGCGTGTATTCCCGTCGATCTCATGCCTCCCAGGTCAATAGGGACCCGATCGGCTTCCCTGTGGTTCATGGCTTCGACTATTCTCTCTCTTGAAGTCATATCGATCCCTCCGGTTGTTCAGATATGGAAATAAACCCGAACGGTTCCAATGTATAGCCTTTCCCTTCTCCAGTGAAGATGTGACCACGCTTTCCGGAAACTTCTTTCGCAAAAACCGCCGAATTGTTCGAGGAATCATTTCCAAAAAACAGCTCAACGTTCTCGCTCGCTCGAATTTCCGTTAACCGGGCCGATGTGCTTTTCGCCCCGCTCTTGAAGGCAGAGAGCGGATGCCTGACAATAGAGGAGTATTCACATAACTCAAGAGACCTGCCTGAAAGCCTTACGGCGAAATTCAGCGGCTCGCCGTTCAGGTAGGGACTGGCAAAACGATTCTGCAGGTTCCCGCTGAAAAGCCTAAAATAGAGTCTGCCGCTGTTTGCAAGAAACCGCCTGAATCCCAGTGGAGAAGGCGATTCGAAATCGACGAGGTTCACACCTTCCATACCAATGTTGAACGAGCGGCCGTCGCTACCCTCTATTCTCAAAGCACCGAGGACCGTAAGCGCATCCGTCCCGCTTCCGCTTATAAGCTCTTCAAGACGGGCAATCCTTCCGGGAGAAGAGTAACACACTTCAGGGTCTTCTGCATTGAGGGGTGTCTCGAGAAAGACAAAATCGGAAGGGCCGACGTCGTATACGTAATTGAATCTCACTTTCAAGATTATCTCCCCTCTACCGGCGGGCAGGAGGTAAGTCTTCTTGAAGGGCCTGCAGTACTTGTCGATCGGCTCGAACTCCACCGCCACTCCCCACGAGGATTCAAAGACTCTATGGCCGCATTTCAACGACAGATAATCCTCTATCAATCCGGCCGGTACCTTGCCGGTGTACAGCTCTTCGTGATTAACAGCGTCTACCAGATTGCCGGCGGGATTTACAGGTTGACGCACAATCTTCATTTTTCCTGCTGATGAACCGGGTGACACTATTTCTGTGTTGTCCTTTTTGGAGACAGCAGATACTAGCTCGCCCCTGTCGTTGAAGGAGAGATCAAAGTCCGGTGTCGAGATCTCGAAGTCCCCTTCCGAAAGGGATGTGTCAGGGTTATCTTTCGAAGCTCTCTCGGCTAGAAAGCTTCTGTGTTCGAAGGCAACAAGCTTTCCAGGATCGAAGTACAGATTGCCGTCGTAGAAGAGCGAGGGAACTTCCGTTCCATCCCCCTTAAATAGTCTTAGATCGGGATCATCACACCCCATTACGCAGAAATCATTGCGAGTATGACCGGTCGGGTTGAGGACAGTGATGAACTCGCCGCTACCAAACACCCTTTCTCTAAGAGCCTTCAGCGTATCGTCGGCTCCTCGGGAGGCCTGAAAGACCCACCCGAAACCCTGAGATACGGCCTCAAGAATCTTTTCCGGGTCGTTCGAGAGATAAAGCCCGCCTCCGCCAGAGTGCTCGTCAAATCCACTGAGTTTCTCAAAGTTGCTTTCTATTTCTTCCAGACATTCTCCGTCCGAAATGTAGTTTAACAAAGAGGCCTCGTGCAGTCTTGAAAAAACCTTCGAAGAGAGCGAGTTTTCTCTTGGATAGGCAAGAATGTTCGAAGTCCACCAGCCGTTGAATTCTCCTTCGGCTTCTTCCAGATCGGCGCAGAAAGGCCTGAGCCTGTCGAAGAAGCTGTTGATGGTTGCGGTCGTGATTCTTGGATTGCTCCAGGTAAGGTTCCATTCCTCAATCATTTTTACCGGAGTAAAGACCGGTTCTCTGTTGTCGATAGCCATAGGAATGGCATAGACCGGTGGTCCGTAGTTTCTGCCGTCCAGTTCGGTCAGCTTTGCCAGAATTTCTCTTCTTAGGTTTGCAAGATCTGATTCAAAGAATCTGTACCCTTCTATGTAGGCCCATTTTGGATCGTCAGTAATCCAGACTAGAACCCTTCCGCCTCCGGGAAGTCTCCAAAAGAATGGTGATCTCAGATTCGTAAACTCTTTGAAGGGCGCCACGAAATTGTTAATTGACATAAAGAGGTTTTCGACACCAATGTTGACCAGGAGCTCTAGAAGCCCCGTGCTCATTCCAGGCACATCGCTGAGAAAGGCACTCCTAACTTCAATACCCTCCGCTTTCAAGGATCTCGCCTTCCTCAGTGAATGGAAGAGCTCCTCGAACTCGGTTCTATCTGCGTAATGATGAAGATAGAGAGCTCCGATGCCAAATTCTCCGCTTTTCAGCAGATCGCGGATTTTCTCCCTTTCGCTCGGACTGGATTTCTTGTCGAAGCAGGAAAGAGCCCAGGTCGTTTCTATGTTCCACCTGAACCTCGACTCTTCGGGGAATTCAAGACTTTCACGATAGTAATCGATCGCAGTGGATGAATAACGGGCCTGAAGCTTTTCGACCTCGCTGATGGTTGCTGTATAGCCCAGATCGACGTGAGAAAACATCAGGAGGTTGAATTCGATCCTCCTGGGTGGGTCAAGTTCAATAGTCTTCTCGACTCTTTGGCCGCACGAAGTTACTGTCACCTTAGTTTTGCCGCTCTCGCAGACAAAGAGTTCTGATGTTTCCCCCGGAGGAATCGTTAGGCGTTCGTTCGAGCCGACCTGCGAAAGAAAGACCTCGCATGTTTCTTCCGAGTGATTGTGGATCAATGTCAGCCTCGGGAATGCCTCGGATCTCTTCAGCAAATCGGTAAAAACCAGCTCTGTCCTTATGAAAGCCTCATCAATCTTTACAACTATCATCCTTTTGCACCACCGTTCTATCGCTCAACGAGTTCCGTTTCCAGAAAGACCCTTCTCTGCTCTCCCCGGTCTCCCTGCAATCTATTCAGAAGAATTGTCGCCGCCTGTTTCCCCATTTCATAGGTCTTCTGGGCCACTGTGGTTACTGGAATCTTCAGGAATGAGAGAAACTCGAAATCGTCGAACCCGCCGACGGTGATTTTATTCTCCAGATGCGGATGTTCCAGAAGGTATTTAACCACACCCAGAGTAATATCTCCGGTGCTCCCGATTATCACTTGCGGAGGGTCATCGAGCTTCATCAGTTTTCTGGTGCAGGCATAGCCGTTTTCCATTCTGAGGGTCTTTCCGTTGACGATGTATTTTGAAGGCAGCTTTATTCCGCACTTGAGCACTCCATCCATGAAACCGTCCAGCCTCTCTCTGATGGCCGACGCGTCTTCCTTCTGAGTAATAAAGGCTATCTTCTCCTTTCCCTTGGAGACCAGGTGCTCCACCAGCTTTCTGGAACCGTTGCGGTTGTCACTCACCACAAAATCGAAATGCGAGCGGGGAATGTACCTGTCTATCAGAATCAATGGGACGGAGATGCTGTTGAGGAACCTTATGGACGCCTGATTGAAGACGCCCCCGACATAAAAGAGAATAAGCCCGTCAACCCGCTTTTCCAGCAGAAGCTTGAGTTCTCGCATCTCCTTCGTCGGATCGTTGTCGGAGACGCCCAGGAGTATGTTATAGCCTGCCGGAGAGCACACGCTCTCCAGGCCGTCAAATATATCATGCATGAATGACCTGAGGTTTGGAAGGACCAGACCAATTGTCATAGTTTTCTTCGTTACCAGGCTCTTTGCAGCCTGGTTAGGCAGATAGTTCATGTTTCTTGCTGCGGAGATAATTCTCTCCTTCGTCCTTTTGTTTACTCTCGGATCGTCTCTCAATGCCCTGGAGACAGTGGAGATTGACACGCCTACAAGTTCAGCGATCTCTTTCAAACCGACGCTCATACAATCACCTTTCTTCTCTTGACGTAGCCGTGATTACGAAAGGGGCATTTATGAAGCCGGATGCCCTTTCAAATCCCCCGCCTTCGAATGTGTCTATATAGAACGAAAAGACCTGTACCTTTGGAGTTCCCGGCTCATTTTCACCGAGGAGGGTTATGCCCAGGTCCGAAGTGGCGCTATAGCTGTAATGCCTGAGAAGTTGAAACCTCAGCTTCTCGCCATTATTGAATGAGAAACTCTGACGACTGGCGACCAAGGTCTTCTCCCCCGATCTGTCGAGAATGACAAAGCTCTCGAAGGGTATGAATGGAGGCCTCTCCCCGGCTAGGCCGCTATTCAACTTCGTGAAGGACCTTGCCCCCATGTATTCTATGCCGGTGATGTCTTCAAGCCCTAGAGCCAGAACATAGTTTATCGAATGGTCAGCGTACGGTATCAGCGGCAAACGTTCTTTGTCGATTGCTACCCTTATCTCGACCCCTCCACGGGAATAGACTATGAGCGAAATCTGTGAAAGTGGACCGCGGTCAAAGCCGAGAGTCACAACCTCTCTCAACCCATCAGAAGATCGATTCTGTGAAGATATTTTAGCACCTGAAGGCAGAAAGGTCGTGGGTTCTCCCGTCAAATAAGATTCAAGCCTTAGATCGAATTGCAGACTTTGGCCTTCTCTGGATGTCATTGTGACCTCTATCGAGCCGTCCTCAACTTGCTGGTAGTCAAGAGTGGAGAAGCTCTTAAGACTTTCTTCAATATCCGTTTCTTTTCTGTATCCGGCTAATAGCACTGAATTCACACCCTTCTTCAATGGCAGAAAGAAGAAGTATCCATCTTCACAAGAGTTCCAGCGATCCGTGTATTCTGTATGAAACGGGTACCCTGAGAAGATCATGCCCGAAATTTCCAGCTGCAGGCATTCCCCTTCGCGAATTTCGGACGGTATTTCTACGTAATACTCTCCATCGTGAGGGGCGATAATGTACAGTTTGTCGCCTAAAGATTCTTGACCGGTCATTTTTTCCAGGAGTTTTTCCAGGGCCCCGTAAGCCTCGACGGCGAAGCCCACAACGCTGGCATTCGACGTGTTGGTCTTCGCCAACGTCAGCTTACCAGGCCAGCCAGCAGTGACGGCCGATGTGTGTTCTCCGTACATAACCAAATTGAGGTCCATCGAGCTTTTCAGCTCGGGGTCCGTTCTCTCGAGTTCTTCATCCAGTTCCCTTGCGAATTCCTGTACGCGGCGTACCTGTCCGGCTGAAAAAGGTCCTCCGCTCTTGACAACCTCCCACCAGCCCGACCAATCGCCGCTGTAGGTTTCCAGAGTTTTTCCGTACTTCTCTTCCATAACATTCATGAACTGCGAAGGAGTGGAGATTAACAGCTCTGTTTCCGGATCATCCCAAGCTTTATAGAGATCGAGATATGCGACGGCACCGGGGAAGTACCCGGCATTGTCAAATGCGATCATTATCGCCGCTTCTGAATACGGGTATCCCGTTTCTTCAAGATTGTTCAGATAATTCCGGAGCACTGACATATTCTTGAGCAGATAGCCCTCCGCGTAGCTGTCCTTGCTGATCCAGCAGAGAATGCGATTTCCTAGCGGACCCTGCCAATAGAACAGGTTGTGACTGCCTTCAAGACCGAGAGCCGATCCATAGGCATCGTTTATCCCGCTCATGAAGTACATTACCCCTTTCTCTGCTAGAACGTCGGGAAGATCTGCCGAGAAACCGGGGACATCGTTCATGAGGCAGGTGGCGATTTCGAAGCCGCTTTCACGGGCGAAATCGAGAGCCCTTTCCATGCTTTTCGAGAGTACATAATCATTTGTAAATCCTGTATGCATCGAGCCATATGCCGACCCGAACTCTATCCTTCCCTCCCTTGCATAATGCCGGTAAAGGTCGACCAGATAGGGTTCAGGGTTCGATTTCAGCCAGCAGTCGAACTGCCAGAAGGTCTCTACGGTGAACTTGAAATCCGAAAAACTCTCCATGAAATCGGGAAGATCGTTGTACATTTCCGCATAGAATTGGGCGACCTCCAGCTGCGTTCCCGTGAAGCCGATATCCTGGTGGCTGAAGGGAATTAGATACACCTTTTCTATTTTGGCTTGCGCAGTCACTGCAAGAAATAAAACAGTCAAGAGCAGGACGGTTCTTTTCATCGTTACGATCTCCCAACCTTCATCTTATCCCGGCTCTCAGAGTGAAACCGCGCATCATCTTCTCCTGTGCGGTGAAGTATAGAATAATGAGCGGGAGGGCAGTGAGCGTAGAAGCGGCCATCAACAGATTCCAGTTAGTTGAATACTGCTGCTGGAAACCACGCAATCCAATTGCCAGCGTCCACATCGACGGATCGTGAAGATAAATCAGTGGGCCGAAGAAATCGTTCCATGTGAAAACTACGGTAAACAGTGCCACAGTGAAGAGAGCCGGTTTCGAAAGAGGAAGCACTATCCTTGTGAAGATTCGCAACTCAGACGCTCCGTCAATCCTGGCCGACTCCATAAGCTCGTCGGGAATCGAGATGAAAAACTGCCTCAGGAGGAAGATGTTGAAGGCACCTCCTCCACAGAAGGCCGGTACGATCAGGGGCAGATAGGTATTAATCCATCCGAGCTGGGTGAAAAGAATATACACGGGAATTATCAGGACTTGCCCGGGGATGAACATGGTAGCGATAGTGATGTAGAAGAGCAGGTTTCTGCCCCTCCACTGCAGCTTTGAAAAGCTGTAGGCCACCAAGGAGGCAGTGACAGTGTTTCCCAGAACGTTCATCACGGTCAGAAAGACAGTATTGAAGAAGTATCTGAAAAAGGGGAAACTTTCAATTGCCTTGCCATAGTTCCCCCACTGCGGCGGGCGTGGGAACCACTGCATCGGTATCGACATTATCTGAGAATCCGGCTTCAGCGAGGTGGAAACCATCCAGAAAAGCGGAATCAGATAAACCACGCTGAAAAAGGCGAGTACCCCGTATATAGTGACAGATCTTATTGATTTCGCTCTATTCAGGCTTCTCATAATCAATCACCCTCAGTAATCCATCCATCTTCTGGATATTCTGAAGAGAAGGATCGTCATAGGGACGAGTATCATGAACATCACCCAGGACATCGCCGAAGCGTAGCCCATCCTGACATCTTTGAAGGCGAGAAGATAAATCTTCAGATTCACGAAAGTCGTTGATTCCAGGGGACCGCCGGCAGTCATTATGTAGGATTCTGCGAATACCTGGGAGGCAGCTATGAGCCCAGTCACGACGTTAAAGAAGATCACGGGCATGATCATGGGAACTGTGATACGCCAGAACATCTGCAGCCTGTTGGCCCCATCCAGTTCGGCGGCTTCGTAAAGATACTCGGGAACATCCTGGAGACCGGCCAGAAAGATGACTATAATGCCCCCTATGCCCCATATACTCATGAGAATCAACGCGGGTTTCGACCATTGTGGAGAGTTCAACCAGAGAGGACCTTTGATCCCTATGAATCCTAGCATCTGGTTTATCAGGCCGCTTCTGGGATTGAACATCATCATCCAGAGAAACATTACCGGAATCGATGGAAGAACTACTGGAAGGAAATAAATGGTTCTGAATATGCGCATTCCCTTCAATGCACTACTCAGGAGCAGGGCGAAGATCAGACCTATGAAAACTTTGAGAAAGACGGAACCAAACATGTAGTAGAAGGTATTACCCAGCGCCTTCCAGAAACCTGGATCGAGTGTGAAGAGAATCTTGTAATTCGTCAATCCAATCCATCGTGGAGCGTTTATCATGTCATAGCTGGTGAAGCTGAGAAAGAGAGTTGCCAGTATCGGAGCAAGAATGAATGTTGACAACCCTATCAACCAGGGCGCCGCGAAGAGATAACCGGCCAGATTCTTTCTTCTGAAATACTTGCTCCGTCTTCTTTTCATGTTTTCAGGCTCTCCCTTCGGAAGAAATTGAAGGTAGCTGGACACGAGAAGACAGTTTCGGTCCGGCTACCTTCAGCATGCTCAGTGAGTCATCTTGTACTTCTGAATTTCAGCTTCAATCAGTTTCTGCGCATCGTTTAGAGCCCGCTCGGGTGTCTTTCGTCCGTAGATGGCCTCTTCGGTCGCAACCTGCAGAGTCTCATACCAGAGTGGCGCCTCGAGAACGAAGGGTCTGAATTTCGTGAATTCGAGGGCCTCGACCTGCATCTTCCACTCCGGATTCTCAAGAAGGTCGGATTTGTAGGCGGCTCTTTTGTTGCCTATAAGAGAGGAAATGCTGTCAGCCAGCTTCAGCTGCACCTCATCGCTCAGCAGGTAAAGCGCGAACTCCACCGCTTCGACCCTGTTCTTCGTCCTTGACGAGAGCTCTAAAGAGAAGCCGTTGGACCAGGTTGCTTTCTGAACGGGATATGGTATATGAACGATGCCGTAATCAAGATCCGGCGCGTAGGTTGCCAGATCGGCTATGAAATTGCCAACCTGGATTCCCATTCCCACCTTGCCGGCGATGAAGGCATCCGCCGCTCCCCAGCCGAAGTTTGCACCGAATGCAAGAAGCTTCTCCAGACCCATCTTATCGATAAGTGCGACCCACTCTTCAAGAGCCTGAATGATTCCAGGGGTGTTGACAACTACATCGCCGTTTTCATTGATAAAACTCTCTCCCTTACCCCAGACGTACATCCAGAAGTAAGACTGCCCGTAGAGTGGATTGAACCCGATGACATCGTAATCGCCATTCTTGTCGACAACGTTGAGTTTCTCGGCATATGATAGGAGTTCTTCCCATGTTGTAGGCGGTTTTTCGGGATCGAGTCCCGCCTGTCTAAAGAGATCTTTGTTGTAGAAAAGCAGTCTTACATCTGTCTCGAGTGGAAGCGCGTAGATCCCGCCTTCATAAGAACACATCTGCAGAGGGCCTTCGAAGAACACTTCGTCGGGGTCGAAACCGGCTGCCACCAAAAAGGGCCTTAAGTCAAGCAAAATGCCCGTAGAGGCTCTCATCCCGACATTTCCCAGATCGTGAAGGAATACGTCCGGTTCCTGTTTGGCAGCCATCGCTACCCTGATTTTGTCCCAGTAGTCCCAGAAGGATATTGCGAGATCTTCGACCTCAATCATTCCTTTGTGAGTTTCATTAAACTCGGCGATGATCTCATCCATGACATCCTTTGATGGACCGGAAAGATACATGTGCCAGAACTTCACCTTAGTGGGCGCTCCAAAAGCCAGTGTTACCAGTAGCGCGCTCATAAAGACAATCAGAAATGCTTTCTTCACCTTAATCCCTCCCCGGAATAGGTTCGGTACCCATGTTGCCCGACAAACTCTATCATTTCGAGACTTTCATATTCGAATCCAGAAATCTGCCCTCTCGGTGATTTCTGGTAAAATAATCGCGATTAACTGAGAATATTGCAAACGTTTGCAATTTTCCTAGCTTATCGTTATTTATTCTAGACATGACTTCTGTTGTATAGTATAGGCGTATACATTTTTTTATGGAGTTTCTTTTCACTAATATATGCAATGGTTTGTAAAGAAGCTTGTCCTGAAGGAGGTATCTATGGAGGATAGCCGTCTTGTCTTCTATTACAGCCACGAAAGTTGTCCGGCGAGGGCTGCCGCTCTTCCTGTGATTGCCTGGTTATGCAGGGAAAGAAAGATCGACTTCGACGGTTACTTTTCGGTGCGACCGAGTCTTGCCGGGATCGGGGACTACTTGCCATTTGCCGGTAACAGACATGAAGAGCAGCTTTACTTTCTGACCAATTTCTATGAAAAAGTCCTGTACATCTCTATGAGCGAGGGCGAACAAGTGCCATTCGAGAGGTTTTTTAATGCAAGAGGATTCCCCGCTATAAGACACAGGTCCTCGGAACTTGTAGAGCTATATAGTGAGCTTTTCGAGCGCTTTGGAGAGATCTTTCCAAACGATGCGGTTGTCTACCCCTCGAGAGATATAGACTTTCCTCTGGAGGCAGTAGATCTTGGTTCTTTCAAGATCCCCGGCCGTTCAAGGATAGACACTTTCTTTTATCCTGAGATCTTCTACCGAAAGGCTCTAGGAATACACCTGGAAGCGCACGATCGCCAGTTTGAGAAGCTTCGCGAACTGGGAGTGAAGAAACTCTATCTTGCCTGCTGCGGAGAGTCTGCTACAGAGAGGTTTGAGCGGCTGGGATTCGAAGTCGAAACGATCGAAGAACTGAATGACGGAGAGACGCTTCTCAGCCTGACCG
>NPIE01025520.1_pt1 | contig 13934 bp, 10 predicted proteins | sample 8637661 | NCBI WGS metagenome assembly NPIE01 (sample SAMN07420842, study PRJNA396082) | bioreactor metagenome | isolation source: sample BA12 brine-fed electro-methanogenic bioreactor BA | place: Japan: Kochi | collected 2016-12-09 | reverse complement strand
TACGCAGGCCCATTTTCCCAACGGGCGCTACCGCCAACGCGGTTTTCGCCCCGAAGCGCGCGCAAAAAAAATGCAAAAACGAAGCCATTTTGAAGCGTATATTGAATTACCCAACCGGCCCAGACGCACCAGACCGACCTGCCCCGCCCCCATCAACGCAACTGCCCAGCCCGAGTCGAACTGGAGGCTTGTGTGTCCATCTTCTCCTGCGCACCCGCTCTCCTCTCACCTCTCCAACCAGGGTGCCATGGCCAGGCTCGACGCAGTCGAGCGCCGCCTTGCGGCCGACCTGCGACGCTCTGGATTTCTCCAACTGCCGGCAAGCGCTTTTCGTCTTCCCGTCGGCGGGCACGGCCCGCCCTACAGGGACTCCGTCGAGCGTCGCCATGCGGGCGCTCCGCGACGCCCAGGCGCGATCCAATGGCCGGCGCGTGTTCTTGCCCGCCCGTCGGCGGGCGCGACCCGCGCCGCAGGACGGTCATCAGGTCAGCGAAAGGATGCTGGTGCGGGCGGTGAACTTGTCCACGTCGACGGGGCGAAACTGGCCCGGCACGGCGCTGAGGGCGGACGCGGTGGCGACGGCTGTCGCCCGGGCGAAGGCGTCGGACACGGCGTGCCCGTTCTGCCGAGCGGCGATGTAGCCGGCCAGCAGCGCGTCGCCGCATCCCACTGTCGAGACGACCGCGTCGGCGTCCACGTCCACCTGGGCCATGAGGGCGGCGCCGTCGGTGAACGCATAGGCGCCGGCCGCCCCGCACGTGACGATCCAGGTCTGGCTGGCCCCCGCGTCGCTGCGGCGGCCCGCAGCACTGGCGGATGGTCCGCTGGCGTCGGCCCGGGCGGACGGTATGGAGGCTGCGGTCCCGGCGGACGGCTCTCTGGCTTTGCCCCCGGTGGACGGTTCGGCGGCGTCGGTGGCGGCAAACGATTCGGCGGCATCGGCATCGGCCGGGGGCTCGGCGGCGGCTTTGGTAGGGCCTTTCCCAGCACTGCCGACCTGGCCGCCGGCGCTGACTTGCCGACCGGCCGCCATCAGCGCGTCCTCGTCCGGCAGCGGTTCGCCCAGGATCTCCGCGAATTCCGCCCGGTTGCACTTGGCCAGCCACAGGGGATGGTGCATGACGGCCGCCATCGCCACCGGGGCGCAGTCGAGGGCGATGGCCGCGCCGGCCGACGCTGCCTGCTCGATGAGCCCGACGGCGTCCGCCGCCTGCATCCCCGGCGGGAGCGAGCCAGCGAAAACCACCAGGGTTCCGGGCTTGGCGATAAGGTTGAGCTTGCGGCGGAGACGATCGACGTCGCGCTCAGTGACCGCTGGACCTTCGGTGCGGACGTGCGTCTCGGCGCCGTGTTCCGGATCGATGAGTGTGATGTTCTCCCGCGTCTGACCGGGGACGGCCAGAAACTGGGGGCGAATGCGGCGGTCGTCGCCGAGCTTCTCGAAGGCGGCAAGTTCGTCCTCGCCGACGAAGCCGGTGGCGATGCTCTCGACGCCGAGGGCGGCCAGGGCCCGCGAAACGTTGACGCCCTTGCCCGTCGGCTGCCGGGCGATCCGCCGCCCCACGAGGTGGGCGCCGACGGCCAGGCCGGGCGTCTCGATGATCCGGTCGATCGCGGTGTTCAGCGTGACCGTGATGACGGCGTCAAAAGGCGGTGCGGATGTTGCGGGCATCCGCTCAGCGTCGTGCGTTGGGGCGGACCTGTCAACCGGGGCGGCCGGCGGTATCATCCGATTATGGGATCAATCAAGGACGAAGCGATCGTTCTGCGGAAGCTGGACTACTCCGAGAATTCGCAGGTGGTGGCGCTGTTCACCCGCGAGCACGGCAAGGCCCGCGCGATCGCCAAGGGCATCAAGCGGTCCACCAAGACGCGGTTTGCGGCCGCGATGGATCTGCTGGACCTGGGCCACGTGGTGCTGAGCGTGCGGCAACCGCGGCAGGAGGCGCTGGCCATCCTGTCCGAGTGGACCCAGACGCGAGCGTGCAGCGGGCTGCGGACACGGCTGGACCGCTTGTACGGGGCGCAGTACGCGGCCGCACTGGCGGCCGAATTGACCGAGGACTGGGACCCGCATCCGCGGCTGTTCGAGGCGCTGGCGGGGTTGCTGGAGCGGCTGTCGGAGGCGGACGCCACGCTGGGGCTGGTGGTGGATTTCCAATTGGCGTTATTGGACGATATCGGCTCGCTGCCGTTGTGGGCGGCGTGCGTGGGGTGCGGGGCGGAGATGCCGTCGCCGGGGGGGGTGTATTTCTCATCCCTGGACGGGNNGACGGGGGGATGCTCTGCCGGGACTGCGAACCGGCGTGGACGGAGAAGTGCGGGGTGCCGGCCGGCGCATGGGCACGACTGAGCGGTCGAGCGGGACCCAAGGCCTCGCCGGCGGCGCAACAGCGGGTCAACACGAGGATCCAGCCGGATGACGCGGGAACGAAGCGGGACGACGCGGTAACCAAGCGGCACGACGCGGAAACCAAGCGGGATGACGGGGGTATGGAGTCCGGCGTGGCGGGCGCCTGGCGGGTGTTGGATTATCACTTGTCGCACCTGATGCAAAAGCCGCTGCCGCTGGCGCGGATGTACCGCGCGGCGGCGGACCGGGGTTAGGAAAAAACCATCCTCTGTTCCGTCAGCACGCACCGGATCGCACGGCTATCGGACGGGTGGACGACGGTTCGCATGGCGGCGCCCGGCGTTCTGGCCCGAGGGTTTAAACGGGGCCGTTCGCGCCGGGCTTGACCATGGCACGCTCCGCGCCGGCCGTTATCGCCCCTTCGTTCATCCTCCTTAACCCCTCCGTCCCTCAATCCCCCAATCCCTTAATCCCTCAATCCCTCATTCCCTTAATCCCTCGTTGTTTCAGTTTGCCCAATGAATTCGACGCCGGCATTCCCTCCGGTTTCGACGCCGTAGGTCCGTTTTGTCCACTCTTGATCCCGTTGTTCCGGCAAACCGGACGTTGGGCTCGCTGGTTGAGGGCCGAAAACAACGCCGCCCGGGGGCGCCGCAGTGCGACAACACAGTTTTTCAGATAATGCTTTTGCCCACCCCGGCGTTATATCTGAGTTTGCGACTGTCCACCGTTCCTGATCACTGAACCTCCTTTTGAAGGGCAAGAACATGGGAATTACAGTCACAAACGTCAACACATTGCAGTTGCTGAACATCGTCGACAAGACATCCTCCCGCCAAAGTAATCTCCTCACCCAACTCTCCACCGGTTTCAAGATCAACAAGGCCGCCGACAACCCCGCCGGGTTGATCGCCATGGAAAACATGAATGCGGAGCTGACCGCGGTCAACGCTTCGCTGGACAACAACCAGCGGGCGGACGCCATGGTGTCCACGGCCGAAGGCGGTCTGAACGAGATTTCGAACCTGCTGACCGAGATCGAAACGCTGGCGCTGGCGAGCGTGAATGACTCGACGTTGAGCCAGGCGGAAATCCAGGCCAACCAGGCGCAGATCGACGCCGCCCTGTCGGCGATCGACCGGATTTCGAACACCACCACGTTCAACGGGCAGCAGATGCTCAACGGGGCGCAGGCGATCCGCACCACCCAGGCGACGAACCGGGCGGACAACCTGCGGGTGTTCACCCGCGGCCAAGGCTCCTCGGACGTGACCGTCAACGTGAAGACCACGACCGCGGCGACCTCGGCGACGGGCACATTCGCCGTGGGCGGCGCAACGGTGACGGGCGATCACGAGCTGGTCATCACCGGCTCACTGGGCTCGCAGCAGATCTCAGTCGGCGACGGCACGAGCGTGGCAAATATCGTGGCGGCGATCAACGCCGCGTCGGCGGCCACCGGCGTGGACGCGGTCGATGCGGGCAGCAACAACATTCGGCTGGAGTCGGCGGCCGTCGGGAGTGACGAATCGGTCGAAATGACGGTGCTTTCCGGAGGGGCACTGAACGACGTGGCGCGGGCCAGCGGCACAGATGCGGAACTCACGGTCAACGGTCGCTCGGTTACCGCGGATGGTCTGGACGTGTCATACAGCGCCAACGGGCTCAGCCTGGAATTCTCCATGGCGGCAGCCCTGAACGCGACGAACGCGACCGAGACCATCACAGTCAAGGCGGGTTCGACGGGCGGCGGCATGACCTTCCAGTTGGGCGTGGACGCGACGACCCAGACGACCATCGGTATCGACTCGGTCGGCACCCACCGGCTGGGCGGCGGCGACGCCGGGGCGTTCTTGACCGAGTTGAAGTCGGGCGGCACGGCCGACCTGGCGGCAAAGAGTGCGAACACGCTGAAGTCGGTGCGCAAGGCCATTACGCAGGTGGCGGCGGCCAAGGGGCGCATCGGCGGGTTCCAGAAATTCCAGATCCAGACGTCGATGAACTCGCTGAATTCGATGAAGGAGTCGCTGACGACTGCGAAGAGCGTGATCGCGGACACGGATTATGCCCAGGCGACGGCGGCGTTGAACCGCGAGAGCGTGCTGCTCAATTCGGGCATCTCGCTGTTGGGGATGGCGAACCAGCAGGCGAGCCAGATCCTGTCCCTGCTCGGCTAACCGGTGCGGCTATTACGCCGCCGCTTGTAACCGGGTGGCACAGGGAAAGGGGGGTACAGAGCGGTGGACCGACCCGCGGGTCGGTCCACCGCTCGCCTCGTTTTACGGGAGGTTCGCCCGATAAGGGATTCGTTGGAGCAGGCGTGTGCGGTCGGTCGGACCGGCCAGCAGGCGAACGGGAAATCGGTCGATAGGTACGGCGGACGCCGCCGACGCGCGCGGCGATGGTGGTTGTTTGAGCGTGGACGCGACGGATGAAGGCGGGGCGCAACGAACCATGCGATTGCGGTAGCGGGAAGAAGCGCAAGCACTGCTGCGGGCGGGCGGACGCGGCGAATGGTGCGCTGCTGCGTCATACGCGGGCCTTGCCGGCGGTGCGTTCGACGAACGGGACCGGGGCAAGTTCGTCGGGGCGGGTTCAGCGGTCCTGCGGAGGTTGCGTGGCGTGCTGCGTCACGACGATCATCAACGATCCGGCGATGGTGAAGCCGGCGGGGGAGCGTTGCCGGCACGCGTGCGCGGCGGGGTGTGCGATTCACGACCAGCCTCGGCCGGCGGTGTGTTCGGCGTATCAATGCGCGTACACGACGATGGCGACGGCGATGGGGCCGGAGGCGCGGCCTGATCGGGTGGGCGCGATCGTGGATCAGCGGCGGCATCCGGAGCAGGCGCCGCCGATGGATCGTACGACGCACGTGATAGCGTGCGCGGCGGACGGGCTGGAGCGGGTGGTGCGCAGTCCGGTGTGGGGGGCGGTGCTGCGGCGCGACCTGCTGGCGGGTGTGCCGATTCTGGCGGCGCAGCACAATGNNNNTGGGGGTGCGGTGGCAGGCGGGGGCGTTGTACTGTCGACTGCCCTCGTGCACGGCGTCGGGTGCGCCGGTTTTGACGACGCTCGAGCCGGTGCACGCACGGCCGATTGAGATCGCCATGGTGGTACCGCAGCAGGGATTCGCGTTCGCGGCGCGGGCGCTGGTGGAACTGCTGGGCGAGCGGGAGGCGATGGTGGTGGGGCGGTCACGCGCGGGCGCGGGCGCGACGGGTTTGTGCTTTTATTTCACGCGGCGAATGGCGGTCTGGATCGGGCGACTGGACGCGTTGACGGCAGAAGGCGGCGCCGAAGGCCGGTCGAGCGCTTGCGCGACAACTCGAGTCTGAAACAGTCATTAGAACGTCGGCAGGTCGGGGCGGTCGGCGGGCACGACTGCGCAGCCTTCGATCTCGACGAGCCAATCCGGTCTACAGACGGGTGCGGTGACGATCACGGTGGGGATGTGCGGATGGCGTTCGCGCAGGATCTGGCCGATGACGTCGGCATCATGGGGGTGGCGCAGGTAGACGATGAAGTGGGCCATGTCGTCGAGGGTGGCGCCGGCGCGTTCGAGGAGGGCCGACATGTTGGCGAGCGTGCGGTCGAGTTGGCGGGCGACGTCGCCGGGGTGGACGATTTCGCCGCGGGCGTTGATGCTGGCGGTGCCGGAGAGGATCACGTGGCGGCGATCGCGGTAGGTGAGCGCGGCGCCGCGCTCGAAGGTGACGCCGTAGCGGTGGGTGGGGCTGAGGAAGTCGGGGGCGCTGAGGTAGCGAATCTGTTCGGGGCGGAGGCCGGCGATCGCCCAGGCGTCCATGACCACGCGGGCGCCGGGAGTGCCGCCGATGCCCTGGATCCCGGTGCTGGCGATGTAGTGGGTGTCGGGGGTCAGGTCGCAGGCGGTGAACACCTCGCGGCGGGCGGCGACGAGGTCGGAATAGTCGGCGTCGATGTCCTTGACGAAGAGCCAGGTGCGGACGGCGTGCTCGGCGAGGGACAATCCGAGGTCGCGGAGGTCGGCGGTGTAGCGGTTCAGGATCGCGCGCGTCTGGGCGGCGGCGTCGCCGTTCGGCTGGGCCAGGCCGGTGGTCCAGTGATGGGTGAGGGAATCGCGGTAGAGGGCGAGGGTTGCGCCCGATTGGGTTTTATGTAAAGGGCCGGCGGGATCGACGACGTGATAGGCCCACAGCGCGATTTTTGCGGGCGCGGCGGGGGGCTGACCGACGCAGGAGACGGCGCACGGCACGCCGGTCAGCGCGGAACAGGACGCTGGCGCGGGCTCCTGATCATGCAAATTGCTGTGGAAGTAACGCCGGAAGACGACGGAGTCTGCGGGAAGTTCGAGGACGGAGGCCGTGTGGGCGAACGCCTGCTCCAGCCAGGCGCGTTGCCGGGAGAGCGGTGCATCGGCGGTGGGGCGGACGATGAGGNNATGACGCCGCCGGCGCCGCGAAAGCGGGAGACGGTGATTGCGGCGGGGACGGTGGCGTTGTCGACGGTGAGGTAATCCATAGGAGGTGGGTTCACTCCAGAAGCGGGCCGAATGGGGCGAATGCGGCGGTCGGCTCAGCGGTCCGTGATTTCGATGGGGATGGCCGGCAATGCCCCCAGGTAGTGGGTTCGCGGGCGGCGGCGTTTTTTTGTGTCGCCGGACGTCTTGGCCGGCAGGTACGCTTCCACGATCAGATTGTCGGCGAGGCCGAGCAGGGCGGAATCGGCCGTTGCGCGCAGGTGCAGGATCAGTTCGTCGCTTTCGATTTCATGCCGGTCAAGCGCGATGCCGACCGGTGGATCGCTGAGCCGGAGCTGGAGGTTGGACAGGTGGCGGGGGGCGGGCAGGCGAAAACGGACCGTGGCGGTGTGACCGGGGCGGATGCGCACGGGCCGGTCGTCGGCGCGGTGAATGCGGGGACCGGAGCGCCGGTTTATGACGTCGACGAGGAGGAGCTGGCTGGGGGCGAGATGGCGGTAGAGGAAGGCCTGCATGAGGTCTTCGGCGGGGACGGCCGGATGGCGTACGTCGCGTTCCTGGACGATGGCGCGGCCTTCGAGGTGCAGTTCGACCGGGGTGTGGGGCGCTTGGCGAGGGGGGGTGAGGGTCATGCGGATGCGGTCGCAGCCTGCGGGGATGCGTCCGCCGTCGAGGGAGAAGCCGGAGGTTGGGTTGGTCAGGGCGACGAGGATGTCGCCGTCGAAGCCGTCCTTGCGGATGGCGTGAACGTCGATGGGGGCGGCGGCGCCGCGGAGGTTCACGCTCGAGGGGGTGATGCGGAGGGCGAAATCGGGTCGGGGTGGCTCGAGTCGAAGGCGATAGGCGTAGGCGGGTCCGCCGTGTCCCTGCACGTCGCGGACGTGAAGATAGTAGTGGCCGTCAGCAGGCAAGTGGGTGCGGAGGTAGGCGTCGGCATGGTGGGTGCAGAGACCGGCTTCCGGGTCGGTGTGGTCGTCGTTCCAGGCGCGTACGTGGCCGGTGTCATCGGTCAGGCGCAGCAGGGCGTCGATGGGTGAGAGGAGGCGGCGTCCGAAGACCTCGGCGACCACGTCGTTGCCGGCGGCAGCGTGGAAGCGGAAGACGTCGACGTCGCCGGGATGGTCGATCCGGGCGTTGATGGCCCGGGGCAGGCCGACGCGCTGGGCCTTGGCGAGGGTGTCGTTGGGTTCGGATTCTCGGGTGGTAGGCAGGTTGTCGACGGCGTACGCGATGGCATTGGAGCGCCGGTTGCTGCGTTGCCAGGCGGTTTCACGGATGCGTTCGCCGTCATCGGTATCGAGGGCGACGCGGCGGCTGGGCAGATTCCAGCCGGTGAGGTTGGTGATGGCCTGTCGGCCGGCTGGCGCGCCGAGGGGAAAGGCAGCGGTGATGAAGGGCTGCTCGCCGAGGCGGATGCGGTAGACGAAGTCCTCGCGTCCGCGGTAGAGGGCGTCGCGGATTTCCAGGAGGTACTCGCCGCCGCGGTCGATCTCGACGAGGAGGACGGGGTCGGGTTCGAAGCGGTAGTCGTCGTTGAAGGCGACCTCGCGGCCCAGGTCGTCGTAGAGGGCGATGGTGGCCTGGAACCAGCCGGGGACGGCGTCGGCGAGGTAGGGGATGAGGCGGCGGGCGTCGACGTCGACGACGAGGCGTTGGCCGGGTTCGGCGCGGAAGCGAAAGCGATCGATATCGCCGGGTCCGATCTGGCCGTTGAGCAGCAGGGGCAATTCAAGGGCCGGGGTGTCGCGCTGGACGGATTCATTGAAGGGGCCGTTGGGCTCGAGCTCGGTATGCTCGGGCAGGAGGCCGACCTGGAGGCACAGGGGATTGGTCAGGCCGCGCGGGGTGCGCAGGCGCAGTTCGCGATCGCCGGGTTCGGCGTCTGGTTCGAAGGTGACGCGGAGGAGGACGCTTTCGGCGAGTTGGCGGTTGATTTGCCCCTTGCGCGCGTGTTTGAGAGTGTACTCGACGTGGCGCAATTCGGCGAGCGACTTCTGCGGCAGGTCACGCAGAAGGGGGTGGACGGGCAGGTTGGCGAAATCCTCGGTCGAGACCGCCAGTGCACGAGCATTCCGCGCTTTGCGTCGGGGGCGGGATCGCTCGTGCGCGGTGGGGCCCTGCTCGCCGGCTTCTCGTTCGCGCCGGGTGATGAGCGTGCGGAGGGTGCGGCGCAGCGCCTGGCGCTGCTCAGGCTCGAGATTGCGGAGCGGGCGATAGTGTTCGATGACCTCCGCGTGTACGCCGGCGCCGGAGACGTGGGCTTCGCGCACGCCGTGCAGGTGCTGGCCGCCGACGAGAATCTCGGTGGTGCTGCCGCACTGGCCGCCGGCGGGATAGAGGTAGCCGATGCGGGGCGCGGGGGGCTGATCCTGCGCGGCGGCGTTGGCGGCGGTGAATCCGCACGCAGCCAGCAGGAGCCAGCGCCATTGGGGATGCCGGGTCATGATGTTTTCGCCAATGACATGATTTCGGTGAGCAGTCCGCCAGATGCTGCTCCGGCCGGGGGCGGCGGTAGAACGGGGACCTCCAGGCCGCGTTCGTTGGGGAGCGGGCCGGCGGGGTCGATGCCCATGAGGGTGTAGATGCTGGCGAGCAGGTCGCGGGGCTGGACGGGGCGGTCGGCGACGTTTTCGCCGCGGTCGTCGGAGGCGCCGAGGACCTGTCCGCCGGTGAAGCCGCCGCCGGCGACGACGGCACAGAAGCACTGGCCGAAGTGGCCGCGGCCTCCGTTCCAGGGCGGCTCCCAGAGGACGCGAGGGGTGCGGCCGAACTCGCCGCTCCACCAGACGATGGTGGAGTCGAGCAGGCCGCGGGCGGCGAGGTCGGCGAGCAGGGCGGCCATGGCCTGGTCCATTTCGGGCAGCTTGCGGCGCATGATGTCGAAGTGTTGTTTATGGGTATCCCAACCACGGTAGTTGATGGTGACGTAGGGGACGCCGGATTCGACGAGGCGGCGGGCCATGAGACAGGACTGGCCGAAGGTGCTGCGGCCGTAGCGGTCGCGCATGGCGTCGGGTTCGGTGCCCAGGTCGAACAGCCGGCGGGCGTCACCGAACATCATGTCGTAGGCGTTGTGTTCGCAGCGATCGAGGCGGGCGAACGCGGGGTGTTCGGGCATGGCGGCGCCGAGAGTGTCGAGATTGTGGAGGAGGTCTCGGCGGTCGCGCTGGCGTTCGTCGGTGATGCCCTCGGCGACGAGACCTTCGACGACGAAGGGGTTTTTGTTGGGGTCGCCGCCGGTGGCGAAGGGCTTGTAGCGTTGGCCGAGGAAGCCGGCCTCGGAGAAGCGGCCTTGGGGCTCGGTGAGTGCGATGTAGGGGGGGACCTCGCCCTGGTAGCCGTGGTCGTAGCCTTTGAAGCGGGCGACGACGGCGCCGCAGGCGGGGAAGACCTGGCGCCCGGGGGAGCGGCCGGTCTGGACCAGGTAGGCGGCGGTTTCGTGGGCGTTGATGCCGTGGGTGAGACTGCGAATGATGGCGTACTTGTCCGCCTGCTGGGCGAGCTGGGGGAGGAGTCCGCCGATGCGGATGCCGGGTACGTTGGTTTCGATGGTGGATTTCAAGGGCCCGCAGTAGTCGCTGCCCGCTTCGGGCTTAGGGTCGAAGGTGTCGAGATGAGCGGGGCCGCCCCACATCCAGATCTGGATGATGGCCCGGGCGCGGGAGGCGGTGGGCGGTGCGGGTGACGGCGCGGGCGCCGCCCACACGCGCCACGGTTTGGTCAAGGCTAGGGTGGTCGCAGTGCAGAGGCCGTGTTTGAGTGCGGCGCGGCGGGAGATGCGCTGATTTTGCGGCAGGTCGATCATGGTCGGATCCGCCCGTTCTTCGGGTATTTGAATTCTGTCCGGCATGGTTGCGGCGCCTTAGTGGCGGTAGAGGAATTCCTTGGTATTGATCAGGGCCCAGGCGAGATCGGCGACGGCGTCTGCTCGCGAGAGATCAGCGCTTTGCAGGTAATGCAGAGCGACGTCGGTCTCGGCCGTGGTCGGGGGGCGCGATAGGATGCGCAAGTAGAGGCTGCGGATCAGCACGTCGTCGGACCGAGTGGAGCGCACCAACTGCCGCAGGCGCCAGCTTTGGGCGATTTTGCGCTGGATGTGCGTCGAGTTGAGCAGGTGGAGGCGCTGGGCGTCGGTGGGGTCGTTGTTGCGCTCGGAGAAGAGGCCGGTGTCGCGGGCGGGCCGGCCGAACATCTCGAGAAACTGGCTGGTGATACTGCCGTCGGCCAGGGCGATGGTGCGTTCGTGTTCGGGTACGTAGGCGAAGGGCTCGGGGATGACGCTGGTGTAGGTTTCGCCGGGCCCGAAGATGGCGGCCAGGGCGTCGATGAGTACTTCGGCGTCCAGGCGGCGGACGGGATAGCCGGCAAAGTAGACTTCCGCCGCGGGCGAGGGGTTGCGGGTTATCGAGGACTGCTGGTAGGTGCGCGAGTTGAGGATCAGGCGATACACGTGACGGAGGTCGAATTGGTTGCGGACCAGTTCCGCCTCGAGGTGGGCGAGCAGAGCGGGATTAACCGGCGTGTTGTCGGAGCGGATGTCGTCGGGTTTGTGGATGATGCCGCGCCCCATGAGCCAGGCCCAGATGCGATTGACTGCGGCGCGGGCGAACCAGGGGTTATCGGGATCGACGAGCCAGTCGGCGAAGTGTTGGCGTGGATCGTCGTCGGCGGGGATGGTCACGGCGGCGCCGTCGGGGAAGACGGCTCGTAGCGGGCCGGTGGGCGTGGGGTCGCAAAAGACGATCTCCTCTTTCCACTCGGCGGTCTTCTTGAAGGCGAGTCGGGAGAAGAACGCGGCCAGTTCGGCGCGGCGTTCGGCGGGCCAATGCTCGAGGCGGACGCCCATGAAGGTGAGGGCGACGGCCGCAGCGAGGGTTTCGGGCTCCTGGCCCTGAACGGCGCGGTAGAAGTTGACCGGCGCAACGCGGAAGTTGCTTCCGCTGGCGGTGAGCAGTTCACGCGCGAATTCATCGTACGGTTGGTTCCGCCGGAGCGCGTCGCGGATCCAGCGGTGGTAGGTCTGGACGGCGTTGGGCCAGAGGTTGATGGGGAATTCCGATTTGACGCGGAGGAGGTCGCACCACTTGAGCGACCAGTAGTCGGCGAATTCCGGGCGCGCGAGCAGTTCGTCGATGAGCGCCGCCCGCTTGTGCGGATCGCGGCTGACGTGAAACGCCCGCAACTCGTCGGCCGTCGGGAGCGTGCCGATGACGTCGAGGTAGACGCGGCGGACGAAGACGGCGTCGGAGCAGGGCGGGGCCAAGGTGAGGCCGCAGGTGGCGAGACCGGCCTGGACGCGTTCATCGACGGGGGTAGTCGGGAGCGCGACGTCGGTGAAGTAGATGTTCTCGACGGGGGCCGCCTGCATTGCGGTGGTGCAAGCCAGCACCACTGCAACGGCATGGCGTAAGTGGAAGCGAAGCGAACGGGGCCCGGAGTGTGACATGGTTTTGACGCGCTGCGAGGCGTGCTCCCGAGTGGTTCAGTTGGCGGCGTCCAGTTTACCACAATCACCGCATTTCGGCGATGCGCGAGCGGTTGCCGCGAGGCGATTCGAAGGCCGATAACGCGGTTGCTTGTCAACGCTGGCGAGCGTCGCTTCGTGGTCTGCTGGATGAAACGAGACAACGGGGCGGTTATTGCCCGAGTGCTGTTGGGTGGATGCGGGTACGGTCGCGAAACGCGTCTTCGTTCGCAAGCACGGACGGGGGCACGCAGACCAGGCACACGTCCGTTGCGGCTGGAAATGTCGCTTGGGGGCTTCTAAGGCGTGCGGGTACGCGGCCGGGCGGGGCGCGATCGACGTTGGCACGTGACGTGCTTCGGGTGGGGCGTGAACGCGGCGCGGCAGCCGCACCCGGCGGTCACGTTCGGGCCGATGACCTTCTCAACCATACAGGCGGAGGGCGACGGTTGGCGTGCGCGCGGGGCAACCAGTTGAATCCCTGACCAGGAAAGGCACGGTGCGGACGATGAATGCGCAACCACCTCATGCACATGTTGAAGGACGCGGCGTTTTCGGCCATCGGTGGATCCGGACGCTGGGGCTGGCCCCGTGGCTGGCGGCCGGCGTCGCTTGGGCGCAGATTCCCCTGGGTGACAAGACGATCACGTTGCAGCCGGTGGCGAGCGGGTTGGTTTCGCCGGTGGCGCTGACCCATGCAGGCGACGGTTCGGGGCGGCTGTTCATCGTGGACCAGGCCGGCTATNNCCTTCCTCGACCTCACCGGCGAGTTGCCGGTGCTCTCCACCGGCTTTGACGAGCGCGGCCTGCTCGGTCTCGCGTTTCATCCCGACTATGCGAGCAACGGGCGGTTTTTCGTGCGCTACAGCCGGCCGCGAGCGGGATCGATGGGCGAGCCGTGTTTCGGCACCTCGCGCGGCTGCCACACGGAAGTGCTGGCGGAGTATAGCGTGTCGGGCGATCCGGACCTGGCCAACACGACCGGCATGGTGCTCTTTGAGATTGACGAACCAGAATTCAATCACAACGCCGGGGCGGTCGCCTTCGGGCCGGACAGTTACCTTTACTTCACGCTGGGCGACGGCGGCGGGGCCAACGACGGGCTGGACGAACCCGGTTTGCCGCATGGTCCGGAGGGCAACGGACAGAACGTGGAGACGGCGTTGGGGGCGATGCTGCGGATTGACGTGGATGGCGGATTCCCATATGCGATTCCGGCGGACAACCCCTTCGTGGGAACGACCGGACTCGACGAAATATGGGCCTACGGCATGCGCAACCCGTTCACCTTTTCGTTCGATGACGGGCCCGGCGGCGACAATACGCTGTATCTCGGCGACGTGGGCCAGGACCTGTTCGAGGAACTCAACATCATCGTCAAAGGCGGCAACTACGGGTGGGCGATTCGCGAGGGCGCCCACTGCTTCGACCCGTTCAACCCGGACATGCCGCCGGCCAACTGCGACAGCACGGGCCTGATCGATCCCATCGCGGAATACACCCAGGCGGAAGGCGGGGTTTCCATTATCGTCGGCTCGGTGTACCGCGGCACGCGTTCGCCGGGACTGGTCGGGACGCTGGTGCTTGGCGACTTCAGCGCCGACTTCGGGCCGACCGGGCGGCTGTATTACCTCATCGAGCCGTCGCCGGGAACGTAT
>NPIE01005946.1_pt1 | contig 13937 bp, 18 predicted proteins | sample 8637661 | NCBI WGS metagenome assembly NPIE01 (sample SAMN07420842, study PRJNA396082) | bioreactor metagenome | isolation source: sample BA12 brine-fed electro-methanogenic bioreactor BA | place: Japan: Kochi | collected 2016-12-09 | reverse complement strand
GGATCGTGAAACTCTAATCTTCAGCTTTATCAGATAACCTTTTGATAAGTGATCTTGACCTTCACTTACATAGTGATGGGGTACCATGCCCCCCCGTTACCTGTCAATGAATGAATGACTCCTTTGGGCGATAGGAGCCATTCGGGTCATAACCAAATTATTATTGTGAAACGGGGAGTTGGGGTGCTGGCGTGTGTGCGGGCAGATGTCGGGGGAGTAAGTTGAGATTTATCAATCGCTTTTTTTTCCAGAACATCTCTGAAGGGGAGCTTGAAAAATTCGGAATTTCGTTCAAGATCGAGGCGCACAAGAAAACTTTACCGCAGGCATAGATGATATTCCGAGGATAAAATTTGATTGCGCAACGATGAGATTGGGCGAAATGACAATTTTTCAAGGTTCCCTGAAGTCCGGCAAAAGAGCAGGCAGGTCGGTTCAGTATCTTTAGTACCTCAAAACCCTTGACGGCAAGAGTCCCATCAGGAAAGAAGCATCGTTATCCCCCAAACCGACGAATTCCAGTCCGACTCGGTATCTTCCATCAAGATTGGTGACGTTTTTTCACCGTTGCTCTGGCCAGGATTTTTCTTTTTCCGAGGAAAAAACCTGCCCGTACCTGCATCTCCTCCGCCATTTTTTTGTAGAGCAGAACCGCGAAACCAGTTTCGGAGATATCCTCCAGAGAGCCGGTTGCCGCCAATCCCTGGGCATGAAGTTTTACCAAGACCTTGTCCACGTCGAGGAGTTCCGCTAATTCTTTCTTCGAAATTCTTATCCCTTTCCGTTTACCGAGGGGATTTTCCGGTTCGTAGTCCCATTCGATCTTCAGGCCCACAAGGGAAGACGAATCTTCCCAATCATTCTTAATGGCTGACATGTTTGCACTTCCATATTGTCTGTAAAATTAAGCTACCCAGCTTTATGAGCCTAGTTAGACTATACCACAGTGGCACTGGTTTTACCAGGGCGGGTCACCACATCGTGGTAGCCGATCGACCGCGAGGGCCGTACCTGCGCGGTATCAAGGGTAATAATTCTTATTGACGGAAACCCTCTCCACCTTCCTTGGTGAATGTCGTACAGGGAAATCCACGGTGGTCAAATTTGGCCATTGGGGAGATATGGCCCCATTTTCGAATTGCTGCTTCCCCTGCCTCATCTTGATAAATAAAATTATTACTACCAATAACAATAGCCTGTTAGCCAGATCGAGGGAAACTGTCGGGCGGCACAGGGTTTGCAATAATAGTTGTCAGGAGATTGCCATCTTCTCGACAGTGGGATTAGCGGCGATACCGAAGCTATCGGTTGACACCAACACAGCGACCGTCACTGCCCGTAAGGCGGGAGGTGGACCAGCGGTGAAAAACACCATGCGACTGGAGTGGTGCCCGACCTCCTCGGGACAGCCGCTCCTGGGGTGATCGAGTTGCCGTCACATCCGGGCAGCACGTCTAGAAGAGAACCAACCATGCGACGCCCCATCAATTCGGGCGGACCGGCGTCAGGGCGTCAGCACAACAATCTGAGCCGCTGCTGGACAATGGGCCGGCTGCCGCTAAAAGGAGAAAGAAAATGCTAATAACACTGGCAGTAATTCTGGTTATCCTCTGGATCTTAGGGCTTGTCTCTTCGTACACCATGGGCGGGCTTATCCACATCCTTTTGGTTGTCGCGCTCGTGGTAATCATGCTCCAGGTGGTTCGGGGGCGACGCGTATAGCAAAAGTTGGACTAATAGAACTATCGATCCGGAATGAGCAATCGGTCAACATGCCTCCGGGGAGTGAGCGAGAGGCATGTCGCTCAACGGTCGTCTGCTGCGCCTGGCCACCCAAAAAAAGCTGAAAGTGCGCCCCCTTGTCGGCGGGCCATTTTTCAGCTGATGATCGAATTTTTAAAAAAAAGAAAGGTCTGCCGAACTTTCGACACAGGAGAGCCATGATGAGCACAAAAGCCGCCTTTCTCGAGAGAATTGATAGTGACCTGGCAGAAGTGCAAGCCAGATTTGACGATTTCAAGGCACAGGGGGAACATCTGACAGCCGAGGCTCGAATAAGACACGCCAGGCAATGTGAGATTGTTCAGCAGAAAACTGATGCGGCACGGGCCAAGCGGGCGCAACTGGACGAGGCACAGGATAACGTCTGGGAAGAGCTGGCCGAGGGTGTGGAAAACATCTGGGGTGAGTTGCAAGCAACGCTGGAAGATACCGTCACCACATTCAAGAAGTGAAGATGCCGGGCTTTCTTACCTGTTACTCAAACACAAATTTACAGGAGATCGATTATGAAATCAGGGGCACGCGATAAAACAGAAGGTAAACTGCACCAGATAAAAGGAAAAATCAAAGAAGTCATTGGCAAGACAGTGCGCAAACGCGACCTGGAAAGCGAAGGAAAAGTAGAGAATGCCGATGGCAACGTTCAGGAAAAAATTGGAGAAGCAAAAGAAACCCTGGGGAAATAGACATTTTCCCCTGGACAACCAGGTCATGGAGATCAAGGCCATGCGCGCATTTTCCGAAGAAACTGATGGTGATCGTCGGCGGGCCATCCTGGATGCCAATGCCCTCACGGTGGATCTGGTGTCGGCGTTGGCCGGGGATCGCCCACTCACGGAGCAGGAAAAGCATCATCTGGACCGCAGGAGAGAGGACCGTGGCCGCAGATTCTTTTCCGATTTGTTCTATTCAATCACCCATCAATACTTTCCACCCGAGGCAGCCGAAAACCTGTGGGATGAAGTGCTGCAGCATAAAAAGAGTCTGTCGAAAGCCCTGGCGCGAAACGTCAGCACCGTTGTCGCCACCCTCGATTATCTGTCGAATATAACCGGTGATATGCACTCACCGACACTGGTGTGCGAGACAGTAATCGAAGAGATCGTCGAACAATCTTTCAGAGACGGGCTGACGGGCCTCTTCAACCACTCCTATTTTTCCGAACAGATAGAGCTGGAAGTGTCGCGCTTCATTCGCTATGGTGCCCCCGTTTCACTGATGCTGATTGATATCGATGACTTCAAAGGTATCAATGACACCTTCGGTCACCAGGAAGGCGACAGGATCCTGAACGTTCTTGGCACAGCTCTCATGCGGGCGGCACGGGAATCGGACACGTGCTGTCGCTACGGTGGCGAGGAATTCGCTGTCATACTTCCCCAGACCGACATGAGCATAGCCAGCAGAACCGCCGAAAGGGTGCACCTGGCCATGACGATAGAGACCGCCGGTCCAAGAAACGTCACGGTCAGTATGGGCGTGGCTTCCTGCTGTAAACAGACCCGAAGTTGTCGAGATCTTTTCATGAATGCCGATGCGGCCCTCTACCAGGCCAAGAGAAACGGGAAAAACAGGGTGGAAGCCAGTACTGTTGGCCCGACGGAATTCCAGCACGCACGGTCCACCTATGATGGGACAACCGTGAAGAACTCGCACGCGCCTCGTCGAGCTGTTCCTTCGACTGCACTCAGCATTGCGAACCCTCGGGGGCGGCAGGTATCGTGTTCCGAGTAACGAGAGCGTTTACCCCTTCTTGCCCGATCGTCGTTCCTGAGTTACCGTTGAGGAACTGATGCGGTACAGCAATGGGCGGCGGGCAAGCAATGGCATTCCATGAAACGCATCGCCAGACGATTCGATTTCCCTTGGCTGAATTGGAGGTGCCAGGTCTGCCAGACGCCCCATTTTAGTCTCAGGCGTAAAAGGGAGGAGTGACATGGAACATCCAGATGTGCTGATCATAGGAACCGGAACCGCCGGTCAAACTTGCGCTTCCGACCTTGTCAAAGCCGGCTATCGCGTTGCCATCGTCGAACACTCCGATCGTCCCGGCGGTGTTTGCGCTCTCTCCGGCTGCCAGCCGAAAAAGTGGTTTTACGAGGCAGCAGAAACCGTTGCCCGCTGCCACCATCTGCACGGCAAGGGAATCACCGCCCCACCCTCGGTAAGCTGGCAGCAGATACGTGCTGCCAAAAATGAATTTACCGCTCAGGTGCCCGGTGATACGGTGGAAAATCTCAAAGAATCGGGCATTCGGTTTCTGCAGGGGACGGCACGTTTCAGCAGTCCCGAAACTGTTACGGTGAACGATACCGTCATCAGACCGCGCTATACGGTTATCGCCACCGGAGCGACCCCCATGTCCTTGCCGTTTCAAGGGAGCCATCACCTGGCGACCAGTGATGCATTCCTCGAGTTAAAGACATTGCCGGAACGACTCGTCCTTGTCGGGGGCGGCTTTATCTCTTTTGAGTTTGCCCACTTTGCCACACGGCTCGGTATGAAATCCGGTTCGGTCCATATCATCGAGATGGCGGATCGACCGCTCGGCCCGTTTGACTCCGAGATGGTGTCGTACCTGCTCGAGGCAACCAGGGAAGCCGGGATAGAGGTGCATACCAACCACTCGATCACTGGGGTTGAAGAGAATGAGAACGGTTATAAAATTACCTTCGAGTCGGGGAGGACGATGGAAGCCGATATGCTCGTTCATGGTGCCGGACGGGTCGCCAATATCTCTGAACTCAACCTTGAAGCCGTAGGGGTTACCTACTCAAAGCAAGGAATTGATGTCAACCGTTCCATGGTGAGTTCAAACCCGGACATATATGCAATCGGGGATTGTGCCGCGACGATCCAATTGTCCAGGGTTGCCGATTTTGAGGCCCACATCGCAGCTGAAGCGATTATCGCCCGAGACGACAACAAAGATTCGGCAACTATTGATTATGATGAAGTGGCGTCGGTACTTTTCACCTACCCGCAACTCGGTATGGTCGGAAAAACCGAGGATGCTTTGCGCGAAGAACAGGTCTTTTACCGAAAAAGCTCTGGGAGTCATCTGGATTGGCCCACGTATCGCAGAGTAGGCATGCGGCATGCCGCCTACAAGATTCTCGTGGACCGGGAAGGCAAGATCCTGGGGGCACACATACTGTCTGACAACGTGTGTGGTTTGATTGCTGTCTTGCGGCAAGCCATGCTGAGCGGAACGCCGGTTTCCGAACTGTATCGAAATAGTATCATGATTCCGTATCCGTCGAGAGAGAGTGATCTCATCTATATGCTCACATCACTCTTAAACTAAGCGCCTCCAACGACCGCCCATTGAATCGGCGGCACTGTCTCAACATTTTGGATCGATAGCGCTTTTTTGCGCGGCCTGGGAGACCCTGTCATCCAGGGGGCCTACTGTACGTTGTGCGTTCGACTCGTCTCCTGATCAAGGCCAAAAAGCATCAAGCACTGTCGTGTCTCTCCTTCGTTCCTCTTGCTTGGTACGTGTTTTGCATTTTCAACAGCAAACTCCCCAGACACTGAACCCAGATTTCTCAAAAAACTGAGATCAATCTGCAGTGAAAAAAAGATAAAAGGAGGGATGGGAAATGAAGAAAAATGTTGGCGGTATTGATCGGAACGTACGGTATTTGCTCGGAGCCATATTTATTCTTATCGCTTTATTTGCGCCGGTTGATCCAGTGTGGCGGATTGTCGCAGTTGTGATTGCCATTATTGCCTTTGTTACGGCAATTACCGGATTGTGACCGTTGTGGAAGGTACTCGGGATCAGTACCAGAAAGTAATTGCCTGAGCAGAGAAAACGGCTTTGATAGAGGTGCCTTATGGAACGCCAGATTGAAATAAATATGAAACGGTTGTGGGAATTAGCCCAGCAAGGCAAAACAGCCGATGAAATCGTGCAAGAATTGGACATTTCAGAAATGTCTCATTTGGAAAATGCATTGCAGGGACTGATGCAGGAAAAAGGAGAAACGGTCAATGTCCCGGGATTGACAGACAAGCCGTCGGTTGAAGCGCGCTATACCGACAGCGGAAATCGAATTCCCCCTGACATGCCAAGTAGTCCTGAAGGTTCAACATCATAATGGACAGCAAAAATCTTCTATAACAGGATAGTTGTCCGGTTTAACAGGACAGAAAAACCAACGGCCCGGAAGGAATAGCTCTGTTCAGATAGTGGCAGGGAGAGAGGGCCAATAAACATTTCTAGGTCCAGGAATCTGTTTGATTGCAGTTTGGAGCGGTAAATAAGTATTGAAAGGAGGGAAAAAGAAGATAGGTTGTCAGGATCAGAAGCCTTCGCTGCCGATTCTGACGGGAACCTTGAAAAATTGTCATTTCGTTCAACCTCGTCGTTGCGCAATCAAATTTTATCCTCGGAATATCATGTATATGCCTGCGGTAAAATTTTCATGCGCGCCTCGATCTTGAACGAAATTCCGAATTCTTCAAGCTCCCCTGACGTTAGAAAAGGCTCGAACAGGCGGTAACCGGCAAACCCGTCGAATTGCCAAAACCTCTCATTCCATGGAAGAATGGGGACCAAACGAGCTCACGGAAACTTCCGGCCCCAAGGCGAACGGTTGGCACTGGTGATAGGACCTGTTGTCCTTTTGTCTGTCATCTTCTTCGTCAATTTCGTCGCTCGGCAGATAACCGGCCCGTCACTGCCGGAACTAGAGAGGGAGCTCGGTCTGAGTCACAGCCACAGCGGGCTGTTCATCCTGCTGATTGGAATCGGCTTTTGTCTCAGCCAGCTCGCCGCCTCGCTGGTCGCCGCCCGCTGGGGATACAAGCTCTGCATCCTTCTGTCAATATGGGGAATGGCAGCGGCTACTATCCTTATAAGTTTCAGTCATTCCGTCTGGCTTCTCTATCCGCTTTTCCTGGCAATGGGCATGGCCGGCGGCCTTTATGTGCCTTCGGGTATCGCTCTCATCACCCTGCTGGTACGGCCACAGGACTGGGGCAAGGCCATGGGTATCCACGAGCTCGCACCAAATTTCGCCCTCATTTCGGTACCTTTCGTGGCGACCCTGGCCGTGGTGCTGGGAACCTGGCGCTGGGGATACCAGGGCTGTGGTGTTGTCCTGGCTGTTCTGGGAACGCTGTATCTGTTCATCGGAAGCGACGTCCAAGACCACCCCTCGCTACCCAGTTTTGCCCGCATCCGCGAGGTAGCGTCCCAGCCATCTTTCTGGCAGCTGAGTATCCTCATCAGTCTGGCAGTGGGGGTCGAGACGGGAGTCTATTCGATGACGCCACTCTATCTCGTCAGCGAGAGAGGCTTCAGTCTTGCCGAAGCCAACGAGCTGCTGGGACTGTCACGAATACCTGCGGTCTTTCTGGTACTGTTGGCGGGCTGGCTGACCGACCGCCTCAATCCCCCGATGGCCATATCCATCGCCCTGGCGGCGACCGGTTGTGCCATCATCGTTCTCGGGCTCGGACCTGATACCACCCTGGTACCTGCCATTTACATCCAGGCGTCGGCATCGGCCTGCCTCTTCCCGCCTATCCTTTCCATGGCCTCGGCCAATTCCAGCACGGCGAACCGGGCGCTGACACTGTCGCTGTCCATTGCTGTGGCGCCGGTCATCGGCGGCGGCATATTGCCTGCAGGCATAGCCGTGGCCGGCGACTTCTTTTCCTTCGGCGTCGGCATGGCGGCAGCGGGGTTGGTCACCCTCTCGGGAATCTTTCTGGTGAAACGGTAGCCGGCTTTTATGGCCTATGTATATGGGGAGCTTGAAAAAATAGAAATTTCGTTCAAGGTTCCCTCTTGTCAGGGGAGGGCCCGGTCCGAAAACGGGATGCGGGAAAACAGTGCATATCTCACCATAAGCGTTGATGAATATTGATGATGAAGGAAGCAGATATCTATCCGCCGGTTAAGCGATTTCTCGAATCACAGGATTATCAGGTCAAGGGCGAGGTCCATGACTGTGATGTCGTGGCCGTTCACACCGAGGGGATGGTGGTTGTCGTCGAACTCAAGCTGTCTCTCAATCTCGAGGTGGTCCTCCAGGCGGTCGAGCGGCTGTCGTTGACGCCTCTTGTGTACATCTGCATACCGAATAGGAGCAAATTGTTGGTCCGGCGGCGCCGACAGATTTTCAAACTGCTCAGGATGCTCGGGCTGGGGTTGCTTGTCGTCAACGGTGAAAGCGAGGACAGTTTGGTAAGTGTACTCGTCGATCCCGGTGATTACCGGCCTCGCCGGTCAAAGCAGCGTCGGGAGCGTCTGCTCGGGGAGTTCGTCAAGCGGGTGGGTGACCCAAACCGTGGCGGAATCAACAGGCGAGCGGGCATCATGACCGCCTACCGGCAAAGAGTTCTCGCGATTGCGCAGTATCTCCAGAGCGAGGGGCCGACCAAAGCCGCAACTGTCGCCGCAGCGCTTGACGAACCGAAGGCGAGAGAGATGATGTACCGGGACGTGTACGGCTGGTTCGACAGGGTTTCTGTGGGCGTCTATGGGCTCTCGCCCCGGGGGAACCAGGAAGTACCGCTCTGGCTCTAGCGGCATAGTCGGGACCCTCTCGGGAGTTGTTACCGCTGCGCCGGATGTACCGGCCGTGTTGGGGCATGCCGGGAGATGCGCGCATCATCCAGGGCATCATCACCGGCATCGGTTTCATCGGTGGCGGCGCCATCTTGACGGACAAGGATCGGGTCCATGGCACCGCGGCTGCCGCGAGTATATGGAATACCGGAGCGATCGGCCTGTCGGTCGCGTTCGATCGATTCGAAATCGCGCTTATCCTGTCGCTGCTGAATTTCCTGACCCTGGTGTTTTTCAGGAAGGTCAAAAAGACCATCGATGATGACGGCCCTGATTCAGCCCGGAATTAGCACGCATCTGGGCTGCCGGGCAGCCGATACGTGCCGGTAAACGATTGGTTACCGAAGGATGAGGTGCTAGGGGACGACCATGACCGGGCAGTAAATGGTGTTGAGGACCTTGTGGGTGACGCTGCCGAGAAAGAGCCCCGAGATTTCCGAGTGGCCGTGGGAGCCCATGATGATCAGGTCGAATTCTCCGGATTTGGCAAGTTCGGTCAGCACCGAACCGGGCGCTCCGGCAATGGTCTTTTCGTCGTACTCGACACCGGAGGCCTGGAGCTGCCGGGTGGCATTCGCCAGGGTTTCGGCGGCGATTTTTTCGGCACTCTGTTTCATCTCTCCGATAAGGGTCTCGGGTACTTCGGGAAAATTACCGAGCCACTCGTAACAGCTGACGGCGGTGATGCGCGCGCCTGTGAGTTTTGCCAGGTAAGCGGCATGGGTGATCGCGTGATCGGAATGGCTGGAACCGTCGACGGGAAGAAGTATGGATCTGATCTGCATCTTGACCTCCTGTTGTGCTGCGGTGAATTGTTCCGGAACACCTTGAGCGGTGGCCGTAGTAAGACTATAGGGGCGCACGCTGCCGGAGGCAATGAAAGGGTGAGGTGTGTCAAGAGTTGTGGCGAGACAACTCAGATCCAGCCGATAAGAGCTTTTTGTACTGCTGCTGTTGACACACTGTCGTATCGTTACGAGCATAACAGAAAATAGGTGTTTACCCTGGATTGAAAATTGGTGCAAACAATCTCGGAAATGCTGAAGGGAGGATCATTCGTCAATGTTTCGTCTTCAGGAGTAAGCCCCGTAATAACCGGAGAGGGGCCCTTGCCCTCGCCCCCTCTACTCCAAGCTTTACAGGAAGGTGAAACCGCCCAAGCTTTAAGGTAGTCTTGCCATCAGTAGCAATCTTTAATTTGATAGGTTCTGCGAAATCTATAGCTTCGGAGTGGTAAATTCAGGTTCATACGGATGTGCGCACTCCGTAGGCGTTCCAAGTGAGAGAACAGGTGAAACGCATCACTTCCAGAAGCTGCACTTCGGCCTGATCGCCTTTACAGCAAGCTTGGCAGACAGACAATCCTTAGCCTGCTGTCAGTTGCGAACGTCCACCGAAACCCTTCGAGCCTCGTTGAGAGCCGGCAATCGTCAGCGAGGTATTTCTCTCCCAGCAATAACCTTTGTCTTCCCGATCGCAGATACGTTCGCCTGATTCGGATGAACCATAATTTGTCCCACCTCATTTTTTTTTTGAACCTTCTCCCTGTCCGCCCACACCCACAGGAAAAGCAGACGAACAGAAGGCAAACAAACTATCTACTGCACAGGAGACCTACCATGAAACTTTCGACCAGCATCCTTACGGTAATCGGTTCTTTTCTCATGATACTGGGTACCGCCACTTGTGGATTTACATACGACAGTACTGAGGTGGTCGATCCTGATGGAACTGTCCGTGTTTGGGAGATGTACGATGATGGCTCAAAGTGGATCTGGACGTATTATCCAGACGGCAGAATAGTTGGCAGCGAATCCGATAGCTCCGACCCCGACAGCGGGACATCCGGTTCAAGACCGACCGCTGACGATATCAAAGACCTTGCCCGCCGAGCATATCAGGGCAAACTGAGCAAAGGCGTCCAGACCAACAACCCGTTTGCGCTCAAGCAAAGCGCCAGAGGGAAAGGGCTGGCGCCCCGCTGGAATCCGCCCGGTCGTCACTTCAGCGGAATCGACGGCACGGGTGGCTCGGGCCCGGGGAGCAACGGTGGTGGGACCAGCGAATGGTTCAAATCAATGGCCAAAAAGGGCGGCAGTGACGATGATACGAACGAATCCGGAAAAGGTCCGGGCAAACGACCTGAGCTTGGCACGAACGGTTCTGTGCGGCCGGAACGGGTCAACCCGGTTCCGTTCCTCAATCAACAACTGCGCCACGCTAGTGCCTTCCGATCCCTCGGTCAGCCAGCTCATACCATCGGCACGAGCAGCACCAAAACACACATCGGCGCCACTACCAAAATAGCCTCGCCTCTGCCGAAAAAGGCATCGCTGAAAAAGACTCACACCGCTGCACAAGCAGTGAAAAGCAGTAGTTATGTTGCAAGGTTAGTTATGTTGCGCCTTTTCTTCTCTGTTTGCTTTTCTTCCCTCCTTTTGTAGTTGTAATTATTTATCTCTTCTTCCTCCTTTTTCTTTTGATGTTCTTCTTTTTCTTCCTTTTTTCGACCGATAATAGCGGGAAAGTACTCATAACGGACGAAAGGCCCGAAGCAGCCACTTCGAGCCTTTCTACAGACATCCCGTAAATACGGAAGCCCAACAAGCACTTCCATCTAATCACGGCTTCTGTTTTTGTTCAAGACGGAAGAATGGAGAGCATCTTACTTAAGGCTGTTTTGTGCAGGCGGTGTGGCAGGATTTTTTATGTCTGCCGGAGCTGCTGGCGAGGGCAGGCCTACTGTTGTGATTATTGTCGGCTCCACTCCCGACGAGAAGCCCACCGTTTAGCCCAGCAGAGATATCGCCAAACAGCAAAAGGCCGGGAGGCTCACCGGCAAGCAGAAAGAAGGCGACGAAGGCAGAACCCTGAAAAAACCATGGATGATACATCTTCAACACCTGTAATTGTTCATGATAAATTGTTTCAAGGCCACCCGTTCATCGTTGCTTGCTGTCATTTTTGCGGTGGAAAAGGCGTGGTTGTGGAACATTTCCCCCGTCGGGGTTATGGGAGGCGTAATTCGGGGCCAATCTCAAACCATTCTGACGTTCCGGAGGAGCATATGGAAAACAGAAAACCTCTTGTTTGCAATCGTATCAGGAAAATAGATGGAAGCTTCGCCTGGATTGGCCACCGTTTTCTGAGGGGCGGCTTTTTTACCAGCCTCAACCATAATCAACTACTCTTGTATTTTTTCCTGGTGCTTGTGGCTGACCGCCAGGGTCTCTCCTATTATCACTATGACAAGATCTGCTCCTTGCTCTGTCTTTCTTTAGATGACTATATCGTTGCCCGCAACCAGTTGATAGACAAGGACCTGCTCGCCTTTGACGGCACCTTTTTTCAACTCCTCTCCTTGCCGCAAATTCCTGTGATTGAGCCTGCCAAGTTGCTCCAAAACCGAGACGATATGGAGACATTCGATCCCGCCACAATCGGGCAAATACTTCGTAAGCAATTCAACCGTGACCATGAATCATAAAGATTCACAAAGACTCTCGCAGGCAGTTGAAAAATATCTTCTGCAGCTAATCAAACAGGGTTACCCGGATACGCACTTCGACACGCAGGATAAGATTCTTCTGGATTTTCGGCTTTTTGTAGAACGACAGCCGAAAGAGTGGGACGAGATATTCACCCTTGAAATATTGAAAGAATTTATGCAGCAGGGTGACAGCAATCAACGACGACGTGCGGTTCGGGGCCTGGCAAATTTCCTGTATCGCGAGAAACAAATTTCCCAGTCCATTCCAAGAAAATCAAGACCCAACCTGCCGGAACTATTTGAGGACTATCTGCATTACTGCACCACGACACGTTACGATACGGATCAAACGGTACAGCATATACGGCGAGTTCTTGAAGCATTCGATCACTATCTTAAACGGCATAATCTCAGCCTTTCGGCAATAACCGTAGAGCAGATAGACATCTTTGATCAGGAATACAATGCCGCTTATGCCCAACAAAGCCAGAAATTTAACCGGAGTTGCTTCAAGCTCTTCCTGAGATATCTCTACCATGAGCGTCGCGTGCTCAAGCGAGACCTTGCAGAACTACTCAAAGCACCGCGGATATTTCATCGGACAAAACCACCCTGTTTCTTGCGATCCGATGAAATTCAACAGCTTTTTGAGAGTATGACACCGGCAACAGCTGCTGAGTTACGGGCATATGCCATGGTTCATATAGCGTATACCATGGGGCTGCGCCCCCAGGAAATCAGTAGACTGACCCTGGATGATATTCAATTCAGCAAGGCAGAGATGAGCGTACGATATCGCAAAGCCGGCTTGCCGGTCACGATGCCGATCCCGCAAAAGACACTGAAGGCTATTGCGGCCTACCTGGTCGGAGGCCGTCCGAAAAATGATTGCCGCGAGCTTTTTCTGCAATGTTGTCGTCCGTACCGGCCTGTCAGCTCACCGACTGTTTGCTATGCGATAAAGACCTGTATGCAAGAGGCCGGTTTACCTGAAGAGGCCACCACCTATTGGCTGCGTCATACCCATGCACAGCATTTGCTGGAAGCCGGGATCTCCATCTTTGAGATCAAGGAAATGCTTGGTCATGACGACATTGAAGCAACCGGAAGATACCTCCATATTCATCTCAAGCTCATGAGGAGCGTTATTCTTGGCGAACTCGTTTGAAAGTTTCCTGGCACCACAGATGGAACAATACCTCGAATATCGTGAAAAACTTGGCTATTCCACAAAAGCAGTGGCCAGCCTGAGACAATTAGATCGTTACCTGGTGACGGAAAATGTGACCACATTCAAGGCGTTGACCGCTCTGTTCTTTCTGAAGATGCGGACAGATCTTGCAATAGACCAGAATACGATAAACAGGGTGATCTATGCTCTGCGCGGCTTTTTTCAATACCTCGTGCGAATTGAGTTCTGTCAGCAGAATCCGCTTACCGGAATTCCCCGTTTCAAGGAAAACAACATTATCCCCTTTATTTTCTCCGATCAGGAGACTGAACAGCTGCTCGAAGCAGCCTGGCGGCAGGTTCGTAGCGAAAAACAGGCTTTTTTTCTAAAGGACATGAGCTGTTGCCTGGCCCTGCAACTCCTGGCCCGTTGCGGTTTGCGGATATCGGAACCCCTGCGATTGGAAGTCAGGGATTTCAGGACTGAGGAGAGAACAATCTATATCCGAAAGACAAAGTTCCGCAAGGATCGGTTGATTCCCATCCCTATGGACGTGGCAAATCATCTGTCGGAATATCTCTTGCTCCGCAACACGTTGCTGCCGGCGGATAATCAAAACCCATATCTCCTGGTCAGCAATCCAGCCAAGGGCTTGCACAACCAGCAGGTTCGTAACTATTTCCACCAGGCAATACGAGAAATCGGACTCACTCAACCCAAACGGGTTATCGGCAACACCAACATCAGTGGTCCAACCCCGCACAGTCTCAGGCATTCTTTTGCGGTCAATACCCTCAGACGGGTAAAAGAGCGAGGTGATTCACCACAGAGTGCCTTGTCAGTTCTTGCAGTATACATGGGACACAAAAAATACATTTATACTATCTAGACATAATGGTTGACAGATA
>NPIE01003302.1_pt1 | contig 13946 bp, 16 predicted proteins | sample 8637661 | NCBI WGS metagenome assembly NPIE01 (sample SAMN07420842, study PRJNA396082) | bioreactor metagenome | isolation source: sample BA12 brine-fed electro-methanogenic bioreactor BA | place: Japan: Kochi | collected 2016-12-09 | reverse complement strand
TTCGGGCCTGATTCTCCGGCCCAGCCGGGCCTCCGCGATGCAGCCTCCAGCAGAACCGCCCAGCCCTTCCGGCCACGATGCCGATTTTCATTATTCGTTATACCACCCCTTCATGGCGCACATCCGTTAACACTTCGACACAAAACAATATAATCATTTATATCAAATAGATAATCCTGATTATTCAAGAAAAACGTCCTCTTTTCAAAGGGTTCTTGTTTTCTCCAATCTCTTGGAATATAATAAATTCCGTGATAACTCAGACATACGGCGCACAACCTGTTCACACGGCTGAAAACAACATCTGCTTTTTTGGAGACCGTCATGCCTGTCTATGTATGGAAAGGTAAAAATCAGTACGGAGAAAAACGGAAAGGCGAAGTGGAAGCGCCCGATCAGGCGGCGGCTCTCGCCCATGTGAAACGGTTGCGTATCACCGATCCGGTGATCAAGGAAAAACCGAAAGACCTTTTTGAAAACGTCTCGTTTTTCAAACCGAAAGTCACCGGTAAAGACGTGGTGGTCTTCACCCGCCAGTTGGCAACCATGATCGATGCAGGGCTGCCGCTTGTCCAGTGTTTGGAGATTCTCAGCAAACAACAGGAAAACTCGACCTTCAAAAAAGCATTGGCGACCATCCAAGCCGATGTCGAAGCAGGTACGACCTTTGCCGACTCGATGCGCAAGCATCCGAAGATATTTGACAACCTCTACAGCAACATGATCGAGGCGGGCGAGACCGGCGGTATCCTGGACACCATCCTCAACCGACTGGCCATTTTCATGGAAAAGGCGATGGCCCTGAAAAAAAAGGTCAAGGGAGCGATGACCTATCCGGCCATCTGTCTTGCCATATCCATTCTCATCCTGGTGGTAATCCTGGTCTTTGTCATCCCTGTTTTCGAAGAGATGTTCTCCCAGATGAACAACGCCACCCTGCCGATCCCGACCCAGATCGTCGTTGGTCTGAGCAACGCCTTTAAAAATAACTTTCTCTGGATTTTGCTGCCCTTTATCGCCATCATCTATATCTTTCGCAAGATCTACAACACCGAAAAAGGCCGGCTCCGCATCGACCAGGCGCTGCTGCATATGCCGGTCGTCGGCATCCTGATCAGAAAAGTCGCGGTCGCCAAGTTCACCCGCACACTGAGCACCATGCTGCAAAGTGGAGTTCCCATCCTCGAAGCATTGCAGGTGGTCGCCAGAACAGCCGGCAACAAGGTTATCGAACGGGCCGTGTTCCGGGTGTCGGACTCGATCGCCGAAGGTCGCCCGATTGCCGAGCCGCTTGAGGAAAGTGGCGTCTTTCCGAACATGGTCGTGCAGATGATCAACGTCGGTGAGTCGGTCGGCGCCCTGGATGCTATGCTTGAAAAAATCGCCGACTTCTATGACGAAGAGGTCGATCAGGCCGTGTCCAACCTGACCGCGATGATCGAACCCTTCATGATGGTTTTTCTCGGCGGTCTGATCGGTGCCCTGGTCGTCTCCATGTACCTGCCGATCTTCGAGATGGCCGGCCATATTTAACGGGGGTGCCGCACCACCGCGAAAAAAACGGTCGAAAATCGCATTTGAAAAAATAATAACCTGATACCATTGACATAATCTGCGCGGCGAATACAATTACAGACAGGTGATACACAACAGGTCTTATCTATCGGGAGGAAACCATGACACTGACAAAAGCCGACCTGGTCCAACAGGTCTATAAAAACCATGAAGGATTGACCAAGGCCCAGGCGACTGCTTCCGTCGAGGCCTTCCTACGTCTTTCCAAACAATCGTTGATCAACGGCTCCGACCTGCTGTTGAGCGGTTTTGGCAAATTCAACGTTAAAGACAAAAACGCACGACGCGGCCGCAATCCGCAAACCGGTGAAGAGCTGACCCTGGAAGCCCGCCGTGTCGTTACCTTCAAACCATCGGGAATTCTACGCGAGAGAATCAATAAATAGCCATCGTGCCGTTTTTTGCCATCTCCTGCTACACACCCTCGTCGCACTGCTGCCTGATCGGGATCGCTCCCGGTCAGGCAGCGTGCTTTTACCCCCATGGATTGGCCCGAACTACACCGATTGCCACTCGATGCGATCGACACTGACAGATCCTGGAGCCTGCATCAGGACCTCAATCAGTCGATTGATGCTGCACTTCTTGCTTCCGTGCAAAGATACGGCATCCTCCGAGCGCCGCTGGTGCGCCGATCGGGCCAGGACAGCTATCAAGTCATCTGTGGAGCGGCTCGTCTCCAGGCACTCCGTGCAGCGGCCGCGGATCAGGCATTTTGTCTGGTCCTCGACCCGGCTTTGGAGCCACGGGATCTGCTCACCCTGGCGGCCCGGGACCAGGCGGAAAACGCTACGCTCAGTCCCATCGAAACGGCGCGGCTGGCGCAGCTCGCGACCACCTTTGTCGGCGATGAAGCACCGGCCCTCCTCGCCGCACACACCACCATCAAAAACAGCGGTCAGCGGCGGCGGATCGTCCGGCTGCTCGATCTTGAGCCACCGCTCCGTCAGGCCATCCACGCCGGAACAATGTCGACGAAGACCGGCTTGCTGCTGGCCGAACTTTCCTCAGGCGAGCGGCTCTTTCTCGGACGTCTGTTCACCGGTCTGGTCCTCAATGATAACAAGCAGCAGCGAATCATCGAATATGGCCGAATCATTACCGTTCGGGAACACTGCTCGTTCCAGGATCTCTTCCGCGACCGCTATCGCTATTGCCTGGACATCGACCACCGGCGGGATAACATTCCGCAGCTGACGAACCGTCTACTCGACGAGATCTACCGCCATAGTCATCCGTTGATCACCGAGGCTCGGCAACAGTTCGCCGGACGTGTCAAATCTCTGCATCTCCCCTCGCAGTGCACCGTCATACCGAGCACCTCGTTCGAATACGACCGGGTCACCCTGTCGATCGAATTCGACAGTCTTGACGACTTGGCAACGCGCTTGCCAGCCTTGAAAGACCTTCTGGCGTGAGCTTTTGTGTGAAAGGGCAGAGTTACGTGATTCTTTGTGCCTTCCAGTCATAGGGCTTTTTTATGAAAATCGGCGGGACTGGTTTTAACCTGTCCCCCGTTAGATATGATAGCTGACATCACCGGTGATCATCAAATCATCGCCGAATCGTTTGACCGAGGTGTTGACCAGGCGGGGAGCATGGTTGCGATCGGGCGTGGCGAGGTAGTTTTCAACCACGCCATTGCCGCCGTCGCCGATGAAGATCGGGGCATAAAACAGGTTGACCCGGTCGACGAGCCGGGCCGCGAGAAAGGCGCCATGAACCGCCGCCCCGCCCTCGACGAGCACGGAAGTGATGCCCCTGGCACCGAGCAGTCGCAGCACCTCTCCCGGATCAAGCCGACCGTCAGCGGTACTGGCAGTCTCTATGATCTCGATTCCCGGCCGCGCTGCAAGGCGCTCCCGTTTGCCCGGATCGGCCGCCGCCGAGCAAAAAAGCAGGGTCGGCACCATAGACTGTTGGCACAGCACCCGGGCCTGCTCGTCGATGCGCAGGTTCGTGTCGAGGATGACCCGCACCGGGTCACGGCCGCGCCTGCCGGCAAGTCTGGTGGTCAGCGACGGGTCATCAATGACGATCGTGCCGATGCCAACCAGGATGGCATCACACCGGTCGCGCAGACGGTGCACCTGGCGCAACGTTGCATCACCGGTAACCGCGCCGCGGCTGCCACGCCGAAAGGTAATCCGACCATCGAGACTAAGACCGGCCTTCAACACAACCCACGGCAGCGATGTGGCAATGTGTTTGAGAAACGGACGGTTGATCTCCCGGCACTGCTCCTCGAGCACACCGGTAACCACCGCAATTCCTCTGCTGCGCAGGTAATCGGCACCGCTGCCGTCAACGAGCGGGTTCGGGTCGAGCAGGCCGATTACCACTTCGACAATGCCCGCTTCCGCAACGGCATGCGCGCAGGGAGGGGTCCTGCCATGATGGCTGCACGGCTCAAGCGTCACATACAGCGTCGCCCCTCGCGCTGCCGCACCGGCCTCGCGCAACGCGTGGATTTCCGCATGGGGGGTTCCGGCCTGTCGATGGTAGCCGGTAGCGACCACGTGGCCGTCCCTGACTATGACCGCACCGACACACGGGTTCGGGGCGGTGCGGCCGAGTCCCTTGCGTGCTTCGGCCAAGGCACGCCGCATAAAAACGCGGTGCATGTCATCGCTGCTCATGAGCCCACATCACAGATATCCGTAGAGTCGTATCTACTCCGGCAATTCTCGTTCTCGGGTTTCCAGCAGGTTCTTCAGCTCATCCATGAATTCGTTGACGTCCTTGAACTGCCGATACACCGAAGCAAAACGAACGTAGGCCACTTCATCGAGAGCCGAAAGGGCTTCCATTACCCACTCGCCGATAACCTTCGACGGTACCTCCTTGGCTCCGAGATCCTGCAGCTTATGCTCGATTTCGTCAACGAACTGATCGATGGCATCACGGCTGACCGGCCGTTTTTCACACGCCTTTTCCAGGCCGACAACGATTTTCTGGCGATCCCATGGTTCCCGCCGGCCGTCCTTTTTTACCAAGACCGGCATCATCACCTCGAGACGCTCGTAGGTGGTAAATCGTTGGTCGCAGGACAGGCAGGAACGGCGGCGCCGGGTAATGGTGGCGTCCTTGTTCAGACGGGAATCGATCACCTTGTTGTCCAGATTTCCGCAATAGGGGCATTTCATGATCTCCCTCCTTCGGGCTGCAGCAACCGCACACGAACCGGAGCGGTCAGCCGCGACAAAGCAAACAGGCCGGTATCGACTGAAGGAGTCGATACCGGCCTGTTCTAATTCCCGCTCATTACGCCCGAGTCAACTGAACTTTGAGATACGATGCTGGTGACGACCGCCGTCAAACGATGCGGCAAGCCAAGTCTTGACCAAACCCTCCGCGACTCCGGGACCGATCACCCGGGCCCCGAAACACAGAACATTGGCGTTGTTGTGCTGACGGCTGAGACGGGCGGTATACTCGTCATGACAAACGGCCGCGCGGATACCGCGATACCGGTTCGCCGCCATCGACATGCCGATCCCGGTCCCGCAGATCAGGATGCCACAGTCGGCGCGCCCGGCCAACACAGCCGCACAGACCGTTTCGGCAAAATCGGGGTAATCGACCGACTCCGGCGAATGACAGCCAATGTCATCGACATCGTGTTCGAGTCGCTGAAGCAGACCGACCACGACCTGTTTCAACTCAAATCCACCGTGGTCGGCGCCGATTATGATTTTCATCACACTCCCTGCTGCCCGCCTAACCGTCGAAGCGGCGTAACACGACGACACCGTTGGTGCCGCCGAAGCCGAACGAGTTGGACATCGCCACCTCGATCTTCATCTCCCGTGCGGTTTTGGGTACGTAATCCAAGTCACACTCAGGACTGGGCCTCTGCAGATTGACCGTCGGCGGCGCCACCTGATCCCGGATGCTCAGCGCGGTGAAGACCGCTTCGATACCACCGGCGGCGCCGAGCATATGCCCGACCATCGACTTGGTGGAACTGATCGACAAACGGTACGCGTGTTCGCCGAACACGGTCTTGATCGCAGCAGTTTCGCAACGATCGTTGAGCGGCGTCGAGGTCCCGTGCGCATTGATATAATCGATACGTTCCGGGGCCAGGCCGGCATCCTGCAGCGCAAATGCCATACAACGGGCGGCACCCTCGCCGTCTTCCGGCGGGGCGGCAATATGGTAGGCATCGCTGCTCAGACCATAACCGACCACTTCGGCGATGATGTTCGCACCGCGGGCTCGGGCATGTTCGAGTTCCTCAAGGATCAGGATACCCGACCCTTCGGACATGATAAAGCCGTCCCGCTCTTCATCGAAGGGGCGCGACGCCTCGGCCGGACTGTCGTTACGTTTGGACAGAGCCTTCATGGCCGAAAAACCGCTGACCCCGAGCGGGCAGATCACCGCCTCGGTACCGCCGGTGATCATCACATCGCTCATCCCGTATTTGATATGGCGATACGCTTCACCGACGGCGTGGGTTCCGGCGGCACAGGCGGTGGTCAGGGTCAGGTTCGGTCCTTTGCTGCCGATATCCATAGAGATATGGCCCGACGGCATATTGGGGATGACCGTCGGGATGAAAAACGGCGTCAGCCGGCGGTAGCCCTTGCTAAGCACCAGTTCGTGTTGTTCGGTGATGGTTGGCAGGCCACCCATACCGCACCCGGTAATAACCCCGATGCGACCACAGTTCTCCTCGGAGACCTGCACGCCGCTCTCCGCCAGAGCCATCCGGCTTGCCACCAGCGCATACTGGACAAAAAGGTCGAGATGCTTGGCCGTCTTCTTGTCGAAATGGTCCTCGGTAACGAAGTCTTTGACCTCGGCGGCAATCTGCACCGCGAAATCAGACGCATCAAACCGGGTGATGCGATCGATGCCGCTGACCCCGTTGCAGAGATTGCGCCAGGCTTTGGCCACTCCGGTACCCAACGGTGTCACGAGGCCGGTTCCGGTCACCACTACTCTGCGGTTCACGATTCAGTCTCCTTCGGCTTTTGCGGTACGTGGTCGATTGTGCGCTCGCAGGCAGGCAGGTAAAATTACCGGAGTTTACTCACGTAATCGACCGCATCCTGGACGGTGACGATTTTCTCGGCATCTTCGTCGGGAATCTCGATCTCGAACTTTTCTTCCATCGCCATGATCAGTTCCACCAGATCGAGCGAATCGGCGCCGAGATCATCGACAAAGGATGCCTGCGGAACGACTTTATCTTTTTCTACACTCAATTGCTCAACGATGATGTCAATCATTTCCTGATCGATCGCCATTGTATTGTCTCCTTAAAAACATTTATCGACTATTCTTGATTGTTTGTCGTCATCGCGCCATTTCAAGAACAGCGTGGGAGCGGATGACGCCGAGAGACCACTTTTTAACAAATCCGCCCAATTTGCAACCATTAAATGCTGCCTGACCGGAGGCAACAGCATTTGTTTCATCGTTACATATACATGCCGCCGTTGACATGAATCGTCTGTCCGGTGACGTAGGCGGCCTCGTCACTGACGAAAAACAGGGCAGCCGCCGCCACATCGGCGGCCGATCCAAGCGTACCGAGCGGTATTTCGCCGATCAGCTTCTGCTGCGCCACCTCCGGCAGGGCCTCGGTCATCTCGGTGACGATATAGCCGGGCGCAACGCAATTGACGGTGATCCGCCGGGAGGCGAATTCCCGGGCCAGCGACTTTGTCAGGCCAACCATGCCGGCTTTGGCGGCGGCATAATTGGCTTGGCCGGCGTTTCCGGAGAAACCGACCACCGAGGAAACATTGACGATCCGGCCCCACTTTTTCTTCATCATCGAGCGCACCACCGCCTTGGAGCAATTGAACGCCCCCTTGAGGTTGGTGTCGAGCACCTGGTCCCAATCCGCCTCCTTCATCAGCGGCAGCAAGCCGTCCCTGGTGATGCCGGCGTTATTGATCAGGATATCAACCGACCCCGCCTGACCGACAACCTCCTTCATCGTTTCCTGGGTGGCGCTGAAATCGGCCACGTCGCACTGCACGATGGCACCATCCCCGCCGGCCTGCCGAACCAGGCCGATGGTTTCTTCAGCGGCATCGGCACGACTGACGTAGTTAACAAATACATAGGCGCCCCGCGCGCCGAGCGCTATGGCAATTTCCCGGCCGATACCACGGCTGCCGCCGGTAACGACTGCGGTTTTTCCGTGCAAGGTCATGATCCACGCCTCCTTTCGATGGCAGCGATAAGTTTCGGGATAACCTCATAGAGATCACCAACCACGCCGAAATCGGCAACGTCGAAGATCGGCGCGTCACCATCGCGATTGATGGCAACGATGGTTTCCGACGACTGCATGCCGGCAACGTGCTGGATGGCACCGGATATACCGCAGGCGATATAGAGTTTCGGCGCCACGGTCTTGCCGGTCTGGCCGACCTGGTGCGGATAGGGAATCCAGCCGGCATCGACGACGGCCCGGGACGCCGAGACTTTGGCGCCAAGCGCATCGGCCAGCCGGCCGAGCAGTTCAAAGCCCTGCTCGTTTTCCAGACCGCGCCCGCCGGACACAAGAATATCCGATTCCTGAATGTTGACCATGCCCCGGGCCTCGGTCACCGACTCGAGCACCTTGATGCGACTGGCCAACTGGTGCGGTTTCGGCATGATATCGATAATCTCACCGCTTCGATCGGCGGCAAACGGTAACTCTTTCATTACCTTCGGTCGAACCGTGGCCATCTGTGGCCGGGTGTCGGGGCAGACGATGGTGGCCATGATGTTGCCACCGAAGGCCGGCCTGGTCTGCAGCAGCACGCCGTCTTCCTCCCTGATCGCAAGCCCCGTGCAGTCGGCCGTCAGGCCGGCATCGACGCTGGTGGCAACACCGGGAATAAACGAACGGCCGATGGCGGTGGCGCCGGCCAGTACGATCTCCGGTTTGTGCTGCCGGATCAATTCGGAGACGATCTTCTCGTAGATCTCGTCGGAGAACAGTTCAAGGGCCGGGTTGTCGACCCGGTAGACAAGATCGGCGCCGTGCCCGATCAGGGTTGCCGCGCTGTCCCCGGTCATATGACCGAGCAGTACCGCGGATAATTGCACGCCCCTCGCATCGGCGAGCCGTCGGCCGACACCGAGCAATTCGGTGGCCACCGGCGCCAGCCTGCCGCGGGTAAATTCGGCAAAGACCCAGACCCCGGAAAAGCTGGCCAGGTCCTGCTGGACGGCCCGGCCGCCACCTTCGATCCGCAGCGCCCCGACCTCGCACTCCTCGACACAGGCGCCGCACAACGTGCACGAATCACCGACAACGGCGATGCCGTCCACCACTTCAATGGCCCCGAACGGACACTGCTGCTCACAGATGCCGCAGCCGATACAGAGCGTTTCGTCTATCTTCAGCATAGAATATCTACCATCTAAACCAGATACGGCGCAAGCCTGGCGACCAGCTGCTCCACCTGCTCATCGACACTGCCCGACAGAATCGCCCGCTGGCCGCGAGGTTCGGGAGGAAAAACCTTGACCACCTGAGTCGGCGAGCCGCCGAGGCCGATGTTGGCCGGGTCGGCCTTGATATCGGCGGCGGTCAGGACGGTAATCTGCGCCTTTTTCGCCCTCATCTTGCCCTTCAGCGAGGGCACCCGGGGCTGGTTGATGTCCTTGACCACGGTCAACAGCGCCGGGAACCCGACGCTGAGCAGATCATGACCGTCGTCCATCATCCGTTCAACCACCAGTTCCTCGTCCGTGGCGGTACGGATTTTCTGGATGCAGGTGGCATACGGGATGCCCAGTCGCATCGCCAGCCCCGGTCCGACCTGAGCGGTATCGCCGTCGATCGCCTGCTTGCCGCAGATGATCAGGTCAAACGGCGCGCACTGCTCCACTGCCTTGGCGAGCGTATAGGAGGTCGCCCAGGTATCGGCACCGGCGAAACTGCGGTCGGAAACGAGCACGGCCCGGTCGGCGCCGCAGGCCAGGGCCTGGCGCAAAACGTCTTCGGCCTGGGGCGGGCCCATTGTCAGGACGATCACCTCGCCGCCCCGCTCTTCCTTCAGAGCAACCGCTGCTTCGAGCGCGTGCTGATCATAGGGGTTCATGATCGCCTCCACCCCTTCCCGGGCCAACGTGTTGGTCTCCGGGTCGAGACGGACATCCTTGGCATCCGGTACCTGTTTGACACAGACAATGATCTTCATCCGCAATCCGTCGAATATCTGCAGGCGCCGCGCCGGCGCCGGTCGTTACTTGTTGTATTCTTTATTGAGTTCCTGGCCGATGACGTTGCGCTGCACCTGGTTGGTCCCTTCGTAGATCTGCAGGATTTTCGCATCGCGCATCATCTTCTCGGCCGGATAGTGGCACATATAGCCGTAGCCGCCCATCACCTGGACCGCGTCGGTGGTCACCTTCATCGCCATATCGGTGGCAAAGACCTTGCACATCGACGACGCCTTGGACATGTCCTTCGGGTGGGCGTCGATATGACGGGCGGCTGTGTAGGTGAGGGCCCGTGCCGCTTCGACGCCGGTGGCCATGTCGGCAAGCAGGTGCTGAATCGCCTGGAAACCGATGATCGGCTTGCCGAACTGCTCCCGCTGCTTGGCATAGGTTACGGCCATATCCAGTGCACCCTGGGCCAGGCCGACGCCGAGCGCGGCGATACCGGGACGGCTGGAGTCAAGCGTCTTCATGACCGTGATAAAACCGGTGCCCTGCCGGCCGATGAGCCGGTCCTTGGGAATCCGGCAATCCTTGAAAATGAGTTCGGTGGTCGAAGAAGCGCGAATGCCCATCTTGATTTCCTTGGGACCGCAGGAAAAACCGGGATCACCGTCTTCGACAACGAACATCGACGCGCCGCGGGCGCCCTTGTTCTTGTCGGTGATGGCCACCACCGTATAGATCTGGGCCTCACCGCCGTTGGTGATCCACTGTTTGGTGCCGTTGAGTACCCAATCGTCGCCGTCGAGTACGGCCGTGGTGCGGATCCCGGAGGCATCCGAACCGGCGTTGGCCTCGGTCAGTCCGAAGGCGGCAAACTTATTGCCGGCAGCCACGTCGGGCAGATACTTTTCTTTCATTTCCGGCGAACCGCCGATCATAATCGGATAGATACCGAGGGCGCTGGCCGCAAAAGCGGTTCCGACCCCGATGCAGCCGCGACCGATCTCTTCCAGGGCGAGAACGATGTCGAGGCAACTGCCGCCGAAGCCGCCATATTCTTCCGGGATCGGAATGCCGAACAGGTCGGCCTTGGCCATGGCTATCAGGATTTCCCGGGGGAATTCATGCTTTTCATCAAGCTCGGCACGGTTCGGGATGATCAGTTCATCAGTGATCTGCCGCGCTATGTCGACGATCATCTGTTGTTCCTCAGTCAAAAATCTCTCCATAACGATTCTCCTTTCTACCACCTGAGCAGGGTTGCACCCCAGGTAAAACCGCCACCGAAGGAACAGAACAACACCGTTGTACCGGGTTGCAGCAGCCCGGCGCGATTGGTTTCGTCCAGTGCGATGGGAATGGATGCGGCCGAGGTATTGCCGTAGTTCATCACATTGAGGATCACCTTCTCCTCCGGTATATCGAGTCGCTCCATGAGCTTTTTCAAGATCCTGATATTGGCCTGGTGGGGAATCAGCAAATCGATATCCCCGATGCTCGTTCCGGTTGCACGCAGCACCCCATCGACGGCGTCTTCCATGGCCTTGACCGCATGCTTGAATACTTCTCGTCCTTCCATAATGATGTGTACGCCGGGATTGTCGGGGACGAGTAGATCGGGATTGGTGCTCGGTGACTGGTGCATGTAGAGCAATTGCCAGAGCCGGCCGTCGGAGCGGTGATTGGTACCAAGAATCCGCCGCCGCTGATCTTCCACATGGCCGAGTACCGCGGCTCCGGCCCCGTCGCCGAACAGGATGCAGGTATTGCGATCCTGCCAGTTGAGGCGGGAGGATAGCGTTTCGGCGCCGATCACCAAGACCTTCGCCTGACGGTCGGCGCGGATATGCTTGTCGGCAATATCCAGCCCGTAGAGGAAACCGGAACAGGCCGCGTTGACATCGTAGGCAAAGGCATTGTCGGCGCCGATTTCCTGCTGCACGAAGCAGGCACACGACGGCATCAGCATATGGGAACTGATGGTGCCGACGATCAGCAGCGAGATATCCGCTGCCGGTACGCCCGCCATGGACAGCGCTTCCGAGGCCGCCCGGGCGGCGATCTGGTAGGTCTGCTCACCGGGGCCGCCGATCCGGCGATTTTCTATGCCGGTCCTGGTCCGGATCCACTCGTCGCTGGTATCGACGATCTGTTCGAGATCGACATTGCTCAGCACTCGGCTCGGCAGGCACGATCCGGTGCCCAAGACGACCGTTCCCATTTACGCCACCTCGGCCGGAACGGTCACGCCGTCTGCCAGTTCCCGTGAGATGAACTCGTTGATATTGAGCCGCTCCATCTCAACCGCTTCGATCAGTGCATTCTTGATCGCGTAGGCACTTGATTTGCCGTGACAGATAATACCGATCCCTTTGATGCCAAGCAGCGGCGCCCCGCCGTATTCGGCATAGTCAACCCGTTTCTGAAAGTTTTTAAAGGCCGGACGGGCGAGCAGATAGCCGATCTTGGCCATGGTCGATTTGAGGATTTCGTCGCGCAGCATCTTCATTGCCGATTCGGCCAAGCCTTCACTGATCTTGAGACAGATATTGCCGACGAAGCCGTCGCAGACGATTACGTCGACATCACCGAGGAAGACGTCACGGCCTTCCACGTTGCCGATAAAATTAAGGGCACTCTTGTGCAGCAGGGCGTAGGTTTCCTTGACCAGACTGTTGCCCTTACCCGATTCCTCGCCGATGGTCAGCAGGCCGACTCGCGGCTTGTCGACATTGTAGAGCCGAGAGAAGGCCGAGGCCATGACCGCGAACTGGTAGAGATGGATCGGCCGACATTCGACATTGGCGCCGACGTCCATGATCACCACCGGCCCTTTGAGGGTCGGAAAAATCGAGGCCAGTCCGGGTCGGGCGACATTTTTCAACCGTCCGAGTGTCCGAACCGCCGCCGCCAGCGTAGCACCGGAATTGCCGGCACTGACCACCGCTGCCACCTGACCGGACTTGGCCAGTCCAAAGGCAACCATGATCGATGAATCCCGCTTTTTGCGAATCGCATCGACCGGATTTTCATCCATTCCGATCGTCGTCGGGGCATGGACAATGGTCAACCGGCGTCCTGCTTCACGGCCCGCTGCCAATACCTCGACGTGCTTGGCGAGAATTGTTTCGTCACCGACCAGGCAGATATCGACATCGGCCTGGTCGGCGGCCAGCAGCGCCCCGGTGATCAGTTCCTGCGGACCATGGTCTCCGCCCATGGCGTCCAGGGCAATGTGCACCGAGTGTCCCCTTTTAGACGTCTGTATCCAGAACGTAAACCACGCGCTCTTTGTATTTGCCGCAGCTGCCGCAGAGACGATGCGGTTGCTTCGGTTCTCCGCAGTCCTGGCACAGGTTCAGCCCCGGAGCCTGCAATCCATCGTGAGACCGTCGTTTATGGGTGCGGGCATGTGAATGTCGTCTTTTTGGTAAGGCCATTGTTTCCTCCGTTATTCAAACTCACTGACTTCTGTTTATTTTCCCTTCACCTGCCGGAGAACGGAAAACGGGCCGCCGTCACCGTTCTGCAGGCACGAGCAGCGCGTATCATTGAGATCAGTGCCGCATTGCTGGCACAGCCCCCGGCAATCACTGCGACACAGAACCCTCGCCGGCAGAGCGAGATAGATCTGCTCGCGCAGTAAAACCCCGAGATCGATGATCGGCTCCGGCAAAAAGAGGGTCTGACAATCTTCTTCGCGACACTCGGTCACCGTCGCAGCACCGTCGACCGGTTCCCGGCCGAGACGGCAGTGATAGGTGAACTCGATCGCCAACTCCGACGATATCGGACGGCGGCACCGATCACATGCTGCGGCAACGATAACCGTCATCCGTCCCGTCACGTCGACCCGATCACTACCGATCCGACGAAGCGAGACCAAGCCGTCGACCGGCGTGAGCGTCGTCACCTCGTCTCCGGGGAACCAACCGTCATCACTGATGCGGCGGACATATTCGTCCCCGACAATCTGATGAAATGCAACCTTCACGACGTACCATCCAACAGACAAAGAGTCAAACGCAGCAGATTAATCCATTTCCATCAGATCCGCCAGAAAAAAAGTGCTGTGGACCGGTCTACTACCGATCCGGCCGCACGGATATCCAGGTCGCCGTGCCGCAATTGAGAGAGAGAACCGGGCGACCCCGCCGACCACGACGACGATTTTCATCGTTCGTTGTGACCTCCGGTCATGGGAAGGCAAGGAGCTATTTATATGAAAATCGGCGGGACTG
>NPIE01000292.1_pt1 | contig 13961 bp, 12 predicted proteins | sample 8637661 | NCBI WGS metagenome assembly NPIE01 (sample SAMN07420842, study PRJNA396082) | bioreactor metagenome | isolation source: sample BA12 brine-fed electro-methanogenic bioreactor BA | place: Japan: Kochi | collected 2016-12-09 | reverse complement strand
AGCACTTTGGGTATGGCCAGGACCTGGCGACCTGCGAGGACCTGACCTGCGCCAGCTGCGACGGACCGGGATCATGCCTTGCGCCCTGAAGGGGAGCTGCGGGGCATCCCTCGTCCACCGTTTTCCGTCATCTTGAGATGCTTTGCGAGCATCTCGCGCGGCTAAGAAAAGTTGCGGACCGGCGCGCCGTTCGATGATGCGCCAGCCTTTTTTATAAAACCCCGATTCAGATCAGGCCGGCTCGGGCTTATCGAGGAGCCCCGTCTTCTCCAGGATCGCGCCGGACCGCGCGTGAGGCCTCCTCGATACTGAGTCGCTCGTCTTCTCGATCTCCCGAGCCTCGTCGGCGAGCTTCGCTGCTGCCCGCATCACCTCGTGGCCCGCGGCGGCGGTGAGGGCGATCCTATCCAGCTCCTTCAGCCTGAAACAGGCGGCAGCGTCGATCCCTGCCACGGTCTGGGCCATGTGGAGGGCGCCGATGGCCTTCGCCCGTGCGTAGGGGTTTTTGAAGTTCATCCGCAAAGTGGTATTCTCAGGATTTGCAAGGATGTGAGGAAGCTCGGCGGAGCCTGCGATGATGCTGGCCATCGCCTTGTCAAGCTCCTCCTGGACGAGCCTCACCGACCCGCAGATGCTCAAGACCTTGAGGGCGTCGGAGTTGAAGAGCGCCATCTCCGCTGGGTCGAGGAACTCGCGCTTAGCCCCGATGAGGGGGTCGAAGGGGAGGATGATGTAGCCGAACCCCTCCGCTTCGAGGGCCCCGCGGGCCTCCTTCTTGGAGGGGCCGTCGGATATGACTATCGTCGGAAGGCCCCTGTAGATCTCCCTCGCCGCCGTCGGTCCTGGAGTGGTGGCGTTCGGCCCCACCATCACCACCAGCTCTGGCCCCCAGCTCTTCAGCTCTGCTGACATCTCGGCCTCCTTCGTCGTCATCTTTGCTCCGAAGCTGACGGATCGAGCCTCGATGTCGGTCCTCTCGGCGATCTCGTCCAGCGCCAGGTCTGCGACCAGCGACGATGCGACGTTGCCGAGCTTGATGAATCCGATCTTGAACATGGCAATAACCCGCTGAGATGATGGAGCCGGATCATAAAAGAGTTCCGATCTCTCCAATTGGCAGAACTTCTTTATATCCGGCTCTCGTTTTGAGGAATGATACCCTTGAGAGCTTGGATGATTCGTCCCTGGGGCGAGAACAGGTGGCTGGTCCTGGACACCCTCGCCATCGTCACCGGCCTTGCGGGGGGCCTTGGGTCCGTCGTCTTCAGAAGGCTGGCCGAGGCGGTCCACCACCTATTCTTCGGCCCCATCCTGGCAGCCCTTCCCGGAGGCGACGGAAGGCTCGTCCTCCTGCCGGTCCTGGGGGGGCTTTTGATCGGCCTCACCATACTGAAGTTCGCGCCCGAGGCGAGGGGGGAGGGGATCCCGGAGCTGATGGAGTCGCTCCACAAGAGGGGCGGCAGGATCCGGGCACGGTCGGGCCCCGCCCTCCTCATCGCATCGGTCGTCACCATCGGGAGCGGCGGTAGCGCCGGCCGAGACTCTCCCATCGGACAGATCGGGGCCTCCTTCGGATCTCTCCTGGGCCAGAGGCTGAGGCTGACGGTGGCCGACGTCCAGATCCTCGCCATCTGCGGCTTTGTTGCGGGGCTGGCGGGAACCTTCAACGCCCCCCTCGGAAGCGCCATCTTCGGGATGGAGGTGGTGATGAGGCGGTTTAGGATGGTTGACGCCGTCCCCATCCTCCTCTCGGCGGTGATCGGCGCGGCGACCGCCTCCGCCTTCTTAGGCCAAAACCCCGCCTTCACACCGCCCGAGACGGGTCTCGTCCTGGCTGAGCTCTGGCTCTGTTTCGTCCTGGGTCTCGTCTTCGGCGCCATCAGCATCTTCTGGGTCGGCCTTGTGAGCGGCGCAGAAAGGCTCTTCGAGCGGCTCCCCCTGAGGGAGGGGTTGAAGCCGGCCCTGGGCGGGTTTGTCGCTGGGGCTGCAGGATTATATTTCCTGGATTACGGGATCATGGGGGTCGGGTACGATGGGGTGGATCGGCTCTTGAGCCTCGTATCAGCTCCAATCGGATCCGACGAAGTTCAGATTCTACTCTTACTTTTTGCCCTGGCGGCGGCCAAGGCTCTCGCCACCGCCTCGACCCTCGGCTCCGGCGGGAGCGGCGGGAGCATCGGCCCCACCCTCTACATCGGCGCGGTGGCGGGAGCCGCCCTGGGCCTCCTCTTCGGCGACCTCATGCCCGCGGCGGCGGGGCACGCTCCGACCTACGCCCTTCTGGGGGCGGGGGCCCTCTTTGCGGGATCGGCGGGCGCCCCTCTCACCTGTGTGGTGATGATATCGGAGATGACCGCCGACTACGCCCTCCTCCCCTCTCTGATGATCGCCTGCGCCACCAGCTACGCCATCGCCACGATCGGCCTCAAGGGGTCGACGATGTACACTTTGAAGCTCTTGAGGAGGGGGATCACCCTGGAAGCTGGGGAGGCGGTTTTGGAGAGGGTCCTCGTCAGAGACGCCATGGTCCGCGACGTGGTTACGGTCGCCCCGGATATGACGATCAGAGACGTGAGGGAGAGGATCGTCGAGGAGAACATCAGGGGCTTTCCCGTCGTCGAGGACGGCGAGCTTTTTGGGATCATCACCTTCGACGACCTCCGGAAGGTCCCCGAGGAGAGGCAGGATGAGATCCACGTCGAGGACGTGGCGGTGAAGGAGGTGATCGCGGCCTTTCCCGATGAGAACATGAAGCAGGTGATGGATCGGCTCTACCAGAACAATGTCGGACGGCTTCCCGTGGTGGAGAGGGAGAACCCAAAGAAGCTACTGGGGATCGTCACGCGGACCGACGCCATCAGCGCCTACGAGATGGCGGCGGAGAAGGAGGAAAAGTATTCCAGGAGATAGGAGGCAGGTCGTCGAATCTCCTCACGATTCTTCTATCCTTCACCCATTCACCGTTCTTTTATCCTCACCCTTTCCCCGTCGGCATCGACGGCCACGATTGTCCCATCTTCCAGATCCAGGATCTCGGCAGAAACTCCGTCCACCAGGGGGATTCCGCTGATGATGGCGCCGACGGCCACTATCGGCTCAGACCTGATGTTTATCATCGCTGCCGGGGCGACGCCCCTCTTCTTCAGCTGGTAGATGACGTAAGACCCGACGGTGGAGCCCTTGCCGCCGGGGAATATCAGAACCTTGCCCCCGACCTTTTTTCCAAAGAGCTGATGCTTCGGGTCGACGACCTTTCCGGTATCCGGGTCGACGGTGCCGAGAAAGGATATCGGCTCCTTTGATACAAGGGCGGGGCCACAGCTCCTTCCGCTCGATATCCGATGGCAGTGAATCTCCATCTTCAGTTCCTCCTGGTGGCGGCCCTGACGCACTCCTCATTGCTTCCAAAGGCAGCTTTTATCTTGCAGAGCCCCGGGACGTAGGCGAGGGCCTTTCCGGAGTTCACCATCATTTTCTTGTATCGATCGCTCGCTGGCGAGACGACCATGCAGGTGTCGCAGAAGACCTTCGCCCCCGAACCCTCGATCTTCTCGACGAGCTTCGGGCACCTTTCGGCGATCCCCCGGGCTGTGCAGATCCAGAACTCCCGCTCGACCTTTTTTCCCTCCAGGAGCCTTGCGAGCTCTTCCAGCTCTTTTGGAGAAGAGTGGGGGCAGCCCACGGCCACGATGTCCACCTCATCGTCGGGGGCGTTCTCTTCGCGAACCGCTCGGAGATCTTCTGCGGTAACGGTGATCTGCTCAGATCCCTTCGGGGCCGAGGGCGCGTCCTCGTCGAAGTAGTAGAGGGCCACAGAGCCGCTGGCTGCCATGGCAGCCCCGAGGGCCTTCAGCTCGTCGATCTCTGGCCGTCTTCGAAAGCGAAAACGAGGGACCCCTTCGCCCACCTCTCTACCGACGATGTAGCCCAGAAGGCCGTAGTCGGAGGGGTCAAGGTACGCATCGACCGAAATTTTGATGGTTGGGATTCTGTTCTCTTCGAGGTGGTAGCCGTACCGAGGGGTCTTTCCCACCAGGGCCGCCGCCAGGGCCGAGGGTCCACCTTCCCGGTTCGTCTTCGCCCCGATGACGGAGTTGGCGAAGGAGACGGCAGAGGACTCGCTCCAGGCCAGGTGGTCGCCCTTCCGGGCACTGTCGGGCCTGATCGAGTAGGGGGTGCAGGTGCAGTCCGGCGAGATTCCGAGGCTTTTGTAGGCGTCGACGATCTCGATCTGCTTATTGGCGAACTTCTCGTCGATCCCCATCTCCCGCCATCGGGATAGGTCCATCCCGGCCGGGTTGAGGACGCTGGGGACCAAAACCCTCCCCCGGAGGTCGGATATCCATTCGAGACCCGCCTCGCCTATCGTCTTGAAGGAGACCCCCGCCACCTGGACGCTTCGGACGGGGATCAGCCGGTCGGCGCTGTAGATGTCGCCGAGGGCCACCAGGATCTCCATCGCCCTCCGCAGGGTCTCGCCCCTCTCCCCCTGAAGGGCCTCCTCCTCATCTCGCGAAAGGTGCATGCTCGTTCCTCGGCGCGGAGATATAAAAAGGCTGAGATCTAGGAGACAAAGTTTCAGATCAGCCTGCCGATGGGGTGGCCCGGGGCGGGCCAGACCTCCAGGTCTTTGACCGCCTCGGAGACGAGGATGTCGGTCATAGCCGCCACCGGGAACGCTTCTCCGGCCCGCTCGATGGGGCCGTAGAGGACGTAGTCTCCCCCCGCCAGGATCTCAAGCCCCGCGGAGGCCGCATCGCAGGCGTCCCTCGCGGTCTTTTCCTTCGATTTGAGCCAGCGCCAGGAGGAGACGGCGTTGTGGATCCCCGAGCCGGTGGGTAGGCCGAACCTGGCTTTAGCCAGAACCGTGGCCCGGAGGGACCTGCCGGCCCCGTCTCCCAGAGGGACGACTCCGGGGTCGATGAGAAGGTTATTCATCCCGAGGCCGTGGGCGATCTCGATCAGCCCCGTGCCTCTTCCTGCACCACCTTTTTCGAGGGCTCGTATCGTCCCCTCGACGCTGGAGTCGGCAGGGTTGTAGGCGAGGAGGATGGCGGAGTCGATCTCGCTTTTGGCCAGAGCCTCCTCCTCCCGGCCGGTCATCCCGAGGCTGATGCTGTTGTAGATGCACCGGTCGGCGTAACCGATCTCCGAGACCAGGTCCGCCATCTCGATCCGGGTCTCGGGGTCGGCGGAGTCGAGGATCAGGGGGCCCGACCAGATCCCCTCGACGAAGTCGAGGTAGCGGCCGAAGGCCTTGGGGGTCTTGGCGTAGAGGTGCAGAATGGCGGGGTTACCCGTCTCCTCGGAGAGCTCGGTCTGGCTGCCGATGAGCGCCTCGGCCGCCAAATCGTCGAAGATGCCCTCGTCCTCGTCCTCCACAATTCTGTGGCCCTGGTAAAATGTTGTCCCGCAGAGCGCAGTGGGTTTTTCTCCCGGCTGACCGCCGATCTTTACCCCGGCGACGTTCGCCACCGACTGATCTTTTGCAAACCTGTACAACTTCACCGCCTCAAACTCGCTACAGCTCCGATCTTCAAACCTCGAGTTTGTCCTCCCTGGTCAAAAAAGTTGGGATCGCCCCTCCATCTCATTCCAGGGGGTTTTACGATATCCTACGACTGTGGTTTACGAGGTTATCGCCTTCTTTCTCAAAACCCGGTTGTACTTGATCGCAAACCGATGGCCCTCGTCTCTCATCTCCTGGACGAAGAGAGAGGCCTTGTCGTCCCGTCTGATCGGAAGAGGCCGGAGGCGGCCGGGGACGTAGATCTCCTCCTCCCGTTTGGCGATGGATACGATGGGTATGGTGAGCCCCAGCCTCCGGAGCTCCGAGGAGGCGGCCCAGAGCTGCCCCCACTTTAGGTATTTTACATATCGAATTTCTGACAGATAAGAAGATTAATTAACCCTGAAAATAGACTCGCCATCGATGACAAAGAGGGGTGCGCTGCCCGGCTTCCACCTCATGGCCAAGCCCACGGGAGCCATCTGCAATCTCGGCTGCAAATACTGCTTTTTCCTCTCCAAGAAGAGCCTCTATCCAAAAAGCAGCTTCCGGATGTCAGACGAGCTTCTGGAGGCTTATATCCGCCAGTACGTCGAATCTCAGAAGATCCCTCAGGTCACCGTCGCCTGGCAGGGGGGCGAGCCGACCCTGATGGGCCTGGACTTTTTTCGGCGGTCGATCGAGCTCGAAGAGAAGTATCGCCGCCCAGAAATGACATTTCAGAACACCATGCAGACGAACGGCATCCTTCTCGACGATGAATGGTGCGAGTTCTTTCGCGAGACGGATTTTCTCATCGGCCTCAGCCTCGACGGGCCAAGAGAGCTTCACGACGCCTACCGGGTGGACAAAGCCGGCGGCCCGACCTTCGACCGGGTGATGAAGGCCGCCCGGCTCCTGAAAAAACACAAAGTCGACTTCAACATCCTGACCACGGTCCATGCCGCCAACCAGGACCACCCCCTGGAGGTTTATCGCTTTCTTCGAGATGAGGTGAAGACCGACTTCATCCAGTTCATACCCATCGTGGAGAGGGATAACGATACCGGCTATCAGGAGGGCGATACGGTCACCGACCGATCCGTCGACCCTGAGAGGTACGGCCGCTTTCTGATATCTGTCTTCGACGAATGGGTCAATAGAGACGTGGGGAAGACCTTCGTTCAGATCTTCGATGTGGCCCTGGCCGCCTGGTTGGGGAGACCGCCGGGGATATGCGCCTTCTCACAGACTTGCGGGACGGCGATGGTGATGGAGCACAACGGCGACGTCTACTCCTGCGACCACTTCGTCGAGCCGAAATGTCTCCTCGGCAACATCAATGAGAGACCTCTCTCCTCCATCGCCAGCTCAGCAAAGCAGCGGAAGTTCGGCCGCGATAAACTGGATAGTCTCCCCGAATACTGCAGGCGTTGCGAGGTGCGGTTCGTCTGCAACGGCGAATGCCCCAAGAACCGGTTTATCAAAACGCCCGATGGCGAGCCGGGCCTCAACTATCTCTGTGCTGGCTATAAGGAGTTCTTCAGGCACATCGACGGATCGATGCGGTTCATGGCGAGTGAGCTCCAACGCGGTCGAGCCCCGGCCAACATCATGAATTATACGGGATCTTCCGAGGGAAAGGTGGTGAAGGCGTTTGTTAAGCCCGGCCGTAACGACCCCTGCCCCTGCGGAAGCGGGCTGAAGTTCAAGAAATGTCATGGCAGAGTCGATTATCAGAGGGACGAGACCCCTGCTGACGAGCCGCTGTCGAAGAAGATCAGTGATCGCTGGAGGAGCGTCTCGAAGCTGTTCAAGTGAAGGTAAGTGTGAAAAAACCCTCGAGCTGATCGCGCTATTCTTAAATATTTACCGAGGAAAATTCAAGCTCATGTGGGTACGGCCATAAACGGCCAACATTTGGAGTGGGTATTATGTTTGAAATTGACGGACTAAAGGAAAGCGAGGCTAGAAGCTCCGGTAAAGGAGCACTCCGGGTTTTTCTCTCCAAAAAGGGTCTTGCAGCCCTCTTCCTCCTCTTCGCCATGGTCCTTCTATCGTCGGCCCAGCTCGAATACGAGCCCGGCGAGAGGATGGCAGAGCGCCTCTTCGAGCTGGGGCTCGGGGGACCCTGGATCATAAGCGAAAAACATCCCGAGTTCTACGAGCAGGAGGATGCCACCAGCCCCCCAACCTCGGAGTTCTCCAGGTACTCGGAGTACTTCAGCATGACGTCTTTCGGCGGGCTGGAGGTTGAGAGGTACTATACATCGGGAGTTTCTGAGATCTACATCGGCGGACCCGGCGGCGAGCCTCTGGCCAGCTCTGCCTACCAGCCCTCCTATGCAGGGGCGAGCGGCCTCTGGATCCTTGGGACCAGGAGCTGGACCGGTTACGCCATCGTCCCCCAGGAAGCGTATCTGCGGCTTGTAGCCCGCGCCGCCGGCGGGGGGCGGGCAGACTTCTACACGATAACGCCGACGAGCAGGCTGGTCCAGAGGAGCTACAACCTCTATCCCGGCTACAGTCTATTGACATTCCGTGCAGAAGAGGTGGGTCGATACGTGATCCTCTTTGAGTCGGGAGGCAGGATGAGCAACGGCGTGATCGTCGACGTCAGAAGCGGATCTTGGCCGGTCTCTCCGCCGGGACCAGAGCCGAGCTACGGTTCTGCCACGGTGACCCTCAAGTCCGCATTCATCAAGGGATTCAGCGTCTTCGTCGACGGATCTTACGTCGGAGCCGACGGCCAGGGAGGCGACCTATTGGACGGCGTCTTTTCGACGACCATTTCCGGCAACCAGCGACATACGATAAAAGTATACGGTTCGGGGCTCACCTGCACTTCTGACGAGTTCTACGAGAGCGGCCACCGCTACACCATCGACGTATGCTCGACCTGAGGGGCGAAACCCATGCGAAAAATGTTGAAGTTGGGGGTGGGCTTCGCCCACTCCATCGCACCTCAGATGAACCGGGGCCTCTCCGAGAGCTTCACAGGCAGGGGCAGCCGCTTTGTGGGCTTTCCGGCGGTCTCGCCGGCGATCCTCGCCTTCAGCTCCTCGATGGTCATCTCCACCTTCTTCGGCTTCTTCGGCTCGGACTCGGCCCTGACGGTGACGGCGAGCTTTCCTGACTCCAGCTCGGAGTCGCCGATGACGACGACGTAGGGGACCCACTCGCGGCCTGCGTCCCTGATCTTCTTTCCGACGGTCTCGTCCCGGTCGTCGATGTCGGTCCTGAATCCCAGTTCTTTTACGATCTCCTCGCTTCTTGCCAGGTGGCGCTCGGCCACCGGGATCATCCTCACCTGGGTCGGCGAGATCCAGGTCGCCAGCATGGGGACCTTTCCCTCCATCGAGACCCGGTGGGCCTTCTCCAGGAGGGCGAAGATCAGCCGCTCGATGGCGCCGGAAGGCGAGCAGTGGAGGATGATCGGACGCTTGAGGGAACCGTCGGCCTCGGTGTAGTTTATGTCGTAACGCTCGGCGTTCTCGACGTCGATCTGAACCGTCGAGAGGGCAGAGGCCTTGTCGAGGGCGTCGACGAAGTTAAACTCGAACTTGAGGACGAAGTAGAAGAACCTCTCTTCCCACATCTCGATCAAGACGGGCTTGTTCACGATCCCGACCAGCCCCTCTACAAACTCCCTGTTATCGTCGTAGAACTCCTTTGTGAACCTGATCGCCACCTCGTAGTCGTCGAGGTCGAGGCCGGCCTCTTCGAGGACCGATATCGAGGCCTTGTACTGGTTTTCAAACTCCAGGGTCGCGCCATTCATGTCGGCGCAGAGGGTGTGCATATCGGGCATGGTGAAGGCCCTCAGCCTTCGCAGCCCCACCAGCTCCCCCCGCTGCTCCCGCCGGAAAGAGTAGCGAGTCATCTCGATCATCTTCAGGGGCAAAGATCGGTAGGAAAGGGTCATGTCGTGGCTCATCAGAAACTGGCCGAAGCAGGCCGCAAACCGCAAAAAGAAGCTCCTCTTCTCGGCTTCGATGGAGTACTGCCTCGCCGGGAACCGGTCCAGGTACTTTTTGAGGGTGGGATGGAACATGTCGTACATGATCGGCGTCTCGACCTCCATCGCCCCCATCTCCGCCGCCCTCTCCAGGACGTAAGATTCCAGAAGGGACTTGACGAGCCTCCCCTTGGGGTAGTACCTCATGTTCCCCGAGTCGGAGCCAGGCTCGTAGTCGACGAGCTCAAGCCTTCTCATCAGCTCCACGTGGGGCGGGACCGCCTCGACGGCCCTGCTCTTGGATATCTCGTAGTTGACGAACTTTTTGAGGTTCTCATGCCCCTTGAAGTCGAACTTTTCAGGCTCCACCATCTCCCCTTCGGGGGTCATTACCCTCCATATGGAGACGGCCTTCTCCTCTGCTTTGAGGGCTTCGGAGACGACCTCTTCCCTCTCCGGGACTTTGGCCCCACATGCCCCCGCGCCTCCGGCTGCAGCGGTGGCAGCAGCTCCGGAGCCAGCGCCCTCGCCGAGCCTGATCGAGCGGGAGAGCTCCGAGAGGGGATGGCCTTTGCAGCTGAGCTTGAAGGCCTTGTACCAGCCGAAGGGCGCTCGTGCCACCTCGTACCTCTCCTGGAGGGCCTCGTCCATCCCCTTCAGGATCTCGATCGCGGCGGCGGGACTGGAGAGCTGGGAGCTGAGGTGGGCGTAGGGGTAGAGCATGATCCTTCCGGTCTTGACCTGCTCGGCGACCTTTGCTATCTCTTCGGCGCCCTCGGCGATGACCGCCGGGATGTCTTCCTCGTCCATCTTCTCTACGGCGATGAAGGCGCAGAGGGCCTCCTCCAGCCGTCCCGACTTCTCGGCCTCCTCCACCTTCTCGGCGACGGGGGTCGGCCTCTTGGCCTCAAACTCGATATAATCAGAGTGGATTAAGAGCAACTGCAACGGAAACCACCTTCGTTCAGCCAGCTACAGAAGGGGCCATCTAGTTCAACCTTTCGACAGGAGTTGGAGAGATGAGGGAAGTTATCCGGGGAGGTCGAGGAAGAAAGATGGACCAGAACCTTCCCCTCTGAACCAGCTTTGAATCGAATCTGATCTTTCAGACGGCAGGTCCTCCGACCGAACAGAATATTTTGCCGGGTTACCCTCCGATGCAAGAGTAGTTCTCGCAGCGGTCCATCAGAGGGAATTGGTCCTCTCCACCCTCGAAGCGGCGAGTAACGTTCCCAATCCCATCGCCTTCGACGTCGATTCCGGAATAAACTGACCAGAAGTTTCCAACCGGCCATAATTCAGCTTCTTTTATCGCATCTGCCTCAAATGCGAACTCGCGACGTCTCAGTTTTGCGAGGTCTTCCTCTGCTCGTCGATCTTCTTTTTCGAGCCGTTTTTCAAAGGTCTTTTCCATCCTCGCCTGCATAGGCTCAGACTGATAAACTACCCACTTTTGGGGTATATCTCCATAGTTTGAGGTTGTCGAGAAGCACTTGTACCTGGAATCGAAACATTCGACCATATCAAGATCGCTATCAATCAGCCGTTTACACTCGTTTAGCGTTGCAGACACGCGAGTTATCCAGAGGATCTCAGTTCCTAGCTGCTGGATAAGGGATTTCGAATTCCAGATCACAGGCCGAACTTCCTGTACATCATCGCCTGAAAGGAGGTGACGCCCAGAACCTTTGAGACTAGGAGAGCATCATCGCCCTTCAGCGGCTGCGCCTTGACCGGAGGGATCGGCTTTCCCCTCGGAGCATAGACCGCACCGCCCCTCATCTTGGCGCAGATGTAGCCGCCGGCGTCCCCTGCGACGAATATCTCGCCACCTCTCATCTCGGCGGCGGTGAAGTCGCCACACCTGCCGAAGACGACGAGCACCCCGCCCCTCATCAGAACGCCCGCGTTCCTTCCGGCATCGCCCAAAATCTCCAAAATGCCCGAGCGCATCAGGATCCCGGCGCTCATCCCGGCATCCCCCTCCACCCTCAAAGCCTTTTTTGACCTGCTCCGCGCCGCCAGAGTCTCCCTGATGAGGCCGTCTTTCAGGATGAGGCCGCCATCGTCCTCTAGGTTCGGCTCGCTGACCCCGCCGCCCCGTTCAAGAAGCTCGGTGATGGAGACGTACTTCTGGTATCCGGTCAAATCCGACTCGACCCGGGCGACGTTTCCTAGAGGGCTTGAAACGTTCCCGCTGACGTATATCGAGCCGCGGATCATGCTGATCCCCATCCGGGGCCCCACATCCCCGTCGACGATGATGGTGCCTGTGGATTCGATGGGGCTGCCAGATCCTCCGAAGCTCGCGAGGTCGACGCCAAGGCTCGAACCTAAACGGCCGCCGACGTCGCCCCGGATCCGCACCCCATCGCCCCGCCTCAGAGCCTCCACCAGGTCCCGGCGGGTGAGAGAGCCGGAGACGACCCCGTCGGGATCCAGGCGAGACCCCTGGTGCTGCCAGTAGAAGTCGAAGGTGAAGTCACAGAGGCAGCTTTCACCCCCCGCCTCGATCTCGATCAGGAGGAGATCCCTCCGAACATCGTCATCTCCTTCCCACCATCTTCCGGGAGATCTTCACGCCTACGAGGGTGATCATTATCGCCAGGGCCGCCGAGGCCGCCAGATACTCAGTCGTCGACGCCGAGATGAGGGGGAACTCGATGCCGGCGCTGTTGGCCAGGATGAAGACGCTGGCGGACCAGAATATGATCCCGGTGGCGAATATGAAGAAGGGGTAAGAGTAGGCCCTCTCGTCCCCCACCCCTTCGATGTAGAGGTCCAGGATCTTTCCCAGGTTCACGCAGATCCCGGCGGCGACGTACCACCAGACGCTGTAGTTGACAAAGACCATGACGAGGACGATGTAACCGTACCAGATGTCGCCGGTGTAGTAGTCCCAGAACTTGGCGAATCCCTGGATCGTGGCGATCAGGACCAGGACCGCGGCGAGAACGTAGGTGACGAAGGCCACCTTCCCCCGGCGGAGGTTCCCCCTGAAGGTCTCCTTGGTGCTCTCGATGAAGTCGTCGAGGCCGAGGCCCCGAAAGAGGAGGTAGACGCCGACAGCGGCGAGGATGGCGACGACGGCGAAGTCCGACCTTCCCAAAAAGCTGAAAGTGGAGTAAATGAGGAGAGCGAGGCCGATGGGTATGAAGAAGGTGTGGCTGATCTTCGGGTCCCTGAATACCTGCTTGAGGAGATAATAGGTGCTCTCCAGGTTGTGGCTCTGCTTCACGAGAACCCTCTTCACGCCGTCGACCTTGACCCGGGACTGGATTATGGGGAGGATCGCCTCGTCCTCGGCCCCGTCCGAGACGACCACCACCCCCTCCGGCCGAAACCTCTCGATGAGGGCGTCGATCTGATGGGCGATCTTCCCGTCGGATACGAGGCCCACGTTGGAGTCTCCGGCCACCGAGGCGATCTCCACCGCTTTCCCCTGGGATGCGAGGTCGTCGTAGACCTTGATCCCTCCGAGGATGGTGTTCACGTCCGAGTCCTCGGGGTCGGCAAGGCCGAGCTTAAGGGTCGCCTCGACGTTGGCGGCCCTCCCAACGATGGGGCTCTCGATCCTGGCCTTCCGGCCCAGGTCGTCGTCTCTATCGATGCAGAGCACCAGGATGTCCATACTTGGGAACACCATCGGTTAAGAACCTACTTAAAGATTCGCCGAAACGGAGGTGGAGAGCCTCTCAATTGGGTATATCGTTTTATTCCGGCAGGATAACGACAGGATACTCCTCACAAGTCGCGTCTGAAATGTTCGGCGGCTCAAGCTCCGTGGTATCGTTTGAGACCTCTGAAGGTCCGTTCTCTTCCAAGGCCGTTTCAAGCGCATCTTCTGGTTCAGTATCGTCCATCCCTTCAGCGACTCGCTCTTCAGGAACGCGACATGGACCCCATCGGTTGCATCTCCAGGCCTTTTCGGTGCATTCGCAGACCTCTCCTCTCACCAGGCAGACGTCATGGCACTCGGTCACGCACTTATCTTCGCAGGTCTGATTCCAGCCGCCGATGCACTCATATTCGTCGCAGCACTCGGTGCAATTGGTCGCCGAGAAGCGGTTCAGGCAGTTTGAGGGACCTTCCTCATCCGATTCGCATTCCACTTCTGCTAAAAGCTCGCAGCATTCGTAGCAGCCATAACCCCACTCTGAACAGTTCCACTGGCAGCGCTCGCCGCAGTCGGTCAGACACCTCTTCCCCCAGTCCATGCACTCCTCATGGCATGTCACCGCAATGCAGACCTCCTGATAGTCCAGGCAGCATTCGGTGGCCACCAGAGCCTGTCCAGAATCTTCTGGAGTTTCGGCGTCCTCGGCGATGGCAAGGGCCGGGATAAATAGCATCGCCAAGATCGCCATTAAAATCTCAGATCTCATCGTCGTCACCTATCATGGCAGTAATCTCTCTAGAGGACTTCGATTATCCTGCAATTTGCGTTCTGTGAAGGACTTTACCTCAACATTTTCGATCTGAACGCTTTCCTATGTCGGTTTTCCCTCCAAATTA
>NPIE01002590.1_pt2 | contig 13966 bp, 28 predicted proteins | sample 8637661 | NCBI WGS metagenome assembly NPIE01 (sample SAMN07420842, study PRJNA396082) | bioreactor metagenome | isolation source: sample BA12 brine-fed electro-methanogenic bioreactor BA | place: Japan: Kochi | collected 2016-12-09 | reverse complement strand
TATAAGCTAAATTATATGCAAAGGAGGAGCTTTAATGGCTACAAATCAAGTAATCAGAATTAGATTGAAATCCTACGATCACAGATTGTTGGACCAATCGGCAAAGAGAATTGTTGACACAGCTAAGAAAACTGGGGCAGAGGTCAGTGGACCGATTCCGTTACCGACGGAAAAAGAAATTTTCACAATTTTGAGAAGCCCGCACATCAACAAAGATTCACGCGAACAGTTCGAAAGAAGAACGCACAAACGATTAATCGATATCGTGAATCCAACTGCGAAAACAATCGACTCTTTAATGCACCTTGATTTACCATCAGGTGTAGATATCGTCTTGAAGTAAAAAAACTAATTAGGAGGTGTACTCATGGCAAAAGGTATCTTAGGAAGAAAAGAAGGAATGACTCAAGTATTTGATGAAGCTGGAAAAATGATTCCTGTCACAGTAATTTCGGTGGAACCGAATGTTGTGTTGCAAAAGAAGACCATTGAAACTGACGGCTATAATGCAGTCCAGTTGGGATTCATGAACAAAAGAGCCAATCTAATCAACAAACCATTGGCTGGTCATTTTGCGAAATCAAACACGACACCTAAGCGCTACGTAAGAGAAATACGGCTTCCAGGAATGGAAACGTATGACGTTGGCCAGGAGGTAAAATGCGATATATTTACCGCCGGTGATTATGTAGACGTAACAGGAACATCAAAAGGTAAAGGTTATCAAGGTGTGATCAAGCGCCATAACCAACATACCGGATTTATGACACACGGTTCCAAATATCACCGCGGTGTTGGATCGATGGGCGTTATTGCGCCTAATCGCATCAGAAAAGGCAAAAACATGCCAGGTAGAATGGGACACGAAACCGTGACCATTCAGAATTTATTAGTCGTTCGTGCCGACGCAGAAAAAAATATCCTTTTAATCAAAGGCAATGTACCCGGTCCGAACAAATCCTTAGTCGTGATTAAAAACGCGGTTAAGAAATAATCGAGCGGAAGGAGGAAAAAGCTATGCCTAAATTAGCAATGTTGAATCAACAAGGAGAATCAATTGGGAATATCAATTTAAACGACGCAGTCTTCGCAGTCGAAAACAACGATCAAGTCATCTATGACGTTGTCAAACAACAAAGAGCTGCCATGCGTCAAGGTACAGCGATGACGAAAAACAGATCGGCTGTCAGAGGCGGCGGAAGAAAACCGTACCGTCAGAAAGGCACCGGACATGCGCGTCAGGGAACCATCCGCGCACCACATTATGTGGGAGGTGGCGTCGTCTTTGGACCAAGCCCAAGAGATTATCGCTATAAAGTTAACAGAAAAGTCAGACGTTTGGCTTTGCGTATTGCCTTATCCGACAAAGTCAGACAAAATAATATGATCGCTATCGATGCTTTGGTGCTTGCATCACACAGAACCAAAGATATGGTGACGGTCTTGGAAAGCTTAAAAACAGAAGGCAAAGTTATGGTGATTATGGATGAGGTCAACGATTTAGTTGCCAAAGCATCTAGAAACCTACCGAATGTTGTCGCTGTCGCTTATGACCATGTCAGTGTTTACGATCTATTGAACACAGACAAAGTCATCGCCACAGAAGCAGCTTTGAAAAAGATTGAGGAGGTCTTGAGTTAGTATGGATAAATATCAAATCGTCAAACGCCCAATCGTTTCAGAGAAGACAACGAAAATGGCTGAAGAAAGAAAATACACTTTCGAAGTCGACAGAAGAGCAAATAAGATTCAAATCAAAGAGGCTGTTGAAGCGCTATTTGAAGTTGAAGTAGAAAAAGTCAATGTCATCAACGGTGCCCGTAAAGCGAAAAGAGTTGGTCAATACACAGGCTTCACAGCCAAAGTGTCAAAAGCCATCGTAACGCTGAAACCGGGGAACAAGATTGACATTTACGAAGTATAGTAGGAGGAAACGTAATGGCTATCATTAAATATAAACCACAGACAAATGGTCTGCGTCATATGACCAAGCTGGATTACAATGAAATCACAGCGTCTAAGCCAGAAAAATCCTTAACTGCTACCCTGAAGAAAAACGGTGGTAGAAATAATCAAGGTAAAATCACGGTTCGTCATCAGGCCGGTGGAGCCAAGCGCAAATACAGAATCATCGATTTCAAGAGAAATAAAGATGGTATCCCCGCAAAAGTCGCAAGTATCGAATACGATCCGAACAGAACCGCAAACATTGCATTAGTCAATTATGCGGACGGAGAAAAAAGATATATTCTCGCTCCCAAAGGACTTGAAGTCGGTATGACCGTCGAGTCAGGCGACAACGCCGATATCGTTATCGGCAACGCCAAGGAAATCAAAACCATTCCCGTTGGTACAGTCATTCACAATATCGAACTGTATCCTGGAAAAGGCGGACAGCTCATTAGAGCCGCCGGCACCAGCGCTCAGATTCTCGGGCGTGAGGAAAAATATGTTTTGGTCAGACTCAAATCAGGCGAAGTTAGAAGAATTCTTGGAAACTGCCGCGCCACCATCGGTGAAGTCGGCAATGAGTTCTATTCATTGGTCAATATCGGTAAAGCCGGTAGAAAAAGACATATGGGCATCAAACCAACCGTCCGCGGTTCGGTTATGAACCCAGTTGATCACCCGCACGGTGGTGGTGAAGGTAAGCAACCAGTCGGTCATCCGTCACCATTGACACCTTGGGGTAAAGTAGCTCTCGGTAAGATTACGAGAAAGAACAAAAAAGCTAGCGATAAACTTATCGTTAGAAGAAGAAATAAATAAGGAAGGAGGAACTCAGTATGTCACGTTCAGTTAAAAAAGGTCCATTTTGTGATGATCATCTCATGAAGAAAGTCGTTGCAGCTAACAAAGCAAATTCAAAGAAAGTAATCCAAACATGGTCGAGACGTTCAACCATCTTCCCGAACTTCGTAGGCCTGACCATCGGTGTCCATAATGGTAAAGAACACGTACCTGTCTATATCACCGAAGATATGGTTGGTCATAAGTTGGGAGAGTTCGCTCCGACCAGATCTTATCGCGGTCACGCGGATAAGAAAGTCACAAGAGGAGGCAAATAATGGAAGCTAAAGCAATTGCGAGAACAGTCAGAATATCTCCTCAAAAAGTCAGACTTGTCGTTGATTTGATCAGAGGCAAGAATGTCGGTGAAGCCTATGCCATCTTAAGAAACACATCGAGAAGAGCTTCACAAGTCGTTGAAAAATTGTTGAAGTCTGCCGTTGCCAACGCAGAACACAACTATCAAATGGATCAAGCGGATCTATACGTCAAAGAAGTTTATGTCGGAGAAGGCAAAACAATGAAGAGAATGCAACCCCACGCACAAGGGAGAGCGTTCCAAATCTTGAAGAGAACCAGCCACATCTACATCACTGTGGCTGAGAGAGAATAAGGAGGCATTTCATGGGACAAAAAGTTAATCCAGTCGGACAGCGCATAGGGATCATCTTTGATTGGGAATCAAGATGGTATGCGGACAAAAATGAAGTTGCCGATTTATTACACGAAGATATCAAAATCCGCGAAATGATCTATGACGTCTATAAAAACGCAAGCGTTTCGAAAATCGAAATCGAACGCAGCAAAAAGAGAGTGATTATCACTGTCAACACAGGTAAACCAGGGATGGTCATCGGCCGTAACGCCGAAACCAAGAAAGCCGTGGTTGAACAGCTTCAAAAACTGACAAACAAAACCGTCTATTTGAACGTCGTTGAAATCAAACGTCCTGAAACCGATGCTTTATTGGTGGCTCAGAACATGGCGAATCAATTGGAAAACAGAGCGTCATTCAGACGCGTCCAAAAAGTCGCTATCCAAAGAGCGCTTAAAGCCGGTGCACAAGGATGCAAAACCCTGATTTCCGGTCGTCTTGGCGGTGCTGAAATGGCAAGAAGCGAAGGATACAGCGAAGGCAATGTTCCGCTTCATACCTTGAGAGCCAACATCGATTACGCATTGGCTGAAGCCCAAACCACTTATGGTAAGTTGGGTGTCAAAGTATGGATATACAAGGGCGAAATCTTACCTTCCAAAAAAAAGGGGGCTAAGTAATCATGTTAATGCCTAAAAGAACAAAATATAGACGCCCTCACCGAGTCAGCTACGAAGGTAAAGCCAAAGGCAATACCGAAGTCGCATTCGGAGAATACGGTTTACAAGCACTTGACGGCGCATGGATCACAGCCCGTCAAATCGAGGCCAGCCGTATCGCCATGACTCGTTACATGAAGAGGGTCGGGAAAGTATGGATCAAGATCTTCCCGCATTTAGCAAAAACGAAGAAACCTTTGGAAGTCCGTATGGGTTCCGGTAAAGGTGCACCCGAAGAATGGGTCGCAGTCGTCAAGCAAGGCCAAGTCATCTTCGAAGTGGCCGGCGTTTCCGAAGAAGTCGCCAAAGAAGCTTTGAGACTGGCTTCACACAAATTGCCGATCAGGTCCAAGTTTGTTAAGAAAGAAAGTGGTGATTTGCGATGATCTATGCAAAAAATATCCGCGAGATGGACACTGAAAACATCTTGAATGAAATTGAGAATCTCAAAAAAGAACTTTTTGATCTGCGCTTCAAGCAAGCCACAGGTCAATTGGAAAATACCGCACGCTTAGGAACGGTCAAGAAAACGATCGCTCGCATGAAAACTGTTCTTACAGAGAGAGAACGTAAATAAGGAGGATTATGATGGAAAAGAATACAAACCGCAAAGTTTTTACTGGCACTGTCGTATCCGATAAAAATGACAAAACCATCACGGTTTTGGTCACAACCTACAAGAAACACCCACTTTACAGTAAGCGGGTTATCTCATCCAAAAAATTCACAGCCCACGATGAAAAAAATGAAGCCAGCCAAGGCGATGTCGTCAGAATTACCGAATGTCGCCCACTGTCGAAAACAAAACGTTTCCGCTTGTTGGAAATCGTTGAAAAATCGACAGAAACGCTGTAAGTCGGAGGTCTCGAGATGATACAACAAGAATCAAGACTGAAAGTCGCAGACAACTCCGGCGCTCGTGAAATTTTAACCATCAAGGTTCTTGGCGGAACCGGTCGTAAATATGCCGGTATCGGCGACATCATCGTCGCTACCGTTAAGAATGCAACACCGGGCGGTGTGGTAAAAAAAGGTGAGATCGTTAAAGCTGTCATTGTTAGAACAAGACGTGCCATCAAGCGTGCAGATGGATCATATTTGAAATTCGATGACAACGCAGCAGTCATTATCAAAGAAGACAAGTCGCCAAGAGGCACACGTATCTTTGGTCCTGTTGCAAGAGAGTTAAGAGATAAGGAATTCACAAAAATCGTTTCTCTGGCTCCGGAAGTATTATAAGGAGGACATGAGCATATGAAACTAAAAAAAGGCGATAAAGTCATTATAATCTCTGGTGCAGACAAAGGAAAACAAGGAACAATCATGAAGGTTTTAACCAAATCCAACAGAGTTGTTCTTGAAGGTGATGGACTCTCTAAAGTGAAGAAACATTTGAAACCCTCTCAGGCTAATCCTGACGGCGGCATCATGGAAGTTGAAAAACCTTACAATGCCTCAAATGTCATGTTAGTAGATCCCAAAACAAAGGAACCTACACGCATCGGTTATAAGATAGTAACCAAAAAAGTTAAAAAAGAAGATAAAGAAGTCAAAGTCAGATTTGCTAAAAAATCCGGCGAGATTTTGGACTAAGGAAAGGAGTTAAATGATGAATAGACTACAGGAAAAATACAAAGCCGACATCGTACCGGCCTTGATTGAAAAATTCAATTACACGTCACTCATGCAAGCTCCGAGAATCGCCAAGATCGTTATCAATATCGGTGCCGGCGATGCCGTTCAAAATCCCAAAGTACTCGATGACGCTGTCAATGAATTGACACAGATCACAGGTCAAAAACCGTTGGTCACAAGAGCCAAGAAATCAATTGCCTCTTTCAAACTACGCGAAGGCATGCCTATCGGCTGCAAAGTCACTTTGCGCGGCGAAAGAATGTATGATTTCTTCGACAAGTTGATTACCATCGCTTTGCCCCGTGTGAGAGACTTCAGAGGCGTCAATCCGAAAGGCTTTGATGGTCGAGGAAATTACACGCTTGGCGTGAAAGAACAACTGATATTCCCAGAAATCAACTACGACAAAGTTTCTAAAATTCGCGGTATGGACATTGTGATTGTTACCACCGCAAACACAGATCAGGAAGCATTCGAACTCCTCAAACAGTTCGGTATGCCATTCCGGAGATAAGGAGGATCGTATGGCTAAAACATCAAAAAAAGTAAGTCAAAAACGTGGATCAAAATTCAAAGTTAGAGAATATACAAGATGTGAACGTTGCGGACGTCCTCATGCGGTTTATCGTAAATTCAAACTATGTCGTGTATGTTTTCGTGAATTAGCTTACAAGGGTCAGATTCCCGGCGTAAAGAAAGCTAGTTGGTAATCATGATGAGCAAGAACATTTCCTTAAGACTATGGAAGGAGACATTATAGTATGGTTATGACAGATCCAATTGCGGATATGCTGACAAGAATTCGCAATGCAAATCAGATGAAACATAAAAGTGTGAATATTCCGGCCTCGAAATTGAAAGCGGACATCCTGAGCGTTTTAAAACAAGAAGGATACATCGTCGATTTCGAACGCTTGAACGATGGTGTTCAGGGAACACTTCAAGTCACACTGAAATATTTAGAAAATGAAGAAAGAGTCATAAAGGGTTTGAAAAAAATCAGCAAGCCCGGCTTACGTGTGTATGCAAAATCCGATGATATTCCCAAAGTCCTCAACGGCTTGGGTATCGCCATCATTTCTACATCGAGAGGTCTGATGACCGACAGAGCTGCTAGAAAAAATAAAGTTGGCGGCGAAGTCATAGCATACGTATGGTAATGATGATAATGGAGGTGCAAGAAAACGATGAGTCGTGTTGGTAGACAAACGATCAAAGTTCCCGAAGGTGTTGAGGTCAACATCAATGATAATAATCATGTTGTTGTCAAGGGACCTAAAGGTGAACTGAGCTTTACGTTCCATAAGAATATGGAAATCAAGCTCGATAATCAAGAAATTTCTGTAACCCGACCAAACGATTCTTTAACCAATCGCTCCCTACATGGGACGACGAGAGCGTTATTGAATAATATGGTTATTGGTGTCACAAGCGGATATACGAAGATCCTTGATATCAAGGGTGTCGGATATCGCGCACAGTTACAAGGAACAGACACGTTAGTGTTAAACGTTGGCTATTCCAATCCGGTCGAAATGGCGATTCCGGAAGGTATCACAGTTGAAATACCGAAAAACAAAAACACAGAAGTGCATATTGCAGGTGCTAACAAACAGTTGGTCGGCGAATTCGCAGCCAACGTCAGAAAGGTTCGTCCGCCTGAACCATACCTTGGTAAAGGTATCAGATATAGAGACGAACACGTACGTCGTAAAGAAGGGAAAACCGCTAAGTAATTAGCGAGGTGATGAGAGATGTTTAAACCTATAGACAGAAATCAAATGAGACAAAAAAGACATCGTCGTATCAGATTTACCCTCAAGGGTACAGCTGAAAGACCTCGTCTGAATGTTTTCCGTTCAAACAAACAAATTTACGCCCAATTGATCAATGATGATTTGGGTGTTACCCTAGCACAGGCAAATTCAACTGAGTTCAAAGATACCAATGGATCCAATATCGCAGGCGCTAAAGCTGTCGGAGAAGCGATTGCTAAAAGAGCCATCGACGCTGGAATCAAAAATGTTGTATTCGACCGTGGCGGATATTTATACCATGGTAGAGTCAAAGCACTGGCAGATGCTGCAAGAGCCGCAGGGCTCGAATTCTAAGGAGGAGGTTAACTATGGAAGACAACAAAAAACCTGTTGAAACGAATGCCAACAATCAAGACAACAAGTCAAGACAAAGAGGCAGACGTGGCAGAAAAAGCAGAAATCCGAGAAACAAAGAAGTTAAACTCTACGAAGAAAGAGTTGTTAGCATCGGCCGTGTGACCAAGGTTGTCAAAGGCGGTAGACGCTTTAGCTTTACAGCTTTGGTTGTTGTTGGAGATCGCAAAGGCAAGGTCGGCTTCGGTACTGGTAAGGCCAGTGAAGTCCCAGACGCCATCAAAAAAGCGATTGAAGATGCTAAGAAAAATATCTTTACAGTACCACGTAACGGAACCACCATTCCCCATACCATCACTGGTAAATATGGTGCTGGAAAAGTCTTTTTACGTCCTGCTGTCGAAGGTACTGGTGTCATCGCTGGTGGTCCAGTGCGTGCCGTCCTTGAATTAGCAGGTATTGAAGACGTTTTAAGTAAATCATTGGGTTCAAATACCCCGATCAACATCGTTCGTGCAACAGTTTCCGGTCTCAAAGCCTTGAGAAACGTTGACGAAGTTGCGGCGATGAGAGGATTGACACCCGAGGAGGTACTTAAATAATGGCAAAAATCAAAGTGACCCTGATCAAAGGTTTGACAGGGCATAAACCCAGACAAATCAAGACTGTCAAAGCCTTGGGACTGAACAAAAGAAATTCTACAGTCGTCAAGGAAGACAACGAGATGATCAGAGGCATGATTGCCACAGTCAGTCATCTTGTGACAGTCGAAGAAGTCAAGAAGTAGGAGGTCGTTTATGAAATTACATGAGTTAAAACCTAATCCGGGTGCGACACAACACGGCAAACGTAAAGGTCGCGGCACCAGTTCCGGTAACGGCAAAACTGCCGGTCGCGGACAAAAAGGCCAGAACTCTCGTTCAGGCGGTGGTGTCAGACTAGGATTTGAAGGTGGACAAACGCCGCTTTACAAACGCCTTCCGAAAAAAGGATTCACGAATCCGTTCAGAAAAGAATATGCCGTTGTTAACGTCGAATCATTAAACAAGTATCCTGAAGGTACTGTTGTCACACCGGAACTTTTAATCAAAGACCGTTTGGCAAGAAAAGTACTCGATGGTATCAAAATTTTAGGAAAAGGAAAATTAGAAGTCAAACTCACTGTTCAAGCGCACAAGTTTACTGCTGCAGCTGAAAAAGCTATTGTTGAAGCTGGTGGCCAAGCAGAGGTGATATAGTGGAAACTTTAAAGAAAATCTTTAAGAATAAGGATTTGATGAAGAAAATAGGTTTCACTTTACTGGCATTTCTAGTTTTCAAAATGCTCACCTATGTGACCATGCCGCTGATCAATACCGAGTCATTGACATCGATGTTCGATAACTCTGGCTTCCTCGGCATTGTCAACTCCATTTCCGGGGACGCGCTTCGAAATTACTCGATCATCGCCCTTGGGATCAGTCCATACATCACCGCATCGATTATCGTGCAGATGTTGCAAATGGACATCATTCCGGTCCTCAAAGAGTGGAGCCTTGAAGGCGAAGCCGGAAGACAAAAAATATCAAGAGTCACTCGTTATCTTGCCATCGGGCTTGCATTTGTCCAGGCCTTAGCCATGACATTCGCATTCCACGATGCACAAGCACAACTGTTCCAACCATTCGTCAGTGACTGGGCGACTGCAGGTGGACGTAACCTTTGGTTTCTGATCTACTTCTATATCGCCGTCGTCTTGACAGCTGGTACAGCCTTCATGATCTGGCTTGCCGATCAAATCACCTTGAAAGGCATCGGTAACGGATCCTCGATGTTAATCGTCGGTGGGATTATCATGTCCCTACCTGGCACGATCACATCCTTGATTCAATACTACATCGCTGACCCCAGTGGTGCACTGCAAACAGTGCATGCCGGTCAAGGCACGTGGTCCGGATATTTATTATTCGGCGTCAGCATGCTCAGTTTCATCATCGTCTTGGTCGCAGTTACCTACATGCAGATTGCGATTCGCAAGATACCGATACAATATGCAAACAGACCTGCAAGTGCGAAATTCAAAGGGAAATCGGAATCGAATATTCCTTTGAAAATCAACACAGCTGGCGTTATCCCAGTTATCTTTGCATCCATCATCCTGTCATTGCCGAACACCATTTTTAGTTACATCGACATCGGTGCCGGTGCATCCAACTGGTTGACACAGATCTTTTCTTATAGCCAACCAATCGGTTTTGTGATCTATATCGTATTGATCTTTATCTTTACATTCTTCTATACGTTTATCATCATCAAACCCGAGCAGATGGCAGAGAACCTGCAGAAACAAAATGCATATATCCCAGGTGTCAGACCTGGCTATGAAACAGAAACATACATTACAAAAACATTGTTCAGAATCACTGTCATTGGCGCATTGTACTTGATTGTCATCGCCAGTCTGCCGATTATCACATCGATGGCTTTGGGCCATTCCTATGCTCAAATCGGCGGAACATCACTGCTTATTATCGTTGGTGTTGCATTAGAGACTGCTAAACAAATCGAAACAGATACTCAAGAGAAGACATATACGGGATTCATGAGATAAGGGTCATATGAAGAATCTTCTGATTATGGGTAAACCCGGCGCCGGAAAAGGAACGCAGGCTAAAAAACTGTTGCACCACTATCACTTGACGCATATCTCCACCGGTAATATCTACCGCGATGAGATTCGCAAGAAAAGTGCCATCGGTTTAGAGGCCAAGAAGTACCTAGATGAAGGCTGCCTCGTCCCGGATAAAATGACCAACGATATTGTCAGAGAAGTACTCAGCACTCACGACTACCCGAATGGGTTTATGTTGGACGGCTACCCGCGCACGGAAGCGCAGGCGGACGCCCTCGATGAGATGCTCGATGAATTAGGCATCAAGCTGACAGCCGTCATCAATGTGGAAGTTGCCGATGAGGTACTGATGCATCGCATGGCTGGACGCAGGGTCTGCTCGAATTGTGGACACACCTATCATGTGGATTACCATCCGCCAAAGGATGAAGGCATCTGCGATGCGTGTGGACACGAACTGATTCAACGGACGGACGACATGGAAGAATCTGTGATGAACCGTTTGGCAATCTATAACAAAAAGACCAAACCGTTGCTCGATCACTATCGCCGTAAGGGCCTGTTGATCGTTATCGACGGAGAACAACAATCAAGAAAAGTCTTCAAGGACATTATTGAAAGATTAGGTGAGTAACTTGGTTACCATAAAATCAAATCGTGAAATCGAACTGATGCGAGTCGCCGGTCGTATCGTTGCCTTGGCCCACCAAGCGGTGGCCAAAGCCATCAAGCCCGGTCTCTCGACCAAACAATTGAATGATTTGATTGAGCAGGTCATCCTCGATAACGACGCCCTGCCGTCTTTCAAAAACTACAACGGATTTCCCGCATCTGCATGCATATCAATCAATGAGGAAGTCGTTCACGGGATTCCAAGTCCTCAGCGCATCCTAAAGGATGGCGATATCGTATCAGTCGATATCGGCGCTGTCTACAAGGGATATCATGGCGATTCCGCATGGACATATGCATGCGGGGAAATATCCGAAGCAGCAGAAAAACTACTTGAAGGCACCAAAGCGAGTTTGTTTGCCGGATTGGCTTTCGCCAAGGCGAACAATCGATTGTCGGATATCTCGCACGCCATCCAAGAAACAGCGGAAGGCTTAGGCTTTTCCGTCGTCAGAGAGTTTGTCGGTCACGGCATCGGCAAGCATCTGCATGAAGATCCGCAGATTCCCAACTTCGGCTTACCGAATCGGGGGGCACTGCTGAAGGAAGGCATGACCTTGGCAATCGAACCAATGATTAATCTCGGAAACAAAGACGTTCGCGTCTTGGCCGACGGTTGGACAACCATCACCAGAGACAAGTCGCTGTCTGCCCATTTCGAGCATACAGTGCTGATCAAGAAAGATGGTTATGAGATTTTGACCACAGTATAAGAGGGAGTGATTTATTTGGCTAAAAAAGAAGACGTTATTGAAATGATGGGAACAGTGATTGAAGTACTGCCCAACGCCCAATTCGTCATTGAGCTGGAAATCGGACACCGTATCATCGGCCACGTTTCTGGTAAAATCCGCATGCACTACATACGCATTTTACCAGGCGATAAAGTAAAAGTCGAACTATCGACCTATGACCTAACACGTGGCAGAATTACATATCGAATGAAATAAAAACAATTTTAACAGAAAGATTTTAGGAGGTAATGGCATGAAAGTAAGACCATCTGTAAAAAAAATCTGTGATAAATGTAAAATTATTAAGAGAAAGGGCACTGTCCGCGTGATTTGTGAAAATCCAAAACACAAACAAAGACAGGGCAAATAGGAGGTAATTTATGGCACGTATCGCAGGAGTAGATATTCCAAGAGAAAAGAGAATTGTTATCTCTTTGACATATGTCTTCGGCATCGGCAAAACCAGAGCACAACAAATTTTGGCTGCAGCCGGTATCTCTGAAGAGAAAAGAACCAAGGATCTGACCGACGAAGAAATCGTCAAGATCCGCCAGCAAGTACAAAAGTTTACCGTCGAAGGTGATTTGCGTAGAGAAAGAGCGATGAACATCAAACGTTTGATGGAAATCGGTTGTTATCGTGGCATGCGTCATAGACGCGGTTTGCCCGTTCGCGGACAAAACACGAGAAATAATGCTAGAACTCGCAAAGGACCGAGAAAAACGGTAGCGAACAAGAAGAAATAAGAAGGGAGATTGAACTAAATGGCACGTAAAGTCAAAACAAAACGTCGCGTGAAGAAAAACATTCCTAGCGGAATTGCACATATTCATTCGACTTTCAATAACACGATTATTACGATTACAGACACTAAAGGTAACGCAATCGCGTGGAGTTCAGCTGGTGCAATCGGATATAAAGGTAGCCGTAAGTCAACTCCGTTCGCAGCCGGTTTGGCATCAGAAGCTGCGGCCAAATCAGCCATGGACAACGGCGTTCTCAAAGTAGAAGTCGAAGTCAAGGGGCCCGGCCCAGGCCGTGAAGCCGCCATTAGAAGTTTACAAGTCGCAGGACTAGAAATTACCGCAATCAAAGATGTTACACCAGTTCCTCACAACGGTTGTCGTCCAAGAAAACGACCACGTGGTTAGGAGGTAAACCATGAAGGACTTGAAATTCGAAAAACCTAAGACAGTGACCGAAGAAATTAATGAAAATTACGGACGATTTCTGATCACGCCTTTGGAAAGAGGTTTCGGAATCACCATCGGGAATTCGTTAAGGCGAGTTTTATTGTCTTCTTTGCCTGGAGCTGCCATTGTTAACGTCAACATCGATGATGTCGTTCATGAATTTACGCCGATTGACGATGTTGTCGAAGATGTCACAGCCATCGTACTCAACCTCAAAGGCGTCGTCTTGTCGATTGACAATGACGATCCACAAATCGAAAAACGTCTAGATATCACTGTCGTTGGACCCAAAGACGTCTACGCAGCCGATATCTTGGCAGACGAACAGGTGACGATCCACAATCCGGATCACTATATCTGCCACGTCAATGCCGGCAAGGAATTGAGAATGGTGATGAAGGCGAGAAAGGGCAACGGCTATGTCAGTGCCAAAGAAAACGCCATTCATCGTGACGATGTCAACGACATCGCCATTGACAGCATCTACACACCCATCAAGAAAGCGAATTACAAAGTAGAAAAAACCAGAGTTGAAGATTCTGCCGACTATGACAAGTTGACAGTTGAAGTCTGGACCAACGGCGCCATCGATGCCAGAGATGCCATCGGTATGGCTTCGAAGATGATGATCGATCACTATCAGTTGATCGTTGATCTGTCCGAACAGGAAATCGTCGATGACTACATGGTCGAACGCAAAAGCGAAGAAAAGAATCGCAACCTGGAAAAACCAATCGAAGATCTGGATCTGTCGGTCCGTTCTTACAACTGCCTGAAACGCGCTGGCATTCACACCTTGGGTGAACTCATCGAGAAATCCGAAGAAGACATGATGAAAGTCAGAAACTTAGGTAAAAAATCATTGAAAGAAGTGAAGCAGAAGCTTGAAGAAATGAATTTAAGCTT
>NPIE01001285.1_pt1 | contig 13966 bp, 13 predicted proteins | sample 8637661 | NCBI WGS metagenome assembly NPIE01 (sample SAMN07420842, study PRJNA396082) | bioreactor metagenome | isolation source: sample BA12 brine-fed electro-methanogenic bioreactor BA | place: Japan: Kochi | collected 2016-12-09 | reverse complement strand
AGCGGATACCTTGAAGACTGATGGCGTTATCATCAATTCTGCTGCAAATGATGGAGTTTACGTTCATGAAGCAGGTAATCCCACAACTCATTATTCATCAAGTAGTACTAAAAATGGTTTTGAAGTAGCCGGAGCACAAGGTAATGGTCTCTTTGTGGGAAGAGCAGATCATCAAGGTGTTTTTGTTTCTTCTGCCGGAGGAAATGGAGTTTATATTGGTTCTGCTGGTAATCACGGATTTCAGGTTTTGAATGCTGAAGAAAACGGACTGGACATAGGGCAAACAAACGAAGATGGAGTAAATGTTTTTAAAGCTGGAAATCCAGCCTTCTCGACTTCCAGTTCATTCAATAATGGTTTTAGTGTGGAAGGTGCAGAAGGGCATGGTCTTTTTGTTGGCAAAGCTTATCAAGATGGTATCTGGATAAATTCTTCAGAAAAAGACGGAGTACATGTTCATTCTGCCGAAGAAGATGGAATTCATGTACAATCTGCTGGTAATCCATCTTCAACATACACATCGGGTTTATCTAACGGAATAGAAGTAGCTGGAGCTGAAGCAAATGGCGTGTTTATCGGTAATACAGGAAGTGATGGCGTCTATGTTCATTTGGCAGGTGGTAATGGTTTACATGTTTCACATTCTGATGATGATGCTATTTATATTGAAAATAGCGATGACGAAGGAATTCGTATACAATCTTGCCAAACAATAGGTGTTTACGCCTATACGGAAAATACAAGTAATAACTGGGGTTTTTATACTCCCAATAATATATATTGTTTAAATGATATGTCTCGTACGAGAAGTGTTCCAGTTCACAATAATAACACTGAAGCATTAGAACCTGGCGATTTAGTTTCTATTTCTGGTGGTTGGAAGGATAATGTTCTCGATAAGGGGAATGTCCCTATTATTAATGTAGAAAAGGCAAATATGAAAAATTCATCATCTATCATTGGAGTTGTGCAAAATAAATTATCTATCAATGAAGAACTTCATGAAATTCAAGACGGATTAGCTATTACAAAAACGTTCAATTATGCGGAAGGCAGCGCCGGTTTTGGCGAATATCTTTCCGTGGTCGTTTTTGGTCCGGCAGATGTAAAAATCGCTTCCAGAGAAGACATCAAAGTGGGAGAAGCAATTGCCGCAGCAGATGGCGTTGCCCGCAAAGTGCGCACCACAGAAGTCAACGGCATCACCATCGCCGAAAATACCGGCATTGTAGGTAAAGCTCTGGAAAACGCCAACGGCAGCGGCAAACTGAAAGTTTTCGTCAATTGCCGTTAGGAGGCTGGCATGCGTAAAACAATGATCATAATCATCTTGCTGCTGCTAGTTACCACACTTTTTTCTCAGACGAACTATATCCTGAAGCGCAGTCTGTTCACCACAACCGGCGGCAGGCAGGAGAATTCATCCTACACTACCGATAATGCGGTGGCGCAGGGTTTTCAGGGCAGCGGGCAAAGTGCAGATTACAATGGTTTTACGGGATATTTCTATCCCTATTTCAGTAATCGTCTGCCCTTCATCGTATCAGTGAATGACGTACCCAACGATCAAGGCAGGCAGGTGCAGGTTTTGTGGAATCGCAGTTGCCTGGATATTCCTCATTCTCCCATTCCCATCACCACCTATTCCGTTTGGCGTTTCGATGAAGAATATACCGAAAACATGGAAGCCAATACTTTTCCCGATCCCAATCTGGTGTTGGAGAATTTTAAACAGGATAAAGATCAGCCATATTTCTGGCAGCGGGAAGACGGCCAGGTGCTCACATTCATCAATCATCTGCCTGCTCTGCAAAATGAACTTTACGCCATTATTGCCGCCACCTTGTTTGATTCCTGCAGTAGTGAACTAAACTATACTTCCTTCGAAGTGATCGCTCACACCGATTCGGTTTCCATCTATTATGAATCTTTGCCCGATTCCGGCTACTCGTCCGATAACATCTCTCCCGATCCGGTGACAGAACTGGATGTAACTGTGGAAAATGAGCAACTTCATTTGAATTGGACAGCCGTGACCCATGGCAGTTTTCAGGGTAATTCCTATCCGGAACTGAACGGCATCTGGTATCTCATCTACGGCTCCGTTCAGGCAGATTTTATCTGCGACGAATCCACGCTGATCTGCGTTACGCAGAATCCCAGTTATCTGTACGATCTTTCCGGTGAAAACAGAAAATTCTTCCGGATCATCGTCAGCGATCAACCAGTCAGCGGAGTTTTATCGGATTCAGTTAGTCGAAAAAAACGCTGAATAACCTGGAGAAAATCATGTTCTTTTTCAAAACAGGTGAAGCGATGAAAGCAGTTATCTTTTTTCTAATTTTAACTGCTGTCTGTCTTTCCGCCCAGGAAAATTTGTGGGATTGGGCTGTAAGCGGTGGAGATTATCATCACGATAAAGGCACAGCAATTGCTGCCGACGACTCGGGCAATAGTTACATCACAGGAAATTTTCTCTATACAGCAGATTTTGGTTCCGCAGCGCTTTCCAGTTTGGGCGGAAATGACATCTATGTGGCAAAGTTGGATGCCGACGGAAACTGGCTGTGGGCAGTTCAAGCCGGAGGGCAGTATATTGGTGATTTTGGCTATGGGATTGCTGCGGATGAGAGCGGAAATTGCTATGTTACAGGCTGCTTCGAAAACTCCGCTGATTTTGGTCAGTTTTCGCTCACTAGCAATGGCGGAAGAGATGTATTTTTGGGGAAACTGGACGGAAACGGCAACTGGCTGTGGGTAAAAAAAGCAGGCGGAATTGGTTCCGATGCGGGCTATGATGTTACGCTGGATGAGGCTGGAAATTGTTATGTGACGGGAACTTTTGAAAATACAGCCAGCTTCGGCAGCTTTGATCTGAACAGCAGCGGGGCAAGCGATATTTTTGCTGCCAAACTCGATGTAAACGGTAATTGGTTGTGGGCAACATCTGCCGGTAGCAATTCATACGATAACAGTCGCTCAATCGCAGTGGATGCTCAAAATAATAGTTATATTTGCGGACAATTTGTTTTCACAGCCTATTTTGGCGCTTACTCCATCATTTGTGCCGGCGGATTTCAAGAGGATATTTTCGCGGCAAAACTGGATGCCGATGGCAACTGGCTCTGGGCAAGCTCGGCAGGCGGTCTTTATGCAAATTCCGCTTATGGCATTGCCGCAGATGCAGATGGAAATAGTTATGTCACCGGCAAATTCTGCAGCACAGCCGATTTTGGTTCGATCTCGCTTACGGCAGCCGGAAGCAGTAATTTTGCTTCGGATGTTTTTGCAGCCAAACTGGATAATGCCGGAAACTGGGTCTGGGCAGCCGGAGCTGGTGGAACCGACAATGATCTAGGGTATAGTATCGACGTCGATTCCGAGGGGAGCAGTTATTTGACCGGTTCTTTTCGAGCAGATGCATATTTTGGCGCGGATACATTGAGCAGTGCAGGTTACGACGATATTTTTGTGGCAAAATTGGATGAGCAGGGAAATTGGCTGCAGGCAGATCGCGCTGGAGGAGACAGCTCGGATGAAGGAGCTGCGATCTCTCTGGATAACTCCGGTAATGCGAATCTGGCAGGTTCTTTCAAAAACACCGCCTTCTTTGATGATACTGTTTTAGTCAGCGCCAGCGGTTACGATGTTTTTGTTGCCAGATATATTTTTCAACAGGAGCAGCCCAGTTTAGCGCCACTCATCACCGCCATCACCGATCTTCCGAATGATCAGGGCAGGAATGTTCAGATCTACTGGGATAGAAGCAGTCTCGATATCAGCACATCTCCCGATCCCATCCTGTTTTATTCCATCTGGAGATATGATGAAATATTCGACGATGAGCTTCCTGAAAAAATCTATTACAATCCAAATGAATTAGTCGATCAAGTTCGAAAAAATTCTCATTTCCAATATTACTGGCAGCGGGATGATGGAGTTCTAACCTATATCACGCAGATTCCGGCTCTACAAAATCCTTCCTATTCTGTGGCTGCGCCAACCTTGCTCGATTCCAGTTATTTTTCGCAGAATTTCAGCAAATTCGAAGTGATCGCTCATACTTCCGAAGTTTGGACTTATTATGCTTCCGAAGCAGATTCCGGCTACTCGGTCGATAATATTCCACCCGATGAAACAGAAGTGGAAATCACCAAAATCGAGAATGGTTTCAGATTGAACTGGGAAGAAGTTACCAGCGGAACCTGGCAGGGCGTAAGTTATGAAGAACTAAACGGAATCTGGTATAAAATCTATGCTGGAACTACTCCGGATTTTGAATGCGATGACGAGCATCTGCTGCATAATACTAATTCCTTAAGTTTTGATTTTACAATCCAGGGAGTAGATCAGAAATTCTTTAGAGTTAAAGTAACAGATCAAAAGCCGGCAACGATGATAGAACGGGGTCAGTGATTTTTTTTCCTGGTTGAACTATACAAAAAGTGTATTAAAAACATAAATTTATAGAATGTTTTTTAATCAAAAAAATCCTCGATGCATCGCGTTGGGGTTTTCCAAATTTTCTCCATTGATCTGGGCGAGATGACGAGCCAGCAGGGTAATAAAATTTGGATTAACAGCTTGCTGAAATCAAAATGGCGAAAAACTCTTTTACTCTGCCCGTGAAAATTAACTTTTAAGATTTATTTTTATTTATTTGACACGAATCACATAAATAATAAAAAAATTACCTCGTGAAAGATAGGATTTGAAAGGAGGTTTATGATGACGCACAAATCGAAGGATGCCCGTAAAACAGAACAAAAGAAGAAGCCCAAATTATCGATCAAAGAAAAACGCAAGGCAAAGAAAGAAAAATCTAAGACTTAAAGCGGATCATTCCGAAAAGGAGGAAGTTACAATGAAATTCAAAGAACGCTACACCGTTAAAACAAACAAAGAAATTGTCCTTATTCGCACAGATGACATCGAAGAAGCACTCAAGGTGAAGGATGAACATAAGCAGGAAGGTGCTTACATCGACGATAGAAAAAGCAAGAAAAAGCATCGTAAAACGTTTTTCAGATAAAAAAAAAAGAAGGAGCAAAAAACAATGAAATTTAAAATTATCTTATTATTTCTCGTTTTTTCTACATTTGCCTATGCAGTGCAGATGGAGCAGGTTTTCACTGACGAGGACACAGGTTTCAGATTAGAAAAACAGATCGGTGAGATCGCATTTGACAATGATCTTTCAACTCAGATCAGCAGCAGAGATTCGCGGGTGAGCGTAAACTGGCAGGCTTCCGATCCGTCAGCTATTGCCGGGCTGGTGAAAGTTTCACCCGTAACCATGAATTCTTTTGTACAGTGGCATCTAAATAATGAAAGGGTTTCGCTTTATCACGATTCTCCCACGCCGCTCTGGGAACATATCGTCAGCGATCTCGATTTTGGTTATCCCATCGATATGCTGGAAGACGGTTCAATTCTAACTGTGGGTGACGGGGCGATGCTGAAAATCTTTGATCCCAATTCTGCTATCCCTACCTGGGAATTCAACATCGGTTACACGATTGGAGATTTGAAATTGAGCCCAACTGGCGATAAAGTTTATCTTTCCTACTATGATTCTGCTATGGATCGGGGAAATGTGGTATGCTACATGGTCGGTCAAACCAATCCCGAATGGAATGCCGGATTTGATGGCGGCGCGCAAACTTTGGATATCAGCGGCGATGGTTCCACCCTGATCTTTACTCAATACGGCGGCGGCAACAGCAATATGTGGGTTCTGGATTCCACAGATGGCAGTGTGATCTTCCAGGGACCCGAGTACAATCAGAATCCGCCGGCGATCTCGCATGATGCGTCCATCATTGTGAATGGCGATTACAGCGGTTTTGTGCATGTGTATTATTATAATGAAACGCTGGAAACTTACGAAGAAGCCTGGAGTTTTGGCGTGGATGGCGGAGGAACTTCCGACTGGATCGGCGGCATGGCGATCTCTGCCGACGGCAGCACGATCGCTGTGGGAACTTTGACCTTTGTTCCCAATGGTTATAACGGTCAGCTCTATCTCTTCAACAGCTATTCTCCCAATCCGATCTGGGTTTATGAAAATGCCGGTGATTATGTGATAGATGTCGATATTTCTGATGACGGCTCGCTGATCGCTGCTGCCAGCTATGGACCCATTGATAACAGCACAGCGGATTTCTTCCTTTTCCGTCGGGAAAGCAATGTTCCGGTTTTTGAGATCAATACTCCCGGCTCACTTTTCACGGTTGATCTGGCTGGCGATGGATCATTCTGCACGACCGGCGGCAAAGCGGTTCATGCCCGCATCATGGGCAGCGGCGGCTATCTTTATAACGTTGACTGTGATCTGGGCGGCGGCTTTGTAAGCGGAATTGTAAACCTGGAAGGCACAGATGACAACAGCGGCGTGAAAGTGGAAATTCCCCAATTGACCGATTATTATGCTTATACGGATTATGATGGCAATTTCAGCTTGAACAATGTTCCGCCCGGCTCTTATACAGTGGATTATTACAAAGTCGGCTACGTGGCAAACAGCAGCTTGAACGTGCCTGTGATCGAAGGTGAAATCACCGATCTGGGAGTAATCGAAATGATGATCTTCGGCAGTCCACCCCGTAATCTGACGGCTACCCAAGCCAGCGATATTTTTGTGGAATTGAACTGGCAAAGTCCCGTTAGTGGTGACGTGCTGGGCTATAACATCTATCGCAAACGATATGAACCGGATCCCTTCCCGGAAGAACCGCTGGCAACGGTAGGCGAAGATGTTTTGAACTATTCCGATGATTCGGCTTTACCTCTGATTGAATACTATTATGCGGTGACCGCAGATCTGGGCGGCGGTTTGCAGAGTCCTTATTCCAACCTTGTGCAAGGCTGGATCAGCAGCGGCTTCGTCGTGAATGAAATCAGCGCCTGGGTGGGAACAACCCCGGTTATCGATGGAATTATTTCTGCCGGAGAGTGGGACGACGCCTTCCTGCTGGATACTTCCGATTTCTGGGGAACGTATGATAACACGATCCAGCCGATCGGCAGTGTGCTGGGCTATTTCAAAGTCAATGCCGAGATGACTGAACTTTATGTAGCCTATATCAACTATAATGATACTGAACTGGAAGATCACGATGAAGTCGCCCTTTATATCGATGATAACAACGATGGCGTCTTTGCCACTGATTTAGAAGCAAATGAAGGGAATTATTGGGCTGCCTATTATGATACGGGTAATGTGATCATTTTCCGTCCGATCTATAACACCGGCGGAGTGGGAACAAATTTTTATCTGCCCGATCCTCAAATCGAAGTCTCGGTGTCCGAAGGTTATTTGGTTTATGAATTCGTGATCCCGATTGGCGACGAACCCTGGATGATAAATCCCAGTGCGGAAAATCAGTCTTCCCTGGGAATTTTTGTGCTGGATGACAATGCTCCCGATCCGCATGGATTTGACGGCTGGTGGCCTCTGGACAATATCAATCTGTTCAATCCTGCCGGATTCGGCACGATCACTTACGGGGGAGCTGCCGCAATACCGCCGCCTCCGGAAAACGTTGCTGTCGATTTGTATCAGGAATACCTGTTGGAAATTGCCTGGGAAATGCCCAGCCTGAATGATTTTGATCATTTCAATATATATGCTTCGATAGACAGCAGTCCCTTCGAGCTGATCGATACTTCGGTGGGAATTCAATTTTTCTACAGTCTGCTGGAAAATCCGGGAACTGTTTATCAATTCCTTCTGACTACAGTAAACCAGCATGGAATGGAATCCGATCCGTCAGAAACAGTTGAATTTATTGCTGTTGGCTCAGATGATAATCTACCGGTTTTGCAGACAAAACTGCACGGCAACTATCCGAATCCTTTTAATCCAACCACAACGATCTCCTTTTCTACCAATGAGACCACGGAGAACACAGAGGTGACAATTTACAATATAAAGGGACAAAAAGTAAAACAACTTGTCAATCAGAAGTTAGAATCTGGTCTACACACAGTAATCTGGGACGGCAAAGATGATAACGGCAAGCAGGTTGCATCCGGAATTTTTTTCTACAAGATGAAATCGGGAGATTATCAGCAAAGTCGCAAAATGCTGCTGATCAAATAATTATAACTAAACCTGCCGGACAAAATTCCGGCAGGTTTTTTTTTTATGAATTCTCCGAAACGTATCCGGCTGCTGACTCTGGTCTGCCTGCTTCTGATCATCCCGCTCGGTTTAGCCAGTAAATTCTATCGCGGTTGGGGAGAGACCTGGGTCAATAATTCACTGAGCGGCATATTTTATGTGATCTTCTGGTGTTTTGTGATCTTCTTGATCAAACCCGGTTTCAAACCTCGAAATATTGCAGCCGGAGTATTTCTGGTTACAGCAGCTCTTGAATTTTTGCAGCTCTGGCAGCCGCCGTTTCTGCAGGGGATCAGAAGCACTTTTATCGGGGTCACAATTCTGGGCAATACTTTTATCTTGAGTGATTTCCTCTATTATCTGATCGGTTCCATTCTGGGTTGGCTGCTCATCCGCAGAATTCAACAAAGGGGTAAGAAAATTCAAAAGTAAAAATTTAAAATTGAATTGATTTGATCCATCACCCCTGAACCCTGCACCTAACACCTTGTACCCAAAACCCAAAACCTCACTTCAAACTATCAGATATTCCAGCCAGAGTTGCCAGTTCAGCTTGTGGAACATTGTGGATTCTGCCGCAGCGGGTGCATCTGAATTTGTCTTTTTTAAAATCGGGTGGAATTTTGAACTTCATGCCGCAGACACAGGTCAGGAAGAGGAAGTTATTTAGTTTTTTTATCAAGTCGCCGGTATCGTGCAGTTTTTGAGTTGCAGTTTTGGTTCTTGTATCGACAGCCGCTTTTCTTATTGGAACTGCCTGTTTTTCATGGATTTTGGAAGGAGGAATGATATTTGTTCTACCGGCATTACCTTTTACGGAAGAAAAAGCATTCTGATAATCGATAAAACTGGCACCCTGCGAAATTCGACGCAGAATGGAAACTCTTTCTGTAATCGGCGGATGGGTGCTGCTGAGATTTGCCAGTTTCTGCCCTTTGGGTTTGAGAGGATTGGCAATGTACATTCCGGCTGTTGCTTTGTTGGCGACTTTCAGATCTTCGGTCGAACTGGAGATCTTTTCCAAAGCGGAAGCCAGACCTTCCGGATAGCGGGTCAGGCGTACTGCAGTGGCGTCCGCCAGATATTCCCGTTTGCGGGAAATGGCAAAATACAGAAGACGTGCCATTATAGGAGCCAGAATCGCCATTAACACTGCTGCGATCATCAGGATCATCTGAGCCTGTCCGCCGCCTTTATTGCCGGAGCTGCGTCTGCTGCCGCCGCCGAACCAGAGACTGCGCAGAAAAATATGAGAGAGAATGACAATGCTGCCCAGCAGAACACCCGAAAATGTCATGAAGAGTACATCTCGATTGATAATGTGCGACATCTCGTGAGCGATCACTCCCTGCAGTTCATCCCGATTCAATTTTGCCAGAAGTCCGGCGGTTACCGCAATTGCGGCTTTATCGGGATTTCTGCCCACCGCAAAAGCGTTTGGCGCAGGATCGGGAATGATATAAACTTTGGGCATGCTGTGCAGTCCGGCAGCGATCTTCATTTCTTCCACAACGTTGAAAAGCTGCGGATATTCATCATGAGTTACCGGCTTGGCTTTGCTCATAGTTAAAATAATACTATCTCCGCCGAAATAACTGACGACAGACATGATCCCCCAGACCAGCAAAGCCAGAGTAATGCCGAAAAATCCGCCATCTGCACCTCCGTAATAGCTGCCCAGAAACCAGCCCAGCAGCACCAGACAGATGCCCATCACGAAAAAAAGAAGCAACGATTTTATCCTATTTGCCCGAATCAATTCCCACATAAAATAACCTCTAACTCACTTTGAAAAAGCTTCTTCCATTTTTTTTCTTCTTGCTTAGCACTTTCAAAGTCTAATTATGATAATCTACTACCCTGAAAGTCTCAAGTGCAAGAATCATCGCAAGAGAGCTTTTCAGGGTGAAATATCAAGAAAAACTGACCTTCGGCACTTCTCGTTCGGCTGCGTTTTCCAGTTCGAAGAAAGTCTCTTCCCTGAAGCTGAACATGCCAGCCACAATATTGGACGGGAACATCTGGATCTTGTTGTTGAAGAACAGCACCTGATCGTTGTAATTCTGGCGGGAGAAAGCGATCTTGTTTTCGGTGGCGGTCAGTTCTTCCTGCAGAGCCAGAAAGTTCTGATTGGCTTTCAGATCGGGATAGTTTTCCACAACCACGTAGAATTGACTCATCGCACCGTTCAAAGCGCTTTCGGCATTGGATTTTTCCTGCACCGTGTTTGCTTTCATCGCTTGGCTGCGCGCTTCGGTGATGCCTTTCAAAGTATCCTGCTCGTGTTTCATGTAGCCTTTGGCTGTCTCGATCAGGTTGGGAATGAGATCGTGACGGCGTTTGAGCTGCACATCGATCTGCGACCAGGCATTTTTTACCTGATTTCTCAATCTGATCAGGCTGTTGTAAATGCCGATGAAACTGAGAATAATGAATCCGATTACGACCAATACAATAATAAGAGCTGCCATAACTCCTCCTTATTTATTTAATTAATAAGCATTTATTTACGACTTTCTGTTCACCGTCAATAACCAGGCTGTAAAGATAAATTCCAGAGCCGACGGGATGATTATTTGAATCAAGTCCGTTCCAGACTGCCGATCCTTTTCCGAATGGAAATATGGGGATTACTATATCGGAAAGCTTTGTCACTCTCTGTCCTTTCAAGTTATAAATTATAATCTCGGGGCAGCCGATTATATCTTCTGCTATTTCAAAGGAAATTGTCGTGCTGGCGTTAAATGGATTGGGATAACTCATCAGATTATAATCATCCTGAGGTTCAATAAGCCAACTGATAATATCTTCATTGAAGGAATAAGCATTGATTTCTTCATCCTGATATACAAAGAAAAGAACATCTCCGTTTTTACGACGACAGATTTCGTTTGGAGCGATATTAGATTCTTGGGTAGTTATCAGATAGCCATTGATTCTATCACGAATTTGGAAATGATAGAAATATTGCGAAGGGGAGTAGTAACCACGAAGAAAAAAGATAACATAGTTATTCCAGGAATTTAAAGACAAACATGAAGATTTGTAAAAATATCTAAGATCAGTATTCAGATTATTTTCCCATAATATCTCTGAGAAATCAGGAGAATAACAGGTTAAGTTTCGATCACAATACCCATCATAATGATTATGATAAATTAATAACCCATAATTAGAATGATGTCTATCATTTTTAGAAATAACATCAAATTCATCGCATTCATGATATGTATCAATTAATTCAATGGATGTTGGAATATCTTTTGTAATAAGGTAGATGTAATAGTTTTTGATAGTAACATATCTTCCATCATCTATTTCCTTATATTTATAATCAATTGAAATAAAATTATTTTCATTTAATCCGTATTCTGCCAGAAATGCTCCTCCTTCCTGGATCGTTTCTAAGTAGGTTAAAGAACCATTATCAAATTCATATTTGAAAATCTTTGTTTCTATATCTACATTATATAGTGAATGTTCTAATTTTTCCCGTATTCCAATGTACAGACAATTTGTTTCCGGACTTAAAGCTAATTTCTGGTAACAAATCGCGAAATAAAAAAAATCATTTTGTAAGTTCTTTATAAAAACATACGTGGAATCAATTACTTCGTGCGTTTCAAAATTACTTATTTTCAAAAGGCATTTACTGTAAATACATTCTGCACTTTCTTCATAAATAGCTGCAAGATATATTACATCGTTAATTTTGTATAAATTACAGTGCTTGAAGCTACAGTACTCATCTTGTGTAGGTTCAGTCAATTCTTCAGTATATTCAGACAGAATATTACCGGATAAGTCATAAGAAACAAGTCTCCAAAGCAGTTGATAATTATTATATGGAAACTGTGTATATAAAACATAACTCACCCAAATCTCTTCTTCTCCGTTTTGATCCACATCATCAATCCATAATCGTGTGATATGATCATCAGGATCGATTTTGGGAAGGGAAAACTCCAGGTTGAAAGGTGTTTGGGAATATAATACAAAAGAAAATACTACGAAAGAAATAATAAATATAATTTTCATTTTTTCTTCTTATTTTCCAAACATATCTTTCAGTAGCTCCAAAACCTTATTATCCTGCGAGAAGCTTCCTTCCTGCAACAGCGCTTCCAGCTCGCCTTCATCAAACCATAAACCGTGTCCTTTGGGGCAGCGGTCGATGAGGATTTTGGATTTCCGGCTGGCGATGATCTTCTCCATTTTCTTACCGCAGATAGGACATTTCACTTTCTTTTCATGATTGTCGGTGTCCGCTTGAAATTGGGTGATCAATTCTTTGCCTTGTTTTTCGCTGCCCAGCAGCATTTCCAGTTCACCTTCATCCAGCCAGATTCCCTTGCATTTGAAGCAGTGATCGATTTCCACTTCCTGAAGCTCCAATACTATCATTGGTTCAGTTCTGCAAACGGGACAATTCATATCTTTCCTCCATCTAAGTAGAACAAAAGATGAAATCTCTTTGTTTGTGTCAATTCTAATTGTCGATCAGTTATAAAAACTTAAAGGTTACGTACGCTCATTACAGCAATTCCGACAAGTTGAGAATTTCGGGCGCGCTCTTTATCCAGTAAAATCGGATCATAATCTTTGTTGTAAGGCTGCAGCAGAATTTCCTGTCCTGCCATGAATGTTTTAACCTTTTTCAAAGTAATCTCACCTTCCATATTCACCACACAGATCCGATCAGCGGCGTGCTGCCACTCGCTGTCCTGCTTCACGATCACCACATCGCCGTTTGAGATGTAGGGCTCCATGCTGTCGCCGCTGGCAAAAAAAGCAAAATAATTATTGAAATCACCGGTCAGAGAATTGGTGTCCATCAGAATGTGATCTATTGGTTCTGCTGTTTCAATTTCCTGAGGAGAGCCGCAACTGACAGCTTCAAAAATGGGCATATAATAATATTCGCTTTCACCGATCTGCTTGGTGTTGCGAGTGGGGAACATGGTGCCTTCTCCGGTCAGCAGCCAGTTTATGTTGATGTTCAAATGATTGGCAAGTTTGTTCAGAAAGTTAAAATCCGGCATAGTTTTATCTTTGATATAGCGATTGATGACAACATTGGAAACCTCTATTTGTTGAGATAATGCAACTTGCGTAAGATTGAGTTTCCTGAGCACCTGTTTCAATCTTTTTCCTACCGACATATTTTCCTCCTTATAATTAACTCTGCGGTTAAGAATAATGAGAAATATTAACTGTCAAGTTAAATTATTGCCGGCGCAGAAATATAACTGAGAATCATGCTCAAAAAAAAATTTACAGACTGTTTTTTCTGATTCCAGCGATTTTTGTTGCAATACTTTACAAGCATAGATGGAGGATAGAATTGATTTTCAAATGAATCAGCAGCATCTGAGAATCAAATCGTTTTATGGTACGTCTGCAAATGCCGCAAAAACTCAAATTTGGATATGTATCAGCGTTTATGTTATGTTTGACATTATAAAGAAAACACTGAAAATTGAGATGGATTTGTACAAAATTATAAATATTTAGAAGTCTCGCTTTTTTAAAATGTGCCTATTTTGCAACTGCTTACAAAATCGGATTACAGAGAAATCACATACTCAGATTTTAACCGATTAGTATTGTCTAAATTATAACAGGACAGTAGTGATTAGATAGGATAATTTAGTTCTCTTCGAAATTTTTTGGGGATAGGTGAAAAGCAATTATAAATATTCGAAAATGGATTTCTTATTGGTTCTCGATGTTTGAAAAATGGATAAAAAGCTTGAAAAGATTATATCTAAAATATTTATTGAAACTAAAGACGAAAAATAGGGAAGTGTAACACGTTTTATGAAAAGTTATGAAACTTTT
>NPIE01002144.1_pt1 | contig 13968 bp, 8 predicted proteins | sample 8637661 | NCBI WGS metagenome assembly NPIE01 (sample SAMN07420842, study PRJNA396082) | bioreactor metagenome | isolation source: sample BA12 brine-fed electro-methanogenic bioreactor BA | place: Japan: Kochi | collected 2016-12-09 | reverse complement strand
CAGCGGTTCGAGCACGCCGCCGATACCGGCGCCGCCGGAGAGGTGCACGCGCGCACCGATCTGGGCACAGGAACCGACCGTAGCCCAGGTGTCGATCATGCTGCCCGGGCCGACCCAGGCGCCGATGTTGACGTAGCTTGGCATCAGCACAACGTCCTGGCCGATGCAGGCGCCCTGACGCACGATTGCCGGCGGCACGATGCGCGCGCCGCAGTTCTCGACCTTGTCGCCGGCATCGGCAAAGCGCAGCCCGACCTTGTCGAAATAGTTGCGAATGTCGCCGTGCATGACCCGGTTGTCGGTGATCCGGAAATGCAGCAGGATGGCCTGCTTGATCCATGCATGCACCTGCCAGCCATCCGGCTCGGGTGTGGCGACGCGCAGGCTGCCGTCCTCGAGCTGTGCGAGAACTTCATCGATCGCCTCGCGCAATACCGGATCGAAACGCCCCGGGCCCAGCGCCTCGCGCTGCGCCCAGCCGGCCTCGATGGTCTGCTGCAGTTGTTGCTTGTTCATGGCCATGAAAGATCCTCCACAGGTCTTCGATCAGGGATCCAGCCGTCTTCGCAGCTCGGCCTCGAGCGTGCTGCAAGCCGCTGGTTCGAGCGCCTCTCCGCTGCGGCTGGAAACCAGGAAGGCATCTTCGACGCGCTGGCCGAAGGTTGCAATACGCGCGTCATGCAAGCGAACGCCTGCGGCCAGCAGGCTCTCGGCGATTGCCGACAACAGCCCCGGCCGGTCGGTGGTGGCAATTTCGAGTCGCGTCGCCGTGCTCAGGGCGGCGAAGCTGATCTCCGAGCGCTGCATGAAATGGCGCAGCCGGCGCGGAATCGGCCGGCCCGGCAATGGCCGGATGTCGCGCTGGACCAGCTGGCGCATCAGTGCTCGCTCCAGGCGCCAGCGGTCCGAGTCGTTCATCGTTGCGCCATTGGCATCCATCAACTGGAACAGGTTCCAGCTCTTGCGATCCCGCGTGGTGGCGATGCGCGCGGCGAGCACGTTGAGCTCCATGCGATCGAATTCGCGCGCAATCAGCGCGAACAGACCGTCAAAGTCCTCGGCATGGACGAATACTTCGGTGATGCCCTTGGCCTCGAGGTTGCGACAGGCCACCAGCGGTCCGTCGACCGGCCGCGACGCACAGTCAATGCTCCAGGCGAGCTGGTCGGCATCGAGCCGCGCCAGCGCGGTATCGCCGAGCTGCGCCATCAGGACCTGAGCGCGCTCGTCCTCGCCGCCGAGCAGCGCGAGCGCCTCTTCGCGCACCGCCGCGGCCTGCGCTGCCCGGTCCTGCAGTTCGTCGACGTCACCGCGCATCCAGGCCAGGCTGGCGTCCAGCAGTTCCTTGAGCAGGGAGTCCTTCCACGAGTTCCAGAGCTTCGGTCGGGTCGCCGCGATATCGGCCACGGTCAGAACGTACAGATGCTCCAGCCGGCGGCGGCTGCCGACCGCGGCGGTGAACTCGCTGATCACCGCCGGATCGGAAATATCGCGACGCTGCGCGGTCATCGACATCAGCAGGTGCCGCTCGACCAGCCAGCACACCAGCGCCCGATCCTCCTCGGGCATGTCGAGACAATCGAGAAAGGCGCGGGCATCGGCTGAACCCAGCTCCGAGTGATCGCCGCCGCGACCCTTGGCGATATCGTGGAACAATGCGGCCAGGTAGAGCACTTCGGGCCGTTCGATGCGCTCGAATACGACGCTGGCCCGGCCGAACAGCTCGGGGTACTTGGCCGTGGCGATGCGCCGCAGGTTGCGAATCACGAACAGGATGTGCTGGTCCACCGTGTAGACATGGAACAGATCGAACTGCATCCGGCCGGTCACCTGGCCGAAGGCCGGGATCAGGGCGGCGAGGATGCCGTAGCGGTTCATGCGCTCGAGCTGTGCGTAGACTCGATGCGGTCGTCGCAGCAGCTCGAGGAACAGCGCCAGATGCTCCGGCCGCTGGCGGAACTCGGCATCGATCAGATACAGATGCTCGCGAATCAGGCGAATCGTCGAGGCGCGCACGCCGCGCACCTCCGCATGATCGGCCAGCACCAGAAACAACTGCAGCAGCAATTTCGGCCGCCACACGAAGGCCTGCTCGTCGACCAGTTCCAGGTAGCCATGGTGGACCCTGAAATCCTGGTCGATCCGGGCCGAAGGCAGGTGCCGACGCCCGGACAGCAATTCCTCCTCGAACATCTGCAGCGCCTGCTCGTTGAGCCGCTCGACGCTCATCACGGTGCGGTAATAGGACTGCATGAAGGCCTCGACCGCAGCGTTGCCGTCACTCTCGCCGTGACCGAAGCGCTCCGCCAGTCGGCGCTGGTAGTCGAACAGCAGACGCTCCTCGGCACGCCCGGCCAGTTCATGCAGCGCCCAGCGAATCGACCACAGATGATCACGCGCCTGCAGCAGCTGGTCATGCTCGCGCTCGGTCAGAAAACCCTGCTCGACCAGCCCGTGCAGGGTGGTCGTGCCGAACTGGCGCTGCGCCACCCAGGCCACGGTCTGAATGTCGCGCAGACCGCCGGGTCCGCTCTTCAAGTCCGGCTCGAGGTTGTAGACCGTGTCCTCGAACTGGGCATGACGCTCGCGCTGCTCGGTCGACTTGGCAGCGAAGAAGGCATCGGCCGGCCACAGACCGGGCGGGTCGCTGTTCCGGCGCAACTCGGCCAGCAGCGCCTGGCTGCCCCAGAGCAGACGCGACTCCATCAGATTGGTCGCGATCTGGACGTCCTCCGCCGCACGCGCCACGCAATCGCTCAGCGTCCGGACGCCGTGCCCGGGATGCAGATCGGCATCCCAGAGCACCCGGATGAAGGCCTCCAGTGCTTCCCGCGGTGGTGTGCCCGCGTCCGGATGCAGGATCAGCAGATCGGCGTCGGAATGCGGGTGCATTTCGCCGCGGCCGAAACCGCCGACCGCGACCAGCGCCAATTCGGCCTCGGCCGGAATCAGTGCCCGCCAGGCGGTCAGGACCAGTTGTTCGGTGACCCAGGCCCGGGCCCGCACCAGCTCACGGATTCCGGTTCCCCGCGCGAAGCCCTGGGCCAGCACCCGGTCGGCGTGCCTCCGGGCCTCGGCCAGGGCGACCGACAGTGCGTCGGGCTCGCCGACCAGCGACGCCAGGGCATTGAGATCAAGACAATTACGCGATGCCGGCGGGGCCAGCAGGCGATCGATCACAGCAGCTCGCCGGGCAGCCGGGTCAGGACGTCGACCCCGTCTTCGGTCACGGCCATGGTGTGCTCCCACTGCGCCGAGAGACTGCGATCGCGGGTCAGCACCGTCCAGCCATCGGCCAGCAGACGCGTACCGGGCTTGCCGAGGTTGACCATGGGTTCGATCGTGAAGGTCATGCCAGGCTCGAGCACCGCGCCCTCGCCGAGGCGACCGTAGTGCAATACCTGCGGCGCCTCGTGGAATACGCGACCGATGCCGTGGCCGCAATATTCCCGGACCACCGAGCAGCGCTGGCCCTCGACATGGCGCTGGATTGCGTGCCCGATGTCGCCCAGCGTGACGCCGGGGCGGACCATCTCGATGCCGATCACCAAGGCCTCGTGCGCCACCTCGCAGATCCGGCGCGCCTTGATCGAGGGCTCGCCGACGTAGTACATCCGGCTGGTGTCGCCGTGCCAGCCGTCCTGGATCACGGTCACGTCGATGTTGACGATATCTCCGTCCTTGAGCACCCGATCACCCGGAATGCCGTGGCAGACGACATGGTTGACCGAGGTGCAGATCGATTTCGGGAAGCCGCGGTAATTCAGCGGTGCCGGAATTGCCTTGAGTTCATCGACGATGAACGCATGACAGATTTCGTCGAGCCGTCCGGTGGTGACGCCGGGCTGCACATGCGACGCGATCATCTTCAACACGCTGGCGGCCTGCTGGCCGGCCACTCGCATCGCCTCGATATCTTGGGCGCTTTTCAGGCTGATTCCGTTTCGGGTCGGGCTGGAGTGCATCCGCAGAGTTGAACAATGAAATGAAGTCACGATTTTAACGCATGCAGCGACAATTCCCGTCGGCCGTCGGCGAGTGGGCCACACATGACCTTCGGGCCATGTCTTCCGGCACTGGCCGGGAATCCGGATTCGAGTCATCCTTTCGCCAGATCTTCATCCACTACGTCGTACGCTATTGTGATGATCAAAAAATTATCCAGAATCGGCTTGCCGCTGGCGATCGTTGCGGTCGCGATCGCCGGAATGATTGCGCTGGCACGGATGGAAAAGGAGTTGCCGACGCGCGAGCCGGTCATCGCTTCACTGCTGGTCGACACCATCCGCCCGGCGACCAAGAACGGGAGCTTCACGATTCGGGCTCAGGGCACGGTGTCACCCCGGATCGAGACTTCGATCATTTCGGAAGTCTCCGGTCAGGTGATCTGGCTCAGCGAGCAATTCACTGCCGGCGGTCTGTTTCGCGCAGGCGATGAGCTGGTCCGAATCGACCCGAGTGACTACCAGACCGCGCTGCTGGCCGCTCAGGCCGAGCTGGCTGCAGCTCGCGCCACGCTGGCCGACGAGCAGGCGCGTTCCAACGCGGCGCGCGAAGATTATCGCAGGCTTTACGGCGACAGCCGCCAACCGTCCGAGTTGACCCTGCGTCTGCCCCAGGTAGCGCGTGCGGAGGCGGCCGTACAGGCCCAGCAGGCTGCCGTGGCGCGCGCTCAGCGCAACCTGGAACGCACCCGAATCCGGCTGCCCTTCGATGGCATGATCGAGCAACGCAGCGTTGACCTTGGCCAGTACGTCAGCACCGGCACCACACTCGGCAACGCATTCGGCACCGAGCGCGCCGAGATTCGCCTGCCGGTGTCGGAGAATGACCTCGCCTACCTCGGCATCTCGCCGGGTGGAACATCGGCCAGCATCGAACGGGAAATCACGCTGGTCGGCTCCGCAGCCGGGGAATTGGCGCAGTGGCCCGCCCGGCTGGTGCGCTCGGAAGGTGTGGTCGATCGCACCACCCGACTGAGCTATCTGGTGGCCGAAATTCAGGACCCCTATCGCCTTGCCACCGATAACGGCACTGCGCCGCTGCCGATCGGCAGCTTTGTCGAAGCCCTGATTCCGGGTCGCGACGCCAGTGGCCTGCTGCTGCTTCCAGCGCAGGTGTTGCACGAAGGCAATCGTGTCTACCTTGCCAACGCCAACGATGAGCTCGAAGTGATCGAAGTCGACGTGGTCCGCTCCACACCGCGCGAAATTTATGTGCGCGCCGACATTGGCGCGAATGACCGGATCATCTCCACGGCCATTCCGGCGCCGGTACCGGGCCTGAAACTGCGCGTGCGCGAGCCGCTGAGCGATGATGAACCGATGCTGCGCATCCTGCCGCCCGATGCCGAGCTGGCGGCGGGGGCCAGCGGAGAAGGCACATGAACGATCGAGGCTGGTATGGCAACATCATCGGCTGGTTTGCCCACAACCCGGTCGCGGCCAATCTGCTGATGCTGTCGCTGATCATCGGCGGTCTGTTTACTGCCGGTTCGATCACCAAGGAAGTCCAGCCGCGCATCGAAACCAATTACGTAACGGTTTCGGTGCCGTATCGCGGTGCCACGCCGCGTGATGTCGAGGAAGGCGTACTGATCAAGATCGAGGAAGCAATCCAGGATCTGGAGGGAATCCGCGAGATCATTTCGACCGCGCGTGAGGGCTCGGGCACGGTTACGGTCGAGATCGAAGCCGACTACGACATCACCGAGGCGCTGGACAATATCAAGAATCGGGTCGACGCGATCGCGACCTTCCCGGCCGAAACCGAGCAGCCCAGCTTTCAGCGCAACACCTGGACCCGGGAAGTGATCTGGGTCAGTGTATTCGGCGAAGTGCCGGAACGCACGCTCAAGGAGGTCGGGCGCCAGATCCGCGATGAGATCATCGCCCTGCCGAGCGTGACCCAGGCCAATCTGGTGGGTGACCGAGCCTACGAAATCGGCATCGAGGTGCGTGAAGAAACGCTGCGCGCCTACAACCTGACCCTGGACGAAGTCGCCAGCGCCGTTCGGCGATCGTCCATGGATCTCCCGGGCGGTCGCATCGAGGCGGCCGGCGGCGACATCCTGATCCGCGCCATGGGCCAGGCCTATGTCGGCCGTGATTTCAACGACATCGTGATTCGAACCAACCCGGACGGCTCGCGCATCGTGCTGTCCGACCTTGCTGAAATCAAGGATGGATTTGTCGAGCGCGACCGCTATGCCCGCCACAATGGCAGACCGACGGTCGCGATCCGGGTACTCAGCGTCGGCGAACAGGATGCACTGGCCGCCGCCCGCGACGTGCGCGACTTCATCGAACAACGACAGCAGACCCTGCCGGCCGGCATCAGCGTCGACTGGTGGGGTGACTCATCGTTCTATCTCCAGGATCGCCTGATCCTGATGAGCAAGAATCTGATCTTCGGCGCATTGCTGGTGTTCCTGATCCTGACTCTGTTTCTGCGCCTGAAGTTGGCGTTCTGGGTGATGATCGGGCTGCTGGTCGCCTTCGCCGGCACATTGTTCCTGCTGCCGCTGGTCAATGTCACGATCAACCTGATCAGCCTGTTCGGCTTTCTGGTCGTGCTCGGAATCGTGGTCGATGACGCGATCGTGATCGGCGAATCGGCCTACACCGAGGTCCGTGCCCATGGCCACACGGCCGACAACGTGGTCAATGGCGTGATGAAAGTCGCCGTTCCAGCCACCTTCGGTGTGCTGACCACGATTGCCGCGTTTACGCCGATCCTGATGGTGTCCGGGATCTCGGGCCAGTTCTTCGCGCCGATCGGCTGGGTCGTGGTGCTGGCGCTTTTGATGTCGCTGGTCGAGTCCAAGCTGATTCTGCCGGCGCATCTGGCGCATATGCGAGTCAAGCGCTATGACCCGGATACCACCAACCGACTGGTGCGCTTTCAGCGCGGCTTTTCGGACAGCCTGTACAAATTTGTCGACAAGCTCTACCTGCCGTCACTGAAGCTGATGCTGCGCAACCGCTACGTCACGCTGGCCAGCTTTATTGCCGCGCTGATTCTGTCGATCGGCTTCGTCGCCGGTCCATTCATGCGCGTGGTGCTGTTCCCGGATATTGCCGGCGACTTCATGCGCGTGAATCTGGAAATGAATGAAGGCACACCGGGCTACGTGACTCACAATGCGATCGATCTGCTGCGCGAAAAGCTCCAGGAAGTCGATCAGGAAATGCAGCGTGAGCTGGAGCTTGAGGTTCCGGTGGTGCGCACGGTGTTCGCATGGTCCGGCGCGAACACGATCGGCGAAATGCTGGTCGAGCTGACCAAGACCGATGATCCGCGTCTGGGAACCGCCGAGATCGAACGACGCTGGCGCGACAAGGTCGGTGAGATTGCGGGTGCACGCGGGCTGCGCATCGGCGGCGCCGGCGGGCCGGGTGGCGATGGCCCGGATTTGTCGTTCCAACTGGTGGGCCGCAACCTGCAGCAGCTTGAATCTGCAGCGACGGAGCTTGAAAGCGAGATCCGCGCCTTCGACGGCACCTTCGACATCCAGAACAGCTTCGACGGCGGTATCCGCGAACTTCAGCTTCGAATTCGTCCCGAAGCCGAAGCGCTGGGCCTGAGCCAGCAGGATCTGGCCCGACAGGTACGCCAGGCCTTCTTCGGCGAGGAAGTCCAGCGCATCCAGCGCGGCCAGGATGATGTGCGCGTGATGGTGCGCTACCCGCGCGAACAGCGGACCTCCCAGGGCTACCTTGAGGAAATGCGCATTCGCACGGCAAGCGGCGAGGAAGTGCCGTTTCGTGCCGTAGCCGACATCGAGGTCGGTAACAGTCCGTCTTCGATCCGCCGCTACAATCGTGAGCGCGCAATCAATGTCTCTGCCCGGATCGACAAGGAGGTCGCCGAACCCGGCGAAATCCAGGCCAAGCTCACCAATGAGATTCTGCCGCGCATCGTCGCCTCGCACTCCGGCGTCGGCTTTCAGCTATCGGGACAGTCCCGCAACGCGCAGGAGCTGACTGCCGAATTACTGGCCGGAACCGTGTTCGCTCTGTTCATGATCTATGCTCTGATCGCCATCCCGCTGCGCTCCTACCTCCAGCCGCTGCTGATCATGTCGGTGATTCCGTTCGGCACCATCGGCGCGGTGTTCGGCCACTGGCTCCTCGGTATTCCGGTCAGCCTGCTGTCGATGTTCGGCATCATCGCGCTGGCCGGCGTAGTGGTCAACGACAGCCTGATTCTGGTCGACTTCGTCAACCATCACCGCAAGGCCGGTGAACCGCGCATCGATGCCGCAGTCAAGGCCGCGCGGGCCCGGTTCCGGCCGATCATCCTGACCTCGGCCACGACCTTTCTCGGCCTGGCGCCGATCGTGTTCTTCGAAACCAGCCTGCAGGCCAAACTGGTCATTCCGATGGCCGCTTCGCTCGCCTTCGGCATCCTGTTTGCGACCCTCATCACGCTGGCGCTGATCCCCACCCTGTACCTGATCGGCGATGACCTGACCCTCCTGATCCAGCGACTGAAGGGACATGAAAAACCGCAGGGCATGAGCGCGCACAGCCGCGAAACCCCACGTCCCGGCGTGACGTGACAGGCGCAGCCCCATCAACCAGCCTGACGGCACGGATTCGCGCCGCTGGCGAGCGCCTCGGTGACCGGCTGGAAGCAGAAATCCTTGCCACTGTTGCCTTGGGACAACCGCGGCGCTGGCTGTATGCGCACGGCGAGAGCGTGCCTGACCCTGCTACCGCCGCGCGCTTCGAGGCGCTGCTGCAGCAGCGTCTCGAGGGCGTTCCAATCGCCTACCTCAGCGGCCAGCGGGAATTCTACGGTCGCCCGTTCCGGGTCGACCCACGGGTTCTGATCCCGCGCCCTGAAACCGAGCATCTGGTCGAATTCGCGCTGAAGCTGAATCTGCCGGAACGGGCACGGGTTGCCGATATCGGCACCGGTTCGGGGTGCATCATCCTGTCGCTGGCCTGCGAACGTCCGGGCTGGCGCTGTATCGGCTGCGATCTCAGCACCGACGCCCTGCAGGTGGCAGAAATGAATCGATCCCTGCTGGCGGCTGACCATGTCGCTCTGGTCCAGGGCGATCTGCTGGAGCCGATCAAGGATCTGCGCTTTGAGCTGATTGTCGCCAATCCGCCCTACGTTGCCGAAGGCGACCCGCACCTCGAGCGCGGCGATCTGCGCCACGAGCCGATCGCCGCGCTGACGCCGGGTGGCGACGGATTGGATCTGTTGCGGCGGCTGGCACGGGAAGCACCCGAGCTTCTGGTGGCCGGCGGCTGGCTGGCCGTGGAGCACGGCCATGATCAGGCCGAGTCGGTGCGAGCGCTGTTTGCTGCCGCCCGACTTCAGGACATCGCCTCGATTCGGGATCTGGGCGGCATCGAGCGGATCACGGTCGGACGCAAGTCAACGAACTGAAAACCAGTGCCAGTGCCGGCGCGTGCCGGTCAGATTGCTTCCGGGATCGGGCGGGCTCAGCCCCCGAAGGCGTGGACGCAGACGCCAATCAGCCCACCGGAAAACACACCCAGGCCGAGCATCGCCAGCCCGTTGACGGTCAGCACCGCACGGAAATCGATCGGTGCATGAATCGGGGTCCGCACTTCAGGCTCATCGAAATACATCAATTTGACGATCCTGAGGTAATAAAACGCGCCGATCACGGCGGTCAGTACAGCCAGCACCGAAAGCCACAGGAAGCCGGCATCGATCGCCGCTGCAATCACCTGCCACTTGGCAAAGAAGCCGACGAATACCGGAACTCCGGCCAGCGAGAACATGATCATCAGCATCATCAGCGCGTACCACGGGCTGCGCCGTGCCAGCCCCTTGAAATCATCGATGTTCTGGGCTTCCACGCCGTCGCGCGACAGCAGGATCATCATGGCAAAGGCACCAGCCGACATCATCGCGTAGACAATGGCGTAGAACATCGCCGCCGCGAAACCCGCGGCGGATCCGGCCAGGACGCCTAACAGAATGAAACCGACGTGCGAGATGGTCGAATAACCGAGCATGCGCTTGAAGTTGCTCTGCGCAATGGCAACCACGTTGCCCAGCACCATGGATGCTGCTGCAATGACGGCAAGCATCATTTTCCAGTCCGCATGCAGACCGCCCAGGCCATCTCCCAGCAAGCGAATTGCCAGCGCCAGATAACCCAGCTTCGGTAACGAGCTGATCAAGACCGTAACCGCAGCCGGCGCACCCTGGTAGACATCCGGCAACCACATATGGAACGGCACCGCACCCAGCTTGAATGCGATCCCGACCACGACGAAGGCCAGCCCGAAGGACAGCATCAGGCTGTCGCCGATACCGCCGCCGGCCAGTGCGGCAGAAATCGTGCCGAGCTGCAGGCTTCCGGTGGCGCCATAGATCAGGCTCATCCCATAGAGCAGAATGCCCGAGGCCAGCGAACCCAGCACGAAGTATTTCATCCCCGCCTCGGAGCCGAGCTCGGAGTCACGGTCCATCGCCACCAGTGCGTAGCTTGAAAGCGCGAGCAGCTCGAGGCCGAGGTACAGGGTCAGCATCGAAGCGGCCGAAATCATGACCATCACGCCAAGCAGCGCGAACAGGCCCAGCGCATAGAACTCGCCCTTGAACAGCCCGGCCGATCGCAGGAAATGCTTGGCGTAGACGAAAACCGCCGCCAGAGTCAGGTAGGCAAACAGCTTCAGCACGTCGCCGAAGCGGTCGCGTACGAAGGTTTCGCTGAAAGCCAGCACCGTTTCGCCAGCCGGAAGCATCACGCGCAAGGTGATGATCGCGGCGAACACCAGGGCCAGAACAGCCAGCGTATGCGTCAGGCCGCGTCGCTGTTCAGTGACGAACAGGTCCGCAATCAGGACCACGCAGGCCATCGTGGCAATCAGGATCTCCGGCAGCGCCAGATTCAGTTCATTGAGGCTCATCAGTTGATCTTCGTTGTCGTGATGTGGTCGACCAGTGCGACCACGGAGGCATCCATCATCTCGATCAGCGGATACGGCCAGATACCGAGTGCGAGTGCAAGCACCGCGAGCACCGTCATGGTGATCCACTCACGCGGGTTCAGATCTCTCAAGGACGCGACCTTGTCGTTTGCAACCTCGCCGTAGAACACGCGCTTGACCAGCCACAGGCTGTAGGAGGCTCCCAGAATCAGCGTCAATGCCGCAAGGAAGGCAAACCAGAAGTTGGCCTTGAAAGCCGCCAGAATCACCATGAACTCGCCGACGAAACCGCTGGTACCCGGCAGGCCCGAGTTGGCCATGAAGAACAGCACCGCAAACATGGCGAACCACGGCATGGTGTTGGCCACCCCACCATAGGCCGAAATCTCCCGGCTGTGAACCCGATCATAGAGCACCCCAACCGCGAGGAACATCGCACCGGAAATAAAGCCGTGCGAGATCATCTGCACCATCGCGCCAGACATTCCCAGCACAGCCCCGTCCAGCGACCCGGTATTGCGCAGGATCGCAAAGCTCAGGAACATGCCCAGGGTGACGAAACCCATGTGCGAAATCGAGCTGTAGGCGATCAGCTTCTTCATGTCCTTCTGGGCCAGCGCAACAAAGCCGATATAGACGATCGCGACCAGCGACAAACCAATCACCAGCCAGTCCAGCGCGGCCGCACCATCGGGTGCGATCGGCAGCGAAAACCGCACCAGTCCGTAGCCGCCGATCTTGAGCATCACCGCAGCCAGCACCACCGAACCGCCGGTCGGTGCCTCGACGTGGGCATCCGGCAACCAGGTATGCACGGGCCACATCGGAATCTTGACGGCGAAGGCGATCAGGAAGGCGAGGAAGATCCAGATCTGGGCGTTCAAGGACAGCGGCAGCGCGTGCAAGTCGGCCAGCGCAAAGCTGCCCGACTGCAGGTACAGCCAGATCAGCCCGATCAGCATGAATACCGAGCCGAAGAAGGTGAACAGGAAGAACTTGATCGTGGCCACGATCCGGTTCGGTCCGCCCCATATGCCGATGATCAGAAACATCGGCACCAGCATTGCCTCGAAGAACACGTAGAACAGCATCGCGTCGAGCGCGGCAAACATGCCGGTCATCAGACCCGACAGGATCAGGAATGCACCCATGTACTGACCAGGGCGCTCGTCGATGCCCCAGCCGGCGATCACGACCAGCACCGTGATCAGCGCGGTCAGCACGATCAGCGGCAGCGAAAGGCCATCGACACCGAGATGATAATGAATCGAAAACGACTCGATCCAGACGGTCTTCTCGACGAACTGCATCGCTGCGGTCGTTGAATCGAAGCCGCTGACTGCCGCCAGGCTCAGCGCCAGAGCAGCCAGAGCCGCACTCACTGCGATGATCCGGGCCAGACCGGCCCGGGCTTCGCTCAGAAACAGCAGCGCGCCACCGACGAAGATCGGCAACCAGATGACGACACTCAGGATCGGCCAGTGCATTGCATTCATGTCATCACCCCTTCAGCAGCACGAACGCAAACACCAGCGCGACCAGACCGACGATCATCGCGAAAGCGTAGTGGTACAGGAAGCCGGTCTGAACCTGGCGCAGCCGCGTCGAAGCCGCGGCGACCAGCCGGGCCGAACCATGCACGATCCAGCCATCGATCAGCATCCGATCGCCGCGCTCGGAAAGGACTGCGGCCAGCTTCAGGCCGCCGCCGGCGACCACATGCTGATAGAACTCGTCGAAACCATACTTTCTGTCCAGAATCACCCACAGCCCATGCAAACGCGATTTGAGCGCGGCCGCGATGCCCGGCTTGAACAGATAGATCCATGTCGACAGACCGACCCCGAGCATGGCCAGCCAGAACACCGGCGTGACGAAACCATGCATCGCGAACGCCGCTGCGCCATGGAAATGCTCGCCCAGCGGGATCAAGGGGTCATGCGTCGGGTTGACCCGGATCGCGTCGGAAAGCGCTCCGCCGAACAACAGCGGCTCGACCGTGAAGTACCCGATCGCCAGTGAGGGTATCGCCAGCAGGATCAGCGGCAGCGTCACGACCCAAGGTGATTCCTGTGCATGCGACAGCGTTTCACGGTCGGTCCGCGTCGGGCCGTGGAAGGTCAGATACAGCATTCGGAACGTATACAGCGCCGTGACTACCACCCCGGCATAGACTGCAAATACGGCAAAACCTGCACCCGGCCGTTCGGCCAGCTTGACCGCCTCGATGATCAGGTCCTTGGAATAGAAACCTGAGGTGAACGGGAAGCCGATCAGGGCCAGCGAACCGACCCAGGCGGTAATCGCGGTGATCGGCATGATCTTTGCCAATCCGCCCATCTCGCGCATGTCCTGCTTGTGGTGCAGCGCGATGATCACCGAACCGGCAGCGAGGAACAGTAGCGCCTTGAAGAAAGCATGCGTCATCAGGTGGAAGATCGCGATCGAGTAGGCCGAAGCACCGAGCGCCACGGTCATGTAGCCGAGCTGGGACAGCGTGGAATAGGCCACCACGCGCTTGATGTCGTTCTGGACGATCCCGACCAGGCCCATGAACAGCGCCGTGATCGCGCCGATGATCAGGATGAAACTCAGGGCCGTGCCCGACAGCTCATACAGTGGCGACAGCCGCGCAACCATGAAGATTCCGGCCGTGACCATGGTGGCGGCGTGAATCAGCGCCGAAATGGGGGTCGGGCCCTCCATCGAATCCGGCAGCCAGACGTGCAGCGGCACCTGCGCCGACTTGCCCATCGCGCCGATGAACAGGCAGATGCAGATGAAGCTCATCACCGACCAGTCGACGCCGGGGAAGATGCTAAGCGTCTGGCCGGCCACGCCCGGCGCGGCCGCGAACACCTCGGCATAGTCGAGTGAACCCATGTACATCAGGACCGCTGCCACACCCAGCAACAAGCCGAAGTCGCCGCCGCGGTTGACCAGGAATGCCTTGAGATTGGCTCGAACCGCCGATTCCTTGCGAAACCAGAACCCGATCAGCAGATACGACACCAGACCGACCGCCTCCCAGCCGAAGAACAGC
>NPIE01007876.1_pt2 | contig 13972 bp, 9 predicted proteins | sample 8637661 | NCBI WGS metagenome assembly NPIE01 (sample SAMN07420842, study PRJNA396082) | bioreactor metagenome | isolation source: sample BA12 brine-fed electro-methanogenic bioreactor BA | place: Japan: Kochi | collected 2016-12-09 | reverse complement strand
CCCTGGCCGAAATGGTCATAGAGGCAGAAGGCAAACCCGCTTTTTTGCAGGTCATGCGCCACTTCCAGGTATTTTTCAAGCCATTCCGACCGACCGGTGACGACGACAACGACTCCTTGAGCCTCTTCTCTGTTCTGCAACGCATAACGGACCCGTTCCCCGGCGGCGCCTGAAAAAAAGTCGACGGTAAACGCTTCCTGGAACCAGTCAAGCAACCCCTCAATCCGCAATTCTAACATGCCCCTCTCAGTGGTGACAATCATCGGTAGTAGTAGCGCTTCTTGTTTTACACTACTCGTGTCTACCTGTCGAAACAATGATGAGAAGATGGTTGCCTGTTGACCGCTCTGGTGATAAACTATCGATATAGCAGGAGTCGGGAGACGCTCCACGATGAACTTTTGCGGTGGATAAGCCATGGTGTCAACGCTCGCTGAACAGACCGGCCCGGACAATCGGCTGGAAGACGAACAGATCAAAGCCCGCAGCCTTGACGAGTTGGTCCAGCGGTTTCTTCAGCTCGACACCGAACTTAACTCCAATATCCCGACGACGTTGTGGATCAGTGATCTGCACGGCGAAGGGGACCGTTTCAAATCAATCCTGCGCGGCCGTTTCGGAGTCCTTTATCAGACCTGCCGCGAAGCGCTGCCGAACACCTTTACCACCGACAAGATCCAGCACCTGGTGCGGATCATCCGCAGGCAGTTCTACCTGGAAGACCCGAACATCTCGATGGACAAGCAGGATGTCATCCTGTGCCTGATCGAGGTTCTCAAGTACAAGATGACCAATGTCCGCTACCGGGTCGAGGACATCGCCATGCCCGAGTTCCAGGAGACCATCGGCAGACTGCTCTCCGGGCTCCCGGTTCCGGATCCGATCTTCGAAGAGGAGATCATCTCGGTTCGGCTGATCCATCACCTCTGCCATGCCATCCGCAACGTATTGCTCGACCGCATCCAGGTCCTCGGCGACGTCTTCGATCGCGGACCGCAGCCGGACAAGATCATCCGCTTTCTCTCGTCCGCTCCCTATCGCCGTATCGTCGATTACGTATTGGGCAACCACGATATCCTCTGGATGGGCGCAGCCTCGGGCAACAGATCGCTCATCGCCGAAGCGATTCGCATTACCTGCCGCTACGATCACTTCCCGTTTATGGAACGGCTCGCGTTCGACGCTTCTCGCCTTGCCGCCTTTGCCGAGAAGACCTATCCGGCCGACCGGGTCACCGGCAATTTCAAGGCCAAGACCGAGCCCGGCCGCGCCATGGAGAAAGCCCTGGCGATCATCCAGTTCAAACTAGAAGAGCAGACCATCCGCGATTTCCCGGAATACGAGATGTCCTCTCGGCTGTGGCTCGACAGGCTGGCCGCGCTGCTGAAACAAGGCGATACCGACGGACTCAACGATACCTTCTTCCCGACCATCGATCTCGATGATCCCGGCCGACTGACGCCGGAGGAGCAGGCGGTGATCGACGGTCTGACCGAACAGTTCCGCACCAACAGAAAACTCAAGCGCCTGCTCAGCTACCTGTTTACCGTCGGTAAGACCTATTCGACCTACAGCAATATCCTCAACATCCATGCCTTGGTACCGTCGACGCCGGACGGCGATTTTGAGGAGTTTCTCGGACGCAAGGGGCGTGCGTTGCTCGATTTTATCCAGGCGACAATCACCAGGGTCGGCAAAAACTATATCGCCGGCGCTCAGCAAGACCCGAAAGACCAGGCCTTGTTCTTTTACCTCTGGTGCGGCCCGCGCTCACCCTTCTTCGGCAAACACGCGATGAAGACCTTTGAGCGTTATTTTCTGATCGACAAAGAGACCCATGCCGAAAAGACGCTCTACTGGCAGCAGAACCTGGCGACCGACAGCTTCAAGCGTAAACTGCTCGCCGAATTCGGCGTTAAACGGGTTGTTTACGGGCATACGCCGGTCAACTACCTGAAAGGCAAACATATGGCCAGTGACGACGGGGTCGCCATCAATGTCGACGGCGGATTCGCCGCCGCCTACTACAACCGCGGCCACTCCCTGGTGCACACGCCGCACCAACTCTACGGCATCATCCTGCCGACCCCGGACGAAATCAAGAAGGCCGAGCTGAAATTCGAGTCGGCACCGCTCGATATTGAATTGATCGATGAATTTCAGCACCCGATGAAAGTGAAAAAAACCGCCGAAGGCAAAAAGCTGAAAGACGAGAGAGAGGTATTGCTTCGCCGGATCAAAGCGCTTGCAGCGGCTAACGGTCAGGACTTTCTTCACCCCCCGCTCAACACCGACGGATAAATGGATACCAACTACGGCATGGAGATCGTCAGGGCGACGGAGATCGCCGCCCTGACCGCGGCACGCGAGCAAGGCCTCGGTGATTACCGGGAAATCCTCAATCATGCCCGGGCCGCCATCGCCAAGACCCTGAACAGACTACGAATCGACGGATTTGTCGTCAACGATCGCTTCCAGAATCGTGACGATCTCTTTCCGATGCCGGCCACGCTCGGTCAGGGCGGGCCGACCATGGACCTGATGGCCATTGCCCTCGAGGCCCATCACTCGGCAGCCAACGGCGGCAACAACGCGACCAGTTATGCGGTCATTGCGCCGCGCGGTGTCATCCAGTCGGTACCGAACCTGAACATGTACAAAATCGTCGTCGGACCGCAGGTCGGCAACGTCATCGATATCAACCAGCCGCCGATTATCAATGTCAAGCGAGTGGCCCGCGCTCTGCGCAAATACACCGAGAACGTTACGGTCTGTATCCTCAATCAGGCACGGCACAAGCAGTTGATCAAGGAAATCCGTGAGTGCGGCGCCCGCATCAAACTGATCGAGGAAGGCGAACTATCCGGCTGCCTGTCGGCGATCACCGGTGAAAAGACCGACCTTTACCTCGGTTATGGTTATGCCCCCGAAGGGGCGTTGGTGGCTGCCGCCATCAGCTGTCTCGGCGGTTATTTCGAGGGTAAGATCTTTTACGAAAACGATCGGGATCGGGAGCAGGCCGAGGAGCACGGCATCACTGATTTCGAGAAAATCTTCCGCCCCCAGGATCTGGTCCGTTCAAAAGAAGTGGCGATCGCGGCAACCGGCGTGACCGACGGAGAATTTCTCGAGGGTGTGCGATTCACATCAAACGGCGCAGTCACCAGCTCCTTTATCGCCCGCGCCGAAACCAAGACCTATCGCAAGCTGGAAACCCGTCATTTCTTTGATTATAAGCCGGTATTCTGATCGGTGCCGGCCCAAGGGAGCACACATCCTCCGAGCATCGCGGGCCGGTAACCGTCCTGTTCCGGCCGGGGTTGCGGCAGTGCGACGCCGCCGGCACCCGGCCACTGATCAATTGAGCGTACCATGAAAACCACCCTGTTCTGGTTGCAGTGCGGCGGGTGTGGCGGCGACACCATGTCGCTGCTCAACGCCTCCTCGCCGACGTTCATCGAGGCCGTCCGGGGACTCGACCTGAATATCCTGTGGCATCCGAGCTTTTCGGTGCTGACCAGTCGAGCCTATCGCCATCAGCTCGACCGGTTGCTGGGCGGCAGCGAACACCTGACCGTCCTCTGCGTTGAAGGAGCTCCGATCACCGGGCCGAACAATACGGGCCGCTTCGATATGAGCGGTAATCGGCCAAAAACCGAGGTCCTGTCAGAACTGGCCGAACGCGCCGACTACGTCGTCGCCGTCGGCACCTGTGCCGCTTTCGGCGGCGTCAGCGGTGCCGGCGACGCCGGCGCGACCGGTCTGCAATTCCACGGTCGGACCAGCGGCGGTCTGCTCGGCACGTCGTTTCGCTCCGCGACCGGCCTGCCGGTAATCAATGTACCCGGCTGCCCCTGTCATCCGACAGCGCTGATCGGCACGCTGAACATGCTGCTGCAGGACGGGAACTGCGATCTCACCGACTACCAGGCACCGGTCGACTATTTCAGTATGCTCGTCCACCAGGGATGCACACGTAACGAGTATCACGAATACCAGATTGAAGAAACCGACTTCGGTGAAAAAGGCTGCCTCTTTTTCCATATGGGCTGTCACGGCCCACTGGCCCATGGTCCCTGCAACAAATACCTGTGGAATGGCCGCAATTGTAAAACCCGGAGCGGCGTCCCCTGTTTTGGCTGTACCGAACCGGATTTTCCACAGGCTACCCCGTTTTTCGAAACGCCCAATATCGTCGGCTTACCGATCAACCTGCCGGACGGTGTCGATCGCCCCCACTACCTTGCCTATAAGGGCATGGCCGCCGCTGCCGCTCCTGAACGCCTCAAACACCGCAAAACAAAAATCTGATATGGCCCGTCGAAAATCGGTAACCCTGACCATGCCGGTCAACCGCGTCGAAGGTGATCTGGAACTGATGATCGAAGTCAGCGACGGCATCGTGGTCGATGCCTGGAGCTGCGGCACGATGTATCGCGGTTTTGAAAATATGCTCAAAGGTCGTGCACCGAGAGACAGCCTGGTCTTGACTCCCCGGGTCTGCGGCATTTGCGGCACCGCCCACCTGAGTGCCGCGGCCAAGGCCCTCGACATGGTGTGCGGCGTCACCATCCCGGACAATGCTCTGCTGGTCAGAAACCTCGCGTCAATGGCCGAACACCTGCAGAGCGACATGCGCCACGGGCTGTTGATGTTCATGCCCGATTTCACCAACCAATCCTACGAGCAAACCGCTTTCTATGAAGAAGCCGTTGAACGGTATCGGCCGCTCAGCGGCAGTTCGACCATCGACGCTATTAAACACACCAGGCGCATTATCGAAATCGTCGCCATTATCGGCGGCCAGTGGCCGAACTCCTCCTACATGGTACCAGGCGGTGTCGCCGGCATCATGTCCAGGGATGACCTGATCAACTGCCGCTATCTGCTCAGCCGTTTTCGGGACTGGTACGAAACGAGTGTACTCGGCTGTTCGATCGAACGATGGCAAGCAGTGACCAGCGGTAAAATCCTGACGCACTGGTATCATGAAGCGGCAGCGCACCGCACCAGTGAAGTCGGTTTCCTGCTGCGCTGCTGCCGTGAGAGCGGTCTCGATCAGCTCGGTGGAGGCCATCATCGTTTTATCAGCTATGGGCAATTCGACTACCCGGCCAGAGACGGACAACCATCCGGCGCCAAGGTCCTCTCCTCAGGGTTTTGTGACGGCGAACACTTCGAGCCGTTCAACCAGGAGAATATCACCGAGCATGTCACCCACTCTCGATTCAGGGATTATCTCGGCGGTCTGCACCCGTTCAACGGAGAGACCGTACCGCTGGAGGACGCTGCCGACCAGGGCAAATATTCGCTGACGAAGGCCCCGCGCTATCGCGATAAACCAGCTGAAACAGGGCCGCTGGCGGAAATGCTCTGTAGCGGCGTAGCACTCTTTCGTGATCTAGTCAAAACCGACGGAGCCAGTTTAATGACCAGGCAACTGGCTCGCCTGACACGGGGCGCCGTCCTCATTCCGGTCATGGAGCGGTGGCTGGCGGCCATCGATCCCGACGAGCCGTTCTATACACCGGTCAAAGCCATCCCTGACGGTCGCGGCTACGGCCTGACCGGCGGCTGTCGCGGGGCGCTCGGCCACTGGGTCACCATTGAGAACGAGAGGATCAGTCGTTATCAGATCATCACGCCGACCGCCTGGAACGGGTCTCCGCGGGACACCAACCATGTCCGCGGGCCATGGGAAGAAGCGGTGATCGGCACGCCGGTAGACGATCCCGACAACCCGGTACAGGTCGCCCAGGTCATTCGCTCATTTGACGCCTGCCAGGTCTGTTCGGTGCACTGTATTCAAAAGTCATGACCGAATCGGCCGTTCAGCATGATCTTCTCGGCCTGATCGCCGAGAACGAAGCCCTGATCAACGAATTGCGCGTTGCCCGCCAAGCTGCGGCAATCACTGCCGAGCTGGTGGCCGAGCAGTTTGCCAAGCTCGACGTTATCCTCAGGGAGCTGGATCAGCGCGCCCGCAATGAAAAAGTGCTCCGGCAGGATATGGCCCAGGCTCGCCAGGCAGCCGAGGCTGCCAATGTCGCCAAAAGTGAATTCCTCGCCAATATGAGCCATGAGATCCGGACGCCGATGAACGGCATCATCGGCATGACCGATCTGGTACTGGCAACGGATTTGACCGATAGCCAACGGCATTACCTGGAGATCTTGAAAGATTCCGCCAACCGTTTGCTGCGGGTGATCAACGATATCCTCGACTTTTCCCGGGTGGAATCGGGCAAGCTGGAGCTTGACCCGACCGTCTTCGATCTCACAGAGGCGCTGAACAGCGCCTTGACCATGTTCATCCCGGCCGCACAGCACAAAGGGTTGCAGCTGGTCATCAACATCGCCCCGACCGTTCCCCGGCAGGTCTATGCCGATGCCAATCGGCTGTTGCAAATCATCGTCAACCTGGTCAACAACGCGATCAAATTCACCAATAGCGGTAGCGTATCCGTAACCATCGCCCCGTTTCGGAAATCCCGGCAAAAAACGCACTTCATTCGTTTCAGCATCAGCGACACCGGCATCGGTATCGCCCGGGAGAAACAGCAACAGATTTTCGAGTCCTTTCGTCAAGCGGACAGCTCCATCACCCGGCAATACGGGGGGACCGGCCTGGGGTTGGCCATATCCTGCCAGCTCGCCGAACTCATGGGTAGTCGAATTGAGATGAAAAGCGAGAAAGGGCGCGGTTCAACCTTCTGGCTGGACTGTATACTGCCCGCCGAGCCGCCGGCCGGACGTCACCTGCCTTTGGTTGTTCCGATTGATAAACCTTCGTGGAGCACAGCCGATGATCTGAAGCGCTTTCGCGTCTTGCTTGCCGAAGACGACTATATCAACCAGACCGTGGTCACCGCGCTGCTCGATCAGCTCGGCCTGTCGGTGACTGTCGTCGGCAACGGCAGGGACGCAGTGGACGAATTGCTCGCCAATCACTACCATCTCGTCTTGATGGACCTACAAATGCCCGGCATCGATGGTCTCGAGGCGACCCGGCAGATCAGGCTGCTGGAAGGAACCAAGGGAAAAGTCCCGATCGTTGCCCTGACAGCCCACGCGATGGAGAAAGACCGGGAAAAATGTCGGCAGGCCGGCATGAATGATTTCCTCAGCAAACCGCTCGATAGCGATCAACTCAATCTCGTGCTCAGCACCCACCTCAGATCAACCGGCCGCCGCTGACAACCAAACATTTACAGATATGCCGGCTGTATCGACAGCTTATTACCCCACCCAATACCAAGGAGAATTACCGATGACCACCCCTGTTACTCCCCCCGGCGCAATCCTGCAACGTGACCGGCAATCCTATGCCATCGTCCCCCGGCTGCCCGGCGGCCTGCTCGACCTGAACACCCTGAAACGATTGACCCATGTCGTTGAGACCTACCAGATCCCGATCGTCAAAATCACCTCCGGTCAACGCATCGCCCTGGTCGGTATGAAAGCGGATCAACTGGACGCGATTTGGCGTCATCTCGGCCTGGACGCAGGCAAAGCGACTGAACTCTGCCTGCATTACGTGCAGGTCTGTCCAGGAAACACCGTCTGCTCCTTTGGTCTGCGAGACTCTCTTGGTTTTGGCATCATGCTTGAGGAACATTTCTCCGGTCGCGACTTTCCGGCCAAGGTCAAGATCGGCGTATCCGGCTGTCCATTTACCTGCGCCGAAAGCGTGGTCCGGGATGTCGGCGTGATCGGCAAGAAAAAAGGTTGGACCGTCAGTTTCGGCGGCAGTTCGACCAGGATTCCACGAGCAGGAGACATCCTTGGCGAGGGACTATCCGACAACCAGGCCAAGGATCTGATCGACCGATGCCTGCGCTTTTATGCCGAAAATGCGAACAAAAAAGAACGTACCGCTCGCTTCGTGCCCCGCGTCGGCATCGATTCCATCCGCCAGGCGGTCTGTGCCGTTTAACCCGCCACCGTTCCTATCGGCCCGTGCCATGACAATCTCCCGCCCGGCGCGGGCCGACATTTCTCCTTTTCCTTTGCCCCCTTCCTGCCGATACGATCGTTAGACATCGTAACGAACCGCTGCCCCAGCCCAGCCACCATACTGAAACCTCGATGAACGATCACGACACGTTACATGATGACCAGCGGCAGCACCCGGTCCCGCCGTCCTGGCGAGGTCTGTCGGACGGTTTTTTCTCGGCCGGTGAATCCGAGTCCACCTCGAGCAAACACACGTTTCTCGGTGATGAAGACGCACTCAGGTCCTCCCAGCCACGGATCAGCCACTGGTCGATTGCCTGGTCCGATCTGATGATGACCATGTTCGTGCTGTTTCTCTCGCTGTTTGTCTATCAGGCCGCCCACCGCGAATTTCTGGTCAGCGACGAAATCGAGGTAATCGGCGGAGAAACGGCTGATGCACTGGAAATCACCGGTGAGACCTCAGCTGCACTTCCGTTCGTGCCGATCAGACCGGCGGCACCGCTGATAACCGCCGGGACCGTCAGGAAAGTCGAACCGATCCGCCTTGCCGAACTCGACAGCGATCTGGCTTTTTTCGATGATCAGGCCCGGGGTGGCAGAAAAAGAGTTGAGACACACCTATCCGGGGGCAGTCAGGAAGAGCCGCCTCGAGCGATTCCGGGCGACGCGACAACAGCGTCTGCTCCCTCTCCACCATCCCTGGCTAAAGCACCATTGAGCCGATCTGCTCTGCCGGACGACACCTCACCGGTCGTATCCGCCAAGCAGACAGAGCAACAAGATTTCATGCCGGATTTTACCGTCGACAAGACACTGCTCGAACAACTCGATCTTGATCGATTCGCCTCGATCAACCTGGTGCCGGATCACGCCATGCGCATCATTCTCACCGGCGACCTTCTCTTTGCCACCGGCCGCGCCGAATTATCGACCACGGCCATCGGATCGTTGCAAAAAATTGCCACCGTGATCAAAGACTCCCCATATATGATCAATGTCGTCGGCCACACCGACAACGTGCCGATGCAATCGCCGCGCTACGAGACGAATTGGGAGCTGTCGGTGGCCCGGGCCTCCCGGGTGGCCCGGTTTCTGATCGAAGAGATGGGGATGAATCCGCAGCAGTTCGTGGTCAGCGGCTACGGCGCCCAGCGACCGCTGCACCCCAACGCAGACAGCACCCTGCGTGCCGCCAATCGCCGGGTTGAAATTATCATCAGCAGAAGATTGCCGACTCCACTGGCCGTCTCTGTCGCCAACCATCTCCAGCCAACACGAAATTCTGATGAGATATAAAAACGTTATCGGCCTGGTCCTGTTCACCTCGCTGTTTGTCGCCGGCTTTTTGATCAACGGCAATCTTGGCCTCTATTTTAATATCTCCGGTCTGCTGATCGTTATCGGCGGGACCACTGCCGCGGCACTGCTCAGCTTCAAGACCGAACAGCTGAAAATCGTCTACAAGGTGATGAAGGCCTCCTATAACCGTCCAGTCAAAGAAGAAACCGAGATAATCAATATCCTGATCGACCTGTCGATCAAGTCTCGTATCGACGGTATCCTCTCCCTGCAGAAAGAAGAAAACGAGACCACCATCCTCTTTCTGCGCCGAGCCCTGAGCTGCCTGGTCGATGGTTACGGCACGGAACAGATCAGGGATATTCTCAACACGGAAACCTATTTCTTCAAACTGCGCCGCGACGACCTGCAGCGGGTCCTCCGTTCGATTGCCGATTTTTTCCCGGCTTTCGGTATCATCGGCTCGGTGGTCGGCCTGATCGCCATGCTCGGCGGTATCGGCGATACCGCGGTCATCCTCAAAGCGGTGCCGATTGCCTTGACCTCCACCTTGTACGGACTGATTTTTGCCAACTTCTTCTTCCTGCCCTTTGCCGCCAATCTTCGAGAACGGACCAATCACGAATTACTGCTGCAGAAAATCATCACCGAGGGGGTTGTCGCCATCAATTCCGAGATGAACCCGGTTATCCTGAAAACCAGGCTCGAATCCTTCCTCACCCCGTCGGCCCGTGACCACGACCTGGTATCCTACCGCAAGATCCGTGAACGGTTCAACATCCAGGTCCAAGAGAAAAAGACCGTCCAAGAAGCATAACACGTCATCCTGCGGGGTTGCGTCCACGTCCCCACCACTTTTGCAACAAGCAGGCCAAAGGACTGTTTTTACTATTATTTCAACAAGTCTTCAGTTGTCTGCTTTTTCTGTGCAACACAGGCGTGTTCATGGTATTTTTTTAGGCGCTTTGTCACCCTTCCTGTCTTTTCGTCATCTGCAAACCTGGAGTCTATCGCCATGCAATTCAGGCCGTCGCCATTGTTTCGTTCGCTGTCCCGACTTGTGTCTGTCGTCGCAGTATTCACACCAGCTTTTCGTCTAACCTCGACTCCGGAAGGCCGCTCATGAGTGCCGCTTTCGTTCATCTGCACGTCCACTCGCAGCACAGCCTGCTCGACGGTGCAATCAGGGTTTCCGACCTGCTCGCCAAATGTCGGGAATACGAGATGGATGCCGTGGCCATGACCGATCATGGCGCCATGTACGGGGCCTTGGAATTCTATACCAAGGCGAAGAAGGCCGGCATCAAGCCGATCGTCGGCTGCGAGTTCTATGTCGCCCCCGGGCACCGCAGCGAAAAGAAGACCTCCGAGGCGGGTCCGGCCTTTCATTTGATCCTGCTGGCCATGAATTACGAGGGCTACCGGAACCTGATGAAGCTCTCGAGCATCGCCCAGTTCGAAGGATTCTATTACAAGCCGCGCATCGATATGGAAGTGCTCGAGCGCCACAGCGACAATCTGATCGCCCTGAGTGCCTGCCTGCACGGTGAAGTGCCCTGGCTGCTCAGTCACAACCGTCCGATCGAGGCCCGCGACAAGGCACTGCAGATGCAGCGGTTGTTCGGCGATCGCTACTATTTCGAACTACAGGAAAACGGCATCCCCGAACAGAAAATCGTCAACGAAGGCCTGATCGGGCTGGGCCGCGAACTCGGCGTCAAACTGCTGGCCACCAACGATTGTCACTACCTGAACAAAGAAGAAGCGCACGCCCACGAGGTCCTGCTCTGCATCCAGACCGGCAAGACCATCAACGACAACGACCGCTTCAAGTTCCCTTCCGACGATTTCTATTTCAAGTCGCCCGACGAAATGCGGCAGCTCTTCTCCTATTGCCCCGAGGCCGTGGCCAATACCGTTGAAGTTGCCGAACGCTGCAACCTGGAGATCGAACTCGGCCAGCATCATTTTCCCCGTTTTCCGATTCCCGAAGGCGAGACGCTTGAATCGATGTTCACCAAGGCGTGCTGGCAGGGTCTGCAGGAACGTTTCGCGGTGATGCGACAGGACAAAACGCTGTCGCCCGATGCCGAGAAAGGTTATAGCGAGCGGCTCAAGAAAGAAATCGATGTGATCAACAAGATGGGCTTTCCCGGCTACTTCCTGATCGTCGCCGATTTCATCAACTGGGCCAAGGATCGGGACATCCCGGTCGGACCCGGCCGGGGGTCCGGGGCCGGCAGTCTGGCCGCCTACTGCCTGCGCATCACTGACATCGATCCGCTGCCGTACGGCTTGATTTTCGAGCGATTCCTCAATATCGAACGCAAGTCGATGCCCGACTTCGACGTCGACTTCTGCCAGGACCGACGCGGCGAAGTGATCGACTACGTACGCAGTAAATACGGCGGCAATGCCCATGTCGCCCAGATCATCACCTACGGTTCGATGAAGGCCCGCGGAGTTATCCGTGATGTCGGCCGGGCACTGGATATCCCGTTCGGCGACGTCGACAAGATCGCCAAACTCGTCCCCGAGCAACTGAAGATGACCATCGCCAAGGCCATCGATGAAGAGCCGAAATTGAAGGAAGCGGCGGCCCGCGACCCGCAGATCGCCGAGCTGCTCAACGTCTCGCAGACCCTGGAAGGACTGGCCCGCCACACCTCGACGCACGCCGCCGGGGTGGTTGTCTCCCCGGAACCGATGGTCGAATACCTGCCGACCTGCAAAGGAAAAGAAGACGAGACCATTACCCAGTACGACATGAAACACACCGAGATGACCGGGCTGATCAAGTTCGACTTTCTCGGACTCAAGACGCTGACCGTCATCCAGAAGGCCCTGCGCCATATCAAATCGGATTGCGGCACCGATCTTGATATATCGACCATCCCGATGGATGACCTGAAGACCTACAAGCTGCTCTGTGCCGGCGATGCACTTGGGGTCTTTCAGCTTGAGAGCAGCGGCATGCGCGAGCTGCTGGTAAAACTGGCGCCGGAGCAATTTTCCGACTTGATCGCCCTAATCGCCCTCTACCGCCCCGGGCCGCTCGATTCGGGCATGGTCGACGACTTTGTCAACACCAAACACGGCCGGCAGGAAGCCCATTATCCACTGCCGCAACTCAAGCCGATTCTCGAGGAGACCTACGGGGTCATCGTCTACCAGGAACAGGTGATGAAGATCGCCAACGTACTGGCCAACTACAGCCTCGGCGATGCCGATACGCTGCGTCGGGCGATGGGCAAAAAAATCGCCGAGGTGATGGACCAGGAAAAAGAAAAGTTCATGGCCGGCGCCCGGCAAAACAATATCCCCGAGGACAAGGCCGAACATATTTTCGACCTGATGGCCAAGTTCGCCGGTTATGGCTTCAACAAGTCACATTCCGCGGCCTACGCGTTGATCGCCTACCAGACGGCCTATCTGAAGGCCCACTACCCGGCCCAGTTCATGGCTGCCCTGCTTTCCTGCGACATGGCCAATACCGACAAGGTCGTCCTCTATATCAACGAGTGCCGGGAACACCAGATCGACGTGCTGCCCCCGGATATCAACGAGAGTGTTCAGGACTTCAGCGTCCGCCAGGACCGAATCCGTTTCGGACTGGCGGCGGTTAAAAATGTCGGCGAATCGGCGCTGGCATCGATCGTCGAAGAACGAGAAAAAAACGGTTTCTACACGTCGTTGGTCGACTTCTGCAACCGGATCGATTCCCGGCGGGTCAACAACCGGGTTATCGAGAGTCTGATCAAGTCCGGCTCTTTCGATTCGCTCGGCGCCAAACGCTCGCAATTGATGGCCATCCTGCCGAAGGCCATGGACCAGGCCAAGGCCCATCAACGCGATCGCCTCAGCGGTCAGCTCTCTCTCTTTTCCGTCGGCCCGCGGGAAACGACCGGCGATATGAACGACATTTTGCTGCCGGACGTAGCGGAATGGGATGAGCGCCAGAAACTTATCTTCGAGAAGGATACGGTCGGCTTTTATATCACCGGTCATCCGCTGGACGACACCTTGCGGGAAATCAGAACAGTCACCGACAGCGATATCGCCAACCTCGATAATTTCAACGAAGGCCAGCCCGTCAGGGTCGGCGGCCTGATCAGGAGTTGCAAGCAACTCAAGAGCAAACGAGGTGATGCGATGGCCTTCGTGACACTCGAGGACATCCTCGAAGCCGTCGAGGTCATGGTCTTCCCGGAAACCTATGCCGTCTGCCAGCATCTGTTGAGCACGCCGGACCCGGTGATCATTCGCGGCACCGTCCAGAAAAACGAGCGAGGCGTCAAGATCATCGCCGAGGAAATCGACCTGCTCGCCGATGCCCGCGTCAAATACACCGAAGCCGTCCATGCCAGGCTGAGAGCCGACAGCGTCACACGGATCAGACTCGACGAACTCAAGCAGATCCTGTTCAGCTATCACGGCACCTGCCCGTTCTCAATCACCCTTTATTTCCCCGGCGAGGGGGAAGTGGACGTCGAGATCAACCGGGATTTCACGGTCAGGCCCTGCCGTGAACTGAGCGAGCGGGTCAGCGCGCTCTTCGGTTACGACCCATTGGCGTTTCGCAAAAAAGCAGTGGAAGCGCCGGTCAAACGGCGCGGCAGGATCCCCGCCTGATCGGCGGGACGCCGGCAATAGACTGTTTTCTACAAATTCAGTACCCCGGGCTGGCCGGCTCTGCCGGAGGCTGCATCGCGAA
>NPIE01010189.1_pt1 | contig 13973 bp, 11 predicted proteins | sample 8637661 | NCBI WGS metagenome assembly NPIE01 (sample SAMN07420842, study PRJNA396082) | bioreactor metagenome | isolation source: sample BA12 brine-fed electro-methanogenic bioreactor BA | place: Japan: Kochi | collected 2016-12-09 | reverse complement strand
TAAAGTTTGAACTCCAAAAAACGCTATGTGGCAAGCCGCGATGAAACATCGGAGAACGATTTCGCAACCATAGTCCGGCAACCCTCTTGTTTGGGAATCGTATTCTGTAACGCGCGCACTTGTTCGGGATTTTGAAGCAGCAGGAATTTCCGTGAATAGTTTCCTTCAGCCGGGTTGCGGACAATGGGCGCGGAGGCATGAAACCGGAGGTTGCGCTGTCAATGGTCGAAATACGCGCGGGTGAGCCTATCGGGGGTGATTGCCTGCTTGGGCATCGGCTTGGCGCCGTTGTTCTCGCCGCGATGCACTTCAAGCAGGACTGGCGCCTGCCCATAGGTAATTGTCCCATGAAGAAGCCCGGCATCCGGATCAAAGAAAAAAGCCGCCGGTTGACCATTCANNCGTAATCGAATCAACCGTGTTTTCGGCTGGCATTAGTACGACCAGGTCTTCCAATCCGGCCGGACCGTGAAGCCGGACGCTGAGCCTGCCCGCGTCGGCGTCCCAATGTTCCGCAATGCGTTTGCCGCCCCAGAGATGGAATATTGCCCCGGCCGGTTGCCGACGCGCATATAACAGGCGCAGTTGATGCGGTTTGAGGGACAGACGCGCGAAGGCGTCGCCGTTGTGGATGTCGGCCGTGGGCACAATCCGGCGTTGGTGGATGTCATAGACAACCATGTCGTCAACGTTGCCCAGGATATTCAACAGTTTGTCGGGCGACGTCGGGGTGCAGGTGGAAATGTCGTTGCCCATATTGGCCAGGACCACGAGCGCTTCGTTCCAGACCCGATTGTGGTAGCGGGCGATACAGGCGTCGGGTTCCACTGTGTCTGCCAGGCCCAGGAAAGCCGATTCGTACAGGCCGAAATAGTACTGGGCCATGTTATAGGCGCTGACAAAGAGGGGCTCATGGGCGTTTACCCCGGAGGCATAAGGGAATTTCTCCGGCCAGAGCCGCCAGTCCAGATAGCTGTATTGTCCGCCGCCTGTGAGCAGATCAAAGGCATAAGCGGCCTCCGCGCCGCAGCGCGTGTCCTCGCTGTCGCCCGCCCACAGACANNGTGACAAAGGATGCAATGACGGGCAGCACAATAGCGTGGCTGCAATGGTCAATCAAGACGGCATGGGGACAATATTCGCGGAGTATTTGCCTGCGCCGCCAGTTCATCTCGTGCAGTTCGATGAGTGCGTCATAGGGGTCTCGCGGATGACCGTGCTCCTCGCGCAGGGTGCAGTTCGCATAGGCCAGGTTGTCGTCAATATACATGCCGTCCACGGCGTAGTGCTCGAGCATGCGCCGTTTGGAGGCGACCCGGTAGTCGGCCAGGCCGTTGGGCGCGGCCAGACAGGTGGCCAGGGTGTCGCAGAAAGCGTCCATGGACGCCTTGTATCGGCCGCCGTAATTAAAGCCCTGCCACTGCGCCCACTGCCCGGCCTCGACCAGTTTTTTGACTTCGGGATCATGCCGGTATTGCAGGTCGGCGTTGGCGGTCCAGATGAACAGCATCCCGGCGTCGTGAACCGTTTTGAGCACACGGTCGAACTCCTGTTCCGGCGGCCTGGGCGCGCCCGGTGGGCCCAGACGGTGCATCTGAAACAGGGTAAAGCCAAGCCGCGCCGCCGCATGGATTTCGTCGTCCGTCGGATAGGGATGGGTGTCGTCACCCACCCAGATGAACATGCGCAGGTCGCGCCAGCGCGGATGGGGCAGGCGGTTCGGCGCAACGGCCAGGCCCAGGCGAAACGTGAACGGCGTGTTCGCCGGCAGCGTATAGGGCGTTCCGTCCGCGCCGATATGGATGATGTGCTGGACCAGGGTAAGGCCGCAGGTGTTGTTCACCTGCGCGTCCACGTGGAGCGCGGTGGTGTCCGCCGTGTTCGGGGAAAGGTGGTAATCGCCCATGTCCGTGAACATGGCTAAGGCCGCCTCGCCGCTGAAGACTTGCAGGCACGAAGTGGGTTCGCTTAGGTGAACCGATGCGCCCGGGCCCGGCAGCGCGCCTTGGTAGCAATCCATGCCGTTCGTGTCGCGGCGTTTGTGCAGGTACCGGGCGACCTTGCCGGTGGCGCTGATTTCGTGTCGAATGCCCCGGCGCACGGACAGGTCCTGTCGCGGCGTAATGGTTATTTCCGATACAAACACGCCGTCGTTGTAAATGGTGNNACAGGGCAGTTCCTCGGGTCCGGCGAGAAACGTTGCGGCCAATACGACCCGACCCGGTCCTTCCTCGAGCACCCGTGCGGCCGCGCCGGTACTTGCCGCGAGATTGGTCGCGTCCAGCCAGACCGCCGCCGGCGCGCGAAGCCGCACCACTTCGTCGCCCTTCCGCGACGCGTCGAGTCCGGAGAGCAGGGCGTTCGCGCGATTGAACCGGTACTGGAAAGTGGGGCCCTCTACCTTTATCTCCCTATCATCCACGGCGCAGCTCAGGTCTTCGGAAGGCAGGGGCTTGCGCAATACTTCGACGATGGTTTCGCTGACCGGCGCAGCGTCCGCCATGGTGACGTTAAGCCAACGATAGGCGGTCTCTTCCGCGCCTGTCGCGGTCTGAAGAGACAAGAGGCCGTACAGGCAGCCTGTCAGCGCAAGCGCCGACAGGAGCCCTTTTCGGATTCCAGTCAACCCCATGTCCAAGTATTCCTTTCGGCTGGGCCAATGGGTTTACACATGTAATTCTCCATGAACGAACCCTGGTCGAAGCACTATTGCTGCTGGAGATACCAGAAAGTAGCATACCATAGCAGGTTGCCAGGATGGCACATGGCCTCCGTATTTATTTTTCGGATTGTGAGCGACTGATAAGCGCCGTAACCTGGAGGCTGCCGCTCCGCCACGGGAGCGCCATTCTGCCCTTGGACTAAACGGCTTCGCTGTGCAAAAACAATCGTGAGGCCCTTACAGTCCGCCCGTCCGGTATGCGTGGGCAATCAAAGCATTGCCACCGACAATCCGCGCACATAGCACGGCCATTAGCACAATTTATTTGTTATTGTTTGTCAACATAAATTTTCCGGCCGCCTTCCGCACAATGAGCTTGACTCCAGAAAGGTATTGATGGCATAGTCCACGCATGAATACCGTAATAACAGGCGAACGCCATCATATAAGCGTCATGCCAAAGGCCTTGATTATTTTGGTGGTTCTGTTTGTTCATGCCGCCGGCTCAGCGGAAGCCCCCCCGGAAAGGATGGGTTTGGGCGACTTTATCCTCATAGCCCATCGCGGCGTTGTTTCAGAGGACATTCCGGAGAACAGTCTGGCCTCGCTCGAGGAAACCATCCGTCGGGGGTATTCCCATATGGAAGTGGATTTGCGTTGTACCAAGGACGGCCATGCGGTATGTGTGCATGACGACAGCCTGCGCGCCGCGGCGGGCGTATCCGCCAATGTGAGTGCGTTGACGCTGGCCGAGCTGCGCGCCCTGGTTCCGCAGGAAATTGTACCGGACTTTGCAACAGTATGCGCCCGCAGCGAAGGCCGCATTGGCCTGATGGTGGACATTAAAGCCGGTCCGGCCGGTCAGGAACAAGCCTATGCGCGTAGTATCGAGGCGCCTATGCGCAAGCACGGCCTGATGGAGGACGCCTATTTTATCGGCCGCCGCGCAATAACGGAATACTTTACCGCGCCCGGCGGCAGGCTTTCCTGGCGCGCATCCCTGGACGAGGCGCAGAGCAGTGACCGCGCCCGCCAGGAATCGGGGGAACGCTACTTCATTTTCGGGCACGCGGCGGATTTCGACGAGGCCTCTGTAAAGGGGTTTCAAGACATGGGGCTGAAAGTAATTGTCAGCATCAATATCCATCATTATCTACGTATCGGCGATTGGCAACTCAACGGGAATCGGGATGTTGTGCGCATGATGGACTACGGCGTTGACGGCCTGCAGATTGATTGTGTCTATGAACCCGCCGCTCGCGAGATGCTTGAAAAACGATAAAGCGACCGCCTCTTGGACTCACGGTGGGGTCTCCCAAGAAACACAAAATCTAAGCGCTTGTGTTTCACTATGGCGTACAAGGGGCTGATTATCCTTTCTCATGCGGGCGTTCCAAGAATTCCGGTAGGGATTCAGGATATTAGCCGGTGGTTGAGCGGAGCGAGACGGGTCTGTCCCTGCTTCCGTAAAATTGCATCGTTTATGGTGGAGGCAATCGCCTCATACGCAACGGTCATGTTTTTTCGCTGAACCACATCCGTACGTAGTCGCGGGCCTGCGTCGCATCCGTTAGCATTCCCTCAAGTTGTTGTGTTTCAACGTCTTCGAGGATGCGTCTGAAAAGCGGCCCCGGCGCATATCCCATGGCAATCAGGTCGCGACCGGACAACAGGGGCGGTGGTTTAAGTTGTTCATGGGCCAATCCGTCACGCCATTGTTCCGCCGCATCGCAAAGACTGGTGTCGCCATGGCTGGCCCGCGCGTCAATTCTTCCCAGAGCGAGCAACTCCTCGAATCCCGCCTCGCGCGCCAGACGCCGCCGCCGGTGCTCGCGCATCTTAAAAAAGTCCATGAGACGCATATGGTTCTCGACAAGCCAGACCACGCGCTCGGTTTCCCGATTGGATATGCGCAGCCGGCGACAAATGGTTTCGCTGATGCGCGCGCCGACTTTCTCATGTCGATTGAAGCGAATCCGGTCCTCAAAGGTCTGGGTGGGCGGTTTGCCCACGTCGTGGAGCAATGTCGCGAATGCCAGTGTTGCCGAGACGTCTTGCGTCAGTTCATCAAGGGCGAGACAGGTATGTGTAAAGACATCGCCTTCGGGATGAAAGCCTTCGGGCTGTTCAACGCCTTTCATCGCGGCGACTTCGGGCAAGACCATAGCGAGCAATCCCGATAGATCGAGCAGTTCCAGGGCGGTGCGGGCCCGGCCCTCGGTAAGCATCTTGATAATCTCGTCGCGGATGCGTTCGGCGCTGGTTTCGATAATGGCCGGCGCTTGCGCGCGCAGGGCGTCCATGGTGGCCGGTTCAATGCCATAGCCGAGCCTCGAGGAGAAGCGCACCGCCCGCAGCATACGCAGCCGGTCCTCTTGAAAACGCAGGGCGGGCGCGCCCACGGCGCGGATAATGCCTGCGCGTAAATCAGCGACGCCGCCGACATAATCCAGCACTTCATGTGTATCGGGGTCGAGAAAGAGCGCATTGATGGTGAAATCGCGCCGGCTTGCGTCTGCGACTTCGTCCGTAAACGAAACGCTGTCCGGATGACGCCCATCGGAATAGGCGCCGTCGCTTCGGAATGTGGCGACCTCGAATATCCCCTCCGGCAGGACCACCATAACCACGCCAAACTTCGCGCCCACGGCGAGACACTTCTCAAACAGAGCCATTATCTGTTCCGGTCGCGCGTTGGTGGCGATGTCAATATCCTCGGGCCGCACGCCCAACAGATAATCCCGCACGCACCCGCCGGCGAAGAGCGCGCGGTATCCCGCTGTTTGCAGCCTGGCGCATAGGGTTTGGGCCGCCAGCGCGCGTTGCCGGTCGTCGTGGTTCATGCGGACGCCGCCGTCTTTCGCCGGAAGCGCCGAGGCGTCTCATGGTTTTCCCGGGGCGGTCGGTGCGAGGGCAGTCCCATGCCCGCCGATAGAAACAGGACGTCAGCGCCAAGTAACGCTTCAATAGCCAGCGCCAGCCGTTCCGAAGGGGCCACGCGGCAGGCGCTGGTGGCGTGGACCACCGCTTCGCCGCCTTTGTCAGGAAGCAGGCAATGCAGAAATACATCACAATCGCCCTTGGCGTTGCCTAGAAGACACGCCAGTTTATGGACCAGGTCGGGCGCCTGATGCTCGGGCTTCAGGCGGACATGCAGCGCGCGCGCCAGGACGCCCTCGCTTTCGTCAATGGCCAGAATGTTCTCGGCGATTAAGGTATGCTTTTCGTCGCGTATGTTAACGCGCACCGGACAGCTAATGATCATATCTTCTATCAGAAGACTTTTTTTCTGTTCATAGAGGTCGCTGAACACAGTGATATCGCAGGGGCCTTGCAATGTTTCCAGGGCAAGAAAGGCCATGGCCTCGTTTTTTCGGTTGTATATCTTACGTACGCTTACAATAATGCCGCAGACAATCGCCTCGTCGCCTTCGCGTTTCTCCTCGAGGCTGTTCAAGTCCAGCGTGTGGAACCGCCGAATCAGCGTTTCATAATTATTCAGCGGGTGGCTGGAAACATACAGCCCCAGCATCTCCTTTTCATGGGCGAGCACTTCGTGCTCGGGCCATTCGGGCAGGTCGGGCCTGTCTGTGCCGGGATCAAAGACGTCTTCGGCGCCGGCCAGATCGAAAAGCGAAGTCTGGCCGGCGTCGCGTTCGCGCTGAAGGGACTGGCCCGCGCTGATGGCAATATCCAATACTTCCGCCACCTGACGTCGATTCCATTGGGTGCTGAGAAAGGCGCCGGCCTTGTTCAGGCTTTCAATCAGCCGCGAGCTGATCGTCTGGCCGCTGAGACGCGCGCAGAAATCGAACACATCCTTATACGGTCCGTTCTGTTCCCGTTCCTCGACGATGGCCTGGCATGGGCCTTCGCCCACATTTTTTACTACGTTAAGGCCGAAGCGGATGGCGGCGTCTTCGACAGAGAACCCGGACTCACTGCGATTAATGTCCGGCGGCAGCACGTCTATGTCAAGGTCGCGACATTCGCCGATGTAGACGGCCACTTTTTTCAGGTCGCCCATTTCATTGGACAACATGGCGCACATGAATTCCACGGGATGGTTTGCCTTGAGCCAGGCGGTCTGATAAGCGACTAATGCGTAGGCCATACTGTGCGACTTATTAAAACCGTATCCCGAGAAGGTCTCGATGCGGCCCCAAAGATCGTTGGCCAGGTCCTTGGCGATGCCGCGTTCTTCACACCCCTTGATGAAATCAACCTTCTGCGCCGCGAGCAGCTCGGGTTTCTTTTTGCCCATGGCCCGCCGCACGATATCTGCCCGGCCCAGANNCCCAGACTGAATCCGCCGCACACCTGCACCATCTGCATGACCTGTTCCTGATATACCGATATGCCGTAGGTCTCCTTGAGCAGCGGTTCGAGAAGAGGCGGATTATAGACGATTTTGTCCGGGTTGTTTTTATTCTCGATATAGGTGTCAATGAACTGCATGGGACCGGGCCGGTATAAGGCCACCAGGGCGCTGATCTCCTCGATGTTTTCAAGTCCGATCCGCCGCGCCAGTTTGCGCATACCCTCGCTCTCGAGCTGGAACACGCCGGCGGTCTGGCCGCTGCGCAGCAGTTGATAAGTCTTTTCATCCTGCAGGTCGATGTTCTCGATGTCAATGTCCAGGCCCTTGTTCTTCTTTATCAACTTTACTGCGTCATGCATGATGGTCAGCGTGCGCAAGCCCAGGATGTCCATCTTGAGCAGCCCGATTTCCTCGACGCCCTTCATCTCGACCTGGGTGGTGACGGTGTCCGAGCTGGCAGCCTTGAATAGGGCAACATGGTTCGTGAGCGGATGGTCGCACAGCACCACGCCCGCCGCATGTGTGCCGTAGCTGTTGATGGTCCCTTCGAGCCGCCGTGCCAATTCCCAAAGACGGGCGGTCTGACGGTCTTCCGCTATCATCCGCTTTAGCTCCGGCTCCTTGACGACCGCCCCGTCCAGGGTCATTTTCAACTCATTGGGAATCAGTGCGGCAATACGATTCACTTCGGGAATCGGCACGCCCAGGGTCCGGCCCACGTTTCGCACCACGTTCTTCGCCAGCATTCGGCCAAAGGTTACAATCTGACTGACGCAATCCGCGCCGTATTTATCGCGGGAGTAATTGATCATTTCCTCCCGGCGGCGTACACAAAAATCAATATCGAAGTCCGGCATGCTGACGCGCTCAGGATTCAGGAACCGCTCGAAAAGCAGGTTGTAGCGAATCGGGTCGAGGTTGGTGATGCGCAGCGCATAGGCGACCAGACAGCCGGCGCCTGAACCGCGTCCGGGACCCACGGGAATGTCCGCCTCGCGCGCGAAGCGCACCAGGTCCCACACCACCAGAAAGTAGTCCACAAACTTCATGGATTCGATAACGCTCAACTCGAATTCCGCGCGCTGAACGATGACTTCGGGCAGGTCGCCGCCAAAACGTTCCTTGAGCCCTTCGAATACGCGCTCTCGCAGATACGACGCCTGCGTATAGCCGTCGGGCACGGGATAATTCGGTATCAGCCCAAGATTGGTGGGGATCACCGCGTTGCACCGCTCAGCGATGCGCACTGTGTTTGTTACCGCCTCGGGCCAACGCGCGAAGCGCCCCCGCATTTCCTCGGGCGACCGGAAATAAAACTCGTCGTTGGGGTAGCGCATGCGGTCCGGATCGTCCAGGGTCTTTTTGGTCTGCAGGCACAGCAAAACCTCATGGGCCTCCGCATCCTCGCGGTCAAGATAATGACTGTCGTTCGTGGCTATGGCCATAAGCTGATGTTTTTCAGCCAGCTCCCACAACAACGGATTCACTTTGTCCTGTTCGGGCATGCCGTGATTCATCATTTCGACGCAGACATTGTCCCGGCCGAAAATACCGATGTACTGGTCCAGGGTCTTCTCCGCCTCGTCGCGCCGACCATCGAGCAGCAGTTGCGGTATGCGCCCCTGAAGGCACGCCGTGGACGCAATCAGTCCTTCCCGGTGTTCCTCAAGCAACTCCGCATCCACGCGCGGTTTGTAATGCCAGCCTTCGAGATGGGCGAGTGTGCTCAATTTGCACAGGTTGTGGTAGCCTACTTCGCTTTCACAAAGCAGCAGCAAATGATTGCACGCCTCCTTGGCGCTCTTGGCGGACTTATCGAAGCGGCTTGTAGGAGAGACATAGACCTCGCAGCCCAGAATAGGCTTTACGCCGGTCTTACGCGCCTGCAAACTGAAATCCAGCAACCCGAAAATGGCGCCATGGTCCGTAAGCGCGCAGGCGTTCATATCGTAATCCGCACAACGCTTGAGTAACTGGCCCGGCTTGCTCATCCCGTCCAGCAGGCTGTAGTGCGAATGAGTGTGTAAATGAATAAAATCAGCGCTCATGACATCTCCATCAGTTCAAGAAGCAACGCAAGGGCCATGTCGGCGGTCTGTCTTTTAACGGCGTGGCGGGGGCCTTCGAAATGGCATCGCCGCGTCATTGTCTTGGCGCCGTCGCATAGAGCAAGCCACACCGTGCCCACGGGCTTTTCCGGCGTGCCGCCGCCGGGGCCGGCGATGCCGGTGACCGCGCAGGCGACTGAAGCGTTCAAAACGTTGCGCGCTCCTTCGGCCATGGCCAGCGCCACTGCTTCGCTTACTGCGCCGTGCCCGGCAAGAAGCGATGCGTCCACGCGCAACAACGATGCTTTTACCTCGTTGGCGTACGCGACAATGCCGCCGCGAAATATGGCGGATGCGCCTGGCGCATTGGTGACGCGATGGGCAATCAGTCCGCCGGTGCAGGACTCCGCCAACGCCAGTGTGATGTCATGGGTGACGCAATAGCGCACCAGTCGTTTTTCCAAGGTTTTGTTGGTCATTAACGAGCGTTGCTCCTCCCGTCAGGTATTTTCAGCCCGGAATCACCAGCAATCTCGGCATCCAAGCGCCTATGAATTTACGTCCGAAACATCATGAAATTACATCGAGGCTATGACGGAGCGATTATACCAGATTCTCCCGCCGCCTTGAGATTGACCGCCCGATTGCATATCGGAAGTACAACTGGAGAAGGAGCGGTATACGCCGTACGCAAACCTCCACCTCGTTTGTTTCACACGGCGCGTATGCCTCAATAAAGACTGGCGTATCTGCCATGGCGCGGGCAGCAAACACTTTATCTGGTGGATGCGGGCGGAGTCGCGGGCGGCTTAACCAGTTCAGCAGGCTTTGCCTTGGCCTTGGCCTTGGCCTTGGGTTTGGGTTTGGCCTTGGGTTTGGCCTTGGCCTTGGCCCTGGACCGCGGAATAGCGGGCATGCAATAATAAAAAACCCGCATATTTTCCAATAACATACCCAACTGCTCCTGCAAGGCGTCGTCAAGTTCAACGCCAAGGCCCGCCGCCTTGCCGCACAGCGCTTCCCATTGCTCATGGTCCCATGCGCCACGCTGCTTTACGACAAAGTCGCTCACCAATACCGCCAGTTCCTGTACCGTATGCGTTGCAGCCATAACACGACCTCCTGATGTTTTTTTATTGGTTTGCCGCGCGTACGTCCGATTCTGAAAAGACCGCACGGAATATTCATGAGTCTATTATACATCATTAACAATCTGCATTCTTGCGTGAGACGCCATCTTTTGTATTTGTGCGGATGATAGGGGTACCATATCCCCGTTATTGGCTCATAGTTGCGTTAGTGGCCGGTGACGGGTACCGCGCGGCTTGGATTCTTGATGTTTGTGGGTCGTACGAGGCAAGCAGTCGCTGGCGCAGCTGTTGCCCGTATCCCAGTCGAATGCAAATCGTGCGTGGTTCCCGTAGGCGTAGACGCTTGTCTGCGCCATCTTGATATGCATACCAGATGTTATGCGCGCGCTCAGGAATGGCGTAGACAGGCGTCTACGCCTACAAGAACCACGTCATGTTTTTATAGCGGTTACAAGCCGATATGGTACTAACGCGGGCGCCGCCCGCAACCCAGATGACTCGTTCTTTGTTGTACGCTGTTTTTTTACATACTTTGGGCTTATAAGATTCAACTTCTTGTTTTTTATGATAGGATATTCCAGATAAGGCACTAATACGAAAGGAATTTATATGCGCCCCGTACCAACGCCGTCGCCAACTGCCGGCGATATGAAATGGTTTGTTCACGATCGTTTCGGCATGTTTATTCATTGGGGGCTTTACGCGGCCGCCGCGCGACATGAATGGGTAAAGCACAATGAAGAAATCCCCGACGAACGCTATGAGAAATATTTTCGCTATTTTGATCCGGATTTGTTCGCGCCCGAGACATGGGCGCGCATGGCGCGCCGGGCGGGTATGAAATATGTAGTGCTCACGGCCAAACACCATGAAGGCTTCTGTCTTTGGGACTCACAATATACGGAATACAAGGCCACGAACACGCCCTGCGGCCGCGACCTGTTGCGCGACGTCGTGGACGCTTTTCGCGCCGAGGGCCTGCGCGTTGGGTTTTACTATTCGCTGATAGACTGGCATCATCCGGATTTCACCATAGACCCGATGCATCCGATGCGCAATCACCCCGACGCGAAAAAATGGAATGAAGCGCGCGATATGGGCCGGTATCGCGCCTATATGCGCAATCAGGTGCGTGAACTCTTGACTAACTATGGCGATATTGACGTTATATGGTTCGATTTTTCCTATCCCCATGCCGAGCGGAATGGTTTGAAAGGCAAGGGCCGTGAAGACTGGGGCAGCGAGGAACTGCTGGCGATGGTGCGCGAATTGCGACCGGGCATCATCGTGGACAATCGTCTTGATCTGCCCCCCGAGCAAGCGGATATCCATACGCCCGAGCAGATTCAGCCCGACGCCTGGGTTATGGTGGACGGCAAGCCCGTATACTGGGAGGCCTGCCAGACCTTCAGCGGGTCCTGGGGCTATCATCGTGATGAAAGCAGCTGGAAAAGTCCGGAACAACTGATTCGCATGCTGATTAATACCGTCGCCAACGGCGGCAATCTGTTGATGAACGTCGGCCCGACCGCGCGCGGCTTGTTTGATGATCGGGCCGTGGCCGCGCTCAACGTGTATGCGGACTGGATGGACCGGAACGGCCGGTCCATTTATGGCTGTACCCAAAGTGAATTCGAGCCGCCCTCGGATGTGCGCTATACCCAGCGAGGCGACCGACTATACGCGCATATCTTTGCGTGGCCCTTCAAACATTTACATCTTCCTGGCCTGGCCGGCAAGGTGGCCTATGCGCAACTGCTGCATGACGCTTCGGAAGTGCGCCTCCTGGATACGCTATGCGTCAATCAGGGCATTCTTCCACAAGAAGGGGCCGCGGCTCTTGAACTGCCCGTGTGTCAACCCCGCGTCACCGTGCCGGTCATTGAATTGTTTTTGAAAGGATAACCGCTGCATAATGAGCTATCAGCTGGGCATGGACGCCATATGCCTGAGACCTGCCAAGCGACCGGGACATACCGAGTATTGCTCCCATGACCGGCTGCGCGAATGGATTCGTATGCAGACGGGCAAATCGCTTGAGGACGCATGGGAATGCGACCTCATCTGGCATACGAACGACGGTCCCGCCGCCTGGAGTGAATTGGGTCGGACAACGGACATGGGTCATGCTGAGTTCCTCGAGGGCGGCGTAGACAAACGCGCATCGCGCCCTTGTCCGTTTATTTCGGTTGACGAGGCGCTTGCCTTCGACGCCGTTGAGGAGTATGGGTTGCCCGATGCGCAGGCGCTGAGCGCCCATTATGACCGTATCTGGCAGGAAGGACAACGCGCCCATCCCGAGCAGGTGTTTACCGGCGGTTATTATAAAACCATGGTTTCGGGCGCCATCGAAACCTTCGGCTGGGACATACTCTTGCAGGCGGCGGCCGACCAGCCGGCCTTCGAGCGGGTAATGGATTCTTTTTTTAGGCTCAGTCTGGCGCATTACCAGGCGTGGGCGCGTACCCGGGCCGAAGTCTTTATCTGCCACGACGATATGGTCTGGAGTCAAGGGCCGTTCATGGACCCTGCTTTCTATCGTCGCGTCATTTTTCCCCGATATGCGGCGTTATGGCGTGTTTTGCACAACGCCGGAAAAAAGGTATTGTTTTGCAGTGACGGCGACTGGACACTATTTCTGGATGATATAGCCGCCGCTGGCGCCGATGGTTTCATATTCGAGCCAATGATGTCTGTCGAGACCGTGGTCGCCCGCTATGGCGGCGACCGGGTTATTATCGGCAGCGCTGTGGATTGTCGCACCCTCACCTATGGCGCGGCGGACGCCATCCGCGCTGAAGTTGACGCCACCCTGGCCCTCGCCCGTGGATGCCCTGGTTTCTTCGTGGCCGTCGGCAACCATATCCCGAGCAATGTACCGCTGGAGAACGCCTTGCTATACTTTGATTGTTTAAGCGCCGCCTGGCGAAATAGTGTTACGGATTGTCGTTATGAATCATGATGTCGCCCCGGACATCGCGGATGATCTCGCTCTATGCGTTGTGGCAATCATTCCCTGTTACAATGCGGGCGACCGCGTGCGCGCCGTTGTGACCGACGTGCGCGCGCGAGTCGCGCGCGTGATCCTGGTGGACGACGGCAGTACGGACGGCGGCGCCGACCACGCGACCGACCTGGCGCAAGTCTTGCGGTTGAAGCATAACCTCGGCAAAGGGCACGCTCTGATTGCCGGCGTCCAACAAGCGCTGGACATGCCCGATGTTCGGGTGATCGCCCTGATGGACGCCGACGGCCAGCATGACCCGTGCGAGATTCCCGGTTTATACGACGCTTTTGTGCGTGAACAGGCGGACCTGCTTATTGGCGCGCGGCGCTTCGACAGGCAACAGGCGCCCTGGGCAAGCCGTATCGGCAACAAGGCCACCGCGTGGATCACCGCGCGCCTGTTCGGTTGCGACCTGCCCGATACCCAAAGCGGATTCCGGCTCCTGTCGCCGCGGTTCGCGCGCGCGTTTGTGAATACCGTGCCCGGTGGACGCTACGAAACGGAGATGCGTATGCTGGTAATGGCGATACGGGGCGACTATAAAATCGTATCGGCCCCGATTGCCACTATCTATGAGGCGGGCAACGCCAACTCCCATTTTCGCAAGATACGCGATTCCTTGCGTGTTTATGTCGCTTTGTTGCAGGAGATGGTCTGCGGCAGCACGCGTTAACGAGAACAGCCCCCACGCGCGTTTTATCAATATGCGATTAACGCGGGCGTTGCCCGCAACCCAGATAGTGTGAACTTTTTGGGGTGCGCAGGTCATACATGCGCTTTACCTTTCGTAGCCCCGTAAACGCTGAGTCGTTTGGTGAAGATCAAGGCTAACGAGAACAAGAAA
>NPIE01006884.1_pt1 | contig 13979 bp, 13 predicted proteins | sample 8637661 | NCBI WGS metagenome assembly NPIE01 (sample SAMN07420842, study PRJNA396082) | bioreactor metagenome | isolation source: sample BA12 brine-fed electro-methanogenic bioreactor BA | place: Japan: Kochi | collected 2016-12-09 | reverse complement strand
TGCGCACCCTCAGTTATCAGCAAATGCTGGAATACACGCCCAACCCAATCGCATGCGAGGGTCTTGAAATGGGCGTATTGCTTGAGGCCTTCGACAGCGAGGGCAGGGCAATAAGCCTGCCCCTGCAAGCGGCGACGGGCGCTACGCCGCCCGACCTGCCCAATCCCCTCGAGGTGCGCGCGACAGTATTGTGGTCGAAAGGCGACGGGCGCACTTATTCGGTAAGTTCCTCGACCTTTCATGGGAGATAAGTAATGAATCGACGCGGATTCACACTGCTTGAGATCATGGTGACCACTGCCCTGTTCACCATTGTCATGAGTGTGATTTTCTCCATGGGTCTGGGCTTCGCCAATTCCGCAGAGGTACAGGAAATTAAAATTATCACAACTGAAGAAGCGCGACGCGCCCTGATGATCCTCGCGCCGCGACTGCGCCAGGCCGCACGCAACTCAATAAACTGGGACGACCTGCCGGGCGACAACATCACCTTCCGCATGGCCACGGACCTGTCCGGTAATGGAACCGCCGTGGATGCGGACGGCGCCATTGAATTGACAGAGCCGCTTATCGTGCAACGCGACGTTAACGACGCCAATGAAGACGGAATAACCATGACGCAATTGGTGCTTATAGACGACGACAATGTCCGCGTACTGGCGAATAGCCTCGAGACCGGTCCGGCGCCGGAAGCGCCAGGCGCCGACGTACCGGCCAACGTCGGGTTCTGGGTGCGTCCGCGAAATAACGGGCTCGAAGTAACCGTGCGTGCGGAGGGAAGAACGCGACGCGGCCGTGTGTTGAATACAGTAATTACGGAATACATAGTGCCCCGGAACTGAGGAGAACAATTATGGTAAGTATGCAGAAAGGCCCAAGAAAGCGGAACGACGCTGGTATGGCGCTTATTGCGGCGCTTATATTCATCACCATATCGGTCATTGTGCTCACCTCCATGACAGCGCGTTATGTGCAGCAGCGCATCAACGTGGACCGCTTTGAGGATTATTATACCTGTTTTGACGGTGTGGAAGCGGCCGTACAACAGTGTAAAGTAGCCCTTGAGACAGGCGGCTCAGGCATTATCGGTCTGGAAGATTGGGAACCCCAGTTCAGCGATGACGGACGGTTACTACTGCCAGGCTTCGACGACGTCGGAGTGACGTCCACAACCTTCGCGACCATGCCCGGCGTCGAGTTTATGGCTTATACAATTGACTGGTTCGGAAACGGGCGCGACATGAACGGCGACGGCATGGCCGACAGCCTTGCCGAGATGGGTATGTACAGCGTTCACGCCGCAGCGCGTACCGGCGGGATGGTGCGACAGGTCGAAGTGGTATATGATTCCCACGATGTTAATGTCTGGCGCAACGCTATCTTCGCGGGCTCGGGACAGGCGGGACGCTTGATCAACGGCAATGTCAGTATTCACGGCTCTGTGCATCTCCTGGGCGATCATCTTCCCGAAGGCGGCTTGGCCATTGTGGGCGTTGAAGACCCCGCTGTGGAATTGAGCGGCGCCAGCCTCATCTCAAACAATTATGTGGGCATGCCCGATGATCTGCGCCAACGCATCCCAACACTGCCCCTGCGCGACTATCAAGGCGACGAAGTACAGACCTTGAACGCCAATCTGCGGGTAAAGCGAGGTATTGTGTCCATGAACGGCAACGCCCGCATCGGCCTGAATCAGAACGCAGGCGACACGGTAAAAAACCCGATGGACGGAACGTTTATCACGGACGGTTGGGGCGGCAACTCGGTAATCAACGATGGGGGACGGGGCATACCCACACGCGTATGGAGCGACAACGGATTCGACACCTTTTATGATTTAGGGGACCGGGTGAGTTTTCCCATGCTTGACGACGACTGGCGCGACATGGATGGAACGCGCGTCATGAATCCCAACACAGGCGTATGGTACACCCACGAGGAGTATTTCAGCGAGGTGCTGCTGGCCGACCCCGATATCCGAACGGACGGCGTTTACGATGGGAGTATAACAATAAACGCGCGCAGCAGCCCCGATTATTACTGGAACGCCACCACCCAGGAAGAACTGACCGGCGCGGCGGCGGCGGCGGCCACGCCTGACCCGACGGACGACTTCATCAGATACAATGCCGGCAACAAGGTATTGACCATGAACGGACAAATCCGCATCAACGGCGATTTGACTTTCACGGGCCAGGGCAATCAAAGGACCATTCACTATTCGGGCCGCGCCGCATTGCTGGTGGACGGCAACGTGGACATTGACGCGAATCTGATTACCTGCAACAACGGCAATCCGGGCAACGTGGCAGACAGTTTTCCCGTGCATAATATTATGGGCATCATGGCTACGCAGGACATGATGGTGGGCGCGTCGGCCCAGCTGAGCATCATGGGCGCCTTTTACGCTCAGGGCACGATTCAGACGCAAAAGCAGTCCAACATTCTCGGCACATTCGTGGCCAATTATTTTGATATGGGCACCAATGTCCCCAGCATCTTCCAGGTGCCCGCGCTGGCCGACAACCTGCCCTATGGGATGATTGGCAATTTCCCCATTGTGGTGCTACAGCAAGCCGCCTGGCGTGAAATGGGGATTGTCTGAGCATGCCGGAGATGAGCGATAAACTCAAGTGGGCTGTAGCCCTTGGGCTGGGCGGCATTCTGATTGTTGTTGCCATCGTAGGCGCGCTGGCCAATCGCGGCGAGGCCGTCGTCACCAGGCCGGCGGCAAGACTCAAACACTCCGAGCCGCGCATGACCCAGGAGGAAATGCGCGCGCGCCTCGCGACTGCCCAAGCCCAACAGCCTCCTGATCCGCGTGAAGAGATGGAACGGGCCATACAATCGCACTATGAAAAGGTCCAGCAGTTTCCTGACGATCCCGAAGCGCCGGCGTTGTATCTGGCCATGGGCAATTTACATCGGCGGCTGTTCAATTATGAAGAGGCCATTTGGGCGTATCAGCAAATCTTTGTACGCTATCCAGACTGGGACGGGCTGCCCATGGTCTACGGCGAGCTGGCCAGTTGCTACGAGGAATCCGGCGACCATGACAACATGCTGCGCATCTACATGGAAATGATGCGCGTTTTTCCCGAGGAATCGCGGGAATATCGGTTCGCCCAAGGCAAGCTGGGGCTTTAGCCCGCATATCTCAACGGCCTTCTGCTGCGCCCACGCATCTTACGTCATCTCAGGCACTTTGCTTGCCTGCTGACTTCGACATGTACGAACACGCTGTCAGCCAGCGACTTGCGTAAAACACCTGATCTGACGCAATCTACGCGGGCTCGCGACGAAACCCGGTGAGATATGCGGGTTAATTTCACGACATGGAAGATTCCTGGACGATGCTTTTTGGGAAAAGAATGTTGTTCTCCAAATGAATGTGTTCGTGTAAATCCGCCTCCAGCGCTGCCAGACCCTCGTACAATGCGGCAAAACTCGCGCAGGCGTCTTCAGGAAGATGATAATCGTCCGTCGCCAGGCGAATTTCCTTTAGCATTGCGCCGGCGTTGTCATGTTCAAATTCCATCTGGCGTATGGGGTTGGCGACACTGCCGCAATGAACGATTGGGCGCGGGCCGGCGCCCGCATTATGAGCGTGAATAGATGTCCCTTGCGCCCCTTGGCCGCAATGAACGATTGGGCGCGGGCCGGCGCCCGCCATGAATGCGTCAATGCCTTTGATTGCCGGGAAAAGAATTTCCTCCTCCTTCATCAGGTGGAGTTCAATTTCAGAGCGGAGCGAGTCAAAAAAACGCCGCAATTTCGCGAGCATCTCTCCGTGTCGCGTTTGATGCGCCGCCTGTACTTTTTTGAGCAAATCATCAAGCCGCGGCAGGTGGGTTTTTAAAAAAGTGTGGTGCTTCTCCAAGATATGGTCCACAAGCGCTGTGAGTGAGACTGTGTTCCAGTCTTTTTCAGTCGCGTCATCGGCAGGTTGTGGGTGTATTTTCCGTAAGTCGTTCATCACACTTTCCAGGTTCAATCCGGCTTCGCTGACCGCTTCCTTCAATGTTTTTTTGCCGCCACAGCAATAGTCTATTTCGAGCTGTTCCAACGGAACCCGCAAATGCGGATGGGCAACAATAAGGTCGCGCAGTTGCTGGTCCGGCTGGATGGGAGGGAGGTCGTTTCCACCTTCAGTGTTCGAGGATGTGTTTGTCATAAACTGCCTTTCAGTGTATTGCAGGGGTTTTGATTCCTGTCATGTTTTCTTGTATTACCGCTGCTGAAGCGTGAAGCGCTCGAAGTTCATCGTCCGTCAGGTTGCCTTCAATGATTCGCTCCACGCCCGTGTTTGAAACAATGCAGGGAACACTGATACAGACATCGGAAAGCCCATACTCGCCATTCAGCAGCGTGGAAACAGTTAAAACGCCATGTTCGTTGCGCAGAATGGCAACCACTATGCGAACCAGGGCGAGACCGATTGCATAGCAGGTCGAGCCCTTGGCGTCTATAATATGATAGGCGGAATCGCGAACTTCGGCGACAATTCGTTCGCGCTCCTTCATCCAGTCCTCACATTTTTGGCACGCGGGACAATACTCATTCATCCTCATCCCGGCAAGGTGCGTCATGGACCAAACGGGAACTTCGCTGTCTCCGTGTTCTCCAAGAATATAGGCATGCACGTTTTTTGCATCCACGCCACAATGCACGCTAAGCATATGCCTGAATCGCGCTGTGTCAAGCACTGTTCCGGAGCCCAAAACACGGTTGGCGGGCCATCCTGAACGTTTCAAGGCGACATAGGTGAGCGTATCCACGGGGTTTGCCGCCATAATGACAACTGCTTGAGATTCATGATGCGCAATATCATCCATAATTGAGGTTACGATTTGCGCATTTCGTCTTGTGAGATTAAGGCGTGACTCCCCGGGGGTTTGTTTTGCGCCGGCAGTAATAACAATAACCTTGGCATCGGCATAGTCTTCCTGCGAACCGGCCTGGACATGTGTCGTGTTTACAAAGGGAAGTCCATGAGCCAAATCGAGGGCTTGCCCTTCCGCCAACTCCCGGCGCACGTCAATCAATGAGATGCATTCCGCAGTTCCATCCTGAAGAAGCGCGTACGCAAAAGAAGCGCCCACATCGCCTGCGCCCACGATTACAACTTTGCGCGCGTTAAGATGGTGTTTCATAAGGGATATACACGTCCTTTTGTTCGAAAAACCAAGGATACGATATAACTTAAAATCTGGTAACTCTCTGCCAGGGCTCGTTACGAAACTGCATTTCGTCACCCTTGCCCCGTTCACCCTGCGTTCGGAGACGGCGCGACAACTTTCACGAAATACAATTTCGCGATCAAGTACGTTCCCGAGCGCAACTTGTGGACGAGTCTATCGATATGGCGACTCAAATGGCGCCCGCACTGACGTCCTGCCAGACGGTTACTTATTTTTGAAGTAACAGATAAGGGGAGGGAAGTTATTCCAAATGCGCGGGACAATCCTTTCATCAGCGGACGTAACTGTCTAGCACCAGTTATGGTCAGACGGGAGCTAGGCGCTTGTCGGAGTTCAAACTTTAGTTTGTGGCCCTTGCGCGTGCGTCACAAACTAACGTTTGAACTCCGACAGGACATTTTAATGCCGGGCGACCAACAAAAGAAGGTGCTGCCACACAGTTGCCTTGTGCCAATGAATGTCACTTGCCGTTACGAGACGCCGCGACCTGGTATTGCGGCTGTTGGAGACTGCGCTTATGAAATGGATATTAATCGTTGTTTTGTTCCTGAGTCTTGCCGCCTGTCAGACAGGGCCTGGCGGCGTAACCGAGAAGGTGTTGGCTGATTTCGGGTTGCGTGAGCATCCCGATGGACACGTGAGCGGTTCGGACCGCGTCTTCGAACAAATGGACGCTGTCGGGGCAACGGAACTCAAGCGCTTGAACGCGGCCGCGCGCCATGGCGCCGTTGAATTCGAGGGCGAGGGGGTGCGCGGCCAGTATTTCAAGCGCGTCAAGGTGTACGAATCATATCATCCCCTGGATGCGCGCGCGATTACCGGCGGTGGAACGCGCGATCGCGGCTACAATGGGTTGATCGAATATCGCTATCGCATTTTTGAGGGCGCGCGCAAAAGCACCCAGGCCGAGGCGTCGGCGGAAACCGCCGATATACCCACTGACATCGACGGTCGTGAAACCTATCGCTATACCTTCTCCATGGGCGGCGTGTGGGATGGCGCGCGCGGCGAGCCGACACGGCGCTGATAAGGAACGACCATGTCCAGCACGGAAAGTTGCCGTATCTTGCTGATTGGCGCAGTGATGATCCTTCTGTCGGGAATGATGATAACCGTTCATGCCGACTCTACGCCGCGCGCCTACGTGGTTGAGATGACAGCGCCCGATGAGGCGTCACTTGCGGCGCTGCTTGACAGTGGTCACGTGGTGGCAACTGTCAGCGGACGCACGGCAACACTGCATCTGGATGAACGAGCCTATCAAAACGTGGCCGCTTTTGGCCTCCCCTGGCGACTGATTGAGATTCAGCCGGATGAAACCAAGCCGGACAAAAACAAGGCGTACACCTCCTACGAGGCGCTGGGCGCTGTCATGGCCCATTACGCTGAAACCTATCCGCACTTATGCCGCGTCACGAGCATCGGTCAATCAGTGAACGGTCGCGAACTCTGGGCCATCAAAATTACGGAGCAACCCGATACGCCGGCAGACAAGCCCGCCGTCAGATTTATCGCCACCATACACGGCGATGAACCGGTGGGAACGGAATTGTGTCTGTATCTGGCGGACTTGTTGTTAAGCGCCTACGGCCAGGACCCCTATATCACCGACCTGCTCGGACGCACAATCATCTGGCTGCTGCCCTTGATGAACCCCGATGGATTGGTGAATTACACCCGCGCCAACGCACTCGGCTGGGACTTGAACCGCTCGTTCCCCGTATACTCGACGGATTATTTCGGCGCTTGGTTTGACGGCGAACCTCTTGGCGATGTGGGACGCCAGCCGGAAGTGGCGCACATCATGCGCTGGAGCGCCGAGACCCATTTCGCCCTCTCAGCCAATTATCATACAGGCGCACTCGTGGTCAATTATCCCTACGACAATGAACCGGGTATCCCCTCGCGCGTCGAAGCGCCCTCACCGGACGAAGAACTCTTCCGTTATATTTCCCTGGAGTATTCCACTCGAAACAGGCCCATGTATAATAGCGCCACTTTCCCGCAAGGCATTACCAACGGCTCGTTATGGTACAGCATCACCGGCGGTATGATGGACTGGAATTACCGCTTCATGGGATGTCCCGAGGTAACCCTGGAGGTCTCGGTCGTAAAGCGGCCTTCCTCTTCGTGACTGCCGCAATATTGGGAAGATAATCGCGACGCCATGTTCGCATACATCGAGACTGCCCATATCGGCATACGCGGCTTGACGCGGGACCGCAACACCAACGTTCCTGTGTGGACCAAGGTGCTGGTGGAAGACAATGCGCAACCAGTCTTCTCGAATCCCGAATTCGGCAACTACCACCGCATGCTGTTGCCCGGCATATATGACATCTCCTTCCATGCAGAAGGGTATATCGGCTATTACGTCGACGCGGTGGGCGTGGAAGACGGCCCTGCCACACGCGTGCAAGCGCCTCTGTCAAACGGCGACGTCAACGGCGACGGCGTTGTGAATATGCATGACGTCCAATTGGCTGTGGACGCCACGCTTGGACGCGACATCCCCTATGACGCCAATGTGGACGGACGCAGCCTTTCCGCTACAGACATACAGGCAGTGATTAACTACCTGTAAATGTCTTTGGCCGGAATCCTATCGAAACTGCCCCCTCCTATTGAGTATTTTCATAACCATAGTATTTTAGCCGCCCGGTATAAACTATCTCGTATTCCTGTTGTTACCTGAAAAAGGACTGATCGCCTGCGATCTTTAATATGTGACATCCGCACAAGGACCACAAACTAAAGTTTGAACTCCAACAAACACCAAACGCCCGAATAGCCATAACTGATGATAGACAGTTACTTTCTTTTAAATATATTAACCTTCCTGTTCGGGTACACACAGACCTGGCCACATGAAGGTTGAACTCTATTGGACCATTCTTTGTGTTCTTTGCGGCTAGTTAGTATCGGCATTTTGTCAAACTCTTAATTTAAGACTCACCCGGATAAGCCATTTATAATGTGTGCAACAAGTCCGTGTGCTCCAAAAAAAAGGAATCAATCATGAACAGGCGCATTGTCACGCTATTTTTAATCGTCATTATGGCGTTCTCGACACGTACAGCGGTGTGCAGCGCCCAGGCCGAACCGCCGCGCATCGGTCTGGTGTATACGGCGCATATGCTTGACGCGCTTGAATCGGGCGAACGTGATGGACGTGCTGCCTATCGCGCCGCAATTGAAGCCGCCGGCGGCATGGTTGTAGCGCTGGGCCAGACCCATCCTCCCGCACTGATTACCCGGCGGCTGGACGATCTTGACGGCGTATTACTGCCTGGCGGCATTGATGTTGCCCCGGTGTTCTACAATGAGTCGGAGGATGAGCGACTCGAGCAGACCGATGCGGCCTTGGACCAGTTTGAGTTTCGTATTCTCGATCACGCACGCCGCAACCAATTGCCCATCTTCGGGATTTGTCGTGGTCATCAACTGTTGAACGTGTATTATGGCGGCTCTCTTATACAGGATATTCCCACACAGCATGAAAGCGATACCCCTGTAATACATCGCACACCCGCGCGCGGCAAAGGCTGGGCGACCCATCCTGTCACACTGATGCCGGGAACCATTCTTCATGAAACGCTGCGCAAAGACCGTATTGAAACCAACAGCAGCCATCACCAGGCGGTGAAGCGTCTGGCCGAGGGTTTCATCGTCTCAGCACGCGGCGACGACGGCATAATCGAGGCGATTGAACGCCCCGGCGCCATATTCATCGTGGGCGTACAATGGCATCCTGAGCGCATGGTCGCGATGGATGAGGGCATGAGACGCTTGTTTGATAGTTTTATTGCGGCGGCGCGACAGACGCGTAAAAGCAATACGTCCTGAGCGAAACAGGCGATACAGCGATCATGGCGCCTGAAATGTAATGAGATGAAACAACCTCTGATGATCACTCGTTTTCCATATATTCGATGTCCGGATAAAGACGAGTCCTGCATTAGGGGCAAATGCCGTGACTGAAACCAGTCTCGAAATGCGCACTCTTCCAGGTTGCATTCAAGCCGCCAGTGGGATATGATGATGCGCGTGACGTCAGCCCATAGGAGGTGAATACCAGTATGAACATCCAGGAACTATTTGAACTTGTATGCCAAGAAAATGCCTCCGACCTGCTCATCAGCGCAGGCGCGCCCCCGATTCTTCGGATAAACGGACAGCTGTTTCGGCACCGCACCGACCCTATGACGCCCGAACAGACCAAGGCGCTAATCTATGGTTTCTTAAGCGATAAACAACAGACTGCCTTTGAAAAAGAGAAGGAACTGGATTTCTCGCTCGCCGTGGGGCGCCGGCACCGGTTTCGCGTTAATGTGTACTACCAGAAAGAGGCCGTTACCGCAGCGCTGCGTCCAATACCCGATGTCATACCCGGATTGGCGGACCTCGGCTTGCCGAAAGCCGTGGCGGAACTAGCCAACGCTCGCCAGGGTCTGGTGCTGGTAACCGGACCCACGGGCAGCGGCAAGACCACGACCCAGGCAGCCATTATAGACCTTATTAACCAGAATCGAGCCTGCCACATCATTACCGTCGAGGACCCCATCGAGTATGTCCATACCCATCGGCGCAGCATCATAGACCAGCGCGAAGTAGGCTGCGACACGCACAGTTTTCCCGCAGCGCTGAAATATGTATTGCGTCAGGACCCCGACGTCATTCTGATTGGCGAGATGCGCGACCTTGAAACTATCCAGGCAGCGCTGACCGCTGCGGAAACCGGTCATTTGGTATTCGCAACGCTGCATACCAATGACGCTATTCAGACCGTGGACCGCATTGTGGATGTTTTTCCCGGCGAACGTCAGCAACAGATTCGCTTTCAGTTGTCGTTGACGCTGCTCGCCATCATTTCACAACGGCTGTTGCCGCTAAAAGACGGCAAGGGCCGTATTCTGGCCTGTGAGATGTTGCGCAACAATCAGGCCATCGCTAACCTTATCCGCGAGAACAAGACGCCGCAAATCTACAGCGTCGTCGAGACCAGCGCCAAGACCGGCATGGTCACCATGGACCGGTGGGTAAAAAACTTATACCGCGAGGGGCACATCTCCTATGAAGACGCCCTCACCACCATGCGCAACCCCAAAGAGCTCGAGGACGGCCAATAAGTTGCGACCGGCTACAGGCCCAGGCGCTTCGCCACATCCTCATAATCAGGCGCTTCGGCGTAAAGTTTCTCGAACTCGGCGCGCATCCGCGCGGCCTGTCCCAGCGCTTCGTAGACCAGGCCGCGTTCATAGCGCAACGCACGAAGCAGGTCTACACTACGGCCTTTGCTGCGGCGCAAGGCAACCGTAAGCGTTTCCCGCGCGGCCGTATACAACCCAAGACCATAAAGCGCGCGTGATTTATACAACAGCAACACCGTATGCACAGGCGTCTCGTTGCAATTTTCGCCCGCCATCTTGACAATCATTTCGCAAGCCCGTCGGTCTCCCGGATAGATGTCCAGAATCAGCTCGGCCAGGGACACCTTGACCACAATATCGTCCGGCCAATGTCGCCGCAACGCTTTTAGCGCTTCCATCGCTTGTCTGTGATCATTGCGCGCCTGATAAAGTTCAGCCAGACCGAGCAACACCCCGCGCAGTCCGAGTTCAACCCGCGCCATCAGCTCCTCGGTAATTGGCAGTTGAAATACTGCATCTATTCCATATTTGCCGCACTGGACGCCCAATTGCGTGTGCCGACGATACGCTTTTAACAACAAAGTCAACGCCTGGTCATAATGGCCGTGCTTCAACGACAAAAGCCCGGCAATAAAGGCCGCATCCGCGATGTCCGAAGCCTCAGAAAGCAGCGTAATGGCTTGCATTTCACTGCCCTGTGTCAACGCCTTTAGCCCCGCAACGAAAGCCTTTTCCTCAGGCGGAGCGGTCAGCCGGCGAAAAAAACCCAGGGTCAGCCGGTCCTCGACAGGCACGGACGATGCAGATGCCGAAACGGAACGTGCTGAGGTTGCTGCCGCGCCCCGTCCGCCGCCAGAAGACCACCCCTTGTGCTTCGTATAATAAAGGCCTGAACCGGGCAGCCCTACCGTGCCGCGCGTCCCGCGCCCCCCTACGGTTATCTTTGCACCACGAGGTCCAAAGGATAACGAGCCGCCAGATTTGCTCAGATTCAGACTCAACCCGGGCGCGACACCGATGCGTTTGAAAAATCTGAATGCCATTCTTAAAGTCCCTTCCGCATCGTACCGGTTCCACGTCTCGATGACTGATTGGCATTTCGGGGCTATCACAACCAATCAAGCGCTGCGCCAAAAATCGGCGCCCGAAAGAACATGTCGCCGTTGGTATCGTTTCAGACAATCCGCATCTGCCGGGTGCAACAAAAACAATCGCAGGCCCGTCCATTTTTAACGTCAATACAACGCACTACCCCGTATGCTTCATTCCGAAACAATACTGCTGATATTACTGCGGGCCTTGTGGGGCTGCGAAAAACCGGCAACAGTTCCCTGGCGTCCCCTGTCGGCGGTTATGGAATAGACCTGTCTTATTGCTCTTTATCTTTGCCGTCAGATGACGGTTCATCCGCAAGCGCCTGGCCTTGGGCCGGCTTAGGGGCTGCGTTTAGTGCATCCTCCGAACCGACAATCAAGCCGTTGCATTGCTCGCATCTTGTTTGCAGCTCTTCTTTTTTCCCCAAACTATAGGGCGTCGCGCCGCAGTGTGGACAAGCATTTGACGTCATAAGCATGTTCTCCTTCAGTGTGTTGTCGCTGCATCCTTCTTTTATTGTACCGGAAACAGGATTTGAGGGGCAAAAATCTGTTTGTCCATAGTGCTTAAGAAACGGGTTCACGACGATGCATTACGCATGATGACGTAAACTGCATGGGCGCAGCATAGAGCCGGTGCGACCGTCGGGATAGACGCCTTGANNTTGAAAAAACGCCTTGGTAACGCCTACACTATAAGGCGTCTCGAATGTTTGACAATCTGCCGGGCCTATGTGCCCGAAAAGCAACAGCGACCACAGTCTGGTGGTCCTTGTTTTACTGATTTGTGATTTAACGTGGTAAGATAGACCGGTCGAGGTATAGAAATCATGGAAATTATCAAGGAAATCTGGGCGTTCATGCGCGTACGCAAGAAGTTCTGGCTGGCGCCGATTATCATATCCTTGTTATTGCTGGGCCTCTTGTTCTTCTTCGCCGGACAAGCCGGCGTGGTGTCGCCTTTCATCTATGCGCTGTAACAAGGCTGTCTGCTTGACAGCGACGACGCCCCATGGGCCATGGAATTCCATGCAATTGAAAGGAGCGACAGAACATGTCTGTTAATCCCGAGCAGGCAGCCGCGCCTTTGTCCACTGAAAATGATCGCGTCGTACGTGCAACGCGTATTGAGTATGTTGGATTCGGCCTTATCCTGCTGCTTGCCTTTATCGTGCGGGTATGGTTTCTAACGCAGATAATGGATGCGCCGGACTTCAGCGCGCCGCAGCAAGACCCCGAGGTACAGGATTATTTCGCGCGCGGCATCCTGACCGGCGACTGGCGCGTTCCCGAGGGCGCAACCGATCCCGAGATGCGCACCACCCCGTTTTTTCGACCACCGGGCTATGGCTATCTGCTTACCGTGATTTATTTCCTGACCAACGGCAGTTATCTTGCGCCGCGTTTGATGAATATTTTCCTGGGACTGGGCGCGGTCATGCTTCTTTATGCGCTGGGACGGCGCCTGTTTGGTGCGGCGGCAGGCCTGACTGCCGCTTTGATGGCGGCTGTTTACAGTGTTTTTATTTACTGGGAAGGAGAACTGAACGATCCGGCCCTGTTCGTATTTTTTTTGCCCGCCCTTATGTGGCTGCTCTTGCGTTGGGCCGATTCGTTTAAATTGCGCTATGTGTTTCTTTCAGGGTTGATATTCGGCGGCTACGCGCTGGCGCGTCCGAATATTCTGGCATTTGGCCCGGTGGTCGCATTGTGGATGGCATGGACCGCCTGGCGCGCTGGACGACTGCCCCGTATTGCCGCAGCTTGGGCCATACTCGCAATAACCACGATTCTGGTTGTTGTTCCCGTGACGGTTCGCAATTACATCGCGTCCGGCGAATTCGTGCCCATTGCGACCTATTTCGGCGAGAACCTGCTTATCGGCAATTATGAAGGTTCCGACGGGATCACGCCATGGTTGCCGTATTTGCAGGAACTGGAAGGCACAGGCAACTGGGCCGCGCGGGATTATGTCAACGTGGTGCGCGGGGCCGGTCGCGAGCTTGGCAATCCGGACATCAGCCATAGCGAAGCATCGTCGTACTTCACGGCCAAGGCGCTTGCGTATATGCGTGAACACCCCTGGCTGACCGCGCGGCGCATGCTGGAAAAAGCGGTGCTGCTCTGGACGCCCGTGGAGATCACCTGCAACAAGGTCACGCATTACGAGCTTCGTCATTATTGGCCGTTGCGCATTCTCCCGGGATTCGCGCCCGTGGCGGCCCTGTTCTGGCTGGGGCTTGTTTTGTGGTGCGTGGACGCGTATCGCGGTAAGCGGCAAATGGGGACCTCCCATTTTGCGTTGCCGTTGTTGCTCCTGATTCTGATATTCGTGGGCATGTACCTGACGTCGTTCCTGCCCTTTTTCGTTAATGGCCGGGCGCGCGTACCGGTAATCCCGATGCTTATGCTTTTTGGCGGCTACGGGGTACAGCGCTTTGCAAACGCGCTACACGCACGCCAGTGGCGTAACGCCTGCACACTCTGCATCACCGCCCTGACGTTGCTTGCCCTCTTCAGCGTACAGTGGGTCC
>NPIE01003304.1_pt1 | contig 13989 bp, 10 predicted proteins | sample 8637661 | NCBI WGS metagenome assembly NPIE01 (sample SAMN07420842, study PRJNA396082) | bioreactor metagenome | isolation source: sample BA12 brine-fed electro-methanogenic bioreactor BA | place: Japan: Kochi | collected 2016-12-09 | reverse complement strand
GATTGCGCAACGATGAGATTGGACGAAATGACAATTTTTCAAGGTTCCCTACAGCAGCAACGCCACCGAAAGCGCCCCAAAGGACAACAGCGTCGAGACGACGATGGCCGCCGAGGCCAGTTCGGTATCGCTGTTGAGCTGAGAGGAAAGAACATAGATAGCGGTCGACGTCGGCAGACAGAAAAAAATCATGCCGGTCTGAAACGGCACGCCGTCCACCTGAAAGAGACGGTACAGCAGATAGCCGATCAGCGGCAGCAGGCCTAGTTTACAGACAGCGGCCAGCAGCGACAGCGGCAGATGACGATACACCCCCGTGAAGGACAACCCGCCGCCGATCGAAATAAGGGCCAGCGGCAGCGTTACCATCGACATCAATTGCAGAGAATTATTGATGAATTGAGGAAATTCTCCAACCAACCGAGCGTAGACGATGCCCAGCACACAGCCGACTATCAACGGATTGGCCACGAGAGCCCGGGTCACGATACGGGCCTTTTCACGCCCGCTTGCCTCCACACCCGAATACCAGATCAACAGAGAGACGGCACAGACATTGACCAACGGAATGACAAGAGCGATCAACACACCGAAATAGGCGATACCCTCCACACCGAGACTGTTGAGGATTACCGCCACCCCGATATAAGTGTTGGAACGATAGCAGCTCTGGGAAAATGAGCCGGCCAGGAAAGAGGCGACCGGAAGGAGCCTGATGATCAGCGTACTGATCAGAAACATGATGCCCACCGCCAGCATGGTGATCCCGACAAACAACCACTGGCTGCCGGCTCCCATCGGCGCGCTGCCGATCTTCCAAAACAGCATGAGTGGGAAGAATATGTAATAGACCAATCGGTCGGCCGCCTTCAGAAAGTGATGATCGGTCAGTTCCAGGCGACGCAGTATTCCGCCCAGAAAGAGCAGGGAAAAAATGGGAAACAGCGCGTTGAGAATAATCACGATAAGTTATCACGACAGCGGTCGATGCATCATTGTCGGCCGCTTCATTTGGGAGGAGTCGGTTCCAATGCCGAGAAGGCTTTTCACCATTCCCCGATTCCCATCCTGAGTATCAGGCAACCAAGAGTTCCAGAACCATCGATAATCAGGAGCGATAGCTGGTTTGTGGCTGTACCGCCCCTTACGGCGCCAGACCGGAATTGCCCTTACCCCTTCAGCCGCATATCGCCCTTTTCCATGAATAGTTGATGCATGAAAAACGACTTTTCAAGAATATGCGGTTCATGCCCTCCTCGCTCTTTGACCGCTCGCTGGAAATAGTCCCATAGCTGATCACGAAAATCAGGGTGGGCACATTTATGGATGATCTGCTCAGCAACCTGACGCGGGGTCAGTGGGCGGGTATCGACCAGGCCGTATTCGGTTACCACCACATCCACCGAATGTTCCGAATGATCCACGTGCGAAACCATGGGGACGATGGCTGAAATCATGCCCCCCTTGGCGGTGGACGGCGTTACCATCATCGTCAGAGCGCCGTTCCGTATGAAGTCCCCCGATCCGCCGATCCCGTTCATCAGTTGCGTGCCCATAACATGGGTGGAGTTCACCTGGCCGTATATGTCGATCTCGATGGCAGTGTTGATGGCGATAACTCCCAGACGGCGAATCACTTCCGGCGAGTTGGAGATTTCTACCGGCCGGAGGACGATTTTCTCCTGGTAACGGTTTATTTCGTCAAAAAAGTGCGCCCGGGCCTTCTCCGACAGGGTCAGAGCGGAGCCGGAGGCCGCCCGGATCTTCCCGAGGTCGATGAGGTCGAGAACGCTATCCTGCAGAACCTCAGAGTAAATATCGATGGAGGAAAAGTTCTTATCTTCAATGAACCCGGACAAAACAGCATTGGCAATATCGCCGACACCGGCCTGCCAGGGTAGCGACGGCGGGATGCGGTCTTTCTTGATCTCATGTTGGACAAAGTCAAGGATATGTTCGGCGATTCGGTTAGAGGTAGAATCGGGCGGCATAAAAATCGGGCAATGATCCTTCTCGGTGCTGAGGAGGATGGCCACGACCCGGTCGGGGTTCATATCAATGAAGGGTTTGCCAATCCGGTCGGCGGCACGATAGAGCGGAATGGGTGTCCGGTATGGCGGATCTTCAGGAATGAAGATGTCATGAATACCCTCCTGGAGTGGCGAGCTTTCAGAAATTTCCACAATAATTTTATCCGCTTCCCGCATATAGGTAGGCGTGTTGCCCACCGACATAGTGGGGATCAGGTGGCCTTTTTCGGTGATAGCTGCGGCCTCTACCACGGCGACGTCACACCGGCCCCACTCCCCGGCTCTGACCTTGGCCGACAGCTGGGACAGGTGGTCGTCCTTGAAGGCGATTTTCCCGAGATTGATTTCCTGCCGCATGAATTTGTCACTCATGTAAGGCCGTCGCCAGGCCACAAGGTTGGCTCGGGCAAGGATTCCGTCCACCATGTCGCCGGTCGAGGCCCCGGCAAACAGATTAATTTTGAACTGTTCACCGCTTTCCGCCCGCCTTACCAGTTCCTGGGGAATCAATTTAGGATAGCCGGCGGTAAACCCGGAAATAAAGAGATTTGTTCCGTCGGCGATGTGCCTGGCAGCGGTCACCGGATCGGTAATCTTGTCCTGCAACGGTTTAAAACGGACCCTGTCGGTCAGCATGTCGTTAGCCCCCTGTTTTTTCTTAACACTAAAATTTCCTACCCTCCGGCACGGGGAATACCTGCTTTGGTTCTCTTTGACGGAGGATGGGTGGTGTGTATGTAGTTGTAACCCACAGATTTTGAATACATCCACAGGTATCTAGTTTTGGCTCATCCGCATTAATCGTACTTTTCTAAACAGATTTTCATTGATGCTTGTGACATGACGGTTTGTATGAAAATGCTCATTTTCATACTTCGTTGTGACTTCCAGTCATTGGGGTTAGAGGGATTTAATCTTTTCCGTCAGCTCCGGCATAAACTCGAGAATATCGGCAACGATACCGACATCGGCAACCTGGAAGATCGGAGCATTAGGGTTTTTATTCACCGCAACTATAAAAGCTGCCCCCTTGACCCCGCCCATATGCTGGAAAGTGCCGCTGATACCCAAGGCCAGATAGACCTTCGGCGTTACCGTCAGTCCGGAAGTTCCAACCTGGCGGGATTTTTCCATCCACTTGGCATCGACTATCGGCCGTGAACAGGAGATATCAGCGCCCATTGCCGCGGCAAGTTCGCGAGCGATTCCTAAATTGTCCTCGTCTTCAATGCCCCGGCCAATGGAGAGCAACACTTCAGATTTGGTGATATCAACATCGCCGACTTCGGCCTCAACCACTTCGAGAAACCGGCGGCCAACCGATAGATCACCAACCTCAGAGGATTTGTCGACGATCTGTCCTCCGACTTTCCCGGCCTCATCGGCTTTACACACCCCGGGACGAATATTGAGCACCGCCCCGGCAGAAGCGTCACAGCAGACATGGGTGCTGACTTGACCGGAGAACTCATGACGGACCAGCTTGAGAGCTGAGCCGTCAACACTTGCGATATCGATCACATCGGCAACAAAGGCGGTGTCCATTTTTATAGACAGCCCCGGCCCAAGATCAATGTTAAAAGTATCGTGTGACAATAGGACTATGCCGCCTTGAGGTAAAATATTCACCAGTGCCTTGCGCACTGCCTCAGCGTTAGGGTAGGCCAAAGCCGGATTGTCCACCTTCCACACTTCGGCAAAGGAGTCAGCCATTGCCGCACAGACCTGATCGAGATCTGCGCCGCTGCCGGTAACCACAGCGGTCACCGCCGCCGCACTATCGATCTTTTTCGCAGCTCCGGCCAGTTCGAGAGCGGTGTCGTCGGCAACCCCTTTCTTGTGAGTGATATATGCAAAAATCTGTGCCATTATTTCAGCCCCCCCTTGGCCTTCAAAAGTCTAACAAGTTTCTCGACAATCTCATCTATTTTGCCATCGAGCATTTCCGCTCCTGAGCCAAGTTCCGGTACAAAATAGTCCTCCACCTTTACCCGCGCGCCAGCTGCACCGACAGCATCAACTGTGATACCAAGATCTGCTGCGCCGAGAACCGGGATATCCACCGAGGCGGCCTTTCGAATTCCTCGGAGGCCGGCATAGCGGGGCTCATTGATCCCGGTCTGCACCGACAACACGCAGGGCAATTGCATCTCATTCATCTCCCTTTTGCCGCCTTCGATTTCCCGTCCCACCTTCAGGGTCTTGTCGTCAATCACATCGATATGAACAACCAGGGAGGCGTAGGGCAGATCAAGCAACGCGGCAAGCATGCCGCCAACTTGGCTGGCACCGCCATCGGCCTGGGCACCGGTAAGAACCAAGTCATACTTGCCCTTTTCCACCACCGCCTTCAAGATGGTGGCAACCCCCCGGCCATCAGACCCGGTAAAGGCATTGTCCGACACCAACAGGCCCTCGTTGGCCCCCATGGCCATCTCTCTTCTCAGGACCGTTTTCGATTCATTATCGCCGATGGTCACCACCGTCACCTTACCGCCGATCCGCTCTACAATCTGAATCGCCTCTTCGACTGCGTAGTTATCCCACTCATTTACCGAATAGACCAGATCGTCACGGTCGATGTCGGTACCGTCGGCATTTATCTCAATCTTGTTTTTCACAGTGTCGGGTACCCTTTTGACACAGACCAGAATTTCCATATTTTCCTCACGTATTGGTAGTTATCTCACTATCTATACTTATAGTTTTTTGTTAAAGCAGCTAAACAACTACCTGCTAAAGCAGGTGGGTTTGAGATAGCGGACTGAAAGTCCAGCAACAGCGGCTTCCGCCGGTTAGATTATTCGATATCAAAACGATCATCCGATTGGGATCTTTTTCAGAGTTGTGCGCCAGGCACTCCTCGATCATATCTTTCGTGAGTTCCCCCGACGAACCATCTTTTGTCCTCTCAGGGCAACATCCGCTTCATATTCCAGGCTATGGGTACAAGTGTCCATTCACCGGAGACTGCCTCCAGGCCCCGGTAAGAAAAACTGGCGAAAGCCCAGAACGTGTTTGACAATGCCAAACACCGCTTCAACCGTGCCAATTTTCTCAGGCAACTCATGCAAGGACGCAAAAGACGGATGAACCATAAACACCGCTATAAAAGCATCTCGCACCAAGGGAGTGATCTGGTCTTTAATATTGGAAAAGAATGCACTTCACTGCACTGCCCGTGTTGCAAGAGCCCTGAGGATACCCGGCGTGCAGCGCTTTGCGAACGGCAGTCCAAGGCGGTGTTGATCGGCAATAAGCGGGGATTTACATAAAAGAAATTAGTCTTTTAACTTTCGCCATAATGTAGTGACCCCAATGCCTAGTCGATCGGCAGTTTTTTTTCGGTCATAGTCACATGATTTCAAGACGTCTTCAATAATCGCCTTTTCGGCAGTCTTCAATCGCACCTTGAGGGACGGCGCTTTCAGGGTCAAAACATTTTTATTATGTTTTTTGCCGGAAAACACTTCTTCACTCGCCGTCCTTTCTATACCGTGAGAACAAGCATTCTCAAGATGTTCACTGAAAAGATCCCTAAAAAGATCTTCATCGTCCGCCCGATCACCTAACATAATGAGATAACTCTCAAGAAAAGAATTCAACTCCCGAATGTTACCCGGCCAGGAATGTTTCGAAAGATATGATATGATTGACCCGCTGAGACTTTGTGGGGTTCTCTGAAACTGCTTAAACAATGGAGAGGTTATTAACGATATGTCTTCAAGTCTCTGCCTCAAGGGAGGTATCTGCAACCTGAGCTGTGCCAGCCTGTAATAGAGGTCCTCCCGAAATTTACCGTCCTTGATACTCTCCCGGAGATCCCTGTGCGTTGAGGCTATAACCCGCAAATCAACAGGAACGATTCTATCCCCGCCAACACGCATGACCTCTCTGGCTTCAAGAACCCGCAGGAGCCTAAGCTGCAGTCCGGTAGTTATATCTCCAATTTCATCCAGATAAATTGTCCCTAAATGGGCCAGTTCAAACAAACCGACCTTTCCTCCTTTTTTCGCCCCGGTAAACGCGCCTTCCTCATATCCAAAAAGCTCGCTTTCCAAAAGAGTTTCTGGTAATGCCGCGCAATTGACAGCCACAAAAGATTGGTCTTTTCTTGAACTGTGATTATGAATGGCGTGCGCCAGAAGCTCCTTGCCCGTTCCGGTTTCCCCATTTATCAATATCGTCCCATTTGTGATCGAAAATTTCCTGGCTCGTTGAATAAGTTTTTCCATTTTGGGACTCTGATACCGTATGTCATCGAAACTGTACCTAGCCGAAAACCCTCGAAAATACGACTTCTCCTTGATTTTCCGATGAATGTTCTGAATTGCTTCTACTTCCCGGAACAACGCCACGGCTCCCTGGATTCGATTTCCTATGAGAATCGGCAGAGAGTTCACGAGAAGTTTTCTACCTCTAATGGTCTTGAATTCATCGATCTGAGGGCTTTTGGATGTCAATACGTCTGTGAGACCCAGTTCACGGTTCATGCTTGAAAAAGACCTGCCTATGCTACTTTCTCCCAGTTCATCCCCCAGTATGTCGTTTGCCGAACGGTTATAGAAGCTGAGATGACCTTTTGCATCTATCCCGATGACTCCCTCTGATACAATTTGAAGCGTAGTCCTAAGCTTCTGGACATGCTCATCCTCTTTCCGCTTGGCTAGGGCAATGGCTCTTGCCTGGATCAGAGCGGCCTGAATATCCTTGCTATTCGGCTGAATAATAACCGCGTGCCCCCCCCTATCAATGACTGTTTTTCGACTGACTCCACCTCCGACACATATCGTATAACCTTCATCAATTGCGGCGTTGACTTCGTATTCCAACTCCCGGCCCGAGTTGAAAACGATCTGGCGTATCTCGATATGCAATAAATCTTCAATTGTCTTAATCCCTTCCCGTGGTTCCACAAAACTCGTCACGGATATACGGTGGCCGTATTCCATAGCTTTTTGAATGGCATTGACCACTGCCAAAAAGGTGGTCGGAATATTAACCACTGAATGGCCTATTTCCTGAGTAATAAGCGCACCAGTTCCCCCGTGTCCGATAATGACCTCATATCCCTCGGCGAGCAATCTACGCGCTTCGGGCACGGCTTGATCTAAATCCACGAGGGTCACATTGATATCTTCAATCTCCAAATCAGAGATGGCCCTGACACTGTTGGCTACCTCGGTCGAATGTACGACCAGTGAAAATTGTAATTTTTTCCCTTTGAATGGCACGAAAGGATTCCTTTGGCGTCAGCCGAAGCGAATACGAAAGATGATAAAAAAAGGCCCTTTCAAACAAATATATTTCAAAGGGCCTTTGGCTTTCAAGAAAAAGGTTTGTCCATATGCTGATACTGCAGGGACAGACCGATGTAACGAAAAATCAATCTTCTTCGGCTTTCAACTTGGTTGCCCGGATACTGCCACTGCAGCTTTGCACTTTGCCAAAGTTCTTTTCGGGCATAGACATTTGGTATAGACAATATGCAACCAGCAACAGGACACCTACGAACCTTGTATATATGTTGGGAATGAAAAGGAGAGAAAAAGCCACCACCATTGCGATACGCCCGTACCATTTCAACTTTTTCAACAGGTATCCCTGCGTCATGGCAGACATGGCAATGACACCAAGAATTGCAAAAAACGTGGATATGACCGTTTGATACCAAGGACCGTACAACATCAAGGAATTGTCATACACAAACCAATAAGGAATGATAAAACCAGAGAGAGCCAGCGGAATCGCCAGCATCGCGGTTGCAAACGGTTTCGAGCCGGCTATTCCCGAGCCTGCATAAGCCGCAATCGCAACCGGTGGTGTAATTGCGGAGAGCACTCCGAAATACAATATAAAGAAATGGGCGGCCAGCAGTGGTACGCCAAGGTTGGTCAATATGGGAGCTGCCAGTATGGCCAATACGACATAGCACGCAGAAGTCGGAAGCCCCATCCCCAGGATGATGGAAGTCACCATCGTAAAGAAAAGGGTTAAAAAGAAATTGCCCATGGCCAGATATTCTATCAAGTTGGCGAACTTTAGCCCCATGCCGGTAAGGCTTACGACACCCACAACAATACCGGCGGCAAGAAGGGCGGCCGCGACGGAAATAGCGTTTTTTGCGGCAAGCAGAAATGCAAACCAGATATCCGAAGCGCCTAACCGATCCTGTTTGCGCATGCGGAAAAATCCCAGAACCAGAACAAACATGGATGCATAAAAGCCAGCTTTCAGTGGCGTCCAGTCTATGACCAGAAGCACGATTAGGAGGATCAGAGGGGCAAGATATTGACCGCCTTCTCTCAGAACATCTTTAGTCTTTGGAAGATCCTCTACCTCGATTTTCCGAATGTCTTCCTTGAGAGTGTGAAAATGAACCGACATGAAAACGCCCAGAAAATACAGAAAAGCCGGTATAATTGCTGCAAGCATAATGTAAAGAAAAGGCGTTTCGGTATACACGGCCATTATATAGGCCGCCGCACCCATTATGGGCGGAACCAGCTGGCCACCCGAAGATGCGCAGGCCTCCACTGCTGCGGAATAACGCTTTGACAGGCCCGTGGCTTTCATCAAGGGGATGGTGAACGTTCCAGAGGTAACAACGTTTGCAACAGCGCTTCCTGAGACGGATCCGACGCAAGCTGAAGCGATAACAGCGGCTTTTGCCGGTCCTCCTCGCATGTGGCCCATGAAACTGAATGCCAGTTTGATAAAAAACCTGCCGGCTCCAGTTATTTCAAGAAAGGCCCCGAATGCGATAAAAATATAGACAAAGGTTGCCGATACACCGGCCGGAACTCCCCACAAGCCCTCTGTTGTAATAAACATATGTGAAACTATGGTTTCAATATCAAAGCCCCTGTGATCCAGGGGGTAAGGTATGTGCCTGCCGAAATACGCATAAAACAGAAACACCAGGCAGACAATTACCAAGGCTGGACCTATGGACCGCCGTGTGGCTTCCAAGACCATTACAATAAAAATCGTCCCGAAAACAATATCGGCCTGGGTCGGCACTCCCGCCCGATTCAGAATTTCATGCAGGTTCCAGAGAAGATAAAAAAGACTTAAAATTGTGAGAATAATGGGTATACGATCAAAGAAAAGACTAGGATTTCGGGGAACCGTGTTGAGCCTCTTGGTTGCCGGGAAAAGAAAAAAAACAAGAACACAAAGGAATGCTGCATGAATTGAGCGCTGAGGAATAGCGAACAAAACCCCGAAACCGGCCGTGTAAAGTTGAAATATGGACCATCCGGCCGCAACCAACATCACCAGCCAATGATCAACCCTGTATTTAAACTGTGGGAAAATGCTGTCGCGAGCAATTTTCATGCTATCGAAATCGATTTTGCCGCTTACTTTTTTACCCTGCTCGTTTATTTCCACAGATTCGTCCATTTTTTCTACTTCCTTTTTAGATGTCATGGTACTTGCAAAGATTCAGTCCGGCAATGTGCATGCACTGTCTTTTTCATATGGCGGACTTGAGGCCGGCGCCCGGCCCGGTCTTACTGAACGCCGGGGCGAGCGCCGTTTTCCTTCAAAACCTTTGTTTCGATGCTTTTTTATTCAAGCGCCCCTATTTCCCTGAGATATTTTTCCGCTCCAGGGTGGAAGGGGATCGGCGAGTTTTTCATGAAATCCTTTGTAATCCACTTTGCACTTGAGTGGACTTCAACCAACCGTTTACGGTTTTCATAAAGAGTCTTGGTTATTTTGTAGACAACGTCTTCCGGCATCTCGGTGTGGCAGATCAGAATAACCGGCGTCTGAATCGTGCGGACTGGGGTGTTGACTCCGCGATAGGTATCTGCAGGGATCTCAAACTCGAAATAATAGGGATAAGTATCGAATATTTTCTCAAGCTCCTGCTCGGAAAATTCAATAAGCCGGATTTCCCTCGTTGTGCTCAGGTCCACAAGTGATGCCACCGGAAGCCCAGCAGTATGGAAAGCTGCATCGATTACATCATCACGCAGCGACATGGCCATCTCGCCAAAAGAAAGAAACGCCTGGTCAAAATCATCGTAGCTTATATTGAGCGCGTCGATGATATTTCTGACATCATTTTCAGTGCCGGATCCAGGGGGGCCCACCGCTATTTTCTTACTTTTTATGTCCATTACCTCCTGTATATCTTTGGTTCCATCGAGCGTCACCAACTGGACAGGCGACGGATATACGGCAAAGATGGCCGCCACGTCCTTTTTCCCCGTCTTCTCATAGACACCTGTGCCGTAATATCCCTCGTAGGCCGAGCTGCCATTGGCAAGAGCGATTTCAGCCCTCCCGCGATCAACTAGCCGTACGTTTTCAGCCGAACCGCCTGTTGCCTGAATGCTGGCGCTGACACGATATCCCAACAATTCCTTAAGATTTTTTGAAAGAACATCGGCCATGCCTCCGCCCAGCGGGTAAAACGTCCCGCCCATGCTTGCAGTTGCAATATTTATGTATTTATATTCCTTTGCATGGCATTTACCTGCTGAGCCGGCCACTATAAACACCGCAATAAATATAAAAAACGTTAACAAAGTTTTCGTAATTTTCATAACCATCCTCCATTTTTGGCTTATCTATCGAAGCTCCTCGCCCACAACCACAGTGAGCTGAGGCGGAATCGCATCGAGGGTATTCATGGGATATTTGGCTGCCTGTTTCTCGCCAGGGCCCAAAACCGGAAATTCTTTGGGTTCTCCGGTTCTCGGGAGTAAACCAGAAAAAGCAGGACCATCATCGGGTATAACGCGAATAATGAATCGAGCAGGCTGGTCGGAAACGTTTTGCACCTCAAAAGCGTACCAAACCACATCCTTGCCTATAAACGGCTCGATCAGGCATTTAAACTCGGTCAACTGCGCCTTGTCGGTTTCCATTTCAAGGGCGACATCTGACACACAATCCAAAGATACCGGCGCATTACTTTTTCCAGCAGCAAAAGAGGCGCATGAGACCATGAAAAATGCCAGAAGAAGCGCTCCTCCAATCAAAAATTTTCTCTTTTTCAGCTTAATAATTTGCATAATACCGTCCCTTTTCGTTGATTGTTGGAAGAAATTGTCCCCTTAAGATCAATCATACGGCTAATCTTTTAAAGGGGGGCTGCTTTTTATTTCTTACCACCGGATACCGCTTCCAGATCTTCTCCTGCCATGCCAAGCATCCCCGTGAGTATCTCGCTTGTGTGCTCTCCGAGAAGAGGAGGCCGTCTGGATGGATTTACGGGTGTCTCCGATAATTTAAAAGGAGAGGCAAGTTGGCGGATCTCGCCTTCCACAGGATGAGGCATCGTGAACAGCATATCTCTGGCCGCTATGTTCGGATCTTCAAAAACCTCGCCAATATCCAGAATCGGGCCACAGGGAATACCAGCTTCGCTGAAAAGTGAAAGCCAGTGATCTGCGTTCTTTTCACTCATCCTTTTTTCCAGAAGCGGCATAATTTCGTCCCTGTTTTCCACACGAAGCCGATTTGTGTGGAATCTCGGGTCGTCAATCAGGTTTTCAAGTTCGATAACTTTGCAAAAAGAGGCATACATGGAATCACTAGTCGCCGCTACCTGCACCCAGCGGCCATCGCTGGCCTCAAATGCCCTCGCCGGGACCCTGTGAATATGGTCAAGGCCCCATCTTCCCGGAGGTTTTCCGGTTGCAAAATAATCCATGGCCATAATCGTCAGTAAAGAAATTATTCCATCGTAAAGCGCCATGTCGATGTACTGCCCCTCTCCGGTCTTGAGCCTGTGAATGTATGCCGCAAGAATAGCCGTTACCGCCTGGTCTGCCGCCACAAGGTCGGTAATCGGTATCCCTATCTTTACCGGAGGCCCTTCTTTCTCTCCGGTTATTGACATAAGGCCAGTCATGCCCTGTATTATCGGATCATAGGCTCTTTTTTCCCGATAAGGACCGTATTGTCCGAATCCGGAAATAGAACAATAAATCAGTTCGGTATTTTCAGACTTGAGATCCTCATAACCTATGCCCAGTTTCCCGGCTACTCCAGGGGTGAAGTTTTCCACTACCACATCACATGATGCTGCAAGGGAAACAGCCGCATCTTTGGCCTTAGAGTTTTTTAGATTCAGAACAACAGATCGCTTGTTCCGGTTCAGAGCTGAAAAATAACCGCTTTCCCCCTTCTCCAAAAACGGCGGCCAAGAGCGGCTCTCGTCGCCACCAGGCGGCTCCACTTTGATTACCTCAGCCCCCAGATCGCCCAGGATCATGGTTGCATACGGTCCGGAAAGAACCCGGGTAAAATCAAGGACCTTCATCCCTTCGAGAGCTCTTTTATTCATTTTCTGTGTTCCCCAGATTTTTGTTTGATCCGCTTCTGGCGGAAATTCGATCTGAAAAGACCCTCCTATTTGCGGTACCCGAATTTTTTCCTGAACACGGCTCTTGCAATCATATTAAGCTGGGCCTCGGTAGTTCCTCCGCCAATCTGAAACATTCTTACATCCCTGAACATGCGGGCTAGCGGAAGCGATTCTGCATATCCCGATGCGCCAAACATCTGAAGACTTTTGCTGACTACCTCAAGTGCGGAATGACCGGTAAAGGCTTTGGCCATGGAAGCTTCGGCCATGGAGGGAAGGTAAACGTTATTGGGCAGGTGACGGGCATTGCATGCAGCCCTGTATATGAGAAGGCGCGCAGCGTGAAGCTTTATCTCCCCTTCGGCCATGAGCCACTGAAGTCCTTGAAAATCTGAAATGGGACGACCGAACTGTTCCCGCTTTTTCATGTGTTCTACTGCAAGATCATGCGCCCCCTGGGCCAAGCCAAGAGCCACAGCGCTGGCACCGACACGCTGGCCGTTATAGCCATTCATCAGCTTTTTAAAGCCTTCTGTACCATCCCCCATAACCACAACGTTTTCCGCCGGAACCACACAATCCTTAAAAATTAGCTCGGTTTCGGGTATCCCCCGCAGTCCCATAGCCTCTTCCACCCGGCCGAAGGTGAACCCAGGGGTCCCCTTGTCCACCATTATCCCGCCGATGCCACGGTCTTCTCCATTTTCAATGAAGCGTAGAAAAATCAGGTTCGTGACCGAAATGCCACCGCCGGTAATCCAATGCTTCGTGCCATTGATAACGTATTCCTCTCCGCGTTTTTCAGCGGTAGCCTGCAGTTCGTTAAGTGCTGTGCCGGCCTCAGGCTCAGTCATGCCTATTGCGGGTTTGTCTCCCTCTTCCAGGATTCTGTTCGCGACCATTTTACGCTGCTCGTCAGTGCCGTAGGCCATCACACAGCCAAGAGCTCCCATGTTTGTTTCAACGATGGCCCGGGCGGTTACGCCACAGTATTTTGCTGCTGTTTCAATTGCCAGAATGGCATCGATCAATGGCCGCCCCTGACCGCCAAATTCCTCAGGAATCGTCATGCCAAGAAACCCCAGTTTGCGCAGCAGATGTATATTTTCCCATGGGTATTCGTGGTTCTTGTCCCATCGTGCCGCCTTGGGGGCGAACTCTTTTTTTCCAAGTTCATCCAAGGTTTCAACAATCCTGACCTGTTCATCAGTTAAGGTAAAATCCATTTTCTCTCCTCTCTGGTTATAGTGGCTGAATAATTTCTGCACCTATCGTTACTGAATTGCTATTTTTTAGGCAAATTTTGTGCCATTTGCGCAGCTTTTGCCGGAAAAGTCTGCTATTACCGCCAAAGCGCGGCTTTTTGAATACAGAATCTTGCTTCTTGCAAGCTAACCCCAGTATCCCCCTTTTTCAAAAATGGAATTTTTTTTCAAATATTAATTATTTTTTCATTTATGAAGTTTTAAACTGAAGTTTGATGGACTCGTAAAAACTTAAAATACGAATTCGGGCCATTTCTTAATCCTCAGCCAGGAATTCAACAAGATTTCGTCAAAAGATCTCATGTGTTCCCGCTCGCCGATTTTAAGCTATTGGTTCGGATGGAACCAGCGATTTACTTTTCAG
>NPIE01013640.1_pt1 | contig 13992 bp, 7 predicted proteins | sample 8637661 | NCBI WGS metagenome assembly NPIE01 (sample SAMN07420842, study PRJNA396082) | bioreactor metagenome | isolation source: sample BA12 brine-fed electro-methanogenic bioreactor BA | place: Japan: Kochi | collected 2016-12-09 | reverse complement strand
ACCCACACGAATGTGCGAAGAGCCGATGGTTTTTACTACATACCTTTGTCTAAGCCACTAAAACATGGTTTATACATGTTATCGTTGGATGAAGATAAAGAGAATTTCTTTTTCCAGGAAACAAAAAAGAAATTACCAAATTTACAGTATCAAGAAACATTGATCATCTCTAGCAAGGAGTTTTGCGCAGAAAAATGGCATTCAACAAAAGGCATGCTGGCTTTGATGGTGTTGTATCATAAGAATCAAACAAAGGTCAAGCTCTTATATCAGCGCTTAGTGAATCCCCAACAAGAATTTAATAAAATCCAACTTGGTTCAAAAGAGCTTTACTACATCTTCTTGATTGCCCGTAATATTCATCTTTTTGCTACCTGTGAAAGTAACTATTATCTTCTGATGTTGAAGCACTTATCCCGCCACTATATAAAGGATACGGATAGATCATTGTGTGTCGCTGAAATTCCAAAGTATGACATAACAGATGATACAAGAAAATTGCTATTTCATGCATTGGATTTGATGTTTTTTAAACCTTCACCGGATATTCCTTTGCAAAAAATCTCTCAAGAAGATATTGCACTTTTTGGTATCGAATTTCAGTTGATTTGGTTGTTCCGATTTCGACATTATTCAGCTATTGGTGAAAAAATCCTTCGCGTCTTTGGTCAAGAAGCCCTTAAAAAAATGCTCATTATCCCTCAGATCAATAGAATTCAATCGATTGAAGATTTTCATCAATATATAATGGAACTCCCAAATCATAAGGATGAGATAGAATTACAGTTCCCTAAAGAACTGATAGGGGACAGAGAATATATGAGCATGATGGTTCATATTAACACAAGAAGTAACCCCTATATTGATGAAAAAACTGAAAAGTCGAATCAAATCCTGTTTTGTGGATGTTCCTATTGTGACCTTTTTGCCGAAATGTTCGCAAATACACGAATAGAAGAATCTCAATATAAGAAGGTTGTATCGGATTTGGGAGCAACCAAACAACTACTCGACCAAACAAAAAACGAGCTTATTCGAACATACCCAAAAATAACAAGGACATTCTTTGAAGCAGTGGATAAATATCGCAGAATAGCTGAAACTTACGGTATTATTCCCTTTTTCTATTATTCATCAATAGCTTGTATGTATTTGTCACTTCGATCGCATTCATTGTACTCACACAACAATGTTCATCCAATAAAATCATTTGTTTCGTCTTTAGCAGATTTTTGTCCTAATTTAGTTTTAAAGGATACACTGCTAGCAGAGTTTGTTATTTTTATAAAAGGAGACCGCTAAATGCCTATCAATCCAAATGAAACCAAACATGCAATTGAAACGAGTTATATTGAATACCTGAAATCAATACTGATGGTGCGAGATCCTGTTATCTTCGATAAAGCAGTGGAGACGTTGAATAATACAACATTTGTAAAAGGTCCTTTTCTAGAAAGTACAGCTGAGTTTATAAAGGGTAGAAACCTAAAACAACTTGTATCCGACGGTATTCTTTCAAGTGAGTTTGATAAGTTATCAGAAAATATTCCTTTGTATAGGCCACTATACAAGCATCAAGAAAAATCAATTCTAAAAGTATTAAACGAGAAACGTAACATCATTGTTGCTACTGGGACAGGTAGTGGAAAAACTGAATGCTACATGTATCCAATCTTTCATTCACTCATGGAGGAAAAAACAAGTGAAACACTATGTCCAGGTGTTCGTGCTCTGCTATTGTTTCCAATGAATGCTCTTGCAAATGATCAGCTAAAAAAACTAAGACTGTACTTGAAAAACTATCCCGAAATCACGTTTGGGCAATACACAGGTGAAACCTCTTTTGATAATGAAGCCACTTCTAGACAAAACTTCAAGGTGAAATTTGGTTATGATGCACTTCCCAATGAAATTTTATCGCGCGAAAAGATGCAACAAGAACCACCCCATATTTTACTGACAAATTATGCTATGCTTGAATACTTGCTTATAAGACCAAAAGACAGTGTATTCTTTGATAGTCCCTATGCAAGTTTTTGGAAATACATTGTTGTTGATGAAGCTCATACATACAAAGGTGCAAACGGAACAGAAATCGCTTTACTCCTTAGGAGACTTAAAGAAAGAATTCAGCACAATACAAAACAACCGATTCAATTTATCGCCACAAGTGCAACATTAGGTAGTGAAAACTCTTCAAAAGATTTAGTTTCTTTTGCTAAAGATATATTCAACGTATCCTTTGCAAAAGAAGACATCATTACAGCGGATCGAAAAAAATCTGTCTATAGTGAAAAGCATGAAGTGTTTTCACGAGAGGATTATTGTCGTTTGGAAAAAGAATCAGAGCAATATTCTGAAGAAGAAAAAAGCATATTCCTATATGAAACCCTAAAAAATGATAGACGTATTATTGCTCTTCAAAGGTTCTTAGAGGAGGGACCTAGAGGTATTGATGAAGTTGCTGACGAAATATTTGACGAATTTGAAGATCCTGAAGAAAGAAAACAGCATCTTGTTAGACTCATCAATTTAGCCTCTGGGGCTTACAGTGAGAAAACCTCTTCACCTTTAATTTCATCGAGATACCACCTTTTTGTGAAATCATTGGACGGTATGTTCGTTACACTTTACCCCGAGATTCAAGTATATTTAGGACGAAAAGAAGTAGTATATATCAATGAAAATCCGATATCGGTTTTTGAATTTGCAAACTGTAAACAGTGCGGTCAAGAATACATTATTGGTAAAATTGAAAATGGATTTCTGAAGCAAGTTCAAGAAGATGAAAAGCCTGATTATTTCTTAATCAGTAAGTCTCGTGATAATGCTAGTATCGATTTTGATGACGATGAATACGAAAAAGCGAATGTGAAAAACTTAGACATGTTCACACTGTGTTGTTCTTGTGGCGAAGTGTTTCCCGAAGGATCTAAAGATATCCACTGTTGTAACGTACAAGACACTAAAAAATATATAACTATATACAAACTTAACTACACTGGCAATCAAAGAGAAACAAATACATGTGCTATTTGTGGATCTGTTTCCACATCTATTATTAAGCCTTTTTTGACCTCTAATCATGCAGCTACTTTTACTCTAGCTAATAGTCTGTACCAAATGCTCCCCTCTTACTCTAAAGATAAGAAGATTATTAATGACGATGACTTCTTTTTTAATGACGATGGTAATGAAATCGAAAGTGTTGTAGAAAGTAATCGGAAGCTTCTTGTTTTCTCAGATAACAGACAAGAAGCAGCTTTTTTTGCTGAATACATGAATAACCGCTATGAGCAAATCATGTGGAGGAAGCTAATTTTATCGGAATTAAAAAACCATCTAGAAGGATTACGATTAGACGATTTGATCGATAGATTAAAATTAGTTTCCGATAAATACCAAATATTCAATCCTATTCTTCAAGCTGACTTAAGTGAAGTAGGAAAAAGAATTCAAATCTCGAAGCATATCATGTACGAATTCCTCAGTATTGATAAAAGCATGGGCTTAGAAGGACAGGGATATATTGAAATATTCCCTGAAATGCAGAAATGTCAGTCAAAGTGGGACTTATCACCTGAACAAGCTTGGAATTTGCTTCGATTCTGTATGGATACTCTTCGATTCTCAGGAGCTACCAATTATCCCGATGGTATAAATCCGAAGGACAGTTTCTTTGCTCCCAAAAATCACCCAGTTTTCTTTCGTAAAAATGAAAGGAATGCTAGCTATGGTGAATTAATCCTCAGTTTCATTCCGGATTTACACAGGCATAATAAGAGGTTGAGTTTTATTAAACGACTCTTGGAGATCACATCCCCTGATGTTTCAGATATGGATAAAAAAGCAAAAGAAACCTTGAATGAAGTGTATCATTTGTTATCACACTTGCTTAAAATGAACTATTTTGTTAAGTACAACAAAGGGCAAAGGGGTGAAGTGCTATCATTGAATTTTAAAAAATGGTACATGAGGTTTATTCCCGATGAAACTGATATATTTCAATGTCAAAAATGCGGTAAAGTTTTCTCGTATCACATTCATAGTCTTTGCCCGGAGTTTAAATGCAATGGTGTGTTAAAGCCTTTACCTGCAAAAAAAATTCGAGATATTCCGTATTATCGACATTTGTATAGCAATCCTGAAGTTATACCCATGGTAGCGAAGGAGCATACTGCTCAGTTGACCAAGGACGCTGCTGGTGATTACCAAAGATTATTCGAAGAAGGAAAAATCAACGTACTTAGCTGCTCAACAACATTTGAAATGGGAGTTGATGTTGGAGAATTAGAAGCCATTTTACTTCGCAATATCCCACCTGAAACATCAAACTACATTCAAAGAGCAGGCAGAGCTGGCAGAAGAACATCTTCAAGTGCTTTTTCTTTGACTTTTGCCAGGAGAAACAGCCATGATATAAACTTCTTCCATAATCCCAAAGACATCATTAAGGGATTCATTAAAACCCCTTATATCGAAATTAACAACGAGAAAATTGCACAAAGGCACATTAATTCCATTATTTTTTCATGGTTTTTCCGTAAATTTCCCTACTTCTACGACGAGAATACTAAAGCAATCATAGGATACAATTCTGACGAAGACATTACGCATACACTTAAGCAAGAGCTTGAGAAGCACCCTTCTGATTTAATCAAATCAATCAAAACTGCCATTCCTATTGAGACAATAAAAAAAATGGCCCTAGAAGAATGGTCTTTTATTGAAAGACTAACCGGAAATGAAGGCAGTTTAAGAAAAGCAATTGATGAACGTAGAGAGGAAATCCAACAATTAGAAGAGTTGAAAGAACAACGATATCGAAAAGGATACAGCATTGAGTCGGTGCAAAGATTATTGAGGACTTTTACTGAAGAGAAAACGATTAATTTCCTTGCATCCAGTGGAATCATCCCAAAATACGGTTTTCCCATAGATGTTGTACAATTGAGAGTGCTCAACCAAAATAGTGTTTCAGCAAGAATCGATTTATCAAGAGACTTAAAGTTAGCAATCAGTGAGTTTTCATTACCTGGTAACGTTGTTGCAAACGGAAAAATCTGGCAGAGCAAGTATCTTAATACTGTTCCAAATAGAACATGGCCTGTTTATAAGTACTACTACTGTCCAAAGTGTCATCACATATCTCCAACCAATGAGGCAACACCTTTGGGTCATTCCTACGAAGAAGAACTCAAGAGCTGTCCATACTGCTCAAATGCTATGACTCCAAAAGAATTCCTTATACCCATATATGGATTTTCTACTTCGATCGAAGATGAACCCCTTGCTGTAGGAAGGAATAGACCAAGAAGAGGTTTTTCTAATCGAATCAAATTCTGGGGCATAGGAGTTCTTGATGATTATTTAAAGAATCAAAGAAAAAACCGTCAAATCCATTTCAAGCAGAAACTTGTTCAAGCAGAATACTCTCCTCAAGGTGTTTTAATCATATTGAACAATGGGAATAAGCACCGAGGTTTCTGGGTGTGTGATTACTGTGGCTTTATGGCAGAATTTCCGACCAATAAAGAGCATAAAGACAAATTCGGTAATCCATGCAAGCAAAAGAAACTAAAGAACGTATCTTTGGGCCATAAATTCTCAACAGATATACTTCAAATCGTATTTCCACCCTACCAACAAATCAATGACTTGTATCCAGGGAAAAACTTGGAGTTATCTCTCCTATACGCTATTTTAAATGGAGCATCAAATGAATTGGGTATTGCACGTAATGAAATCAGTGGTTGTGTCGATATTGAACATGGCGATAAATCCTTGATTCTTTTTGATGAAACTCCTGGTGGAGCAGGTCATGTAAAAAAAATATTCGACAAGTTTGAAGAAGTTCTAGCAGCTTCACTCCAAAGAGTAAATGGAGACTGTGGTTGTTCGGAAGAAACATCTTGTTACGGGTGTTTAAGAAGTTATCAAAACCAATACGATCACAACGCACTTTCAAGAGGTCTAGCAAAGTCCTATATCGAATGGATGCTTGGTTAACATTATGTCTCTTCCAGATAAAAAAATACTCTTAGCAGCTTCTTTATCGATGAAAACTTTAATCGTTGTTATAATAAAATCATAAAATCTTGCCTGTGAAAAGGAGTGCATTGTGGACAATTATTATTGCTCAAAAGACTACTGGAGAGCGATTATCCTGTATGGTCGAAGCACATCAACATACAAAATGGCGTTGGCTACTTGTCTATTTCACTTTGCAAAACAAAATCGTAGCGAAATATTGATAGAAGATCTTTCCAAAGCCTTTTTTGATACCTATAAAGCTCGGTTGATTCACGGCATGCCACAGTTGAGTGATTTCCATAAGAACACCAAAATAGAAACTATTGTTGGTCACTATAACCAAGGAAAAATTTCCCAAGATAAAGCCCTGCATGAAGTACAAAAAAATGCTTTCCACTACGTAATTCCTCGTTTTCATACTGTCAACAATACAGCCGTTCCAACTCAATTCTATGAATATAACAATAGGGGTTTGCATCTAACAGACTCATTGTTCACTGCTTTACAAGACCATGACGACGATAACCTTCTATCAGAAATAGAGTCAAGATGGTCATTATTGGAAGGTGCTTTTCAAATCAACCGACAAAAAGGACAATTGGTCAATGACTTACATAAATTTTACATAGCAAACGAGTTTGAAAGGATGGAAATTACACAAATACTATCGGTCCTTTATGGCTATCAGAAAGGTTTATGTTTCTATTGTGGTGAAACTCTTCTGGATGAAAATGTAACTGTAGATCATGTCATTCCAAGGCATTATCTTCATCATGATGATATTTGGAATCTTGTAATAACTCACCAGCATTGTAAGAAATTGAAAAGAGATATGCTACCGAATAAAGACTATTTGAACAAGTTGATTGAAAGAAACGAACATTTGATAATGAGTAGCCATCCAATAAAACACAAATTGATTGCACAACTAGGTAACACTGCAAATGTTCGCAAGCGTTATACTCATCAATTCTATGATATTGCCAGAATGCATTCACCTCATATATGGCATGGTCCAAAAGGATACAATCCATCTTTAGATGAGTTCTATAAATCTTTTGTGAGGAGTCTATTGAATTGCTAAATTCAACCATCAGATTCTACGATGATCATGCAGAAGAATATTACAGAAATACGATTTCAGCCGATATGACAAGCTTGTATGGTACATTTCTGCAATCGCTCAAAACAGGAGACAAAATTCTAGACGTTGGATGTGGATCTGGAAGAGATAGTTACTACTTTAAACAGCAAGGCTACCGAGTTTCCGCTTTTGATGCTTCCATAGAAATGGTAAAACGAAGTAGTAAGCTGTTGGGTCAAAGTGTCATACATTCAAGTTTTGAAGACTTCCACACGACAGACTTTTTCGATGGAATATGGGCGTGTGCATCTCTTCTTCATGTAAAAAGAAATCAATTAAGCAGTATTGTGCAGAAATTTGCAGATTCACTAAAGCAGAATGGACTTTTTTATATGTCCTTTAAATATGGTGATCACGAGTTCACTCATGAAGGACGTTATTTCAACTGCTTTAGCGAGAATACATTCCGCTTTTTTGTTCAGGATTTGCCAGATTTGCATCTTTTTGACCTTTTTAAAACCAAAGATGTGCGTCCTGAAAAAGCTCAAGAATATTGGCTAAACTGTTTTCTACATAAGATATAGAAAGGTTGCAAACATGATAAACACTCACAAATTGACTTCATTCTTGAATGGCTATAAGGAAAACTTCGAAGAATTGTGGGAAGGAGAAAAGTTTAAGTGGGAAGCTATTCAACACTTTCAAGATCATTGGGATATTCAAGCTACTAATTTTCTCGATATGTTTACAAAAGCAACAGAAAAAACAGACAGCCTTCTCACCTCTTTTAGATATTATCCATTAGGTGTAATGGAAGGTTTCATTAATGAAGACAAAGAGGCTGTTCGAAGGATGTTTATCAACCTGTACAATGAAGACAAAGATCTGGGTCAAAGAATTGAAGAATTCATTTCGGAAAGCAAAATCCTTTTACCTAGAACTGAAGAGAATGAGGGAAAACAACATTATCAAAACCTAAACTCCATCAGTATGTATCTTTGGCTTCGATATCCCGATACACATTACTTCTATAAATACTCTTTGAGCAAAAAAGTTGCACAAGAACTTGAAAGTTCCTTTGTACCAAAAAGCAATGGGGCAATATCCAATCTCATACATACTTTTGAAATGTACCATGAAATTCGGGAAGAAATTAAAAAAGACCCCGAATTGATTCAATTGGTTCAATCAAAGCTTACTAAAGATTGTTACCCAGATCCTGCTTTCATTACACTAACCATGGATGTAGGGTATTATATATGGAAAGGCTATCAGAAGGTAAAGAGTTATAGAGAACAAATGTGGTTTCCCAAAAGCTACACCCCTCAGATTTCAACTGACAAATGGCTGAAGCTCTTACATGATGATTCTGTATTCAATAGTGGTAGCTTGGTCATTATGAAACGAATGAAAGATTTTGGAGGCACTGCCACATGCAAACAACTTGCAGAGAAATACGGAGATTCTGCCAACTTTTATAATGCAGGTTCCTCGTCCCTTGCAAAACGCATTCACAATGTAACAGGATGCCCTTTGTATGATTCAGATTCTGGTGACTCAAAATGGTGGCCTATATTGTACACAGGAAAGCATGCTGATAAAGAAACACCGGGCAGTTATATTTGGAAACTGCGTCCAGAATTAGACCAAGCATTAGATAAAATGGATCTTTCTAATGTTTCACTGTATGCCAAAAGGGATCCTATTTTCTGGAAGATCAGCCACGGGCCAAAATGTGTACCTGAAGATGCTAGGATTCATTTTGAAAAGAATCATATGGTCACTGTTGAAAAAGATACCGATAGCACTGGGAGTAAGAGTATCAATCAGGGAGAAGATTTCATAAAGAATATGCGCAAGGGAGATATTTTTTACTTGTGCTATGGAAACAGTATTCAGCTTCTTGGTGAAATCACCACCGATGAAATAACGCAAGTCAATCCCGACGAAATAGAACTAAAAACGGAGAATCCAACTGGATGGTACCAAAGGGAATATAAAGTGATTGCTACTTCAAAGGATACAGCTCCATATAAAAACAAAAAGAAATGGTGGACACCCAATTTCAATAGTACCTGCGTACCAATTCCTGAAAAAGATAAACATTTGTTTGAGGAGTATATATTGAAACCCTATTTTGATCGTACTTTAAACTCTTTTTCTGATCAATTACCTGCTAAAAATTACTGGTGGCTGAATGCAAATCCAAAAGTGTTTAGCTTTTTTAACGTTGACATCGGAGAAGAGGTAGCTTGTTGGAACTACAACAGTAACGGGAATAAACGGCGTGTTTTCCAGCACTTTTTTGAAGTAAAACTTGGTGAGCCCATCATTTGTTATGAAACGTCTCCACTGAAACAGATTGTCTCTTTGGCAGAAATTTCTCAAGAAAATGATGAAGAAAAATTCTGTTTCAAGAAAACAGAAAATTTACTCACTCCAATAGACTACAATGACCTTACAAAACAACCAGAGCTACAAAATATGGAGGTAATGCAAAACTCTCAAGGTAGCCTATTTAAGCTTAGCAAGGAAGAATATGACTTCCTTATAGACATGATCCGAGAAAAAAATCCCCTTAGTTCTGAAGAGTCAATTGAACCCTACACAGCTAAAAACTTTTTAGAAGAAGTATTTATGGAAAAAGACAACTATGATGCCCTCGTATCTATTCTTCGTAAAAAGAAGAACTTAATATTACAAGGTCCTCCTGGTGTAGGAAAAACATTTGTTGCAAAACGATTAGCATATGCAATGATGGGATATAAAGATGAAAGTCGCATTGCCTTTATTCAGTTCCATCAAAACTACTCCTATGAAGACTTCATTATGGGATACAAACCCAAAGATGATGGTTTTGAGTTACGCAATGGGTGTTTTTATCAGTTCTGTCAAAAAGCATCCAATGCCCCCGATAAAGACTTCTTCTTCATTATTGACGAAATCAACCGTGGTAACTTGAGCAAGATATTTGGCGAACTTCTTATGTTGATTGAAAATGAGTATCGTGGTACCAAGATTAAACTAGCCTACAATGAGCTTTTGTTTACAGTTCCACAGAATGTATACATTATTGGAACCATGAATACAGCGGATCGCAGTTTAGCTATGATCGACTACGCTCTTCGACGAAGGTTTTCATTTTTTGATATGGAACCAGCCTTTCTGTCAAATTGTTTTCAGAAGTACACAGATACCCTTCAAAATGAAACATTCAATGAATTGATCGTTGAAATACAAAAGCTTAACAAAGAAATAAGGGAAGATGCTTCTCTGGGTAATGGTTTTTGTATTGGTCATAGCTATTTTTGCAACTTAAAAAACTGCGATGAAGATTGGATTCAAGAAGTTATTGAGTTTGAAATTCTTCCGATGCTACAAGAATATTGGTTTGATGAACAAAATAAAGTAAAAAAATGGAGATTGAATCTTCGCAAGGTACTTCATGACGATTGATAAGGGCATATTGATCAAGAATGTCTATTATATGCTCAGTTATGCATTTCAGGTACTGAAACAGTCAAACTATAATGAAATTACATCCGAAGAATTTGAGCACATTCATGATCTTTTTGCAACCATTTTAGCAAAAGGAATTGCACAACAGTTAAAGCAGGGGTTGTATCGTGAATACATAGCCAAAAGCAAAAATTTATCGGTTCTGCGTGGGAAACTGAATATGCAAAAGAACATCGGCAATAGATTGCAGCGAAAGCAAAAACTGTACTGTGAATATGATGAATTGTCTACAAACAATGTTTTGAATCAAATCCTTAAAACAACTGCCAATAGACTCCTGCGGCAACCAACGGTTACAACTGAACACAAGGCTGAGTTAAGGAAAAGGATGCTCTTTTTCCAAGATGTTGATGAAATTGAGCCATCGAATATTCATTGGAACAAACTTCGATACCAACGTAACAACCAGAGTTATCGAATGCTTCTGCACATCTGCTATTTCATCCTTGATGGACTCCTTTTGTCTACTGAAAAGGGAGAATATAGGATGGCAACTTTTCTTGATGATACTAAAATGTCTCAGCTATTTGAAAAGTTTGTTTTGGAGTACTATCGCTACCATCATCCCGAGTTGAAAGCTTCTTCATCTCATATTGCATGGAATATCGATGAAGGCATTATTGAGTTTCTACCCATTATGAAATCGGACATTATGCTAAAACAAGGAGATAATACACTTATTATTGATACAAAATATTACAGCAAAACCATGCAGGTGCATGGTCAATTTGATAGCCATAAGATCCACTCCAATAACTTATACCAAATCTTCACTTATGTAAAGAATCAAGATGCAAACAACACTGGTAACGTTGCAGGGATGTTACTATATGCAAAAACAGAAGAAGACATCACACCAGATTGTGAATTTGTGATTAGTGGGAGCAAAATCAAAGTGAAAACCCTGGATTTGAATCAATCATTTCCAACCATCGCTGATCAGCTCAATGCTTTGGTGAATTCCTACTTTATTTTGTAATCAGATCATCATGTTCATAATTGAACTCTTGATAGTGAATCAGCAGCTCGTATAATTTCGGTAGTACAAAAGAATTGGAGTAGGATGTATTTTTATTTGAGGATCACCAACTCGGGCAGAACTGGAACTGGTGAGTGAGAAGGTTATATGAGTATTAAAAAAACGAAACACTCGTTGTTTATCTTTTTCATAGCGTTACTTATAAGCATTTCTATCGCTGTTTTCAGCCACTTTAAACCCAGAATACATTGTTTTGTATCAGATGATTTACTACAAAACATGAATGTCCAGAAAGGTGATTTGGTTTTATTTACGACATCATTTGAAAATCTTTCTTTGCTGATCATTGAGGAGCCATGTTTACGACTTCATCAGTATGCTACAAAAAAGTATTCTATCCTGCCACCTTTTTATTTCCTCCCAGAAGGAATTTCTACTGAAATCCAACAGTATCTTGAAAAAAGAAATGAGTACATCCAACAATTCGCTGATAAGTACTTGTACATCAATGAGGAGAATAAAGAAGCTTTGCATCCTCCGTTTGATCAATGTATAGATATTGATGAAATTTTACCATTCACTTATAAAAACATAGATACAGCCTTTGTTGTCTCTGAGGAAATGGCAATGGTCAATCGTGACATGGAAGTACTTGAGATAAGCCCCGGTAGTAGGTTTCAAGGGATAGTCGTAGCCAGTGTACAATTTACGGATCGTTTTTGGAATCGTTATGCACATGCTGGAGCAACAGGTGGATATATATATTATGATGTAGTTGATCAGCACTACTTCACGGATAAAACAACCTATTTTCTTGGAGGAAATTACGACTACGATCTAGATCCCCTGAGTATTATGAAAATAGTCAACGTTGATTCTGATCCTACAATGGAATACTTCTTCAAAAGCCCGAATAGACAGTTATCGTTTTTAATGATTGGTGTTTTTGTTATTTCTATAGGTGCATCAATATTTTCACTGGCTGCAATAGTTTTCCTTTTGTTGCAACTTCTTTATTATGTTTTGATTCAATCATTGCGTACGAAAAAAGAAAAAAAGAGGAATGAAAAGTGAAAAGAACGTGGTGGTTTCTTTATTCTAATGCGAAAGGGTGGTGTGGTTAATGATTCGGAAATATTTACATAAGTACGCAAAGCTGGGATTGATTGTAAGCGTAATTTCTTTGACTTTGGTTTTTGGAAAAATCGATTTTCTGACAACAACATCTAAGGCTTCTACTTCCACCTATCAACCCATGGTTATATATATGGACGGAAAAGAAATGGATGTGAGAAAATATGCAACTGACAATCTCTTTGGTTTTGATTGTCATTTGGGGACAGTCCATGAGGGAATAGACAAATCGAAGCTCCTGACAATCTATAATCCCAATCCAGAAACGTATTCGGTTTCGATAGAGAATGACTCAGACCGTATACAGTTTACTCCTATCGACTCTCTAGATATTCCCCCTCATGGTTCTATTCATATCATGTTTTCTCTGTCTATGAAAGCTGCAAAAACTTCTATGCAAAGAGGATCTTTCACGCTTCTTCTGCCAAACCACGAAATACATTGTGGCTATGAGTTTTGGTTTCTTACCAAACAAAGGAAAATTGAGATCATCCATAAAAACGCATACTTTATCGTAGATGGGGAAAAAGAAAGGGATGGGGCTGACATTCCCCCTTTTATTCATCATGACCGAATGTTAGCAGATGTACGTTCTTTTTGTAATCATCTTGGTTTTCAAGCCTGTGCTACAATGAATGATAATTTTTCCAGTGTTACTATGTTTTATGATGACAATACCTTCTATTTCCAAGAAGGTAATGATCGAATCATCGTAAATGGAGAAGTAGTATTCTGTGAACCTATTCATTTGGTTCATCATGGCGGATGTGTCTCCCCATTCGTTTCCTTGCTGAATACGCCGGCTATGAAGTCATGTGGGATCCTGCTGATGAGAAGGTGACTCTGCTGTGGGACAAACTGGAAGACGGAAAGTGATTCACCATGAAATGCATCTGTGATACGAATTAAAAATGGAGGATGTAATATGAAACAAGGAAGGACTGTGATAGCTTTTTGTTGTAGTCTGCTTCTTTTTAGTTGTACTTTTTTGAACTGTAATCAGGTATCAGAAACTTCCTTGGAGAAACCTTCAGAAAGTAGCGAAGAGATAAGTTATCTTTCCAATATTCCAACCTACACGCCTCCGATTGTTGTTCCTTCTGAACCTTTACATATTGTTACTTCGCATACTTCTTTTCAGTGGATACGTTCGGTAGGACCAGATCTAGAAATGGATGTCAGAGCTCAACCACAAAATGCTTCTTTATTTTCTTCAGACTGTGTTTTGCATAATAGTGGTACC
>NPIE01004218.1_pt1 | contig 14010 bp, 9 predicted proteins | sample 8637661 | NCBI WGS metagenome assembly NPIE01 (sample SAMN07420842, study PRJNA396082) | bioreactor metagenome | isolation source: sample BA12 brine-fed electro-methanogenic bioreactor BA | place: Japan: Kochi | collected 2016-12-09 | reverse complement strand
CTAGAACTACTAACCACCGCCACCATACAAATCAACAACTCAAACAACAAACCCATACCACTAAGAACATACTGTGCACCATCAACACCTTCTGAATCCATTATAGGTGGATTAATTTATAAAACAGAATACCTTAAAATAGCCAACGACATCAAAAACTACATGGACACCAGCGGAAAAACACCAGACTTCGCATATGGAACTAGTCTAGGAACTAAAATTAGATTCGAAAACCTAGTATACATGTACAGCATGATCCTCGACTACTACAACACCAGCGGAAACAAAGCAGCCTTCGCCGCAATGAAACCATGGGTAGCAGTAATATATATTGGACCAACTGGTTTAGAATCGTATTTAGGAGCTACAGCTAATTGTCAATCAAATAATCCAACTATTATAGCTTATGCTAATGGTATTGTTGGAAATACTACTGATCCTTATGAAAAAGCGGTTAAAATCTTTAACTGGGTCAGAGATTGTGTGGAATATTCCTTTTATTACAATACTACCAAAGGAGCACTTGGGGTTTTAAATGATGGAAATGGGAATTGCTGCGATATTGCACATTTAATTGTCGCTTTAAGCCGAGCCACAGGCCTAGCTGCACGCTATGAACATGGAACCTGTAATTTTGCAAGTGGAACATATGGTCATGTTTGGGCCCAAATCTACGTTGGTGCATGGTTTAATGCCGATGGAAGTAATAACTACAATGAATTTGGAGTTATTAACAATTGGGATACTTCAAACTATATCCATAGGGGATACTACGCTAGTTTACCATTTTAAACCCTTTTTTTGAAATAATCTATTTAAATAATTTTTTAAAAAAAATATATTACATTTCTTTTTTATAAATAACCGGTTAGTTAAATACTATTCGCCAAAGGAAGTTAATATTATAAGCTTTTGATTACAACACCGATTTAACATCATATAACTTAGAAACTAATTATAGAAAAGAAAAATATATAACCCAATAAAGAATTGAAACACTTCATTATGTACCATGCCAGACTACCGATTACTCATCAATCAGGAGAATATTATGAAAAATTCCAAAAAAAAGTACTTATGCATTTTTCCAAAACTCATGAATTTGCATTTGATTAAAGATGTGGGACTTTTACCTTATACCATGGGAAAATCTTTCGATTATGATGCGGCAATTCTCACTTATAATAATGATGATTATGATTATCTCAAAGAGGAGTTGAATAATGAATATCTAAAATTAATTTTCCTTAATAAAAAATTTAAGACTGAAACCAGGGATGTTTTATGTTATCTAATAAAAAATTCTAGAAAAATAGATGTATTACAATCATTTCATCTTCATGATACTATAGGTATTTTCTCTTATTTCTTAGTTTACAAACTTTTGAATCCCAAGGGAAAAACCTATGTAAAATTGGATGCTGATGATTTAATAACTTCAATCTTGATAAACAAAAAGGGAGTTTTTGGATTCCTGCAAAAGATTGCCATTAAACATTTAATAGACTGTATAAGCGTGGAATCGTCTAAACAATATAAGAAACTAATTGAAACCGAAACTATACCTCCAAATAAGCTTATTCACATCCCCAATGGAATATATATTAGCCAAGAAACTAAAATACCTAAAAAAAAGAATTATATTTTAACTGTAGGAAATTTAGGGACTCCTGCAAAAGCAACTGAAGTTTTATTAGAAGCTTTTTCCAAAATTGAAAAATTAGAGGATTGGAAATTAGTTCTTATTGGCAGTATAGAAAAATCATTTGAAGAAGAATATATCAAAAAATATTTTATAGAAAACCCTCATCTAAAAGATAAAGTAATATTTAAAGGATATGTATCTGACAGAGATGAGATCTATAAATTTTACTCTCAATCAAAAATCTTTTGTTTCCCTTCAAGATCCGAAAGCTTTGGAATAGCATTAATAGAAGCGGCCTATTTTGGAAATTACCTTGTTACTACTGATGTTGGTGGAGCAAAAGATCTGCTAAAAATAATTGGTTATGGTGAATTAATCAAACAGGATGATAGTGATTATTTGGCTGAAAGGCTACAAAAATTAATTTTAAACCCTGGAAAATTGGAAAAAAATCCTAAGAAATTAATGAAAGAAGTTAATGAAAAATATAATTGGTCCAATTTGTGTAAAAAGATTTATAAAATGATAAATTAGTAACTATATTCATTATCTCTATTTTCTAGATCAGAAAATTTTCAATAATTCCAATAACTAATCCATTAGCTCTATAATATGGGATGAAATCATAATTAAGATTATCAATATCTTCCCGACTAACTTGCCTCCATTGATTATCTTTACTAATTCGTTTCAAATAGTAAACTTCACTAAAAGGAAGCTTTTTATCTTTTAATAATTTATCTAATATTCCATTATATCCAATTGGCAAGGTAACAATAATTTTTCCTCGATTATTAAGTAAAGATTCGAGTTTTCTGATGGCTTTTGGAATTTTAGTATCATCTAAAGAACTAATATCCCCCTGAACATTATTATCAAAAACATGTTCATCCCAACCAACATGTTCCAAAGTTGAAATACTGACAATCAGATCATACTTTTCAGAACTCGGGATTTCTGAGATGTCACAGTTAATAACCCCTTTGTTTTTCTCATATTTATCAACAATGTCATGATTTGCAGGGAAATAATGAGAAATAACATTTCCAACTTCAAGGATCCTTTTGGAATCACTGCTACCCATAATTTCCATCATTATAGGAATTTCAATTGTTCTCTCATTCTTCCAAGTAGTATTGTAAATATGATAAAAATAATTATACCTCTTCTCATTAAATTCAAAATATAATCTTGATTTAAAAATTTTGTAATAATAATATTGGAAACTATCTTTATGAATTAAATTATAAACGTGTCCTCTAACAATTTTAATCCCTGAACGGATCACATAAATATATCCTTTATCCTTAGCCGCATTTTTAGCTCTTGAAAGCACCATTTTTTTGGCTCCACAAACAAAGAAATCTAGATAGTTTTATCTATTGCCTTTGGTAAATTTGGATCTAATCACAGATTCACCACTATCAAATTGAATTCATTAAATAATAAATATTACCATTGAATACATAAATTTCTATTATGAACTATAATAAGTTTTAAGAAAATAAAGGAAGTGCTAAGATAACGAAGATTATGCTATCTGTAATAATATTAAATTATAAAAATGTAAATCTCACATCGAAATGTGTTAGTTATGTGATTAATGCAACTAAAGATGCAAATATAAAAACTCAAGTGATAATCGTTGACAACAGCGCCCAAGAAACTGCTGATAAACTTAAAACGCTTATACCTGATGCTTATATAATTGAAAATATTGAAAACAAGGGTTTTTCTAAAGCGAATAATCAAGGTATTCTCGCTAGTGAAGGTGAATTTGTTTTACTATTGAATAATGATGCTTTTATTAATTCAAAATGTTTAGTCACTGGAATAGATTATATTAAAAATAATAAATGTGGAGTATGGGCTCCGAAACTAGTGGGTGAAGATGGATCCTTTCAGGTTTCGTGTGCAGAATTGCCTTCTATTAAAGGATTAATTCAGGAATATATTCTATTAAAAGATAATAATTCTTATCCTGATTTGAATAAATGGAAAGAACCACACAATGTAGGCAATGTCATAGGTGCTTTTATGCTGATGGAAAAAAAGAAAATTGAAGAAGTAGGGTTATTAGATGAGGATTATTTCTTCACAGTGGAAGACGTAGACTACTGTAAAAGGATTCACGAAGCAGGATATTCTGTAATATATGATCCTAGATGTGAAATAGTCCACATTGGTGGCGCTTCACAGGAAGATAAATGGATAAACGACCCTTATATGCATAAATTCCGTGTTCTTTATTTTAGGAAAAACCATGGAGTATTTATGGCATCCTTATCAAAGATCATCATTTATATGGGGCTAAAGATTAGAAAAGGCTTTTCTAAATACTCAAAACTTAGAAAAAAAGAATAATAAATTTATATTATTCTTTAAAATTAAATAATTTTTTAGTGTTATTAACAAAATTATCCATTCCAAATTCTTTTATCCTCATAATAGCTGCATAACTTTTTTCTTTCAATAAATATTCATCAGTTATAATCTTTAAAGTAATTTCCTTCAACTCTCTTGAATCATTCCATACAAAACCATCCACCCCGTCACGAACAATTTCCGGTTGTCCTCCTTTATTTATAACAACAGGAACACATCCCGCAGACATTGCCTCACCGGTGGTTATGCCAAAATGTTCCATAATTTCCGGGTTTTTGTTTTCATCTTCATTAAACCCTGTAGCATGCCAAAATATCTTTGATCTGCTGTATAAGTCTATCAGGTTCTCAAGAGAGGTGTTAACATGAAAATGTATGGGGTAACCTTTCGATTCTTCTTGACAAAGTCTTAAATATTCCTTATTTCCGGATATATCACCTACACCCCCCGCTAAATGATATTCCCAATTTTTTACTGATTTATTATTATCATATAATTCTTTAAAGATTTTTATCATGTCCAACTGCTTTTTACTATGTGCTCCTGTGAAAAATCTACCCACACTTACTATTTTATTCTCTTTTGGACCAGGATGAAACTTTTCTATATCAACTGGTGGATTTAATATCTCTATTTTATTATCGAAATATTTTTCAATCCATTTTTTAACAAACGTGGAGTACACCACTATTTTATCATAAGTCTTAAGGTTTTGGTCAAGGAAAGTTCTTGCCATCACCCTTTCAAAAATACTTCTTTTAATATTCGTGGGGGGAATTTGACATATATAAAAATTCTTAGATGAATTAGCGGGAATAACCGTGTTTATATCTTGATTTATAAAAATATCATATTGTTTGGTTATTTTTTTTAGCAGGAATGCTTTAACGTGTTTGTGTAAATGAAGGACTTGGACAAAATAATTTAATTCGAATTTCCGAATATTTACTCCCTGTAAATCAACATTTAACCGGCTTTCCAGTTCTTCTACATTAGGTTTTTCGAAAACAATGAATTCAACATCATTTTTTTCAGCCAGGATCTCTGCAATTTTGCAGATATACTTTTCTCCACCACCATAAGCACTTAAATCAGGGGCATAAATTCCAATTTTCACATTATCACGATTCATATAATTAATTTCACTAAGAGCACAGGTAACAGCTAACGCTTTAATAATATCCTAATCATCTTTTTGTTTATTAAATTCAAATGGTAAAATTTCCTTCAGAAGATTTATATCTTCATTATTAATTATTTTCATAACATAAATAACAATTAGGTATATAAATAACCCAATAATTCCTGCTAATATCCAATTTAGTTGTGTTTTTATAATATAAACAAAAATTCCCAAGATTATACCGCTTAAAATTGGTTTGAGAATATAATAATTCAAGGAAACTTTAAAGTAGTGTCTTGAAATGTAATAAAATAGTAATGAGAAACCCAATCCTTCAGTTAGAACTGTGGCAATAGAAGCACCAACGAAACTAAAGTTAGGAATAAGTATTAAAGTCAAAACCACATTAAATAATGCATTCGAACCCACTACAACAGTGACTAATCTCTGTTTATTCATAGCATTCATCATGTTGGTAAATAAGGCATTAAGGAATATTATTGGAATTGCCCAAATCAATGTTTGTAAAGCAATAATTGAAAGCACAAACTTTTCTCCATAAATAAGTAGTATTATCTCGTCTGCAAATACAAAACCATAAATAAGGATAAAGATTGCTACAACAAACAAATATTTAAACGATTTTTGATATTCAAGTTTTAATAGTTCCTTTGCTGATTCAAAGTGCCTAGACATTACAGGGAACAAAGCGGTGATAAAAAGGTTAGGTATGAATAAAAAGACATAAATTAACCTGTAAGCTGCATTATAAATACCAACTGCCTCATTACCTACCATCATAGAAAGCAGGAATGAATCTAACCAAAAATAGATTGTTACAAATATTCCTGTTACTGCAAAAGGCAGGGCTTCTTTAAATGCAGATTTACAAAAATTAATATCTATTTCTAAGTAGGGTAAAGAGATTTTTTTCACATAAATAACGAAAATATATAAAAATCCAAATATGCCTACAATAACATACACTGACGCAAAAGCGACAACAGATAATCCTAAATATATTACTGATAATGTTAAAGCCAACATTATAACATTACTTATAATCGTAGCTAAAGATTGATATTCCATTTTTTCATAAGCTTGTAAAATAGAGTAAAATACGCCAGTAAACGAACCTAATATAGTAGAAATTGCCATAACACAAATTACATTAATAATCTGTTGAGAATAACCTGCTAAATAAGAAACTATTACAATAACTCCAAATGTTATAATTCCTAAAACAATTTTTATTGCAGTGGTATTTGCAAAATATTTATCCGCTAATGATTTATCTCTGGCAACTTCTCTTACAGTAAGACTTGATAAACCAAGATCGGTCAATACACCAAAAATACCAGTGATAGAAAGTGCTATAGATATGATTCCCCAACCTTCAACCCCTAAATATCTTGCACTATATACAGTTGTAAGAAAAGTGAACACATAAGCTATAATATTAGATAATATTAATGCTGTAGTGTTTTTTGCTACACGACGTGCTACGCTCATATTGATAATACCTCATTCAATACAATGTGATGTAAGTGGAAATTATTTGGCATTTAGCTAATCTAATCTTGGATTAATCAATAGATGAATTCAACTTATCATTCTTAGTATGGATGATTAGATTATGTCTTATAAAGGTTTTCAATTAAGGATTGTAAAGTTAAGGGATTGAAATTCATAAAATATTACCTAAAATCACTTCAAATGTTAATGGCTGAATACATTTAAATTATTCTGAATTAGCTTTTTAACTACATTTTTATAGCATCAACTCCCCACTTCTAATCACTCATCAAAGGCTTTTTTTTAGAGAAATAATTGTTTGAACGAGATAATGTTTAAAAAAAAGATGACTGAAAAATGAAATTTAATACTTTGAGTTTTACCCCATCTTAATCTGTTCTAAGATATAAAAATGCCCCAAATTATGTTTATTTTCAAATTTTCTATCAACAAATATATATAATAACGAATTTTTAATATTAATATACGTCTAAATGACTTTTTGAAATCCTTAAAAAGTATTCAATCATAACATAAAAATACTGTAAAATTAATTTTTAATACTTTAAAGGGATTTTGATTTGGAGGCGATAAAATTAAAAAGATATTTTTTGTAGTGCTACTACTTGCAATAGCTGTTGTAAGTATCAATGGAACTTACGCCGCAACCGAAGACGGAAACCTATCTCACAACGAAAGCACTAATTTAACCGCTAATATCACGACTACCACAGACACAAGTGATACAAACACAAGTAATGCAAATAATCCTGATCAATCAAAATTAAGTAATTCTCCTTCTAATGACAATATGGCCGCAGGAGAACCAACAACTACCTTTACAATAGACCAGATTAAACAAGCGGCAACCACAGTCAGAGATTACATCGAAACTTACGACAAACTACCCGACAATGTATTAATCGGCACTACCACTGTTACTATGCCTCAATTCTTAGAACTACTAGCCACCGCCACCATACAAATCAACAACGGAAACAACAACCCCATAACCCTAAGAACATTCACCGCACCCAAAGACCCTCTGGAAAACATAGTAGCCGGAAACATCTACAAAACAGAATACCTCAAAATAGCCAACGACATCAAAAACTACATGGACACCAGCGGAAAAACACCAGACTTCGCCTACAAAACCAGCCTAGGAACATACCTACGCTACGAAAACCTCGTATACATGTACAGCATGATCCTCGACTACTACAACACCAGCGGAAACAAAGCAGCCTTCGCAGCAATGAAACCAATAACCATAGTCAACCTCCCCGTACTTAACACATTCACCATCGACCAAATCAAACAAGCAGCAACCACAGTCAGAGATTACATCGAAACTTACGACAAACTACCCGACAATGTATTAATCGGCACTACCACTGTTACCATGCCACAATTCCTAGAACTACTAACCACAACCACAATAAGAATCAACAACGGAAACAACAAACCCATACCATTAAGAACATTCACCGCACCCACAAACCCCCTAGAAAACATAGTAGCCGGAAACATCTACAAAACAGAATACCTCAAAATAGCCAATGCCGTTAAAAACTACATGGACTCCACTGGAAAAACACCAAACTATGTTAGTCCAACTAGTATAGGAACTCAACTTCGATATGAAAATTTAGTTTACATGTACAGCATGATCCTCGACTACTACAACACCAGCGGAAACAAAGCAGCCTTCGCCGCAATGAAACCATGGAGTGTTGTATCTCAACCAGTCCTCGCAACATTTACCATAAACCAAATTAAACAAGCAGCAACCTCAGTCAGGAATACCATAGAAACAACCCGGTTGTTACCAAAAACTGTACTCATTGGCACGACCAACGTTACTATGCCTCAATTCTTAGAACTACTAGCCACTACCACCATACAAATCAACAACGGAAACAACAACCCCGTAACACTAAAAAACTTCACTGCACCCACAAACCCCCTAGAAAACATAGTAGCCGGAAACATCTACAAAACAGAATACCTCAAAATAGCCAACGACATCAAAAACTACATGGACACCAGCGGAAAAACACCAGACTTCGCCTACAAAACCAGCCTAGGAACATACCTACGCTACGAAAACCTCGTATACATGTACAGCATGATCCTCGACTACTACAACACCAGCGGAAACAAAGCAGCCTTCGCCGCAATGAAACCCTGGGCAAGACCAGTTTACCTTACCAGCGATAGGATAAGCACAACTACTGAAGGAGATTGGGCTAGATTGGCATCCATAGCTAGTATATTACAGTCATGGGGAATATCTGCTGTTGGATGGGATGTAGGTCCTGATACACAAAATGGTGTTCTGCGTGATACAGATGTACCTCAAGATGCATTAGTAGTCGACATTTATGGAGGAGCTTGCGCTGGAACTATCTATGCAATGGCACAAAGTTACTATTTGGGTATTAAAGGAGCTAGAAAAGTTTATTCCATCTGGATTTCACCACCGGCAGTTGATATAACAAATTTACCAACTAAGAAATTAAATGGCGGTGTTAACTTCCTTCCACGAGCACACGACGATGACTTCAGTACATACTTACCAGATTCTGGCTACAATTCAAAAGGTGTGCCTACTGATGGACTGAATAATCCCGACCAGTTCCTGATCAACCATGGATACAACTTCTTAGTAACCAGCGGTAATATTTTAGAAATGGCAACTGCAATCTTAAACCAAGCAAGAACATGATAGCAATTGGCTTTTAATAGCTACTATTCCACTATCAATGCCCAAAGATCGCTTTAGCCCCTTATTTTTTTTATTTTTCCAGCAACTCAAATCAAGACCACGAAAACTATTTAATTTTAATTAATTATATTAGGTATTAACTTCTCTTTAGTCTCTACAGACATTAGTTTTTTAACAAAAAGAATCACAGGCAGAGTTAAAAAAAATTCAATACATTGAGAATAAAAATTTACGGAAGTGAAATACTAATTATAAATATAATTACCATTACTAAGGGAGTGTTCCATGAAGGTTGAAGGACTTATTTCCATAATAATAATAATTGGCATAATACTAGGGATCATTGGAATATTTTATATAATATTAAATCCCAATGAAGGTGATAACTATACAGAATTCTACCTACTGGGAACAAAAGGGAAAGCAAGTGATTATCCCACTAATCTAAACGTTAACCAAATTGGTAATCTTATTGTGGGTGTCTCTAACCATGAAAATTTGAATTCAGACTATCTGCTTAAAATTACGGAAAATAACAAAACATTAAAAAATGAGAAAATAACCCTCAAAAACAATGAACAAATTGAAATACCATTCAACTTTTCCGAAAATTCTCCAGGCCAATATAAAATTCAATTTGATTTATATAAATTGCCGGAAACAAAAAATGTTTACCGATCACTTTTCATTCTGGTAAATGTAAACTAGATTCATCAAAAAATAGGGTTAAGATAGATCATCACTTTATATTGTTAGAGGATTATTATGAGAAATAAGAAAGTAGCAGTTACTGGGGGTCTTGGGTTTATTGGCTCCCATCTGGTGGAGAGGCTCTGTCAAGAAAATGAAGTGGTTATTGTGGACAATGAAACCACGGGTAGTATAAAAAATATCAAACACCTTGATTTCAGTAACATTAGCCTGGATCTGGGGGATATAACAGAAATTGATCTGGTAAACTCCTTTGAAGGTTGTGATTATGTTTTCCACCATGCAGCAATGGCCAGTGTGCCGGCCAGTGTAGCTGATCCTATCCAGTGTAATTTAGTAAATATCACAGGTACTCTGAAAGTTCTTTTAGCTGCCCGTGACAGTGGAGTTAAAAAGGTGGTTTTCGCCTCATCAGCAGCTGTTTATGGTGATAACACTAACTTACCTTTATCTGAAAGCACCCCCCTTAAACCAGTTTCACCCTATGCCCTGAGTAAAGCTGTGGGAGAAATGTACTGTCAGTTGTTTGCGGATATCTATGAATTACCCACCATTGCCCTTAGATATTTTAATGTTTTTGGCCCCCGGCAGGACCCTAATTCACAGTATGCTTCGGTAATTCCACATTTTATTAGCCGTATATTGAAGGGGGAAAGACCAGTTATTTTTGGTGATGGTGAACAGAGTAGGGACTTCATATACGTTAAACACATTGTGGAAGCAAATTTAAGAGCATGCCTGTCAGATTACACGGGTGCATATAATATAGCCACAGGAAAAAGAACTACTATCAATCAGCTGGTCCCGGTAATTAACCAAACACTGGGTAAAAATATGGGCCCCATTTACGAGGAACCACGACCCGGTGACATAAAACATTCCCTAGCTGATGTCTCCAAAGCAGAAGTATTAAACTTTAAACCATCCATCAATTTTGCTGATGAACTGGGCGAAACTGTGCAGTGGTTCGTTAAAAATCAATAGTTGTGGAAAAATTAACAGTGCCGACTGGTGGTATATTGGACCGAGCCCAAGATAATGGATCTTTTTTTGATAAGTTAGGTGAATTGCTTCACCAACCACTGACCATACTGATCCTGATTACAGGAGTGCTGGTTGCTTATCTTTTGAAGGTTCAAATAAAAATAGGTGTTCCTTACTGGGATGTTTTCAACTATCTGAATAATGCCCTTCATTTTGCAAATATGGGAAGTAGTGGAGTTGTTAATCACCTACCACCCCTGATTCCCGTAGTGACCTCCCTTGTTTTCAGAATGGGATATGTTTCCGTGGATGTAATATTCCTTATAAGTGGTTTAATATTTATTTTAGGAGTCATTGGATTATATTTACTGTTAAAGGAGAGATTCGATCCTACCAAGAGTTTAGCCGGGAGTTTAATTTTCATTTCCTTACCAGTGATAATGGCTTGGGCTGTAAGTGGAGGTATAGATCTTCCAGGAGTTGTTTTTTCAATTTGGGCACTTTATTTCCTGGTAATTGGATTAAATAAGGATTCAAAGTTTTTGTTTTTGGTACTGCCACTTTTGGTTGTCTCCTTACTCACCAGGTACACTGCGGGTTTGATAGTCGTCCCCATGATTTTCTACATTTTGGCTAATCTAAACCAGGTTAAAAAGATTCTCCACATGAAAAAGAAGGTTATTTTGGGAATTTTAATAGAGCTTGGAGTTTTATTGGCCATTTTCACATACTTCATACTGCAGCTGGACACCAGTGCCCTATTCGGACTGTTTTTTGATGTTGTAACCTCTTCATCCTCCGGTGTGGAAGATGTAGCTTATAACTCAAACTTATTATATTTCCTTCAGAATTCGTTGAATTATATCTCGTTAGGACCAGTTCAGGGCACTTACCGTCAATTATTGAATCCTTCTGAAGGTATTCCTTCGGTATTGGCATATATAATTGCCATAATAAGTGTTATGGGAATTTCTTCATATATTTACCGGGTTTTAAGCACTGGAAAGGAAAATGATATTTCACGGGCCAATCTTGCCAATTTAGGAAAGCTCATCGTGGTTTTAGTTCTCTTCATGGGTTTAGTTCTCAGTTTCTATAATAAATCTCTAATTCTGAGCGAAATTTTCTTACTGGTCTTGGTGTATCTTTTATATAGATTTATGGCCCGGGGAAAATTTGAAGTGGATAGTAAATTAGCTCTGGACCTGATGTTTCTATCCTGGTTTGGTGCCTATTTCATATTCCACGGCATTTTACCCTTTAAAGTGGATAGATATTTCATCACCATGGCCCCGGCATTTACTTATTTCATAATTTTGGGTTTAAGTCAATTTATTGGGGAACTAAAACCTAGAATTAAAGGCCTAAATTCTAAATCCGGATGGATTTATTTAATGGTAGCATTAATATGTTTATCATCAGCTACCGCTACCTACATTGGACACACCCCCCAAAAAACATTCACCGTGGATATAAACAATGCCAGTGAATGGATTAAAGGATATGACCCCGGTTACAGTAGTAAAGTAATTGGTTCGGATTACCCCAACGCAGTAACCTGGTATCTCCACCAAGACACCACTGGAGCGTATCCAAAAAATTACAATAATACCGAGGAATTCGTTGATTATCTGCATAAAAATGGGGTTTACTATTATTTTGATTCCAATAAATCCCATCCCAATCTCCAAGGTTATCATATCATAAAAACATTTGGAGTGGTGGCCATATATGAAAAAACAACACCATAATAATATTTTTAAAATCCTGATTTAAACCAATTAATAAACCGAAAAAATAAGTTATACTTCAATTAATTAAATAGTGGTAGAGAATTTTCAATTTAATTTAACTTATATTAACCATATCAAGAGGTATTAACATGAATTGGAAAGACAAAAATGTTCTTATAACCGGTATAGGTGGATTTGCAGGTTCTTATTTAGCTAAAGAACTCGTCACCCGAGAAGCTAATGTTTATGGATTGATTAGAAGAAGGGCTGATGGAACAACAGCTAAAAACATCATCGACCGTGGAATCAGCAACGATGTGAACTTGATTGAAGGGGATCTTACCGATATAACCTCTCTATCTGGAGCTCTTGACCAGTCTGAGCCAGATTACATTTTCCACCTGGCTGCTCAATCATTTGTGGAAAGATCCTTCCATAACTCCCAGGAAACCCAGAACATTAACTGTATGGGAACTGCTAACCTGCTGGAAGCTTTACGTATTAAAGACCAGGACTCGAAAATTGTCTTTGCTGGTTCCAGTGAAGAATATGGATTGGTGCTATCTTCCCAGGAACAGTATGAAAATGCTAAAAAAGAATACGGAACAATTTTCCCCGAACCAGAAGAGATACCAGAAGTACCTATAAAGGAAACTAACCCCCTAAGACCCATGTCTCCTTATGCCGTGTCTAAGGTTTACGGGGATTATCTGATGCGCAATTACTATCACTCTTACGGTGTGGATACTGTGGTTTCCCGGGCATTTAACCACGAAGGAGCTGGAAGAGGGATCATGTTCGTTACCTCCGTAGTGACCAACCAGATTATGAAACTTAAATTTGGTGAAACCGACCGTATTGTTATTGGAAACCTCAATGCCCTGCGTGACTGGTCCCATGTAAAGGATATTGTCCAGGGATACCTGTTACTTGCAGAAAAGGGACACTCTGGAGAAGTATACAACCAGGGTTCCATGCGCACTAACTCTGTTCTCAGCTATATCCTGGTTGGTTTAGAAGAAGCAGGATGGAATGTGAACAAAATCGAAGCAGTAAATGGGGGTAAAGAAATCCAGGACCCCACTGAAGTTGATGAAAGCCCTATTTTTGGTATTAAGTTCCCTAAAACCAAAGTTGACCAGTTAATCCTGGAAAATGAATTGGAATACAAACTGGAAGATAA